>Ga0256407_10001579_pt1 | contig 46975 bp, 45 predicted proteins | sample RumenRJG_04DNA_FD_193489 | JGI IMG/M metagenome (GOLD analysis project Ga0256407, IMG submission 193489) | Bovine rumen microbial communities from Lethbridge, Alberta, Canada - RJG_04 | ecosystem: Host-associated > Mammals > Digestive system > Stomach > Rumen | place: Canada: Alberta...
TAAATATATTAGTAACCCAGTTATTAAATCTTTCTTAGTGTCTTTATAAAAACAAAATTATACGATTATTAATATATTAAAGATAAGAACATATTTTTAGATACTTTTTTTCTTTTCTATTACTTCCATTTCTATTTTATTCTAATCTAGTCATTAATTATAAAAATTTGCTTAGTGAAAAACAATTAGAGTGGTTTGCTGAAAAAATCCATGACTTTTTCATAGTTATCAATATCTTTTGTTAATCCATTTGCAAATGCAATCGCAACATAGATGACAGTAGAAAAAAATCTATAGACAACAAATGATTGTTTTTTGTCATAACAATTTACTCTTTCGTTATATAGGTTAATGCTTTTAACTATTAAGCCAGGATGCAACATTATGTTTGATTCGCCAAAATCTTCGTAATTCTTTTTTAAAAAATAAATCATTAAATCATTAAAATGATCAATAATATGCTTTGTTGTTGCGCCATTATAATAGTTGTTAATATCAGCTTTATATTCGCTAAGATGAGAATATTTCGTTTCTGGTCTATTTCTATTATAATCCGCTATAACTTCAATACATGGAGAACTAAGTAACAATATGCCACTAGATTCATCTGCGAACTTATTAAACATTTTGCAAACATCATCACAATCGTTGTGATCAACATCATAAATTAGAAAAATTCCGGAAAAAAATGCATACGAATATGAAAACGCCTTTTCAATTTCCATTTCATTTGCGTTATAGTATCTAATAAAATCGTGGATTCTATTTCGTGGGCCTTGGATTATTACAATATTGTTGTTATCCATTTTGTATTCAAATTTATCAAACTCACCAACTCCTTCAACATCCATCTTTTTTTCGCTAACAATGGTGTTGAATCCATATTTTTTGAATACATTATCAAAAATGTTTTGTTCAAAAACGCTTCCTTCAACAATAAGCAATATATTCCTACTCATTTTCTTCTATAGCATCATCAAAGATGGATGATAGATACATTTTCTCTATATTATTAATTTCTCTAATGTTTGGATATATTTTTGAAAGACGGTAATAGCTAGAGAAACCTTCAGACCATTTTGAGAAGTAAATTTGATCCGGCCTAAGCATTTGTAAAATAAAAGTATTGTGAGAAGAAAATACAAGTTGAATATTTTTACTCTTAACAACTTCTAAAAACGATTTGATAGCCGATGGGTGTAATGCTTGTTCTAATTCATCAACAAATAAAACGCTGTGTTCTGGCATTGAAACCAAAATAGACAATAAAGCGCTTTGATTTTTCATACCAGCAGAAATCATTGAAAAAGGTAATTTGCCTTTAAATTTCTTCCCTTCAAGAACCAATGAATATTGTTCTGACGGAATGTTGGATGAGACAGCGTTGTTGTTTCTAACTATGCTATAAATCGGAAACTCGTCATAACCTTTCAGTATTTCTTTAACTTTTTCAGAATGATTAACTAGTAAATCAAAGTAGTTATAATCCTTATATAACTTTGAAGTAACAAATCCACCACGATTAATATAAGGTAAATTAACAAAAACAAACGAACTAATATAAGAAAAAACCGATTGAATATATTTGTCGTCTATTTTTTGAGATGCTAAGACACGTAACGCCGGTACAAGCCTCGATACATTATCATTAACGCTATTATCTTTGCTGTAATTATATACATTTGCAGTACGATTAAAATAAGTAACGCCATCCTTTTTTAAATATTCTTTTTCAATCTTTAAAAATGGGGCGGCAGTTGTAGATATAAAATAATCAAATTCCGAATCGTCTAATTCAAAGAATAATTCAATAGAGCCCACCAATAATTCTTTATCTTTCTTTTCTCTTTGATATTTTTCAAAATTAAATTCATTAACAATAAAAGGAAATAACGTTTCAGCAGGTTCAACAAGGAGATTAATTAACGTAAAAATACCATTAAAAAAAGAGGACTTACCACTACCATTATGACCATAAAAAGCAATTGGATTAACAATATCGTCTTTCACGTTATCATCCAAAAATTTGTAATTACCTTTTTTAAAATCAATTTCACAATTTCCAATGGAACTAATGTTCTTCATTATGATTTTTTTAAGCATATAAATCACCTTCTGTATATTTTATACACTAAAATAATATCAGCAAAATACATGGTCCGCAATGGAAAGTGTATTTTTTATACAGTAATTATCGAACGTATGATTTTAATAGGCAAATATTTATAATTTACTAGCACTTGGTTATTTTAAAACACGGAAAAAGGCACAACGTACAAAATAATCAGATGATATTGCCATCCAAAATCAGACGCCTCTGTTTCCTTGTTAATGATGAATTTATTAAAAGATCTTTGTTATCTTTAATGTATTCACAAGTAATTGTTTTAAGTTTTTTTGTGGCAGAAACTTTTTTTGCAGTATTGAGTAATAATTTTCCTTTTTCAAACTCGCAGTGCAAAAATCTGTTATCGTTATTTCCAGTTATGAAAAGTTGGTCTATTATTACTAAACATCTTGAAAAATGTATTTCATTTTCGATGTTGCCTATATAATCCAAAAAAGAGTCACAAGAAAGGCAAATAACAAAAACTGAACACTTATTATTATAATTTAGATATTTAATGTAATAGTTTTTCATCTATACAGTCTCATTTATCAGTTGCAAACATTTCAAAATAATTTCATCAGCGTCTTCTTTTTTGCTAATCATCCTAGCAGAATCAGTCTCTCCGACAATATCAAAATGGAAAATTGAATGTCTAAAGGAACTATAGTAATTATAACATTTTTCAATATCTGCAATAAGATGATTATTACCAATAGGCGTAATGCTATTTAACACATAACAATTTCTATTATTTTTTTCGAAACAGTTAAATTCCTTGTTGATTGTAATTCCGATGTTACCAAGAAGAATTTTAATATGCCCTTCAAGGGCGCGTAAAGCCGGAAAAACATAGCCGCCATAATCAAAACTCTCTACATAGACATATAAATTTATTATAGATTGTTTTAATAATTTTCTAATATTTGAATTATATTCTTGGGGTATATTTGAACAATAAGCACACCAGCCATCATCTAATAGTTTTTGTTCAAAAGAATACTGGTAGGCATCTTTTAATACTTTCACTATCTCTCTATCATCAATTAATTCGCATATTAAAGAAGTAAAAATTTGAAATAAATATGACATCTTGCCTTGCACAAGAAGTTTGCCTGATGAAAAAAGCGTAATATTGAGTGCTTCCTTACCATAGGACAATTTGTAAGTATCTTTGTTGTTTTTCCTTTCAACAACAGATGATATATTTTTAAATTCTTCTTTGAGAATACTAATAACAGCATCTAAATCGTCTTTGTTTATATTAGAGATCACAAAATAAGATTGGCCTTTTGAAACCAATTTGGTTCCAGATTTCAAAGCGTTTTTTGCAAGAGAATCAGCTAGTTCATTATATTTATTGTTTGAATGTCCTTTTACCCAATGAAAATCAATTTTAATAACTTCTTTATATTTGCTTTCGATTTTACTCAAATAAAACTTAGCAATTTGTGATTCTGCATTCCACTCATGTTTTGCCCATTTAGATAATCCCTCATAATCATGGTAAATTTTAATCTTGGAATAATTGTGTGATATTGCCCAATCTATTGCGTTAATTACCCCAAAAACTTCGCCAATTATGTTGTTTGCATTTTTAAATTTTTTATCATCATTTGCTGCACACAAGTGAGTCTTGCTGCCATTAGACTCAATCATTACAATCCCATAAGAATATTTATTTGATTGTTTGTCAAAACTTCCATCTGTAAAAGCAACAACATATCCATTTGCTAAATCTGTTTTTATCATTTCATTATAATAATCAAGTCCTTTTAAATATGCTTCTGCCTCTTCTTTGGTAGAACATCTTAAAAATTCTGGGTTAGAATACTTGCAAGTTGCTTTCTTGCACTCATCCCAGCTTTCAAAGATTCCGGTTTTAAAACCTCGCTTTACGGCATAAAAATATTTAATCATTTTAAGTATTATAATCTCTAATTTGATTAATTTAAAGAAAACATACCATTTTCTTAGAAGCATATTTATCGTTTTATATATTGACGTTAATAACAAGAACATACAACTAAAACACTTGATAACAAAGTACAGCGTGTACTCGCCTAAAATAAATAGAAGCCTATTTCCTATAAAAACATGACCTATGTATCGTTTTCTATAAAACTTTTTTATCTAACTTTTTTATATTACTACACGCTATATAAAGCATATCTAAATACATATATCCAACTCTTAAACCAATTAAACCCTTGTGATTCATGATAAACACGATACATAGATTTAACTAATTAAGTTTTGTTAGAGTTCTTACTATTAGAGTGAATAACATAAGTCGCTAAAACACTATAATTACCTTTAGCCACTATTCCTCTTTTTAATATTGTTAGCCAGAAGATATAATCTTCATGTCTATCATATGTATCATCAAAATAATCAATGCTTATAAATATATTATCGATAGATTAGTGTCTATTTAGATTAAAGCAGGTTAATTAAACTTGCGTTATAAAAATAGAAAATACTTCGAGACACTATACATCTATTTCCATGAAATTATTATTGTGCTCAAGTAAAAAAGAAAATAATTCTTCGCTTTCCAATTTAATGTCAACAAATGCTTCGAGAATAAAACCATTAACCCAATATTGAGAGCCTTCTTGAGGAGCAATGCCACACTCCATACAATCGACATAATCTTCAGAAGCAAACAAAGTTGAATCAACAAAAAACAGCGACACAAGAAACAAATGTTCTAATTCTTTCAACGTTGCTTTAATATCAGTAAAAGTAGATACTTGATTCTTATTATTGTTTAGCGTGGACTCGCTATTGCTGTGTGTATAATCATTCAATTTTAAACTTAAATTATCGAAACGTTTTTTGAGGAAATTGTTATAACACAGACCAAAATCTTTGTTATTCTTCGTAAGATACTCTAGATATTTGCTAAATTTAAAGTAATTATCCTTGTCTTTATTTTTGTTGCTCATAAGCAATTTGTTGCTTTTCCAGTTGTTGATTGCTTTTAGTTCATCGTTGCATGTTTCTATGTCGACACAGCGCAAATTAAACTTATTTAATGCCTCAAATACTTCTTCGGCATCATTAAGATTTATATCATCAAATCCGTAGTCTGGGTATTTTTCAAATGTTTTTTGTGATTCAAATAGAAATAAATCGAGAAATAAATTATCTCTTAGTTTTCTTATTAAAAGGTAAGAATCAACGTAATCTCTGATTACACATAATTCTTCAATACCACGCAAGGTGTCGATAGACGATATTGTTCCAGGGCAAGTTCTAATTCTTTTATTTATATAGCTATCTAATTTTGGAGTATTAAACACATTGTCCAAAATGACGTTTAGAATATTTTTAAAATTGTCTATTGTATATAATAAGCCTGTTCTTTTTATTAGAGTATAAATTTGATCTTTTTTGTCCATTGTTTTTTTATAATGTAACAGGCTTAACTATTGTTTTCCAAAAACAAGCTATTCTACATTTATATTATCGTCATTTAATAAATTGAAGGTTTGAACAAAGAAATTAACCCCATCTTCTTCTATGTGCTCTCCAAAAATATTAATAGTTTTTTTAAAGCCTAATAAATGTGAAAGTTCATCAATTAACTTTTGAAGTCTGTTAGTTTTCTTGATAAGTAAATATTCTTTTTTAAAGGAATATGATCCGTCAGAATCAAAGTCTAGAATTCTTTCGTAAAGATTGTGAATAAAAACCAAAACATTTAACGCCAATTCATCTATATAGTTATTGTTTAACGCATATTTTAGTAGCTGACAAGAATTATCGTTTAATATATCGTTATAGTCGATTGATGCTTGGCCATCAGCTTCTTCAGATAGAAAAGATTTAAGGTTTGTTTTGAACCCTAAATGACATTTCAAATTTAAATAATTAAACAATACAAGTATATTTAATGATGATTTATATCCTGTATTTAAACCGTCCTTCAATGAACGATTCCTTTTAGCTCCATAAACATCTTTTTCATATCGAAAGAAATCGTTCTTTACAGATGATAATAATTCTTTATCAAAGTCTATGTTTAACGTTTTCTCTCTTAGTTTTTCATAAATCGGATTAATGAAGAAACTGTAGCAATTTAATAAAATCTCTGCCGTAGATACACCATTCTTAAAAGCACCAATGTTATTCACATAGAAATCATTATTTAGGCAGATGTGCTTTCTTTTTTCAATATCATTTTCATCAATTTCGGTAATAGTTTTTTCGATTTCCTCTATTATTCGATGTGTTTTTTTAAATTTGTCTACCGGAAAATTATCTCCAATATTAATTGACGCAGTTCTTTTTTGAGGAATGTATAAAAAAACATGATCATCTGATGAAAAAAGCGATTTATTTATTTTTCTAGGTAGTAAAACGTAATCAGGTTTTCCCTTTTTGAGTATTGTCGGATACATTTCTTTTTTACTAAAATTAATAAAAGCAAAGCACGTATCGTCCTCATGGTTATTGGTATATATTTTATATTTGATAAAATCGTCCGCTAATAACAAGTACTCGAATAATTTTGAACTCTTATATTCTATAAACAAATATTTTATGTGCGTTTGATTAATGACAGGATTGGGAGAAATCACATTAATGTCTACATCAAAATATGAATCTATAGAAAAAGTGCTTTTGTTCTTAAAGTTTTTACTATGTTTTTTAATATCAGTAGTATCATCTTTTGCAGTCTTAATGACAGCGGTATTATAAGAGTAACTAATGGGTAGTTCACGCACCGCAATCTTGCAACCCTGATTAATTGTTAGATAATCTTCAATTGTTTTTTTAGCAACGTAAACGTTAGTGAATTCGTTTGTGTTATGAGTGCTAAAATAAAAAACGCCTTCTATTGGTTTTACATTCCTATCAAATTTAATTGCAAAATCTCGTATAGAATAGTCTACTGATGTTATAAGATGTTTTAGTTCAATTGAGTCCATATAAATATTATAAAGTAATAATACTTTTTATACTAATATAAGATTAATAAGTCAAAGTCTAATTGTTATTCCGCATTTTAATTTCATAGAATAACAAATAATTAAAAAATAGATAAGTTGTTCTAATGCTTTTAACGACCATATTTTACAAACGAATAATATTTGTATTCCAACATCTATAAATTTTTAAACAAATATATTAAAAATAACATCAAATCCATATATCTATATCAACGGGTGTTTCCTTAATAATGAACAATAGGCTTTATGCCTTTGTTCAAACACGAGCGATATATCATTTAACTATATGGCGCTATATCTTATTATTTATATATCCTTCAGTCGCGTTATCTTTATGTTTAATAATACAAGGATTACAGAAACCACACTATGGGAAGGAATATCGCAATTAACAAATGCATTAGGAACAATTAATACATCATCCCCAATTGTCACTTTACCAACAATTGTAGTATTAGCTCCAATCCAAACGTAATCAAAATAGTAGGCACATCTTCTCTTTTGCCTCTATTTTCTTGTCCAATAGTAACACCTTTATGAATATTGCAATTTCTCCAAATAACATCATCAGTGTTACCAGTCATTTCATATTAATGGCCAATATATAATCTATAACCAATATTTGTTTTATTTCGGCAAGTGTTTCCTCCACCAACAATAAAAGCCTCTATCCAATGCACAAACACGAGCCAGGTGCCGTTTTCTATTGCCGCACGTCTTTAACGTACTGAACTAATGCAAAGATTTTATCTCCATAAAAAATTTCAGACTGTATTAATACAAGGCAATTAAACCTTGTCTTTAAAATCCAAGACCCTTTTTTTGAATTTTAAAAACTCCTTATGATTATAGTTTTTGCTGCTGCTTTTATGTGAGATATCAAAATCATATTCCTTATTGTTGTTCATCATATATTTCATTTCTTCAATGGCGTTGCCCGAACAGAACGTTAATCTTTCAAAGGAATATAAGACATCATAACGAATGTGTTTGGCCATAAACACCTTTTCTTCTTCGCTTAAATTAAGTTTATCCGCCGCAGCCTGCATTATTGATCTATGATCAAAGTCCGTTCTTTCTAAAAGCAGCACAGTTCCAAATCTATTGTCTTTTTCAACAAAAGGAAGATTGTTATCCTTTGTGGAATAATTCAAAAACAACGATTTGTATAATTTGCAAACATCATCTATGAGTATCTCTTTCAATTTATCAACAGACTTTGAATCCAACAACCTAACTCCAGGAGCAGGTGTTAAAAGTTTGCATTCAAACGCCATCAATTCATCTCCCTTAAAGCAAAGAACATCAGGACTCAAAATTCTCTTTTTCTCATTGAAGAAAACTTCCCTACTCACTAAATCGTAAACATCAGAACTATCGGAAATAGAGTAAACATAGTTTTCCATCACTTCCTTGCCAACATTTCTTCTAAGATCGTCGTTCTTATAAGTTAAGCGATAAAGCAATGATTTTGTGCAGGCTGTTACAATTGCGTGCGGAAGAGGAAGGTAAATCTTATCTTTGTGTTTTATAAATGGAAATGAGTGAGACACTTTAACTGAAAAAGCAACATCATTAATGTCGGGGCATAGAGAAAGACTATTTTCAAAATACTCATCACTTGTTATTTGCAGATTGTTAAACGCAGTTTTCCAATCGTTTGCAATTTGAGATACATAGTTATAAAAAGATGCATATGTACCACCAATAGCAACCAAAACAATAAGGATAGTTATTTTAATAAAATCATCATATTGACATCCAAATTTCTTTAAAAACAAATCTGACATATCAATAATCTCGTTTTTAAAGTTAAAGAAGAACGAATACCTAAATAATTTTATAAACATATCTTCTTGCTCTTCAAATTCCCAGAGAGAAAACAAAAGTCCAAATAATTCTATATTAGTACCGTGTTTGATTATTTTGTTTTGAGAATTATAAAGTAGCAAAATGGATTCGTTAAACATTTTATTTAATTCTCTATCTGAATATGGAATCACAACCCCTTCTTTGGATCTAATAAACAATTCAAGAAGAGAATCCAAAATAAAACCATTATTTGATTTAATCAAATCTTTCTTTTCTGCGTATTTTTCTTTAAACAATTCAATAGACCTAATTGAAAGATACTTCATTCGAAGGTCGAATCGGACGTGTGACAACAATGCGCTTTGTTTTTCAATAGGAGTCTTTTTCATGAGACTAGTTTATCAAAAACAACATGAACAATCTTCCTTTTTGATCAACTTATAGACATATGGGAAAGCAAAGAGAAAAGAATAGGTTCTTATCGATAAGAATCAGCCATATAAATATAAAATCGCTATCATTATTCTTGGTGAATTATGTAATGAAGGAATAATAGCTATTTTTGATATGGCGGAAGCTCTTATTAAATTAAGAAAACAACATAATCTCCTAGTTATAGTTGTCTTGGCGAGTGTTTCCCCAACCAACAATAAAAGAAAACGTCTAGTTCAAGCACGATCCGTGCATCATTTATGGCATATTATACCAGTAAACCTTAATAAAGGAGGCACATTTTATCATTCAAAATGGTGATCGCCTGCAGATAATGGTTTAAATTTATGATGTTTTGTTTTATCCGAGTCCTTATTATCTTCAATATATTTTTTTCTGTCGGTAATAAAACTTATATTATCATTGAGAAGAGCTTTTGTTTCTAATTTGCCAACAACTAAATAATTATTTAATCCGCCCTTAATTTTAACAATATCTGCTTCCACATGTTTTGTTGGCTGACGTAATCTAGTATCGCCTAAATTGTTGGCGTTTGCTTGTCCAACAAAGCAAGAAGCATCTCTACTGAATGATTCGATAATCGACGAAAAGTAATTGGTATCATGATTATAAACAGGTAAAAAGAGCATATTAATCCTATCTAGCATTTTAGTTCTATCAACAGCATTTGTTATTTCGTAACATGTTGAAATAGAATAACACAATAATCCATCATTAACTATATAATAAAGTGGCGCTTTTGGTAAATAACACGTAAGCTTATAAACATCTTCGATTATATGTATTTCCTCTGGCGGCATATAATTTTTTGGTTTCAATACAACCATCCCTGAATTGTGTTCGAACAATAGTGTCATATTTATAACATCAGTTGATTTGTACATTTGAGTATGAGCGATTCCGCTAATCAACGTAATCCCTATGTTTCTTGCAACTTTTACAAGTGGTAAAATCCAATCATAAATAATTGCAAACTCAGGCAATAGTATATATTCTGCACCATCTCTTTTCGCTTCATATAATAAATTTTCTAAATCAAACAAATCATAAAATTTAGGTGTCTCATCAAGTAGAGAAACACTTTTTTCTAAATCATTCATACAAAGAGCACAGAGGGCTACTCTTGCATCATTACCTAAACTATTGCTAGATGTTATATTAATAATGCCTTTTGATTCAAAATCTTTAAAAGAATATTTAAACACATTTATGTCGTAATAGATCGTGTTGCTCACATTGTTTATTTTCTTATACAATTCAATGGTCTTATTAAATAAAGGAAAATTATATTGCCCGACGTGTTGTGTAGCATAATACAATGAGATTTCTGCTATTGTAATGATTTTAGGAAACAATTCCATTGGTTCACCATTTAAATAATGCTCAATGCAATTGACGATATCCGTTGGCGTGATATTTAAAATGTAATTACATTCCCTGGAAGATAACATTGAAAATTTATAAGCATCAGCAAATTCTGTTTCAAGAGAAGATTTAATATTTAGAATATAATCGTTGCCGTCTATACCGCTGATTGCAGAAACAATTCTATTTTTTAATTCCACATCAAATTCTCGATCGTCGGGAAACAACTTAAATATGTCGGTCCAAATTGGAAAAGAATTTAAAAGTTCAATATCGGTTAATTTTCTAAAGAAAGTTTTAGCTTCATCGCGTCTTCTTTTATCGCTTTTTGCAAACATTATTACGCTTTTTCTTATATCCTGTAGGGTTTCGATACCGTCTAAAAAAACTATGTCATTATCTCTTTCGTCATCATCATAATCTATATATGATGTATTGTTAAAATCAAAAATATCTTGAGTTGGTTTTAAATTAGAATCATTGTGTACAAATCTAGCAAAAGACTTTTCTTTATTGAGTATTAAATTACAGCGAAACATTGAAGGACATTTAATAGTTAGTAACTCTCCATCAAATGAAAATACATTGTCAAAATGGTCAATTAATAAATTGGGAAGAGACTTGTTGATAAGCCCTTTAAAAACGATAATTATATCATCAGCATATCGTCCATATTTTAAAACTATATTTGAACTATTGCTGATACATTCATCAATTTCTGAAAAAAGGTAATTAAGTAAAATAGAGGAAGACAAAAGGCCAACCGGTAAACAACATTCATTCTTTTCTTTGTTATGTTTTGTGATGTATCTAAATACCTTATCAGAATATAATCTAAAGATGCTTTTCATTATTATGGTGACATTATTATTTTCTAATCCTATTTTTTTAAAAATATCATCAACATTGAAAATCATCGATGAGAAGCAATTTTTAATATCTGTTTTAACAATAGTTAAATCTTCGCTGGGGTTCTTATCATGACAATACCTAGGGATGGACTTCCATTTTTTATATGAAAAACGATAGTTCTTAAAAAGAAAACTATTTGATTCAAGCAAATCAGATAAACGCTCATCTTTTATACCGGCCAAAGCCACGTCATTATTTATAACGTGATTCGTTTTTTCAAAAAGCATCAAAGAAAAAAGCACATCAACCAAATGAAAAGATAAATCCATTTCAATAAATGCATTTACCCTCTCAACTTCAATTTGAGTTTTACCATAGTTATTTTTAAAGGAATTCTTTTTTGGATAAAGTCTATAATCAACATTATTAGATCGAATAACCGTTGTGTTTCCCTGGACCAGATTATTCAATTCTATTGATAAAATTTCAAACGACAATTTGCCATTGTTGATATTGTTTTCAAAATCAACAATCTTTTGTTTAAGATAAAACGAACTGTGGTAATAATGATAATAAGACTTAAGTTTTCTAAAAGCCAACTTTAATGTGTATGGTGTAATATCAATCATATCGCTTACATTCCCTTGTCATATATGTTAAACGAAAATAAATCTTTTTTACCATATTTTATTAGATATATTTCTTTAGTATTATTCATGGATTTGTTTTCTATAAATAGCTAAAACATACTGGCGGTATCGTTTTGCAACAATAATTGAATTATTAGATGCTAAAACAAAAAGCAACATATTAAGAAAGAGCCTCCCTATAAACTGTTTCGTTCTATTAAGAAAGTTTTAATTATTTTTCGTAAACTGGCAAAGCTTCTAAATTGTTTGTTTTTTTGTCATCGGTAACACTAGTAATATAATAATCGCCATCTTTAATCATAGGGACAACAACACAAATATTTTTAAATTCATGAGATAGACTATCATATTTTCCTGCATAGGCAAACACTGTGCCATCAAGCAACATTTTGCTTATTTCTTTAACAGTGATCCAACTACTGGAATTACTAGATGCATCATAACACTTAACTTTTGTAATTGTGCCATTTGAATCAGTTTGTTTTCCATAAACATATAAAACTTTAACTTCTCTTTTGGAAATGCATTTACTAACGCTTATATTCATATAAGAATCCACCTCTTATTATTTTAGTATATATCATTTTTAGAACAATTTGTATCAAAGCAAATGTTTTTCCATTTTTTATAAAAGTGAAATATTAAGAAAAAATGTATATCGTGCCTTTATTAATTCATTTTCAATAAATTCTAATAGTATTTTTACAATATCTTGTCTTGGTAGTTGCGAAGAAAATATGTTACAACAACTCTAAATCTCTAACTATATTTAAATAACATCTAATCAATATATCTTCTTCGGCGAGTATTTCCTCAACATCTGGCCAAAACGCTCAAGCACAGGCAGAAATTGTTTTTAAGATTTATGTTTTTCTAAAGTTAATATTAATCTATCTATAAATATATTTTTGCTATACTTCTTAAAATAAACTTCATTGGAATGCTCACCTATTTCTTTAAGTTCATTGAGATTTAATCCTTTTATTAGTTTTGCAAGAGTCTCACTATCACCTGATTTGCAAACATACCCTATTCCATTATTAACAATAAAATTGGCACTACTACCATTAATCGCCCCAATAATCGGTTTCCCAGAGACCATATACGACTGCACTTTTCCTGGTATTGTCATATTCGCACATGATTTATCTTCCAATGTAACAAGCATTGCATCAGCTATCTTATATAATTTAGGCATATCTCCTAATGGTCTTTGGCCATAGAAAACAACGTTTTCTATTTTTAATTCGGTAGCGAGTTTTTTGCATTGTCTAATTCGGATCAACTACCAACGGTATAGAATTTCGGCGAGTGTTCCTCCCCCACTAATAGTAAAAGCCACTAACTAATATTCAAACATGAGCCATGCACTTTTTTGCTATCTATCTAATATCTAACGTTTCTATATTTCTTTTTACTATATAAAGCGTATCTAAATACCAACATCCAACTCTTTAACCAATTAAAGCCTTGGGATTCATGGTATACACGATACATTGATTTAACGAGTTTGGTTTTATTTGAGTTCTTGCTATTAGAATGAAGAATGTATGTTGCCAGGACATCTTGATTACCATACGCAACAATACCACGCTTTAATATAGTTAACCAAAATACATAGTCTTCATGTCTATCATAAGTTTCATCAAAATATAATTCACCTATAACTTCTCTATCATACATCGTGGTTAAACAAGACAATGGGTTGCCTTTTAAGGCGCGTTTATAATCTGTAACTTTAGGGACAATAAAGTTAGTACAGCTATTCTCTGTTTGTCTTCTATAGCTCGCGGTAATTAAAGGCCCATGTTTTTGAATAAAACTAAGTTGAGACTCAAAATAGTTTTTATCAATCACATCATCGGAGTCTAGAAAAGTGATATATCTACCTGAGGCATGTTTTAAACCAATATTTCTCGCTACTGCAGAACCACCATTTTTAGGTGTTTGAAGTACCACTATTCTTTTATCATCTTTCGCTAACTCTTTAAAATATTCAAAAGATCCATCAGTGGAACAATCATCCACTATTATCCATTCCCAATCTTTAAAGGCTTGAGAAAGGACACTATCAAAAGTAGCCTTGAGGACTCGTTATCATTTATAGGATATGGTAATGATAGATATTTTTTTCTTTAATCATAATAAGTTACATGTTAGTCGAATAATACAAAGAAAAGTTTAATGTTGTGGTCTTTTCTCTTTATTTAATCCAGATGATAAATCTAAAATTGAAAATGATTTTTGCTTAATTGGCGATGTAGATACAACTATAAGTTGTATGCCTCTTTCTTCACACAGTTTAGAAAAATATGTCGACACTTTAAGAAGCGTATCATCTTTATTGGCGAATGGTTCACTAAAACCATCCACAACAAGCAACGGCAATAATGGAAAATTCTTATAGTTATCAATAATAAATCTATGCAATTCGATAAAGGCAATAATCTGCCAACATGTTTGACGAGCTTTTGAACCAGGAACATAATTAACATATTCGCCATCAATCGTCTTCATCTTGGCTTGCAAAGATCTTCTACGAGGATTATATTGAATTCTTACATCTTTACTTAAATCTTCTTTAACAAAGTCTAAATCGATTGGCATATTCAAATAAGAGTTTGTAATCCTTTCATTTAATTGTTCTGACGATGGAGTTTTAATATTTTCATTAATTGATTCAATTTCTTTCTTAATGCTTTGTTGTTCTTCATATAATTTATCTAAATTAACCATATCTTGAATTTGATCAAGAATCTCAAAATATCTCTCTATTAAAGCTTCTGATTTAGAATAGTCTAAGTAAGTTTTTTCTGTTAAGTCATTTTTAATTTCGTTAATTCTTTGATCGATTTTTTTCTTTTCATTTTCAAGTTTTGAAATGGTCCCGTCAAAATCCTTCACTGAAAGAATAATATTTCTTTTTCCATATTCTCGTAAAATTTGAGATATGGATTGGCAATAATTAGAATATAAATTTGAATTCCCAATCGTTGACTGAAAGCATTTAAGCAATTCTTCGGTTTTTTTATTTCTATCGCTTAATAGATTTGTCTGATTCATCAGCCTTTTTTCTATTGCTATTTGCGAATAAATTTGTGAACTTGCCTTTGTCAAATAAATAAGTTCTCTTTCTCCACGTAAATGAGGGTCAGCGTTTCTGTTTTTTAGTTTATACTCGATATAAATATTTTTAGATTCGCAAGCATCATCAGAATATGGTAAAGAAAGATACTTAAATTCTTTTTTTAATCCATCTACTGCAAATTTTCTTTTTTCAATCAATTCTTCTGCTTCTTTTATCTTGGATTCAATTGACTTTAATCTATCTGAATAGTAGTTAAGTTTTTGCTGAGCGGTTCTGTTAAACAAAAACATTGTTTGCTTTTTTATTCTGTTATAATGGGCAACATCGTTAGCCTCCGGAATGATATTTGTAGAATCACCCAAAGAATATTGGCTGATAAAATTTAAATATGCAATTCCACGATATGATAGCGATTCACCGACAGTTGAAAGATATGTTTTATAAAGAATAGAATCATAGTTACAAAAAGAGCTTTGAATAATGTTTTTATATTCTATTTCATCCACTTGCAGGTAATTATCTTTTTTGGAACGCTTATAAAAATTCCTGTTTTCAATTGTCCTTTTTAAAAATAGTTGTGTGTCATCATCGCACTGAGCAATACATTCCATAGATACAATATGAGCCAGCCCCTCTTTTTTCCAAATTCCTTGAGAAGATTGACCAAGCATGTAATTAATAATATCAACAAGAAGTGTTTTACCAACATTATTTACACCAAAGATAAAAGTGAATTTTTCGTCAAAGCAGATTGGCGGTTGATCATTTAATTTAATAGATTTAATTTTAAGCATATGTAATCAAATCCTCCACAAAAGAATCAATAGACATTTCGTTAATTATTCGTATGGTCTCATCAACTTCAGTATTACTGAAAAAATCATCTGATACATAAAACAAATTTTTAATCCGAACAACATTATCGGTTTTAACTTTAATAAAACCTTCTTTTTCTAATATATAAATACATTCGTTAATGACATTTAAATCTTGACTTTTGGTATATAAGACTGTCAAAAGCGAAGAAAAGAAGTCTTTAAAATGATTTTTGGCTGATTTTTTTAATAAATTGCTATCTTTATAATATTTAATCATAAAAGATGTGACTTCTATCTTCAAAAGTGAATTAAAGCGGTGCTTTTCGATTAAAGTAGAAATTATATTGTGATATTCAGAAAGCGCAATCACTTCATTTTTCATTTGCATCACTCCAGTCAATAAAAACATCCCTATCACACGATTCGCTCGAAAGAAATACGTAACATCCCTTTTGATATTGACTATTAACAATTATTGGTGACTCAATTGACTTGTTTACCACATCATCGAAGTATTCTCTTAAATCATCCTTCTTTTTTGTTTCCAAAAAATTCTCAAACGCAGTAGTTTCTGCGTAATCTACTTTATCATTTTCATTATTACAAATATAATTTTCTCGAAGATCGCGATAGTAGTATTCTAAAATCAAATAAGTAACAACCAGTCTTTCATTTTCAAATACTTTATTAAGCACCGTTCCCTCAAGAGAATTCATTATTGATTTGTCCTCAAAAATGCGCTTGTAATTTGATTTCTTAAAATCGACATAATTTAATAAATATGGCTTATTTTCGTTAATTTCTATAATGCTATTATCGATAATCTTGTAAAACTCAGTGTAATTAATTACTGTTTTAACTCGCTTGCTTTCGTTGTTGTTGATAATGGTATTAATCTTACTAATTAAATAATCAAAACGCCTTTCACAAATTGTTTTGTTGTCCTTGCAATCGTGTACTCTATGTTTAACAAACAATTCCCTAGAAAAAGCAAACATTGTCTCATAGTCTAAAACAATAGGTGTTTTAAAGCTACTGAAAATATAATCAATCTTTGAATCGAGGTTAGAATTTGGAAAAAAACCATCCTTAAATCCATATTTGTTTGCTAAACGCCATAATAGCGACTTCTTGCTTTTTTTCTTGCCTGACGTCATATAATTAGTGATATTGTCTGTTATGTCTTTTTTTATAGTTACGACATCGTATTCAAAAATAAGATTTTTCTCAGTTAATAATATATATTCATCTTGATTGTCAATTAACGCCCAGTTCTCAAACATTTTTAGAAAGGAATCATAACTTAGATACCCAGTCTTACACTGTGTAACAGTTTTCTTATAGGTGATTGAACAGAGTTCGTCTATTTTAGACAAACTTGAAATGTCATCAACCACCTCATATTCAAAGGAATCGCTTAGATTAAAACATTTTTCAACTAATGTTTTTACAAATGCGAGTCTCTGATAGGCAAAACCAAAATCTGATGCCGACCCACTATCAGTATTAAAGTTATTATTTTCTCTAGACATAGAACAATAATACATTCTTTTATTTTGCTTTTTAATAAATCTTTAAAATAATAGTTTTAATTCCATTAAGAGTTATCGGTAACGAGACGCAAGACTAGACACTGACTGCGGGAGCTCATAAATATATGAAATGATGATTTCAACAAATTCAAAAAGCATATCTATATCCGACCTCATAATTTCATCTCCGTTACCATGTGCGCCCATATTGCCTAATTTTCTAACAATTGTCGAAGCGTTTTTTATTGTTAATGGAATAACATTTGTTCTTGCAAGATCTTCAATTTTTCTTTCTAAAGTTTTGCCTCTTGCATGATTATTATTGGCTATTTTTTCTAAAAGAATTCGGAGGGACGCCAAGCACAAACCATAATCATTTCTTTTATAACATTCTCTAGAGTTTAAGTACTGTTCTTTAATTGTGTCTGGTGTGTGCCTCATAATAAAACCCTCAACAGGATAATCAAGAGATAATTCTTCGTCCGTATTTGAATAGAACAAATACCATCCGGACACCAAAACTGGTTTTAAACATACTGGGCATTCCAACAAATAGTAAGACATTACATCTAAAGGGGCCTTTTGACCATCCACTTCTTCGTAATATTCTTCTTTAAAAAATCCTCTTATATCCAAATATCCGATATTTCCACAGTGATTACACTTGCAAAAAATTTGGTTCTTGTCGTTTTTCTTAATAATAGGCATACTTAGTCCCCCCCCTGTATTATTTGTATAATTTTTTAACACTACTAAATATTATATATAACGACTTATATAATCCAGAAAAAATCTTTTCAAAATTGTAAAATTCCTATGATCAAAATCAATTAAGATTATTTCAGCTAGAAAATACAAAATCACTTATTGTCTATGTTAAAATAGTTCTGTTGAACTTGTCCAAATATTCTTCAAAAGCCTCAACCGAATACATATCTCTCCTAGCAAAGCTATTCAATCTTAATTCTTTAAGAATACTTTGATTATTATATATGTAATTTAATTTATTAAATAAATCATCGTTATCACTTTGCTTATAGATAATCGAGTCCTTTTCAGTTAATATTTCATGTGCTCGAGCAAATGAAGCAGATAATGTTGGTACACCCGCTATAAAGAAATCAATTATCGATCCAGGGAATCCTTCTCTATATTTAGTAGGGAATACATGCAAATCATATGTAGATAATTTCTCATAACTCTCTTTGCTACCAACTTCCATCATACCTAGAAAATTAATGAACTTATATTTATTGGATAATTCTGTTATTTTACCATCATCATCCTTATTTTGTGGTCTACCATATACATCTAAAACAAATCTAACATTGTCTTTGTTGAGCAACACTAAAGTATCAATTAAATCATATATACCTTTAGGTTCTTCAACTCTAGATAAATACACTAGATGCAAAACATCTTTAGGATATACTTGTTCATTAAAGTCAATCCTACAAATTGGCTTAAAATTAGGAAATACACTTATACGTTCAAAGCCTAAAGACTCTAATTCTTGTTTCATAGAATTTGTTTCCACTACGATAAGTCTGTCTTTAATAAATGTTTCTTTTTTGATAGAACCATTTAATATTCTGTCATATAAAAATGGACCTATTTCAAAATAGATAATCCTGTTAGATGGATATCTTGATAATCTTAATATCTTTTGAATAATATTCGCTCCATGCGCATCTTTTGAGATAACAACATATTTATATTTCCTTCTACCAAATAAACCTTTAAAGAAGATAGCCAATGTATTAATAATCTTATGCTTACTTAAATTAATGACGGATAAATCCACAAACTTCCTAAGAGATTCATATATCAAAGTACATTTGATACGTTCCCCATCAAATTTCTCTTTAGATGTATTAAGGCAAGAAATATAAAGTATTTTTTTCATAACTACTTAATTATACCTTTGATATATTGGAGCCATCTATCAACAATGAATTCGGTTTTAAGTTCATTTGGAATATTGGTGTTAGTATGTTTTATAGTTAAAGTCTCTTCCATTGCCGAAGCAAAATCAGAAGCGCTATCGCCCATAGATAGAACTAATAATTCAGGAAATATCTTTTTTAGTTCTTTAGGCCCACCAATTGTACAATCCGTAGAAACTGATGGAATTCCCAACGCTAAAGCTTCAGATAAAACGTTAGGCATGCCTTCATATTTGCTCCCTAATACAAACATTGAAGAACCACATTCATCTTTTTGCCAAGTCTTACTACTAGGAGCAATAAAAACTTTATCTTCTAAATGGTTTTCAGCAACTTGTTTTTTAAGTTCAGATTCTAAAGGTCCATTCCCAAACATCTTAAATATGTATCCTGGATGCTTTTGTTCAAATAACTTAAATGCTTCGATAAGCATAGAGCAATTCTTTTGCTCATTTAATCTGCCAACATAAAGGATTTGCTTTTTGATCTCAGGAATATTATCGGGGCAATAATCTAGACTAACTGGATTATGAATGATAACTGATTTATCTTTCGAAACTTTACTATACCAATTTAAAGCGTCTTCAGTTTGGAATACGCAACCTTTCGCTTTCTTGAAAGATTTATTTAAAAGACACTGTTTTAATCTGCCACGATGATTCGGATCGTTTCTCTCAGAAACAATATATGGAATCTTAGTATGTCTTAAAGCCCACCATGTATAAATACATACATAAGATAAAAATGAAATAACTACATCTGGCTTATATTCCAAAACGCATTTCTTTAATAATTTTGCTTTTTTAAAAAAAGATAATTTCGCTTTATAATCTTTTGTTAAATAAACCAACTGAATGCCTGAATTGATATTATAAAATGGTTCCTCAGCCTCTTTAGAGAGCATGACAATAGATACGGCATTACATTGTTTAGAAAAGCTATTTGAAAGGATGGAGATTACTCTTTCAGCTCCGCCGCCACCCATCGTGTCACAAACAAATAAAATTCTTAACTTTTTCATAGCAATTAGTTGTATTTTGTAAACTTTTTATTAAGCATGAATATTATTAAATAATAAAGTGATTTTAATCTACCAAATCCTTCATGATTTCTATACACTCGATAATGATATTTAATCATTTTCTTTTTGTTGGACGTTAGAGTTACAGCGCTCAATCTATAAATTGCTAAGCTCTCATTCAGTTTAAATGCAACATATCCATCCTTGGTTATATCTAGCCATGCAGCATAGTCTTCTCTTTTTTGCGCATCTAGAGGCATATACCTTTTGCCCAAAATTGTTGTATCATATATAACGGTTAAGCATCCAATATCATTTCGTTTAAGAAGACCGTTATAGTTTATTTTCTCTTTTTTAGGATTAAAAGCTTTGACCTTTCCCTTAATTGGCAATACATCATAGTTCGAATATGAAAAAGCTATATTATTCTTTTGCATATATTCTATTTGAACATCTAATTTGTTTGACTTCCATAAATCATCAGCATCAAGAAACGCAACATATCTACCTCTAGCGGCTTCAATGCTGCGGTTTCTGGAAATAGCAGTTCCGCTATTCTTTGAATTACGCAAAACAACAACTTTTTTATCATTTTTTGCAATTTCACAAAGAACATTATATGTGTCATCAGAAGAACAATCTTCAGTAACAACCCACTCCCATGATGAAAAAGTTTGCTCTTTGATGCTTTTGTACGTCTCTAAAATTGTCAAAGAGCAATTATAAGCAGGAGTAATTATGCTAACTAAAGGCTTCTCGGAACTCAAAGCAAACTAAACCTCCCAATTAATATTTTCCTTAACAATCTTTGCTGGCTGACCAGCATATAAAAGATTATCTTTATCGCTAATTTTCTTAGTTAAAATAGAATTATATGCCAATATGCAATTACTAGCCATAAATCCATTCTTTAAAACTGTTGCTTTTGAACAAATCCAACAATGATTACCAACAGAAATATCTCCATTATTTTCTAAACGCTCTCCATTATAGAATAAATGATGTCCATCGCAACTTTTAATAGTGCAATCCCAACCCAATGAGCAATCATCTCCAAACGAGATGTTTGAATGTTCGCAAGATATATGAGCACTATAATTCGCTTTGAAATTATTCCCAAAAGTTAATAACCCATCATCGCAATGTAGAAAAATCCCACGTGAAAGGCCAAAAACACCATTAAATATTATTTTTCCAGAATTCCTAATTAACACTAGACTTCTTTTTGGAATGATAAATCCACTTTCTGATCCACTTAGTCCTAATCTACATAAACCAAATTTAGTTTTTTTAGGTAAATTAACAATAAATGTTTTCTTATTAGCACCAATAATCTTTGTTTTGTATGAAACAATAATAGGCATTTTAATTGCCTTTTTAAAAGGAAGGACTTTCAAATTAAAAAAGAAGGACTTTGGAACACTTAAAAATAACTCCCAAAAAGATGGGTGAAGATGCGACTTTCTTTCTTTTAACTTACTAGCCATATCATTGACTCCTTATTATTTTTTATATATAAACATCATAGCAATCATTAGATTTTAGATTTTTCTCTCTATAGCCAATAATGCCTTCAATATCCTTTGTTAAATAAAGACACAAAGCAAATATTAAATACGAATCTTTTGTATAATACAGAACGCCAAAGAAACTTCTAATAAAATAGATAAAGAGCAACACAGCAACAAAGTTAACATTTGTGTCTTTTGATCTAAATGCTTTGGCGCCAAGGACAACAAACATTAAATAATAAGTAATAATGCCAAAAATGCCAAAATCACAAATCATTTCCGCAAAATTATTATGAGCGTATGTGCCAATTCCTGAAATGTTTGCAAAACCATCAACACCATAACCAAATAGTATATTCTCACTGCCAAGAGTAAAAGCATAATTAGCCCAGACAGTTCTTTGTAAAGTAGAGCCATCGACTTTTGAATTGCCTAGTCCAAAAACTGTAAATAACATTCTGTCAAATTGATCTTTTAGAAACGGGACACTATTAATTAAAATTACGAGTAATATTATTAAAGCCACCATTACAATCAAAAAGATTAGTTTTTTTTGTTTAAACCTAAGAAATAAAACGCCAATGGCTCCACCAATAGAAACAAGGATAAAAGATCTGCTTGCAGTAAATAAACCTAGTCCAAAAAATACCAAGGCTGCCAAGTAATATAAAAGTTCTCTTTTCTTTTTAAATGTTAAGGCAATATAGAAGGCCATAACAAATAAAATAGAGAAATAAAAGCCGAGCGTATTAACATTATCAAAATAAATTTCAAATCTCAGATCGGCGGAAATATTAAAAGACAAAATGTATTTTCTATAGACGATGGCAAAATATATTGAAAAAGCCAAAAATGCAAAAATAATAATCTTCATAATAAATCTAGGATCATCAATTATTAGAAAAGATAGATAGATAGCATACATTGTAAGTGTCATCAATAACAACGTAAGCCATCTTCTATACGAATCAAAATTATGCAAATAAATAGATGTGCCTATAAATCCTATTGCTACCAAAATAAGTGGTAGAACAAAAAACTTATTCCTTGGAAATTTTAAATATAGAAATGTATATAAAAAGCTGCATCCAATAATTCCAGCAACAAATACATAAGAAATGTAATTCAATACTTTTTTTGCAGAAAAAGATGGGATTGAAAAAACATAAAGAAATAAGAAAACAACAATCGCCCAAAGAAGAATCTTTTTAAACGTCTCACTATTTTTTAGATTCAAAACTATTGATCTTAACTTATTCATTGTTCTGTTTTTTGCCTTTCTTGGCATATAAATAGTGGAAATAAAAAATGATTATTAAAGAAACAAATGCAACCAATAGAGTAATCATATTAACCCTGTTAGAGAAGAAAGAAAAAAGCGTAATACTTCCAGATAAAAGGTTGATAATTTTAAATACGATAAATGGTAATAAAGCTGCAAAAGCAAAAATGGCAAAGTTGTAAAGTTTTAATGAATAATCTGTTAAAGCAACAATAATAATTGAAAAAATCAACAATATTATCGATAAGGTAATTAATAACGCACATATAACAGATTCTTTTTTATTTACTTCATAAACTAGTTTTGATGAATCAATTTTAGCATCTTCTTTTAAATTGTATTTTCCTATCGAATAATCAAAATCGGTTGTTGGGTAATATGAAGTGGCGTATTCTATAAAGAATTTATTTCTAAATACGTAATCCGACATAAAATACATTGCCTGCATTTTGAATTCGTCTGGATATCCAGTTGTTCCAAAAATAAATTCGCCAGCGCACTCTTTAACAGCATCGTAAAAATAATTCTGCTCCAAATAAATATTTTTAATTTCCCACTCAACAGGTTCGTTGTCTCCCATTACCATTTTTGTCTTGGTGTTAAGTAAGCTTCTATAATTTTCAGTGGTGTGTTCTTTATTTTCTAAATCCAATAATTTATCGGCCTGGGATTTCGATATATACATCCAGTGGGGTTCTGTGTTTCCATAATATTTTCTTTCAAACATCACTTCCAAATGAAAATATTCATGCAAAAAATTTCCATCTTTTGATTTTTTGTTGCTTGTGTTGAATCCTGCTCTTACATAAATAACGCTTAAATTCTTATCTTGGTCGAAGTCGTCAAAGTGTATTTTATATTTGTGATCGGCGTTAACAAAACTTGAATAAGTTGCAACCCTTTCTGTAAATACACCATACAAATCATATAGTTCGCTACCAGGATCACGCATGCTTTTTGAAACACCATCTTTTGGTTCAACAATTAAAGAAGCGTATCTTCCTGAGACGGTTTCATTTTTTGCAACATTTGCGACATAACTAGAAGTTTCCTCCACCACAGTTTCGTTTTGAAATGAGCCTGCCACAAACACTAATGATTGCGCAAGAATTAAAAATAAAACAACAAGCGGGTAATACACTTTTTTTCTATTAAGCAATTTAAAAAATTTGCGATCGCTAATCACTTCATTTCCTTTCTTGTCAATAACTTGTCATGATTATTTAAAACTTCTCTTTTTACATCATCAAATGACATATTATTCAAATTAAAACATCTGCTATTGTTCTTCTCATAAAAATCGTTAACACTACAGATATATTTTGCAGGGTTTCCTCCAACAACCATATATGGTTTAGACACCGATTTTGTTACGACCGAACCAGCCGCGATTATTGTTCCCTCTGCAACTGTAACACCCGGGAGAATTATCGTGCCAAACCCGATAAAGCAATTATCTAAAACATTTATTTCACCCAGTAAATCTGTTTGCGAATGTTTTGTTGGAATCTCGATAGAAGAATCATGAAGCAAAAAAACTACCTTCGGAGAAATTGTGACATTATTTCCAATTTTTAGTAAGAAGCAATCTCTAGTAGTTGGAAGTTCTGTATAAATATGGCAACCAGTTCCAATAGAAATACCAATTTTTCTATAGTCTTCTATTTTTATCTCCGTATTAGACATTTTCTTTATTTTTCTTTTTATAAAATGTTTTAATCGTTTAAACATATTGTTTTCCACCACATCCATATTTTACATTAATTTCTTTATTTAGAATAAATGAAATTACTATTCTTTCAAATTCGTTATTGCTAAATAAATACGCTCAGAATTCTTGTCATCAAAAACAGGAAAGAATCTTTTTTGATTATTCTTCGCTTCGTTTGATGGAATAAAATTATTTGTAATTATTTCATCTAGTCTTTTAATAACAGATTTTAAATCATAGCAAACAGGTCCGAATCCATCTTTAAAATAATCGTAATAACCTTTTATATAATGCGAAGAATAAAAAGAATCCTTATCATATTGATAATAAATTACCGGCCTTCTCATATAGCCAAAATCAAAAGCAAGACTAGAAAAATCGGTTATATATAATTTTGAGTTTCTAATCTCTTCTTGCAAGTCACAGCTTTCAAAAGGAAGTATTGATATATTAGTTTGATCAATCACAAATAGATCTATGTAATTTTTAAAATGAGAATGCAAATAGAAATTTGCTTTTATATTATGCTTTGCGAGTAATTCATTTAATTCTTTTGATTTCAGAAAACTATACCATGTTTTATAAAAACTTGTTTTGCTAAACTCAACATTCTCGGCGTACCTTCTCCATGTTGGCATAATAAGAATCTGGTTTTTGGGCTTGATATCATGATACGTATCAAATCTAGCAAAGCCAGTATAAACAACCTCGCTGTCTTTATAACCATATTTTTCTTTAACATCGTCATATTCTGGTTTTGCTCCGCAAATGAACAAATCAATCTTCGATGGTTTTTTATATAAAAATGTCTGATTGTTGTGCGTAATCCCGTGTTGTAAAAAAACGTATTTACCCCATAGATGCATCTTTTTTCTTAAAAGACTTAGATAGTAACTAGGGCAAAATCCTTGGGTTTTGGAACTGATAATATAATCAGCAGCACAAAAATATGCAAAGTGCTTAAAAGATCCAAACTTAACGGCGTTTCCTAATTCTTTAATTTTATGGTAGTCAGCAGAATGGAAGTCTATTGCATAGTAGCAATTAACTTCTTTGTGCTTTTCCCTCATATACTTGAAAAAAATATAGCCATTGTCTCTGGCTTCGTATCCATATTCAGAAATCAACCAAATATGTTTTCTAAATAAAAAAAGTTTTGCAATAGGAAACAAGAGAAAAGTAAAGACAATAATTCCTATTGCTTTTAACCCCCCAAACAAACGCCTAATTTTTTTCATAACTATTTGTTTATATTATCATATAGCAAATCATTAATTAAGAATTAATTAGAATGTTATATGGCGAGAACACTATCTATAAATCAGCAATAAAGCTCAGAAATCTTTTTTTGAAATTCAGTTTTAGAAAAACGTTGTAGATCAAAACGATTCCGATTGTTGCACTTATTTTCAAACTGTTTTTTAATTTCTTGCGCCCAAATAGTAGGGCCCTCATTAATTGGCAAATAGTTTACACCGCCGCAATTCATCTCATTCGTTATCGTATTTGATGCAAAGCACATGATTCCACACGCTTGTGCTTCAACTAACACAATAGGGGCTGCCTCGGATATAGACGGTAGTAATAAAAAGGTAGTTTTTTCAAAAATATCACCTATTCCATTTCTACCATCAATTATTTCAATGCAATCACTTAGTTTATATTTATCGATTAACGATAGCATATCTAAGTAATAAGATTCTTGTATAGGAAAACCGACTAATTTTGTTTTACAATTAATGCCAATTTCCTTTAAAGAATTAATAACTTCAATTGTAAACAATTGATTTTTTCTGTTTGAGAATGTTGCAACTTGCGTTAGAACAAGCTCATTTTTAAGTTTGTTATCAACTTTTAAATTATACTTTTGTTCATTGTAAGAATTATAAATAACTTGGTATGGTTTTTTAGGAAACATGGTTTCGCAACACATTTTACAAACACCGACAAAAACATTAGCGTATTTATTCATCTTTCTTAAATTCCAATTGGCAAGGTAATTTGAAAGAAAGCTGTTCCTTTTTTTAAATTCATTATTACAATGTGTTATTCTTGTTTGAACTCCTGCCTTCCAGGCGGCTTTTAAAAATGGCCAACCTTCTTCTTCTTTAAATGAATGAATAGCATCATATTTTCTGTTTTTTAAAAGCATTTTAGTTTTTTTATAAAAATATCGCGGCCGTCTGAAAAAATACCAAAACAATTTTAGAATTATGTTTTTAGGGGTAACTTCTTTCATTTTAATGATTCCAACATTATGTTCTTTTAAAAATGGATAATAATAATCATCATCATTAAAAACCACGATTGAAAATTTGCAATAATGTTGTTGAGATTCTATTACCTGAGCAATAACGTTTGGAACACCACTGTTTCCCATACCATTATTCGCTATAATCAAAACTTTCTTTAATTTATCCATTTTTCCTACCAAATATTCTTCTTATTTTTAGTGATAAATAAGTTCTAAAATCCATATATTTCAAAGCCTTTTTAGTTTCTTTGTTTGTAAAAATTTCATCGTATTGCTTAAGTTTGATTTTTTGTGTCACATCAATTCTTAAGAGCATTTTTTTGCAGCTTTTATTATATTTATGACTTGTATAGTCATCAAAAGCATTTATAGCATCTATAAATCTTTTAAGCATCTCATGTTTTTTATTCGAATCAGATTCAATGTGATCTTTAGACCAACTACCATCTACAAATTGTAAATATTTTGACATTGGTCTATCAATAAAGCATGTATATCCAAGAGATCCAAAATGCCTCAACAATACTTCATCATCACTAGGCATCAAAAGAGAATATAATGGTCTTTCTTTAAAAAGCAAATCATAATCTTCTTTTTTAAAAAAATAAGAGCTTGTTTGAAAATTATATTTTTCATGGATTAAAGAAATAAATTCAACATCAGTAAGCATCTGTGTTTTCATCTTAAAAGATGGTATCTGATCAAAGGCTTTATAGTCCTTGTTGCCTGACTCAACTTTTACTCTATGAACACAAAAATGACAATCTGGACATTCTTCTAAAACTGCTACTTGAAGAAATAATTTATGTGGATCGATCCAGAAATCATCTCCTTCGCAAATAGCAATATATTTACCACGTGATTGATTATTTAATATTTTTGCAATTTCAAGAAAATTTCCCGTGTTAGAATAAACATTTTCTTTTTCGAAGATTGGTTTAATAATGTTTGGATATTTTTTAGCATATTTCTCAATAATTGATTTGCTAGCATCATTTGAGCAATCATCATGAATTAAAATTTCAACATTAAAGTTAACCAATTGCATCAAGAACGAATCGATACATCGTTGAATAAACTTTTCTTGGTTAAAAACAAAACAATGAATTGAAACCATAATTTCACTAGAATCATTTTTTCTAGTAGAAAGAGGCATAACGTTATATTCGGTACTTAACAAATTGGAAATAAGTTTCTTAACGTTTTTCATTTTTAATCCTTAGCTTATTAAGATTTATTTTATACTGGTTAATAGCGTTTTCAACAAGAGGAAATGAAGATAAATCAGCATTTATAAACCATTGCATATAAAAATATATTTCGTGGTAGTTCATCCTTGGTGTCATTTTATTGACCCAATAATAAACATAGGCACTTAAATAATAATCTATATTGTCAACTTCATTATTAAGTTTATTAGTTACACAAAATCTTTCGAAAATGCTTCTGAAACTAGATGCCTTAAAAAAAGAAAAAGCATCTTCGTGTTTTGCGGCAATAATATAGTAAAAAATGTCGTAAAAAAGCGGATAAGAGTCAATGTCATCGAGATCGATTAAAACCGGTTCATCTTTATTCCAAAAGATATTCCACGGGTGACAATCGCCATGTTGTGGATAAAATAAAACAACGGCAATATTGTTGTTCATGTCCATTTCATTAGACTCGATATAATCAAGTTTTATTGAATCAAAATAATGATCAATAAATTTCCAAAGGTGTTCTTCATCATCAATTTGTATCCCTTTAATCACATTTGAAACAACAAGACAATCTTCATCAAAAAAATCTGCATCCATCGTTTTATATGGGAGTTTATTTATTAAATTGATCACATTGTTTTTAATGTTGTAATACCTTTCTTCTTTTCTTATAAAAGAAAAGACAACACTATCATTCATTAAAAGAATTTTATATGGAGTTATATTAACTCTTCCCTTATTTATTTTTATTTCAAATTTATGGCTTGATTTTACTTTTACTACAAATCCTTTTTCTTTTTGGTTGTTGCTTAGTAACGTAAATGTTTTTCCTTTTATAAGATATTTTCCGTTGTCTAGAACAAAAGAAGCGGCTTTAAACGCTCGTTTTATTTCTAATCTATTTTTAATCTTATTTATAATCCTTTTCATTCACTATTTGATGTCCAAAACAATATCGCAAATTAAATCAACTTCTTCGATTGATAAATCAGAATATAAAGGTAATGTTAAAACTTTTTCAGAGATAGATTTTGCTATAGGAGTGTCCCTTTTATATTTGCCTTTTGAATATGAATACTCATTGGTAATTGGATAGAAATATTTTCTAGCGCATATATCATGTTTAGCGAGTTCTTCTTTAATCTGGTCCCTGCTCTTTTTATATCCATCAAAGATAGCTGGTAGATAAGCATAGTTAGATAAAACATCTTCTTGAGGTTCTAACAATCTAATGCCATTAACACCTAATAATCTTTTTCTATATAGCTCTACAGCTTTTTTACGGTTAGAGATATATTCATCAATATGTCTTAAATTGCATAATCCCATAGAAGCTTGGAATTCATTCATTTTGGCGTTGCCACCCGCATAATCGCAGTGTTCAGCGTCCACGATTCCAAAGTCTTTTTGTTGTTCCAAAGGTAATTTCATAGAATCATCATTAAAACATAAGCATCCACCTTCGATAGTGTGAAATACTTTTGTCGCATGGAAACTAAACATAGAGATATCTCCATAACTTGCAATGCCTCTACCTTTATATCTAACTCCAAAGGCGTGAGCAGCGTCATATATAACTTTTAAATGATATTTTTTTGCTATTTTTTCAATTGCCTCAACATCACAAACATTACCATATACATGGACAGGCATAATCGCTACAGTTTTATTAGTGATTAACGCTTCTATCTTAGTAACATCAATCGTGTAATCATTGTCATTAATATCACAAAACACCGGAATCATCCCACATCTAATAATGGAGTTAGTAGTGCTAACAAAAGTAAACGGGGTAGTAATTATTTCACTACCTTTTGGAAAATTAAAATATGAAATAGCGGCCTCTAACGCGAGATGCCCGTTTGTATACATTACAATATTAGACACACCTAAATATTCTTTGAGCTTTGATTCTAATTCCACTAGCTTTTTGCCATGGTTTGTTAACCATCTAGATTCCCAAATGTCTTTAATCTCTTCACAATATTCTTCAAAAGACGGCATTGATGATCTTGTTACGTTAATTTTCATAATAACCCCCTTAACTCTTACTTAAAAATACCCTATTAAAAAGGTGAAGATTCATTCTAAAAAACAATAACAAAAGTCTATCTTTTTTGGACTCAAATCTATACTTTTTAGTGAACTCATTATAAATGAATGACTTTTTTACTATCCTGAATGACTTTTTTTGTTGCTTGGATGATAAGTCTTTATAAGCTCTTTTTATAAAAGAAACCGGTTGCCACGACAATCGTCTTTTTATTTTTATTGAGTAAGTTGATAAGTCATTATTATATTTATCAAATATCGTCTTATAAATGTAACTTGATATCAAAACATTTTCAAAGTAATCGTTGGCAACTAATGTACTGCTTGCGCTCTCATTGTTTGTTCTATAGATATATAGCACCTTGGGAATGACTATTAGCTCGTTAGATTGTTGCAGGATATTAAAAAGCATCAAGAAATCCTCCTGGCTTCTAACATCTTTTCTTAGCGTAGACTCTGTTGAACAAGATAAATAAAAGGTTTTTTTAAAGCAATAGACGCATAAGGAAATACAATTGTTTTTTACAAAGCAATAATCAATAATGTCCTTTGTTCCAGACAAACTCTTTTGCTCATATAATTCCTGCAAACATGTTTTAGAGTTATCTGGATTTAATTTACAAATATCATATAAATATACATCGGAATCATATTTCTCAATATATTTATTAATTGTTTGCAATGCATCATTTTCAAGCACGTCATCACTATCAAGAAAAATGAAATGGTCACCTTTAGACTTTTCTATTCCAAACTCCCTAGTTAACCATTGTCCTTGATTTTGTTTATGAAAAGTTCTAATTCTTTTATCTATTTTAGAAAAGTTATCACAAATGCTTGGAGAATTATCTGTAGACCCATCGTCAATCAGTAATAATTCCCAATCCTTAAAACCCTGTGACAAAATAGATTGCGCACAAGCACATAAATATTTTTCAGTGTTATATACAGGACATATGATACTAATCATATTCAATATTGTCGAAAGATAGTTTAATTCTCTTTCTCATCATTCTCCTATACATTCTTAAACATCTATTAACATCAAATCTTCCATAACGGGCGTTAACAAGATATTGCTTAAACAATTCCTTTCTTGTTAGATGCCATGGTTTTACAATTCCCCAATAATGGATGATTTTAATGTCTCTCCACCCATGTTTTAGAGTTTTTGCTAAACGATATACTGCACGATAAAATTCATTATATTCTTCAGGAATTCTTAATTCCTTATGTTCAAACCAATCAGGATATAGATAGTTAAAAACGTCTTGATCACCGATATCACCAGTTTTAGAAGCCGCTCTAGCGTTTTCTATATTAGTCACAAGCTTGTCAAAAAACTTTATGCTTGGTTCTATAACCATAAGGCCGCTATTTAAATATTTCCAATCTGGGAATTTAACTAGAGCGCTTGCACAAGCAGACATATGAGGATATTCAAATAGTGAATCAATGTTCTTTAAAATCAAAAAATCTAAATCAAGCATGATAACTTTTTTAAACTGGGTTAATCTAGCAACATTCAGCTTAAAAAATGTATCACCCCAATGTTTGTACATAGGATTACTTATTTCAGTGTTGCATTCAATTCTATCTATTCTTAATATTTCAGCGCCATAGGAGTGCATCTTAACTTTGTTTATAAAAGAATCATCACAATTAGTTGGAACCACAACAAATAACGGATATTTAGTATTGGTCAGCAAAAGAGACTTACACATAGTGTCAAGGCCTAATAAATATCTTTCGTTAGTAATAAAGGTCACATATGAATAGTCCATAAATCATTCTCGATTGGTTGCTTTAATAAACTGTAGGTGAAGTATTTCATCATTTTTTGATAATATTTTTTAATAAATTAAATAATAAAATTCTTGCTTTAAAAAGAAAAACATTAAAATTTGAATAAAAGCAATAAAAAGTCTTTTCTTTCATTGCTTCAAATTTTCCTATTTTGTCAGGCAATGATTTTACTACATTTTTTAAATACATTTTATTTTGATTCTTAAAATATGCTTTGTCGTCAATCATTTTAATTGATTCAATGTTGTAAAGAATACAATCTCTTGTTGTTTTGTGTGCCAGTTCGGTTTTATAAAAAGTAATTGCAATCATATAGAAATTATTTTTTAAAACAATGTTGTTGCACTCGTTAAACAAATTCTTCGACCAGCAAATACACTTATTGATTTGATGCGTTTTATTTGCTCTATAAGTTCCCATTAAGGAAAATTGATTTAAACGATAAATGTAAAATATTTCACTTATCGCTACACAACATGAAGAATAAAAGGAATAGAGAGTAGAAAAATAGCTATCTTCGGAATAAATTTCTCTCTCATTCGGGAATCGAAGATTATAAGTCTTAATGATATTATTATCATAGAGCGCAGACCATGCTGTGAAAGGAATTTTAAAAGTTAGTAAATCCTCGCATATAAATTTTAGCTTGTCTTCGCCAGTTTCAAAAAAATACAGATTGTTTTTAAGCTGAGTATTATGTATAACGCTTCTATCATCTCTAATTTTTGTATATCCAAATCTAACAATATCTGCACCAGTTTCTTGTATCTTTTGAATACAGGTAGACAACAATTCTTTTTTTATATAATCATCACTATCCACGAAAAGGACATATCTGCCTTTAGCAACATTAAGTCCAGCGTTTCGTGCAGAAGAAAGTCCGCCATTTTCTTTATGAATCACAACAATTCTTTTATCAGCTCTTGCAAATTCATCACACATTACCGGACAGCCATCTGGAGATCCATCATCTACCAAAATCAATTCAAAATCATTAAATGTCTGATTTAATATACTATCAACACATTCTTTTAAAAAGGGTTCGACCTTATATACTGGAACAATCACGCTTACTGTTGGCATCTTAATTCTTTATCCAATCACAAAACAATTATTAAATATCAATCTAAATCAATAAGGTTTAAAAATCTTTCTAATACCCACAAAAGCCATTTTTGATTTCCGCTGTATTTTGAAATATCAATATTCTTTTTGAATTCTGGTCTAGTGGGCCCGGACCAATTTTGGAAATACAAGTCAACTGGTCTAGGCATAGGATTCTTTTCTGGAACAGAAAATTCAGGATATCTCATTTTAAATAATTCTCTAATAAGATATTTACTCTCTCCATTCCTTATCCTTGTTAAATCTACTGGCGATGCCATTTTTAATAATTCATAAGGATCACAGTAGTCAAGTTTAGCAGAGGAAAATGCATTTTCATAAGAAGCATAACTCTCATCAGTTATGATAGAATCATATATTCCTAGAAAGTCGATATTGTCACCACTTCTATATTTTTCAAAAACATAACGCATATCCGAGTAAGCATTTAAAACATTTTTAGGATCTATATATATACATCTATTATAAAAATCTTCAAATGTCCAATTTTTAGAAAGAAGTCCATCCATTCCATAAAAAACATAGTCAGCGGCATCTCCAATAATCATAATTTCAACACCATCTTCTTTAGCAATTCTGGCTGCTTCAAATATTTGTGGTTCTATAGAATGAACCGGAGCATTCTTATGTTTCATTACAATATCAACATTCCTTTCAACAACATTCCAAGAAATATCGATATAGTGGAGTTTTAATCCATATTTTCTAGCAAAACTTTCTGCTCTTTTTAGTTCGTCTATTTGAAAATTATTTGAAAAACGAAAAGTATATGCATCACAGCCAGGCATATATGAAGCAAGAATTGCGCTGTCCATTCCTCCAGATAGAAGAATTCCAATCTTTTTCTTCCTTAAAGGTTTAAAAAGATTCTCAAGGTAGCAATCAATATCCAATGCACTGTTTACAAATGTTTTGCAAGAATCGGAATGCTGCTTATATATTCGATGTTTAAGACTATTTTTGAAATCTCTGTTGTCATCATAGATATATCTAAAAGCTAAAAATGAAGACATACAATATTTCTTGTCGGTAGCCATAATTATTTCCTTTTTTCACTTGTTTGAAATTTTTCTAGCGCAGCATTAATCTTTGTTGAAGATATTCCCCTTGTGTATGGGAAATAAATAATCTTAATTCCCTCTTTTTTAAATTCCTTCTCATATTGTTGCCACTTTTCAGTTCCATACCAATCATCACCAACAAACAGAATGGAGGCACCAATCTTTTTGCAAGCGCTTAGTTTATCCATATCATATTGAGGAATAGCCGCATCCACATACTTACAACTCCTAACAATTTCAATTCTGTCTTCGAACGGTATCATCGCATGCTTTCCTTTGTAAGTTACCAATTCGTCAACTGTTACACCAACAATTAGTTTGTCACACATTCCTTTAGCATTTTTTAATAAGTTCAAATGACCGATATGAAATAAATCATAAACACCGGTTGTGTATCCAATAACTTCTTTTTTCATATATGCTCCTCTCAATAATTTTACTTTTTTTACATGTCAACAATGTATCATAATTTACTAATTTTGATTAATATCCATTTAGCAACGTTTTGTGATGCATTACCATTTTCATATGATTCAATACTATTGTAAATTGTTGAGCTTATTTTCGATAAATTATCAATAGATACTGAATCAATTAATTCTAATAATTCTTTAAAATTGTATGCCTTAACAAATGGGTTATCATAAAAATTACGTGACAGCCCTCTTTCTTCAATATATGAATCAAAATCAGGAAGATATAAAAGTATAGGCTTGCCTAGAATAAGGTAATCGTGAACAGTGGATGAATAATCTGTTATTAAGACATCACAAATCAATGAGAGTTCCTGCATTTCCAAATTATTTGTTCCATCTAAAATTGAATCATCAAACTTTAGCTCATTTACTAAATGTTGCTCGCTTGAATGAACTCTTATCAACAATTTGCATCGTTTTTTTGTTTTTGCTTCGAAGCATCTCAGTATAGAATAATAATCCAATTTAAGGTTATTCGCAGACATTGTATTACGAAATGTGGGAGCAAACAAAATCACGAAATCATCATATCCCAAACCAATTTTTTTTCTAATAGCTCTTTTAATTTTGTCATTGTTTGAATTATTAATAATAAAGTCATTACGCGGAAGTCCATATTTCAATATTTCGCATTTGCTGTTTAGCCAAAAAGCTTCTTTATATAAAGCATTATCTAAGGAATTGGAGGAAAGAATGGCTGTGCAAACAGAACCATCATATTTTGCTTTATCGACATATTTCCTGTCTAATTTATTTTCAATTTGTCCTTCAATCTGTTTTAAAGCAAAAGATCCATGCCAAGTCTGAATATAAATTTGATTCTTTTTAATTTTTGTTGGAAACCATGTTCTAACATTGCTTACAATAACTTTTGCCCTTGAAAAAATAAATTTTTCTTTCAAAGATTTCCTTAATACGACTTTAACATAATTCGGTATTGTAATATTTTTATTATTTGTAGACCAATATAGAAGAATTTTATTATTTATTGTGTGAATAGCATCCGCAATATTTGCTGGACTGTCATCATATTTTTGACCGTAATAACTATTAAAAATAATAATATTGCGATTCAAAGGCAAAACAAAACATATAACTTTAACGCAAAGAGAACATATTTTTAAAAGAATATTTTTAATTGTTTTTTTAATTTTCTTCATATAATTCTAAATCTGCAAAATTAACACTACCATGATATTTGTGTTGCCATTTAATACCTCGCTGCTCATCTTTTTTTATTTCAATGGGCATTTTAACTCCAGGATTATCATATTCATAAATAAAATGATTCGAATCAATACAGCCAAGCATAATTTGAGTAATATATTTGCCTTCTGTTAATTCATCCAAAGCAAAAGACAATATTAATGTTTTCTTTTCTGTCTGCTTTAAACTGAATGGCTTAGTTAAACTTGTGCCAATTGTTTCACCCATTTCAGTTCTAAAAGAAAGTCTAAACACAGCATTAAAAATATCAAGACTACTTTTTACACAAACTTTAAAAGTAAGATTATCTTTATTAATAAAAATGGCTTCTTTATGTGTTAAGAAGTGAAATGACAATATTTTTGCTGCCTCGCCAAAATGATATAATCGCGGCACATTTGTATAATCATATTCGACAGGGTAACAATCCAGCGTTTCGCTATAATAACGCTTTATTCCTTCTTCGACATCCCCATCAAAAACGATGGTCCCATGGTTTAAAACAATTACTCGATTGCATAATTGCCTAATTGTGTTCATATTATGACTAACATAAAGAATGGTTTTATCCTGTTGTTCAGAAACATCTCTCATTTTAGTTAAGCATTTATTTTGAAATGCCATATCACCAACCGCTAAAACCTCATCCATAATCATGATTTCAGAATCTAAGTGTGCAGCAACTGAGAATGCTAATTTCACATACATACCCGAAGAATAACGTTTTACTGGTGTATCAATAAACTGTCTTACTTCAGAAAACTCAATAATATTTTCCATCTTGGCATCAATTTCTTTTTTGGTCATACCTAAAATCGCGCCATTCATGTAGACGTTTTCTCTGCCGGTTAATTCTGGGTGAAAACCAGTTCCAACTTCCAACATAGAGGCAACACGACCATTGAGATGAATATTTCCTTCAGTTGGGCCTGTAACTCTTGAAATAAGTTTTAATAATGTAGATTTGCCAGCACCATTATGTCCAATAATTCCAATACGTTCGCCTTTTTTGACTTCAAAAGAAATATTATCAAGGGCTTTAAACTTTTCACCTTTGTTATAATTTTTGGCTCCTATCTTTTTAGTAGGATCTTCTTTATGTCTGATTTTAGCTTTTAATCTTTGTAATTCATCTCTTAGGGTGGTACCACCAATCTCACCTAATCGATAAATTTTAGAGACATTTTCAACTTTGAGCATTATTTCATCACTAACCATATATTGTCTAAATGCCTCCTATTAAATCGTATCCATAAAGTTCTTCTCAGTTTTGCTAAATAACATCAAACCTGCAAAGAACACAAATAATGTAATTCCCCAACTCACAAGATAAGGAATGTAATTAAAATATCCGACCCCAAACATTGCTAGTCTAAAAGAAGTAACAATTGGGGTTAAAGGGTTAACACAAGTATATGCCATTAATAATTCTGGATGGCCATTATTAATTAATGCCAAGCCATATGCAATCGGAGAAGCATATTGCCATAACTGTAATCCAAAGCCAACAAGCATTTGTAAATCTCTATATTTAGTAGTCACAGCGGAAATAACAAGTCCAATACCCATGGAAAGAATAATAATCTGCACTATAAGAGCAGGAATTAATAAAAGCCACCAAGAAGCATACATCGTAATGTCATTGTTGGTGAGCAAGAACACTAGCCAGACAATCAAAAACAAGGCAAAGTTAATGACAAACGGAATTAAATTAGATAAAGATGCCGCTATAGGCTGTACTAATCTAGGGTAATATACCTTGCCCATCGTGGCTCTGTTTTCAATAAATATCTTAGATATTTTAGTAACATTGCTAGAGAAATACGTGAATAACATCGTTCCACTCATATAAAACAAAAACCTTGGAATATTAAAAGCGTTCTCCTCACCAATATCAAACCAACCACCAAGACCGGCAATTGTGCCAAAGATAAAACTAAAGACAAATGTTGTTAATACTGGCTGAATAATCGCCCATAAAGGCCCTAAGATAGTTTGCTTATATAACGCAACAAAGTCTCTTTTAACAAAAAGCCAAATTAAATCACGATATTTGAATGTCTCTTTTAAATGGAGATCAAATAATCTGTGTCTAGATGTAATTGTGGTCTTAAATTTTTGTTCGCTCATTTTTATTTATCTTACTACAAATAATTATTTTAATCATTATTTGCTGGTTTTACCTTCCACTTCATCTTTGCCAAATAAGGCTTGAAAGAATGTTCTAAATATAATTCTAATATCAAACCAAATATTAAATCGTTTTACGTATTCGCCATCTAACTCCGCTTTTCTTTCTATCGAATTAGTGTCTCTTCCATTACACTGCGCCCAGCCTGATAATCCAGGGATAATATCATTCGCGTGATATTTATCTCTTTCTGCCACTAAGTCGTCTTGGTTATATAAAGCTGGTCTAGGACCAACAATAGACATATGTCCAACAAAGATATTAAATACTTGAGGTATTTCATCTAAAGATGTCTTTCTTAAGAATCTACCAACACCTGTAATATATTTTTCAGGATTCTCTAATAAATGAGTTGGTACATCTTTAGGGGTATCCACTCTCATTGTGCGAAATTTAAGGATCTTAAAATGTTTCTTATATTTACCAATTCTAACTTGTTTAAAAAAGATTGGTCCTTTAGAAGTGCATTTCACTAATATCGCTAAGATGATATATAAAGGCGAAAAGACAATAATAGTGAGTAAGGACAATAAAATATCAAAAAATCTCTTAAATGGGAGATATATTTTTTGTCTAATACTTAAAAATGGTCTTTTGCTCATTAATTATCCCTTTTATATGTTGAAATTAATTTTCCTAAAAGCTCTTTAACATCAGATGTTGATTCTTCTAATCCAAAAGCTATAGAGGCTTTAGATACATCCTCTAATACTTTTTCATTCACCATTTCTGATGGTTCGATAAAGATTTTGCTATTCTCAGTTGCCTTTTGAATTGATTTATCTAAAAGCAATTCTTCATATAATTTCTCTCCTGGTCTAAGTCCAGTAACTTCAATTTTAATATCTTTATTAGGTACATAACCCGCTTGTCTAATAAGTCGTTCCGCTAAATTATAAATTTTTACAGGTTGACCCATATCTAAAATAAAGATCTCCCCGCCTTCAGCGAATAATCCACACTGTAAAATTAAAGATACTGCTTCAGGAATAGTCATAAAGTATCTAATGATATCACTATGAGTTAATGTAACTGGTCCACCAGCTTCTATTTGTTTTTTAAATAGAGGAACTACACTACCGTTACTTCCTAAGACATTACCAAATCTCACAGCGGCGTATTTCGTATGACTACTATGTTTTGCGTAATATTGGATAATAGTCTCCGCAAATCTTTTAGTGGCCCCCATAACATTAGTAGGTCTAACAGCCTTATCAGTGGACACTAAGACCATTTTCTTAACACCATATTTATCTGCTAGTCTAGCGACATTATATGTACCAATAACATTAGTTCTAATAGCCTCAGCAGGACTATCTTCCATAAGAGGTACATGTTTATATGCTGCCGCATGATATATATAATCTGGTCTATAATCTCTTAAGATTTGTTCTACTCTAATTTCGTTATAGGTGGAGCCAATTAAAGTTACTAACTCAATATCGTTAATTTTTTCTTCTCTAACTCTTCTAGTTAATTCCATTTGAATTTCGTATGTTGAATTTTCATAGATATCAAAAAGAACTAATGTTTTTGGATGCGTATTGAATACCTGCCTAGTAAGTTCGCTTCCGATTGAACCACCCGCTCCAGTAATAAGAACAGTTTTACCATGAAGCATGTCATTAACTTCGTGATTATCTAAAATAACTGGATCACGGGATAAAATATCATTTAAATCAACATCAACAATTCTTCGATCATTAGGTCCTTCCATTTCTGAAAGAGTAGGAAGTCTTCTCACTCTGACTGGAGAGTCATGTAAATATGAAAGTATTTTATGAAGCCTATCTTGAGGAAGATCACTGATTGCGATAATCACTTCTTCTGCTCTATATCGCTCAATAAGTTCGTTAATTCTATTAACTGGACCATCTACTGGTAAGTTTGAGAATGTACCGCCAATTTTATTGACATCATCATCAACAAAAGCGACAACAAAATTATGGTTATCAACATTCTTTCTAGATTCATCGATAACAATCTTTCCAGCTGATCCTGCTCCAATAACAATAGTTCTTACTCTTTCTTTCTTGTGTTTCATGTTTCTAAAGATTGTCGTGACACGTATAAATACACGAGAAAGAAGAACAAACAATATTGTTGTGGATAAAGACGGAATAAATGGAAGGATATACCATCTAGCTTCAGGCAATTCTTTTACTACCGCAATAACTAGGAAGCCAACCATCTGAGTGAGGAATGTTAAAACAATTAACTTAATCATCTCAAAGATGCCAATTTCACTAGTAAACATTCTATAAACCTTAAACCCAGCAAAAACAGCTACTGTAAAAGCAGATAAAGACGCTGCATAAATCATTTTGTAATTAAGGTTATGCAAAAATGTTTCTCTACCAGGTAAATAAAATGATAATAAGGCGACAGCAAAAACAATCGCTAAATCGCTAAGGATATATAGATAATGGAAATAATATTTAACTGATTTTTTTGCCATATCTCACTTTTTTAAATCCATATTATTTTATAGATAATATGATAGAAAAACAAATATTTTCTATTTTTGCACACTTTGACAACAAATATCAGCATTGCATTTCAGGCATAAAGAAAAACCAATTTTATAAATTGAATTCATTTTAGCTTTATGATATCATCGGAATATGAGCTCGAAACCAAAAATTACCTTAATTGATTTAATGATTGATAAAAGTCAAGAATCATTTTTGCTTGCATTAGAGATATATAATAAACCAACAATTAAATACAGAGTTGAAGGCTTTTGTTTTTTTATTTGCAATGCATGGGAGCTTTTGCTGAAAGCATATCTATTGACTAAAGGCGATAGTATTCATTATAAAGACAAACAAAACAAGAACCGCACTATATCATTGTCTGATTGTATAAGAAAGATAATGACAAACAAAAATGATCCAGTTAGGAAAAACCTAGAAGCAGTTATGGGTTTACGCCATATGGCAGTACACCTTGTTGTTCCTGAATATGCAAATTTATACAACGATGTTTTTATGGCATGCGTAAAAAATTACACAATTAAATTAAAAACGCTTTTAGGAAAAAACATTGATGACAAACTTCCAAACGATTATATAACCATGTTTATTGCAAAAGATAACCCTTCAATTAATGTGACAACAAAATATGGCAAGGAAATAGTCGAAAAGTTCCTTTCTTCAAAAAACTTTATAAATCGTTCGTTAATCGAGAATTCAAACAATGATTTGGTTAATGATTCTTTTGCTGTTTCATATGAATTAAGTGTTAAGAAGGTCAAAAATATTGCAGAGGCTGACTTTACTGTAGCAAATGTATCACAAGGAAAATCACAATTAAATGTAATTACAATCAATAAAAAGGTAGATCCTTCTGAAACACACCCATTCACGCTATCAAAAGTTGTTGACATGGTCAAAAATGAAATGCAATTAAAAGACATTACCTTTACACCAACAAGCGAAAAGGCAAAAACCACTTTCACCACCAGCACATTTCAATTGTTAAATTCATATTTTCACTTCAAAGATGATGAAGAATTGTCATATAAGCACGAAATAGGCAACACTAATCAATACACTTATTCAGTAAAAATCGTACAGACTATCATAGATATATTTAGTGATGACCCAAATATTCTAATAAAAATAAAAAGCTAACCCCAGGAGCAAAGGAATTCTAAGCTTTCGCCTACTCTCTTAAGAGAACCCAGCTTTTTTCCGTCTCAAGTTAGCTAACAATATATTAATATATGGAGATAAATATTTCAACCTAATTTTTAATAAAATTAGGTTATTTTCATATATCGGAATTATTGAAGAAACGTTTTTTAACATTAAGTATTAGTTTAGCTGTTTTTAATTGAAAACAATTCAACTATATATTTTGAGTATATTTTCACCAGTTGTTCCAGCAACATCTTCGCATTCGCACTAGAAGTTGATGGAGCGAATTTAACATTTATTCTATAAGTGTCTATATCTTTTAAAAGATATTTATTAAATAACTCTTTAGCCTTATTGCCATTAACAATAATTCTATTTATATTAGGGAATTTATCTAATAATTCTTTGATATTTATTGGAGTCACATTTCTAATAGAGGAATCTTCACTATTAGAGATGTCACAAGAATAAATTACATCATATAAAGCGATATGATGTTTGGCCAATATTTCTTTCTTCTGTTCTATAGAAGTAGGTAATGGTTCATTAAATACATTAGATAATACTTTATAAAATCTATTTTGAGGATGTCCATAATAAAACCCTACTTCTCTAGTCTTAACGCTAGGAAAAGAACCAAGTATTAATACTTCAGAATCATCATTAATAAATGGTTCTATAGATTCATGAGTAATATGCTGATATTCGCCCATATATTTATTTCTTTTTCTTTTTATAATTCTTTGGAAAACACTTTTTATCAAACCGCCATAAGCATTAGTTTGGTTTCTTCAAAAATAACTCTCTTAAATTGTATAATCTTTTATACTAATCTTTGTATTCTTTTAAGCATTTAATTATTTTTTTATAATATATTATCCTATTATTTTCATTTAATGACATTTGAATATCATTCGCTTGTCCTATAATAATATTCAACTTCTTCAACGATATCTTTAATAAACTGATAATATAGATATATGGTTATCGAAATATCTTTAACAAGAAAATTATGTGATAAATTAGGACTAACATTATTACCATTAGAAAATGATTGTCCAAAAGAAAACCATTTTTACGCTGATATTATCACTAAAGATAGGCAACAAAACATAATGTTTTTTAATACACTGTTTTCTTGGGTAAGTATTTCAAAAGTTAAAGATTTTAAGAAATGCCCACTTCAAGAATTTAAAGCATCCATTTATGAAACTCTCCTATTAGAAGGTATTAAACCATATATCGCCCGTTCATATTTAGATGACATAAGCGATATTAAATTATCTTTAACAAATAATAAATCTATAGTCGCTAGATTATCTACCGCGAAGAAAAACATTCATTTCTTTTATGATCGTTATTATAACGTTCCCGATGTTCTCACGTTATCTAGATATGAATTCTTTAATGATACGTTTTATAAAAATCCTTTATCTAAGAAAGGTGACTCTTATATATCTCCTTATGAAGAAATGGGATACTACCTACTATCAAATTATTATGATAAAGAAATAGAAGAAGACGATAAGTCACTTTATTATCAATATAAAGATAAAGTAAAAGATAAACTACCACCACCAATGGATTTCTCCAAAATGAGTGATGAGGAAATAGATAGATATTCTAAAGGAATTAATAAAAACCACTATTACTACACGAGCTCATACTTTGTTAAGTGTTTTTATGAAAAATATCCTCAACCAACCATGGAGGACCACTTTGAATATATTATTTCTCATCTAAGTTTAAAAGAAATCAATAGCGATGAACAATACTCTTGCTATCTAAGGTTTTTCAATTTAGATAAGAAGTTATTCTTTATTTATTACAACCAATTTGGAAGAAAATATATAAGCAAATTGTAATTATTTTCTAATTCGATTTTTTACTTCTAATTGCAGTTCGCTTGAAAACACTTTTAAATCATCATTGGTTATAACTTCTTCTAATAATAAAGACACTATTTGATCTATTGCGTCTTTCTTAGAAAGAGTAACTCTAACTCCAGGATACATTTTATCTTTATTAATTTTACTAATTAATCTCCAAAACCTTTTGGAAGGATATGATTTTTCTTTGATAATCGAGCTATACTCATCTAGAAGATGTTCCATATAATTCTCTTGCCAATCAACTATGTGGGTTTGATAAACTTTCCAGTCTTCTTTGCTAATCATTGCTATTGTCCTCATCTAAATCATCTAGATAATCATCAAAGCTCATATCTTCATACATTTCGTTATCTAAATAGTCATTATAATTTTGAGTGATCTCAATCCATTCGTCTTTAAAATTTTTAATTATATTTTCGTTATCTATATAATCTAGTTCACTAATATAACCATTTTCATACATGAATTTATAAAACTTTTTAAACGAAGAGATATGTTCTTTAACAGTGGAAACACTATTAGAGCCAATACATTTATAAATTAGAAAATAAGTAAAGAAATCGTGATAAGACTCATAACCTTTATAAATGGTATTAGCAAATCGATAACATAAATAAGTGTTAACAAATAAATCTATAGAATTAATCGTTCTATTGATAGTTCTATCAGATAATTTGTTTCTCTTTAATACCTTCTTAAATTCTGATAAATAATAGTTATTCAACTTTACTATCTCAACTTCTGCTTTATCATAAGATATTTTTTCATCGTTAAGGTCTTCATAAATATTGTTAATTCTTTTAAAAATTTCACTATGCTTTTCTTTTGTCATAATTAGTCTCTCCATTGATTATAAAAACATAATCATATAAATAGGAAGTGTGATGAGATTTTCATCTTTTTTAACTATATTTTTATTTCCAAGTATATAACCATATGAAAGTTTATAATTGCCGTTTGGATCTACTAATTTTGGTATTGCTCTAAAGTTAGTTTGATCATTGCCTGATTTTATCTCAATCGGCACAATCGATAAACTATCGTAATCATTTATCAAGAAATCAACTTCTCCAACTTTCTTACTATCGAAATAATATAATTCATGTCCGTGTGCTATTAACTCCATTGCAGCAGCGGTTTCATATACTGAACCTAAATTAATTCCACTATCTTTATTCAATACCGCAAACACATTATTTTTATATAAGATATCAGTTAGCAAACCAACATCATTAAAATATGCCTTAATTAAATTTTTGCTTTTGCTTTGCACTAATGGGAAAACAGGATTTGATACCGCTCTAGAAGGAAGAGATATTCCTGAATCAAACAAATAATCAAATTCATCTTCGTATTTATCTAAGTTAGAATCATCTTTTCCTTCGATACTTTTAAACTGAATACGTTTAACTTTATTCGCCATATTAGATGGCAGCAAATCAAATATTCTTCTAATTTTGAGATTATGCTCTTCATCATACTTTGAACAATCATCTTTATAATAAGTATAAATCTCGTTTTGTACTTGTCTCATTTTGGAAACATTTTGATTAATAATATATTCATTAACTGCATCAGGTAGCCCGCCGCTTAAAAGATAATCTTGAAATAATCTTAAAGTGTATTCATGAACACTTTGATTAACTTCCTTTAGATTAAGAAAACAATCCTTCAATTCATCAATAGCACTTTCTCCATAATTATTGGCCCATAAAAATTCTTCAAAATCCATTGGGAACATTCTTTTTTCAGTTATAGATCCCATTGGAATAAAAGAATGTCTTAAGGTGATACCTAATAAAGAGCCGCTTACGATATAGCGATATTTTCTCTCTTTAGCAAGAGGTTTGAGTAATGTCATAAGATGTGGATAAAACTGAATCTCATCAAGAAAAATAATTGTGTCGTCGCTATTATTAAGACCGCCAAAAAGAGAGCTTACCAATGTATAAAAATCTTTTGTTGTTTGGACATTTGAAAACAATTTATTTGTCTCATAGTCATCTTTTAAATCTATTTCAGCATAATTCTTGAAAAATGATTTTGCTGTATTTCTGATAATATAACTCTTTCCTACTTGTCTAGCGCCATAAATAATTAGAATTTTTTGTTCTTCCTTATTCGTAAAGTATTTTTCTAATTCGGTTTGGATTTTTCTTTTAAACATAGTTTAATTCTCCGTTATATCGGTTTTTCCAATAATATTTTATATAAAAATATCGGTTTTTCCAATCTATTTTTATACCAAAAAAACGGTTTTTCCAATAATTCACTGTTACTCTTTGCACTAGTGAATTTAAAAGCCCTCCAAATTATTGTACTGGAATAGTCCAATCTTTGGGGGGATTTTCATTTTGATTTGGTGCGGATAACAGGAATCGAACCTGCACGAGTCGCCTCACAAGATTCTAAGTCTTGCGTGTCTACCAGTTCCACCATATCCGCATATTATCCTAATAAAAACGCAAGCGTGCGTACTTGCGGGTTTATATTAGGTGGTGCCGTCTATCGGAATCGAACCAACAACCTACTGATTACAAATCAGTTGCTCTGCCAATTGAGCTAAGACGGCATATCTTCTGGTGGACACTACAAGGATCGAACTTGTGACCTCTTCCGTGTGAAGGAAGCGTTCTCCCGCTGAACTAAGTGTCCCTATAGTCTTTAAATAATTAAACCCCATTACTTTGTGGGGCTTTTTGCATATTTGGTGGGCCTTAATGGACTTGAACCATCGACCTCACCCTTATCAGGGGTGCGCTCTAACCAACTGAGCTAAAGGCCCAAATACGCGCTTAAATAATATACAATAGTTGATTTTATTTATCAATAAAAAATAAAAATCCACGTCTTTCAAGGCGTGGTTTTTCTAACTCGTCTCCAAGACAGAGTACGGGCAGCAGCAATCATGCTGCTTTTTAAATTGCCCAGTTGCCTTTGTCACCCTTACTTACCCGTAA
>Ga0256407_10001580_pt1 | contig 46970 bp, 48 predicted proteins | sample RumenRJG_04DNA_FD_193489 | JGI IMG/M metagenome (GOLD analysis project Ga0256407, IMG submission 193489) | Bovine rumen microbial communities from Lethbridge, Alberta, Canada - RJG_04 | ecosystem: Host-associated > Mammals > Digestive system > Stomach > Rumen | place: Canada: Alberta...
AATATTTCTGAGTTAGAAAAAAGTCAAAAAATGTTAAAAAGTATCAATAATTGATTAAATAATATATATGTGAATAACTAGTAGTGTCATACAAAAAACTCAGGAGTGGCTGAGTATAACTGCCACCGGATTTGAAAATTTAATAGGAACCAGTCAATAGTTAGTTTATCAATACCACAGGAGGTATATAATGAACATTAACACATCTATGATGAGTAGCAGTATGTCGAAAACCACCGGTTGCGGTGGAGGGTTTTTGGGGAAAACAGGAGACGAGTGGGCTGATATCGGCCTCACCGTTGGTGGTGCAGCCCTGGCAACTGCTGGAGTTATCGGGATCGGCAGTTTAATCTTCGATAACTTCGGGGGAGGTGGAGGAAGCAGTTCTTCATCTTCTTCTGAAAAAGAGGATAAAATCCTGGTTGTAACCCAGGACGGGCGTGTGATCACGGCTCAGCCTCAGAAGGCTGATCCTCAGATTCCGGCGAAGAGCTCTCAGGATGAACTTAACAGCACTTTAACAACGCTGTTGAAGAAAATCACTGAGATGGCGGATCAGGAGCAGAAGACAGCTGCTCAGCTTCCGGAGCCCCAGCCCCAGGTTCAGCCTCAGCCGAAGTATCTTACCGAGGATACTTTGGAGGAGATGCTGAAAAAGATGGCGGCGACGAAGGATATCCCGGTGTCTCAGCCCCAGCCCCAGGTTCAGCCTCAGCCGAAATATCTGACCGAGGATGCTTTTGGAGAGATGCTGAAAAAGCTGATGGAACAGGATATCCCGGCTCCCCAGCCTCAGGATCAGCCCCAGCCCCAGGTTCAGCCGAAGTATCTTACCGAGGATGCTTTGGATGAGAAGCTGAAACAGCTCGTTGATTCGTTTAAGGAAACAAACGAGCTGTTAATTAAGCTCGCAACTCCTGCCCCCACAGAGCCTCAGTCAGCACCGGCTGCTGCTAAAGCGAAAGCAAAGTAACAGTATTCACTGTTACTGCTTCTCCTTACGCTAGGAGAGAGACTACCATAGGGTAGTCTCTCTCCATTATTTATTTTTTTGATTATAATGTTATAAAATATATTTTATATTTATATATATAATGCATTATCTATATTTTACCAACTATTAATTATTCTTTTTATAATAATAAAAAATATATTATTAATTATTTCAATTACGTATTATAAGTATGAGAGTGTAAAATCCTAAAATATATCTAAAACTCTCAAAATTACAAAAAAGGAGAAGAAACATGAAAACAATCAAATTTATCGTAACTACGATCCTGACCATGCTGATTATTGTGTCTGTGGCTTATGCAGACACAACCGAAACTGTTGGAGAGACCCCTTCTATAAAAGAAAATAATGAAGGTGTGCTGGTTGTATCAACTACAACTATATCTGATACAACAAAACCACTGTATAATATAGAATCAGTGGATATTGTAAAATATGTATCATGTAGTAATCTGAACGTAAGATCTATACTAAATGATCTTGGTTCAGAAATAGTAAATAATTTATCCTTTAACACTCAAGTACATGTAACCGAGTGGTATAAGGATATAAATTGGTATTATTCTCCAGATCTTAATGGATATATATCTGGAGAATTTTTATCAGATACAGAGCAGAAAGGAGAGTTTATAGGTAAAAAGAAGATCACTTTTTACTGTCCTTGTGCTAGATGTAACCCAGGTAACCCTGGCAGGTCTGCTCTGTCTAACCCTCTTGTGGTAGGGCAATCATCTGCAATGGGAAGATCATATCCTCTTGGTAGTTTAATCTATATCGAGGGAATCGGCTTTCGAATTGTAGATGATAGAGGTGTACCTAACTCTACAGTAGATGTGTGTGTAGCCTCGCATGCAGAGGCTTATGATTTAGGTATAAGATATTGCAATGTATATTTGATAAGATCTGGGTTAAAACCCAGATCTTATTATTTAGGGAGGTAAAAATGGAAAAGAACCAATACCGGGGTTGTGTATTATTTGCAAAAGCAGTGCTTCAATATTTTTTGCAGCATATGCCTAAAAACCCATCAATCTCTGATTATCATAAGGCTATATCAGGAAGTTTATCGTTCTCTAATGATATAAAAGAGATCTCCACTGATTACAACTATGATGATGAAAAAATAATTATTAAAGATGGACCATATGCCAATGCTAAATTGGAGGCAGGTAACTACGATTCTATATTTACAATTTCTCAATCTGGAGTGCTAGAATATGGTGTTATAGTATTATATGATAAAAATAGAACTGCACTAACTATGAGAACATATAAAAGTGTGGATGATATTATATCAAAAAATGATATAGCCACACATAAAAGATATACAGGTGATGATCCTATATTGGAAGAACCTACAACAAAAATCACCATGGATAAGAAATTCATCATGCTGTTTCCTGGAAGCGATATTACAGAGACAGTGAAAATTTTATTTATGGCATCATCCATCTTATCAGACGCAATAAGTGGATTATTAAAAGATGATAATATAGTATGTGATACTCAAGAACTAATGAATTCTATATTAAAATCAATATACACAGACATTGGTTTTAATATATTAAAGCTGAGTAACGTCCCTATATATGAAAATGAGCAATCATTCGATATATTATATCAAATGTATTCCGAAGAAAACAGTGCAGATATAATAAAAAATAGTCTTTTGAATTTGTTTGAAATGGCTGGGATGGAAAATTCTAATATAAAAATAAAAGAATTTATTCTAACCCCAAATGCTATTCAGAAGATTGCAAAACAAAGTGATTCTAGTAAAAAATCACCTCTTAAGAAGGTATTAATAGACGATATTACCAAAATGGATAAATATATATCTATTATGGAAAAAGATATTAAAAAATCCATTGGAAGTAATATATATAAATTACCAGATATGAGTTATGGATTGCAGTTGTTTACTGATGGTATGATTCCATTAACAGATGATAACGTCGAAGTGATGTATGGAATAATCCCATTTATAGAGGGAGACTGCGATACATTATATGATGTATATTATGATGAAAACAGGGAAATATGTGCCAGAGCAAGAAAAGGCACTTTCATAAAAAGTTATTTGGAGAATTCACTTCATGTGAATATTCCAAAAGATCATTATGATATATTACTTGGGTTAGGTCCAAGTAATACAATTGTATTATCGGATGCAGGGAATTTGTTCTTAAAATCCGATGTACCGTTTATGACACATATGGATATAATCACCTTAATATCTATAGCGTGTATTACACTATATACAAAAGAGATATATTCAGATTCACGTACATTAAGAAGGTATCCAATCTATGATTATGGAGATATGATAAAATTCATAGATACACATAATCTCCTTGATGATATTCCAGATGATGTTATTAGTGGATTAATATCATCAATTCAAGATTATATAAATAGATCTCAGGATATTATATTTGAACAAAAAGAATATTCTGAATCTATTGTAAATAAAAAGAATTATGACACTATTGAGTATATGAATCCATTATTAGATCCAAAATCTTCTGAATATGTGTTTGAGTTCAGAAGGGTTGGATTTGCATATGATAATATTAATCATAAATGGAATGTGTTTGTACCTATAACACACTCTGTTTTTGCAGATATTGATAACGGGTTTATAGTTACAATTAATGGAGTAAAAATAATGTTTTATGGAGATTATATTTATTCTATTAATTTGATTAGTGATTTTTTGAAGATCTTAAAATATCATTTATATACGAGGATAAATGAAGATGAAGTTATTTAAAACAACAAAAACACCAATATATGAAGTAGATATTCATGGTGTCTATGATCCATTGTCTTGGTGCAAAAACAACAATATCTCTGTTGCGTTGTATGAAAAAATGAATAAAGTTAACACATATACAAGATGGTTAATGAATTCTATAAAGAATTCAGAAAATTCGTTTTCTGGATTCAAGAAAGTATATTTTACAATCACAACAAATGACCATACTATTATAGAAGATATTAGATATGGTATGGTAGAGTGGAGTATAACAGGGAATCTCATAAAAGACGAATATACGTCTAAGATGAAAAACATTGACGTATACCATGGTATGATATATATTACGCAAGCAATGTCAGCTCATAGAGTATGGTTTCTTATTGATAAAGAACCAAGCAAATTTACTGAGCTGATGATTCAATTAATCGAGTGTACAAAGGAATTACCAAACGAAAAATTTATTCCATTGTATGATAGATATCTCGATAAGTTAGAGTGGAGTTCACCACTTGTTATTTGTGGAATATATTCTATGAATAATATTATGCATATTACAATGGTAACTCCAAAAGAAGAAGCAATAAATCTAGCTATCCATTGCAGACGAGGAAATGTGTCTATATTGGATATGAGTATAATTAGATTGCTTACACTAAAAAACGAAATCCAAAGCAAAAATGTAAATAATAAAGAATTATATATAAATTCTATAAATACTGCGTTGGATTTCGTATTCAAATATACCGGAACCATAAAATAAATATGCAGGGGGATTATTCCCCCTGCATTAAAGTTTTATAAACTGGAGGACATATGTTTAAAATAAGGGTCACAGATGTCATGATGAAAATTTTTGACAAGGTAAACGCTTCTAATAAAAGATTTATTAAAGAAGTTATATTCAAAAAGTCCTTATTTGTATTAGGAATTTCGGTGAAGCTGATTCATGGTGTTGGTAAAATGATAGTGACACTGCCCATGTTTACATCATTCAAAACTCCTTTTGAAAATATATTGTTCGTATTATGGGGTATTTTACCTAATCTGAACAATATAGAAATACAATTTAATATATAATCTATCTAAACAAGGGGGAGAGTATGCAACTTACTGGAATGGTATCTATAACAGATAATGGTGATATTATATTGATTATAAGCCGATCTGATAATATAGATATAGATAAAATGTATATAAGAAAAATGGGAGGTACAAAAGTAAATAAAGAAAAATGTAATATTGATATTAAATCATCTAATAATTTGCTCACTATACGAGTAAGTGATAGAGAATTAAAATATTATATTGATGCTACTGCGAGAGTTGATGGCTCAATTGAAATAACTGCAACTGGGGTAAATTTGGATACAAGCGAAATTATATTATTTAATAATAAAGGATTATTTGAAGAGGTGACATTGTTATGACATTTACAGATAGAAGGTTTATCTCGTATGTATTGCAACTGTTATTAACAATTTTTATCGCAGGAATATCAAAGTCAAAGACAGCTTATAATTATTGCTACGCATTATATTCTATACTTGCTATAGATGCAATACTGATCTGTAAGTATGGGCATAAATCTAGTGAAGAGTTATATCAATCACTAGAGTCAGCATTATTCGGTGGATTGGTTATACATTGTTTAATTAAGATACTAGATTCACATCTAGATTTCGGTATATGCGGTTGTTATTTAGTAAATATATTATTAAATGCAGGAATATACATGTGTTATAAAAGTGGATAATATGGTGGATGGGTTTACCCCATCCACCATTCTTTTTTATGCTCTATCTCCATAAGGAATTCCAGCTATATCTTTACATGATCTATCCAATTCAACCATTAATTTAGATATTGATCCAAATAACGGTGTAGAGCAAACCATACGACCATTAATAGATCCAATAGATACAAATGCATCTATTTTTTCATTTGGTCTAAATTCAGTATATGGTTCTTCACCTTCTGGAATCATGTATTTAATAATTCCTTTATTAGCTGAATAGAAGACTATCTTATCTCCTAAGCCCATATTATCTTTATATTTAATATAGAATTCAATTAATACACCATCTTCTACATTTTTAGTCTTACCCTTAGATTCAACTTTATTTGTAGATGGTAATTTATTTGGATTTATTCCATATTTCTTATATACAGATTTCATAGCATTAATTGGTTTTTCATACATCTTTACTAATTCTTGTAAAGATGGTGATAATTCATCCATTTCTACTGTACGATATACTTTAATTCCTTCTAATATACCAGTATGATCTGATTTTATTGGATTCTTTCCTAATTCAGATACTTCTTCTTTACCCATATTAAGGTTCTTTAATAATGAATTAGCAACATCATCATCATATGAAGTTTGATAACTCATTATAGTTTCACCTTCTACTATTGGATCACCAGGTTTCTTTAATAAAAATACATTAGAATTTTTACCTAATGTCTTAGTTGTTGTCGTAATAACATCAGTACCAAGTAATTTACCAAAATCTTCTGTAATAGCAGCAGAGTCTTCAAACCCTTCATCAGTATTCATTATAGCAACTTTTGCTAATGTACCAATATTTAATGCTAGGTTCTTAGATTCTCCTATTGTATTAGAGAATGATTTTCTATCATATGCCAATATTTCTCCAGCCTTTACTTTAGCACCAACTTTTAGATCTGTATCCAGTTTCATAGGTACAGAATATCCACCATCTGAGTTCTTTTCTATAGTTTCAGCCAGATTTACTATATCATTAGTACCATCTTTATATTCTATTACCATATATGAATTATCATTTATTTTTTCTCCAATAACAATTTCTTTTACAACACCATCATTCTTTGCTTTAAATGCAAATATATTAGATACAAGGTATGGCATAGCCTCATCTGAACCATTTGTAACCAATAATGGATCACCAACATCTGTTCTAACCATATGTTTAGATGTCTGAACAAAGGTCATTAATGTACGAGTAGGATCATCATGTGTTGTTCCAAATGGAGTTAAAGCTTCTGTAATTGTTAGAGAATTTACAGTATCTAATTTAGCAGAATTTGATTCATCTGTATTGGTTTTAACAAATCCTCTTGCACCTTGTATATTAGCATTTATAGTAGCTTGTCTATTAACACCAACATTAGCAGAGAATCCAGTAGACATTCCTAATACATTAGACATAGATTGGTCATAACCACGTTTATCTAGTGAATATGATCTATCTAAGTTCATTCCAACTAAACCTTTATTTGTAATTGTATTAGCACATTCTATATCATTAATAGCATTATTGATAGATAAATCATTAGTAGATGGATCTTTTGATAATATCATATCAATTAGTGCTGACCTCTTTACGCTCATTTTTACTGATCTTCTTGAATGTCTTATAGAGTTTGCATATACTTCATATGCTGATGATAGTACTCTATAGAAATATCCAGCAATTAATTCTTTTCTTCTAAATCTTCTAACAGACATATCTACATGTTTAACAAATTTATTATCTGCTAATAATTTATTTGCATATAATAATACAGAGACATAATCTGTTGGTAATTTATATATAGAGAGAATTTCTTTTGTTATAGGATCTAGCATTAAATCATAAGAGTTATCTAATCCATCTGCTTTCAATGATCCTATCTTATCATTTAAGAAATCCATATACATTTCTCTACTATTCATATCCTTCAGACTATAATCTTCTGTATCACATTCCTTCAATCCATTCATTAATAATGATGAACTATATGACACTTTATATCTTAAATATCCATCTTTAAATTTAATGTAATCATAAAAAGTATGATATTTATCTGCTTTTGGTAAATCTTTTTCTATAGAGAATTCTATATTTCCTTTTGTTAAAGTTCTAGTTAATCCCTCAAGATAACCACATATCATAACAATCGGAATCTTAGAATTTAATATATTAGCACGAGAATAAGTATATCTCTTTCCAGATACAAGAATATTATTATATATATCCATTAACTCTTTATCTTCTGATTTGAATATAATTAAGAATACAAGATATTGCGATAATACTCCATATTCTATAGCTTCATTATCGCCGTAATATAATAATCTATCTTCTTTCTCTTTTTCAGATTTCTTTAATATTCCAATAGGAATACCTAAATTATCATCAACAGTATACTCTTTTCTTAAAGCATCTTGATCAAAGTAAATTTTTACTTTTGGTGTTTCTATAATAGAATAATAAGATGCTAAATCTATATAATCTATAGGTAATTCATATTTATTACATATTGTAGTATTATCACCCAATACGGTAGTTATTTCTTTACCAGTATATTTACCAAGTGATCTTATTAATTTATCTACAGTATTGATAGATCTTCCTAAAGATGAACCATATCGTCTAATGAATATCTTATTATATCCACCAACACCTATAACTTGGCATGTATCTAAATCTGTTTTAACTATTGGCATCATAGTAGATTGAATCATTAATGCTTTCTTATTACCTCTAAGCATTAAGAATTTATCATCTATAAATTTAGGTACATCTATCTTTAAAGTAAATCTTTCTTTCTTATAATCTTTACAATTAATAACCCAAGTATCTATGTAATCATCTGCTGTAGATGTATCTGTAACATTAATGTCTGTAACTGCAATTGGATAAGACCAATTTTTCATATTATCAAGCATCTTCATTATATCTGAATCAGGATTATATGTCTTATCAAAATTCATAAATTGCATATTTTTCCATGAATCATTAATAGATGCTATCTTTAATTCTGTTTTAGGTAATTCATTATCATTTGGATTCTCTTTTAATAATTCTCTCACAGTTATATTATTAATCTTTTCATCTGCAATCTTATCTGATACATCAACTAATGCAGATGCTCTTGCTTTAATAACTTTAATATTTTTATCATCATCTTCTTTGATAGAATTTACTAATTTAATAAAATCTTCATCATCTAATTTGCTCAATGCAGTATCTGTATCATTAGAATCAGATGCAGCTATTGCTATCATTGTGGTTAACGTTTCTTTTTCTTTATCGTTATTTTTAGCATTTACAGCATTATCTGTAGAAGATATTCCAGTTGCAGCTTTATCTTCCTCTTTTGTGGTTTTAGTATCTATAGTTGGAGCTTTCTTTTTTGTTTTAGCAGTAGTGTTGGAACCATCTACTATTTTATTATTAACAATATTAGCATCATTTTTAGATACTTTTCTAGTAGATTTGGAAAATCCATCTATTGTAGTAGAATTCTTTGCATGTTTCATTATAGGAGAGACATCATTGATCTCTACATTTTGAGATTTCTCGACTTTATCTACTATATCTAATGCAATACCTTTAGGTGAATTTTCTTGTTCATCTTCTGGATCAGGGTCTGCAGGAGAATTAAATCCTAGTGTAATTAATCTAGAAATTAAAGTTCTCATCTTTAAAATTACTTTATCTTTAGATATATCTACTTTATCCAAAGATAATTTAAAGTAATTCTTTGGTCCCATAAATACAATATCAATGCCTTTAAATAACTTCTTAGCATCTGTAGGATGATTTAATATTAATTCATATATAATAGATATTGGAGATATACCATTTCTATACATCCACATCTTAGTGGAATTATTATGATTCCAGTCTAATACAGGAATAAATATAGTCTTCTTTTTATATGATGAAAATCTTTCATCATCAATCATTCTCTTTAATAATTCAGTATATACTTCCATGGCTTTTCTAGGAGAAGCTCCTCTTAAAACATCTCCAACATGACGGAAGTATGATTCATTATAATAAGAAAGATCAAAGAATAAATTTCTATTCTTATACATTTCTGGCTTTATATATGTATATCTAATAAACGGAGCTTCTGCTTTTACCCTCTTATATATATCTAAAACTTGTCTAGAAGTTCTTAATCTATCTTGATACAGAATCTTTTTCAACATTGGGTCGTATTTGGGGTTAGCATCTTCCAAAAAGAATATACAATTCTCTGATACAACACATTCTCCATTGGTCCATATAATATACTCTTCTTCAGTTGGAGCTGATCCCCCATTAGGTAATGTTGGAATATCAACTTTTCCTAACTGATCTAATTGCTGTAAAGTAGTTTTTGTTTTAGAATCTGTACCAGCATTACCTCTTTTGATATCTCTTGCTATTTTATTCATTTTTCTCTTTATACGAGAAACAATCTTCTTAGCAGGATTATTAGACATTATTTTATCTAAGTCAGATATAGTATATCCTTTACTATCATCATTTGGTTGTGTAGTAGGATTATCTTCTTCTTGTAGATAATATCTTACAGATTCTATAAATGGTATACTAGAAGCAATCATATCTTTGGTATACTTTAATAGAGTACCAATCTTATTATCTTTTACTATTTCTAATATAGCTCTATCACCATATTCTTCATAGACATGTTTAAATATCTTCTCCATGTCATATTTTGGATCTGTTTCTTTTGGATCTGCTAGTTGTTTAGCATGAACTCCAGTTTTATATAGAGCTAACGGATGTACTATATTATCTTGTATATCTGGATTATGAGTGGTATATGCATATATATATTGCATATAGAGTAAATATGTTTCATACTCCATTCCATCATAAATAGTATTATATACAGACTTTGCTAATACAGTTATATTCTCTTCATCTATATATCCAAAATCATTTTTAGCTTGTGATACTATGATAGTGATTCTCTTTTTCTTATCATATTTTAATCCACAATGTTTAAATACTCTTTCAAATGAATCTTTATTAATGAATTTCTTTACGTATTGCACATCAGATTCATATCCAGTATATACAATATTAGAAGTACCTGCATATTTGTATAAGAATTCATTTGGATTATTATTTATTCTAGCACCATATTGAGCAATGAATCTCTTTACAGGTTTGGATATTTTATTCTTATCTTCCATTAAAATATCTTCTAGAGCAACAAACTTAACCCACTTATGATTTTGTGGTTCTAGATTCTTTATATCATTTTGATATTCTTCAATTAAGAATAAATGATCTGTAATTACATAATCTTTAGAATCGTCTGGATAATTATATCCATAAGTAAAATCATATAACTTTTTTGCAGATACAACTTTGATTCCTAATTCTTCTTTTAATTCTCTCTTTAAAGTTTCTAAATCAGATTCTCCGCGTTCTTTCTTTCCACCAGGAAATGTAATAGAGCCATCTTTTTTATGACACTGGAATACCACTTTCTTTTTAGAATCTACAATCAATCCAGAACAAATCTCTAATTCTGTAAAATCTTTACAGGATTCTAATAAAGATGCAGATTCATTCATCTTTCTAGCAGATGGTCTGGTCATTATATAATACTTTTCATTTTTGAATAGTATTGTATCTACTATAGAGAATCCTAGATTCTTATACATATTTATAGCAACTTCATTATCTATTGCTACAAATAATAAATTAGCATCCAATTCTTTTATAGCTTTATTAGCTAAAATATTACCTAAACCATATCCTCTATATTCTGGTTTGACCTCTAATGGAGATATCATATTACCATGATATCCTTCCATTATCCAATCAGGCCAAATTCTAATAAATCCAGCAAATTTATTAGTACCTTTTTCGAATGCAGCATATCCAGTAAAGTAATCTTTGTATCTTCCTTTTATTTCATCTACATATCCTTTTACTCTACTATCTCTAATACTTATAATATCAAAATTAATACCAGTTTTCTTTTTGAAATTCTTATCTAATTTAGAAGCATCATCAGATTCTACATATATCTCATTAAGAGCTGATTCATAATATTGTTTAACGAGATTATTATAATTAGTCTCATTATCAACACCATAAATCTCAATGGATTTTTCATCTGATTTACGCTTCATGTTATCTGGCATTAATTGCCAATTATCCCATATACGATTTAATTCTTCTATAGATGGTTCTCTATGAACTAATTCAATTCCATTACTAGCTCTCCATTGATGAATTGGATCTTTCATTAATTCATCTGCTTTTGTTCTACCATATCTAGATACTATACTAGTATAACTCATAGGTGGATCATACTTAGCGGATTCATTATTTATAATCATCAATTTCTTAAAATAATCCCTAAATCTGTTTATTTGTTTTTCATTAAAATTATACCATTTCCAATTCTTAAAAGCAAAATCTCTAATAGAATTAAAAGCTCTGCTTACTGGTTTATTATTATCTTTAGAATCTCTCATTACTGCTCTATATTTAGATACTATCATAGAAGTACCTTTAATATAGAATGCATAATCTTTAAATTGTTCTGGTTGGAACATTGGAGATCCATTATCTCCATTTTCAAATAACCATACACCTTCTATTACATATTTTCTATCCTTATGTAATTTAGCATATTTCATTGCATATTTTACAAACTCAGGATACATTACATCTTCATATTGTGTAGACGGTATCTTTTTATCTTCTAATTCTTTAAAAGTTATATAGAATCTTTTACCAGGACCTTTAAAATATGAATATATTAAATCACCATATTCTTTTAAATTATCCATGGTAAAATGATCTTTTACACAAGATAAATCATCTAGTTCATAATGTTCTATTTTATCGCCTTGCATAGATCTGCCCATTGTAGACTTACCAGAACCAGAATGCCCAGTAATAAAACATAGATTTATTTCACCAGAGTCAAATTTATCTTTATTGTAATAAATATCATCTTCGTTTAACAAAACTCTTTCTTGAAGAGCAAATTCTTTATTTATTTCTTTTTTAAATTCTTCTATTAGATTATCATATTCTTGTAAGGTAATAGAATCTTCCGATCTTTGAATATAGAATTCCTCTACAGGGTCATCTTCTATATTACCACCTTTAGAAGAGATATATTTATATATATTTCTTTCCAAATAATATGACTCAAACCATTTTCTATTAATAGTATATGGAGCAGTCATACAATTTAGTGATGATTGGTAATTTGGTGTCAAGAGCATAATAGCAGAATTATGTCTTTTATCTTTTTCATCTATAGGAAGAAAGAAGTTCTTCTTATACATTACTAGATTTTTTAGATCATCTAATACGACCATATTACTATTATCTCCTCCTTTTCTGGCATGATTATATAATTGTTGAGGATATATGGTATTATTGGCTAAAAATATTTAAAAAGTCTATTTTTTCAATTGTATAGTATATATGTGAATAGGGGGTAGTAATATCATCTTTTATTCACTCGGGAGTGGTCGAGTATAATACCACCCAGAAAATTTAATAGGAACCCGTCAACCCACGACCCCTATTAAGGGGAGAAGGAGGAAGTATGTACAGATACAACAAAAACGAGAAGGCATCAACATCCCAGATCAGAGCAGCAGAAGAGGGTCTGTGCAGGGAAGTGGAAAACTTCATGCACGACTTACAGAAAGCGTCGTTATTCTGCGACGCTAATGTGAAGATCTCTCTTTCCTTCGGCAGAAATGCAGAAGGGAAGAAGGAGATCAGCGGAAGTGTTACTTTCGACTGATCTTAAATTGGGACTACCCTCATATGAGGGTAGTCCCAGTTCTCTGTATCTATTTAATTTTTATTTTTTATAAACTAAGAATATGTTTAATCCAATCACCAAAAGTAACACTCTCTAAGAACATGCCTTCCTGGAAGAATCTATTTCTAATAGATACAATTATCTGATTACGGATGTTGTTATCTAATCCATCAGTTAATCCCTTAAAATCAGTATAATATTTCTTGAATCGCTTTTCGGTATTATCTCTATATTCTTTATTTTCTTGATCAATCCATTCTTTTTTATTCATTGTATAATATGCATCATATATCATAGATGTAGCATAGAACATTGCATCTTGCTTTTTATTTCTAGTGATTAGTTCATTCACTAGTGCAGTAGACGAATCAAGCATATTATTATATGTCTTTAGAATATACTTTGGATCATGTCTACATACAGATGCGTCTCTCCATCTCCAGAGATAGAACGGAGCAGCACAGAACTTAACTTCACCAGCACACTTCTGAGCAAGGCAATTGAAATATGAATCTTCATGAATAGTTAATGCAGGATTAAATCTAATATTATTATCAATAAGGAATTTTCTTCTATACATCTTACCATGAACAAAAGTAACATCTACTTCATGGTTTACATATACAATTTCTTTTGTTTCTGGATGTCTGGTTTCTTCTACAAAGATAGATGTAAGTGCATTAAATGTACCATGATCAATTTCTCTAAATAAAATATATAGTCCGCATGCATTATAAAACATATCATCTGCATCACAGAACATCACATAATCAGCAGTTGCTCTGTCTAAACAAGCATTTCTTGTAGCAGATACTCCACGATGTGGGTCTAAATAATATTCAACTTTGAAAGGATAATTGTTGATTAATGAATCACTAAGATGTACCTCTGATCCATCATTGGTAATAATAACACCAACATCATTTTTTAAATCCACATTCTGCTGAATAGCGATTGAGTCTAAAAGTGGGCGAATAATCTCATCGGTTTCATCATATTGTGGAACTAATATCTGTAGCTTCATATATTGACTCTCCTCCTTATATAAGATATACATATATTTATTCAATGTATAATATATAGTTTATGGAGGTGTAATTATATACCAGTATATGCAGTTATTCTAGCAGAATATAAAGACCAATTATCAGCTAATTTAAATTTATCTACTAATGAAGGTAGTACATATATAGAACCATATCTACCTAGATATCTGGTACTATATATTGGAGTATCATAGAATGCATTATTAGATAATCTAGGTATATCAGTAGATAATACATATATAGATTCTAATTTGATACAATTACTAAATGCTCCACTACCGATATAATTACAATTAGGTAGAGATATAGATGTTAAAGTAGAACAATCTCTAAATGCACTATTACATATGTAGCTTACATTCGGTATTGATATAGATAATAAATTACAGCAATTATAAAATGCTCCGCTACATATACAATTACAATTATGTATAGGAGATATATAAGATAAATTAATACAATGATAAAATGCAAAACAATCTATATAGCTTATATTTGGAATATATATAGAAGCTAAATTATTACATCCACTAAATGCATACCAACCTATATATTTACAACTAGGCATTGGATATATAGAAGATAAATTAATACAGTTACAAAATGCTCCACTACCTATACTTGTATATCCACTCAAATCTAAACTAGTTAAATTATAACAATTGCTAAATGCTGCACTACTAATCATAGTACTATATGATTTATAATTATCTAATATCTCTTGTATATTAGAATTACTTAGATTAAAATAATCATACATATATGACCTCCTCACTAATGAACACTTTTATCATGATTTTATTGTTTATGTGATTAATTACTTCTATTTCGATATATTTGTATATAATCAACATCACTATAATGCTATGAATAATGCCCTGTTTAGGACAAATTATTCTATTTTTAAAAATTAATCAAGGAGGATAATCAATATATGGCTATAGTATTTAAACGAAATTATTCTGCATCTACAGCATATTCTATTGATAATATAGTTAGATATACTGATGGTAAAACATATATTTCATTAGCAGATAGTAATACTGGACATACTCCTGGTGCTACAGGAAGTGAAAGCTATTGGAAAGAACTCGCAGGTGTAAAATATAATTCGGATAATCCTGATTGGGATGAAAATGACACTACAAAGAGTAGTTATATAAAGAATAGGCCATTTATATATAATGGTACAATAGTATATAATGATAATGCTAGTGCATTTGAGAATTTTTGTTTACATCATGATTTAGATGGCCATACAATTATAATTGATGGAGTTACATATGCTGGAGAAATAGAACATGTACAAGATGAATATGCTCACTTCATAAATATTAGAGACGAAGATAATAATAAATATTATTGCCTATATTGGAGCGGACGTGATTTACATTTCAAAGATACATCGTATGCTGATAATGATAGCGCTACATTTGACAAGATCATTCCTGGTGATACAAATATAATTGTTGCAGATAATAGAACAGCTCAACCTCTATTTGGATTTGATGAAAATTGTAATATTGGATATTTAGCAAATTATTATTCCGATACAGGTACAACAAATGAACAAGTATCAGGAGATATAACTCTTAAATTAGGTAATACAGAGTATGCTGGGGATAATATAGTCTATAATTACGATACAGATACCGGTATTTGCTATATTACTCTTACAAAAAATAATTTAGATGTTATTCGCATTGCATATAATAACTCACAATATAAATGTGATATTTCTTATTATGATGATACTGGAGCATTAGATCATACAGATTCTGCACAAGATCCTAGTAGCTATCCATTACATATGTATTTAAATAGAGAAATATATAATATAAACCCACTATATAATACATTCTTTGATTCTCTTGGTGGTAGTGGAGCTGGTATAGATGTAGATTATGAAACTACAGATACACAGGTTGTTGTTACTATGACATCTGGATCGAATACAGCAACTATAAGTTTTGATTTAGCAGATATAAAAGAGTATTAATAAAATGCTCGGTGTATCTCTCATTAATGAGAGATACACCAAATACTAGTAAAATGGAGGTAAATTTATGCCTATACCTAGTGGTTACGTGATGATAGATAATGAAACATTATCTAATATAGCTAATACATTAAAAAATAAACCGGGAGCTAAAGCAACTTATACTCCTGCAGAGTTTACATCTAGTATAGAACAAATAATGAATATTGATGAATTTTTATCATATACCAATACAGCGTCTGTTATTGATTTATCAAGTTTGTGTACAAATAGGATTGTTGGTGGTTTGCTTACATATAAGTCAAATATAACCACAGTATATGGTAGTAATATATCATATATAGGTAACCGTGCATTTAGTAGATGTACTAATCTATCTTATATATCTATACCTAATGTAGAATATATAGGTAATAGTGCATTCTGTAGATGTTTTAGTTTAACTAATTCGTGTATACAAGAGATATTAGATAATTATAAATCATATAGTACTATAATTAATAGTGATACGTTTGCTTATTGTAGTATTGCCACATCATTAGATTTAACAGGATATACTAGAATAGAACGTAGTGCATTTGAATATTGTAGAGATTTAGTTTCTATAAATACACCAAATTGTGAATATATAAACGATTACGCATTTTATTATTGTTCCAATTTATCCTATATATCTCCTATGTCTAGTTGTAGTTATATAGGTAGTAGTGCATTTTATAGTTGTTTTAATCTATCTTATATATCTATACCTAATTGTAGTTATATAGGTAGTAATGCATTTTATAATTGTTCTAGTTTATCTTATATATCTCTACCTAATTGTAGTTATATAGGTGGTAGTACATTTCAAAATTGTAGCAGTTTACCTTCTATAGATATACCTAATTGTAATTATATAGGAGAAAGTGCATTTGCTTATTGCGTTAGTTTATCTTCTATAAATATACCTAATTGTAGTTATATAGGAGATATAGCATTTAGTGATTGTTCTAGTTTAACATATATAGGATTAACTTTAAATAAGATATCATATATAGGAAATGATGCTTTAAGATTTAGTACTTTAACTAATTATAATACATTATCTTCTATAAATCTACCTAATTGTAGTTATATAGGCAGTAGTGCATTTATGGGCTGTTCTAATTTAGCTGAAGTACATGTTCCTGTTACAAGCTATATAGGCGATGAAGCGTTTGTTAATTGCAGTGCTCTATTTACTATAATAGCAACAAGTTGTAGTTCATTTGGAACAAATGTTTTTAGTGGATGTATAAATCTGGATACTATAGATATATCAAATTGTAGACGTATAGATAGTACATTATTTAGTGAATGTAAAAATCTAACTTCTATAATTGCTACTAATTGTGAATATATAGACAGTGCAGCATTTTATAGTTGTTCTAATTTATCTTATGTAGCACCAATGCCTAATTGTAGTTATATAGGTAGTAATGCATTTTATAGTTGTTCTAAATTATCTTCTATATCTATACCTAATTGTAGTTATATAGGTAATGGTGCATTTAGTGAGTGTTATAATTTATCTTCTATAGATATACCTAATTGTAGTTATATAGGTAGCGATGCGTTTTATAATTGTACTAGTTTATCTTCTATAGATATGCCTAATTGTAGTTATATAGAAGGTTATGCATTTTGTTATTGTACTAATTTATCTTCTATAGATATACCTAATTGTAGTTATATGAGTAATGGTGCATTTTATAGTTGTTCTAGTTTAACATATATAGGATTAACTTTAAATAAGATATCATATATAGGAAATGATGCTTTAAGATTTAGTACTTTAACTAATTATAATACATTATCTTCTATAAATCTACCTAATTGTAGTTATATAGGCAGTAATGTATTTATTTATTGTTCTAATTTATCTTCTATATCTCTACCTAATTGTAGTTATCTAGGATATAGTGCATTTTATTATTGTACTAATTTATCTTCTATATCTATACCTAATTGTAGTTATATAGGATATGGTGCATTTTATAATTGTAAAAATTTAATCTCTATATCACTACCTAATTGTAGTTATATAGGTAATGCTGCATTTGGTAATTGTATTAATCTATCTTCTATATCTATACCTAATTGTAGTTATATAGATAGTAGTGCATTTTATTATTGTACTAAATTATCTTCTATATCTATACCTAATTGTAGATATATAGGAGATAGTGCATTTAATAGATGTACTAAATTATCTTCTATATCTATACCTAATTGTAGATATATAAGTAGTTGGGCATTTAATAGTTGTTCTAGTTTAAAATCCATATCTTTACCTAAGTGTACTTATATAGGTAATGGAGCATTTATGAGATGTACTAATCTAGAATCTATATATGTATTATCTACATCTATACCAAGTTTAAATCATATTAATGCATTCTATTCTACTCCATTATCCCTATCTACATATTTAGGTAGAGGTAGATATGGTTCTATATATGTATTATCTTCATTAGTAGATTCATTTAAAACTGCTACTAACTGGTCTATATATTCATCTAGAATAGTAGCATATACACCATAATAATATATAGGAGGTAATATACAATGGGATATGTATTAATTAATGAATCTATATTATCTTCTATAGGTAATATATTAAGAAGTAAATTAGATACTAGTAGTACATTTACTCCTATAGAGTTTATTAATGGTATTAATAATATAGATTATCTATGGAGAAATGTATTAGAAGGTAATATAGTTAATTATAGTGATAGTAATGTTATTAGTATAAGTAATAGTGTATTTAATTATTATGATAATTTAAGAACCATATCTTTACCTAATTGTAGTACTATATGTAGTAATGCATTTCAATATTGTATTAATTTATCTTATATAGATCTACCCAATTGTAGTTATATAGGTAGTAAAGCATTTTATAGTTGTTCTAATCTATCTTATATATCATTACCTAATTGTAGTTATATAGATAATAGTGCATTTTATTATTGTACTAATTTATCTTCTATAGATATACCTAATTGTAGTTATATAGGTAGTTATGCATTTAGTGATTGTTCTAATCTATCTTATATATCATTACCTAATTGTAGTTATATAGGTAATTATGCATTTAATAGTTGTTATAATTTAGCATCCATATCTCTACCTAATTGTAGTTATATAGATAGTAGTGCATTTTATTATTGTTCTAAGTTATCTTCTATATCTATACCTAATTGTGAATATATAGGTGAACGGGTATTTGGTAATTGTTATAGTTTAACTTCTATAGATATACCTTATTGTAGTAGTATAGGCCGTAGTGCATTTACTAGTTGTACTAATCTATCTTATATATCTATACCTAATTGTACTTATATAGGTAGTTTTGCATTTAGTGGTTGTACTAATTTATCTTATATATCTCTACCTAGTTGTAGTCATATAGGTAGTTATGCATTTGATGGATGTTATAAATTATCTTCTATATCTCTACCTAATTGTAGTTATATAGGTGATTATGCATTTTATTGTTGTAGTAATTTATCTGCTATATATATGCTATCTACAGCAGTACCTACGCTATCTAATGCCAATGCATTTGGATATACTCCAATATCTGATTCTGGATATCTAGGACATTATGGTTCTATATATGTATTATCTTCATTAGTAGATTCATTTAAAACAGCTAATAACTGGTCTTATTATTCTGATAGAATAACAGCATATACAGGTACATAATATATAATACCCATGGAGAGTTTAACTCTCCATGGGTAAAACAATACTATAATGCAACGATATTTATTATTAATATATACTAAAAGGAGGAATATATATGGCAGTAGTATCCAAAAAGAAACAAAATAAAAAAATACTTGCTGCTGGAGGTTCTAATTTATCTATAAATTACGTCATAACAGGCAATAAAATGAAAGTAACCGTTACAAACGGGGTTAGCAATGCTAGCGTATCTTATGGTGTCGTAGATACTACAGAATATGTATATAATGAAAACTTAGTATAAAAGGAGGTAAATATAAATATATGCCTACTCCTAGTGGATATGTATTGGTATCTGATGCATTTGCAAAACGAATGGCAAACGTAATAATGGATAAAACTAGATTATCTTCTTCTATAACAGGTGAGGCGTTTCCGTCTGCAGTGAGTAACATGGTTACTACCCAGGAATATTTTTCTGCAAATGTAATGAGTATAGATTATGATAAAAGAGCTCTTAATGAACCAGATGCTTTTGTTCTTCGTTCAAATACTGTATTAAATCCTGCAAGAACAAAATTAACTCCATATGCTTTTCAATGGATATTTGATGTAGTATCATATTATCATAGTAATAATGAGATAATATGGCCATATTATTCATATGTAACAAATACTGAATGGGGAGCAAGTGAATTTTTATCTGTAATGTATTATAGCATTAATTTATCCAATATTACAGAAATGAATACTGATTCATTAAAAATAAAATATTTTGATGAGAATACTTGGAATTATGGTATTGGATATATAGCTGCAAGTTATCCAGAATCTTTATCAAATCTTCATAGAATAAATGATACATTATTTAATATAGATTTAGATGGTGAAGATAATACATCAGAAATACATGGGATATATCCAAATTTTGTTAGCCAATTATCTATACCTAATTGTAGTTATATAGGAGCTGGTGCTTTTGCAAATATGGATTTAGATCCATCTTGTTTACAAAGTATACTAACTACATATTCTAGTTATAGTACAACTATTAATTATCTAACATTTGCCATGCATAATCATATGCCAAGTAATTTAGATTTAACTGGATATACTAGTATAGCAAGTTATGCATTTTATAATACATGGATTGATGAATCTGGATATTACGAAAATACTGTAAATGCTCCTAATGTAACATATATTGGTGATTATGCATTTCACCAATGTTATCATATAACTAGTATGTATATGAGTAATGTAAGTTATATAGGTAATTATGCATTTAATAGTTGTAGCATATATGATATATCAAATAATATATCTAATGTAACGTATATCGGTGATTATGCATTTCACCAATGTTTTCCGGTTTTAGAAGATAGTGGACCAACTGATAGTAATGTTACATCTTCTATATATATACCTAATTGTAGTTATATAGGCGAAGGTGCGTTTAATGAGTGTCACAATCTGTATTATGTAGATGCAACTAATTGTGGTTATATAGGAAGTTATGCATTTCAAAGTTGTAGTAATTTATCTTCTATATCTATGCCTAATGTAAGTTATATAGGTGATATGGCATTTTATTGTTGTTATAATCTATCTTCTATATCTATACCTAATTGTAATTATATAGGGGCTGGTGCATTTTGTGATTGTGGTGACTTACGAAATTTATATTTAAATCTTGAGAATAATAACAACTTAACATATTTGGGAAATGATTGTATTACGACGATATATGTTGAAGAAGATGAATACGGTGGTTATATTATAAACCCTATATCTAATAGAACAATTAATTGTATTAATTTATCATATATTGGTAATAATGTATTCTATGGTTGTTCTAATTTATCTTCTATATCTATACCCAATTGTAGTTATATAGGCGATAATACATTTGCTTATTGTACTAGTTTATCTTCTATATCACTACCTAATTGTAGTTATATAGGTGATTATGCATTTCAATATTGTTCTTCTTTAACTAATTCATGTGTACAAGATATATTAAATACATATAAATCATATAGTAATGTAATTAACAATGGTGTATTTAGTAATTGTACTGGTATTACATCATTAGATTTAACTGGATATACTAGTATAGGCGATCAGGCATTTAATAATTGTACTAGTTTATCTTCTATATCACTACCTAATTGTAGTTATATAGGTAATTATGCATTTCAAAGTTGTGATAATCTTAATTCTATATACCTTTCTTTAGATAAATTAACTTATATAGGCCATTTTGGTATTAATTTTAGTAAAATTAGTTATTTATCATCTAATATAGAAATTGCTAAATTAAGATATATTGGTAATAATGTATTCTATGGTTGTTCTAATTTATCTTCTATATCTATACCTAATTGTAGTTATATAGGAGACTCTGCATTTTATAGTTGTTCAAGTTTATCTTCTATATCGTCTATGCCTAATTGTAGTTATATAGGTAGTAGTGCATTTGCTTATTGTACTAGTTTATCTTCTATATCAATACATAATTGTAATTCTATAAATAACTATGCATTTTATAATTGCACTAATTTATCTTATGTAGATGCAACTAATTGTAGTTATATCGGTGATTATGCATTTTATAATTGTACTAGTTTATCTTATATATCACCTATGTATAATATACGTTATATCTATCCAAGTACATTTTATAATTGTTATAATCTATCTTCTATATCAATACATAATTGTGGTTCTATATATAATAGTGCATTTTGTAAATGTTCTAATTTATCTTATGTAGATGCAACTAATTGTACTTATATAGGTAGTTGGACATTTCAATCTTGTTCTAATCTAACGTTTATATCATTACCTAATTGTAGTTATATAGGTAATTATGCATTTCAATATTGTTCTAAACTAGAATCTATATATATATTATCTACTAAAGTACCATCATTACCATATCCAACCGCATTCTATAATACACCATTATCTAATTCTACATATCTAGGACATTTTGGTTCTATATATGTATTATCTTCATTAGTAGATTCATTTAAAACTGCTACTAACTGGAAGATATATTCATCTAGAATAGTAGCTTATACACCATAAATAAAGAACATATAGGAGATATAATAATATGGGTAAAAATGTATTAATTAATGAATCTATATTATCTTCTATAGGTAATATATTAAGATCTAAATTAAGTACTAATATAAGTTATACTACTAGTACAATGATAGAAGGTATAAACAACATAGATACATTATGGTTAAACGTTATGTATTATAGTAAACCTATATTAAAAAATGTATTATACAATTATAGTAGCAGACATCCAGATTATCAAATACTAAAATATTGCAATTATGATTATGAATTATATGATAAATATGTAACATCATTAACTAATTCATCAGATGCATACACATATGTTCCACAAATTATTTTTAAGGCTTCTAAAGTAACTTTTCCTAATTGTAGTTATATAGGTAGTTATGCATTTGGCTATTGTTCTAGTTTTTTAGCATCTATATCTCTACCTAATTGTAGTTATATAGGAGATTATGCATTTGGCTATTGTTCTAATATATCTTATATATCTCCAATGTCTAATTGTAGTTATATAGGTAGTAGTGCATTTGCTTATTGTTATAATTTAACTAATTCTTGTGTACAAGAAATATTAGATAATTATAAATCATATAGTGATGTAATTAATAATGGTGTATTTTATGCATGTAGTGGTATTACTAGTTTAGATTTAACAGGATATACTAGTATAGGTAATAGTGCATTTTATCAGTGTTCTAGTTTAACGTCTATATCTATACCTAATTGTAATTATATAGCTGATAATGCATTTGCTTATTGTACTAGTTTATCTTCTATATCAATACATAATTGTAGTTATATAGGTAGTAGTGCATTTCGTGGTTGTACTTCTTTAACTAATTCATGTGTACAAGATATATTAAATACATATAAATCATATAGTACTGTAATTAATGATGGTGTATTTTATGGTTGTAATGGTATTACTAGTTTAGATTTAACTGGATATACTAGTATAGGGAGTAGTGCATTTCGTGAATGTAGCAGTTTATATTCTATAAATATACCTAATTGTAGTTATATAGGTAGTAGCGCGTTTTATTATTGTTCTAATCTATCTTATATATCTCCAATGCCAAATTGTAGTTATATAGGTAGTAGCGCATTTGAATATTGTTCTTCTTTAACTAATTCATGTGTACAAGATATATTAAATACATATAAATCATATAGTAATGTAATTAACAATAGTGTATTTTATGCATGTAGTGGTATTACTAGTTTAGATTTAACAGGATATACTAGTATAGGTGGTTATGCATTTAATAATTGTACTAATCTAACATCTATATCACTACCTAATTGTAGTTATATAGGTGATAATGCATTTGCTTATTGTTCTAATTTATCTTATATATCACTACCTAATTGTAGTTATATAGGTACTGGTGCATTTACTGGCTGTAATAATCTAATTTATATATCACTACCCAATATAAGTAATATAGGTAGTGATGCATTTAACTATTGTACACGTTTACCTAATTCATGTGTGCAAGATATATTAAATACATATAAATCATATAGTACATGGATTAAATATCGTGTATTTAATAAATGTATGGGTATTATATCATTAGATTTAACTGGATATACTAGTATAGGTAATTATACATTTTTTAATTGTACTAATCTAATTTATATATCTATACCAAATTGTAGTTATATAGGTGGTTACGCATTTGCTTATTGTTCTAATTTATCTTATATATCTCCTATACCTAATTGTAGTTATATAGCTGATCATGCATTTGCTAGTTGTCATAATCTATCTTATGTATCTTTATCTAATTGTAGTTATATAGGTAGTAGTGCATTTCAAAATTGTTCTAAACTAGAATCTATATATATATTATCTACTAAAGTACCATCATTACCATATTCAAATACATTCACTAATACACCATTATCTAAATCTACATATCTAGGTACTTTTGGTTCTATATATGTATTATCTTCATTATTAAATACATTTAAAACTGCTAAGAATTGGTCTTTATATTCTGCTAGAATAACGGCTTACACTGGTACATAATATACAAATCCCCTAGAGAGTATAACCTCTCTAGGGGATTATATTGAAAACTATAATATAATAGCGCAATGAAAGGAGGATATGTAAATGGCTATATTAGGAAAAGCTATGATCACTCCAAAAGGTATATATAATAATGATGTATATTATAATAAATATGATTTAGTATATTATGGTGGATCTTCATATTTAGCTTTAGATAATAATATAGTAGGTATCAAGCCAAATACAAATCCAACAATGTGGAAATGTTTAATAGAAGGTGGATCATCATATACTCTTGCTAATTCATCTGGAACAACTATTGTATTTTCTGGAACAGACGGTACAGATATACGATTAGAAGACTCATTCCATATAGCTTCTGTAAGTGAAGATTAATAATTATGAAAGGAGATTATATTAGAAGATGGCTACTAATATATTAGGAAAAGTCTCTGTTGTATTAAAAGGGGATTATGTGGCAGCATCCCAATATAAGCAATTAGATATTGTAAAATATAATGGCGGCACATATATTTGTGTAGAAGATTGCACTGGAGTAACTCCTGGTACTAATGAATTAAAATGGATGTTAGTTGCTAGTGGTGGTTCATATACATTATCACTTACAAACGATGGATGTGGTATAAGATTATCAGAATCTGGTGGTGGTTCATCTGAAGTTGTATTTGAAAAAGCTGAAGATAGAGTATGGTAAAAAGAACCCGATATGGGTTAATCCCATATCGAATAAATTTTTATAAAAATATGCTATACAGGAGGGATTTTAATATAATATGGCAAATATCCACATAGCAGAATCCACATTATCTAGTATAGCTGAGGCTATAAGAGAAAAATGGTGGTTAGCTGGTTCCATGCATGTAAGTGAAATAGTTGGATGGTTAACATCTATAAAATCAACCGGTGATTATCAGAATATAAAAAATAGCTCATATTTAACATTTCCAGAATTAAAGTCTATAAATGTAATTGCAATGTTTGGCGAAAATTTAATCTCTATATCACTACCTAATTGTAGTTATATAGGTAGTAGTGCATTTAATAATTGTTATAATCTATCTTATATATCTATACCTAATTGTAGTTATATAGGTAGTAGTGCATTTTATAATTGTTCTAATTTATCTTCTATATCTATACCTAATTGTAGTTATATAGGTGATTATGCATTTGCTTATTGTTCTAAATTATCTTCTATATCTCTACCTAATTGTAGTTATATAGGTAGTTATGTATTTAGTGGTTGTGAAAATTTAATCTCTATATCACTACCTAATTGTAGTTATATAGGTAGTAGTGCATTTATTTTTTGTTATAGTTTAACTAATTCATGTGTACAAGATATATTAGATAATTATAAATCATATAGTAATGTACTTAATTATGGTGTATTTCAGTATTGTTCTAATATTACTAGTTTAGATTTAACTGGATATACTAGTATAGGCGATCATGCATTTGCTTATTGTACTAGTTTAACGTCTATATCTATACCTAATTGTAGTTATATAGCTGATCATGCATTTAACACTTGTACTAATCTATCTTATATATCTATACCTAATTGTAGTTATATAGGTAGTAGTGCATTTAACTATTGTTCTTCTTTAACTAATTCTTGTGTACAAGATATATTAAATACATATAAATCATATAGTACTGCTATTAATACTGGTGTATTTTATAGATGTAATGGTATTACTAGTTTAGATTTAACAGGATATACTAGTATAGGTGGTAATGCATTTAATAATTGTACTAATCTAACATCTATATCACTACCTAATTGTAGTTATATAGGTAGTAATGCATTTGCTTATTGTTCTAATCTATTTTCTATATCATTACCTAATTGTAGTTATATAGGTAGTAATGCATTTGCTTATTGTTCTAATCTATTTTCTATATCATTACCTAATTGTAGTTATATAGGTAGTAATGCATTCAGATATTGTTCTAGTTTAACATCTATATCTCTACCTAATTGTAGTTATATAGGTAATGGTGCATTTGCTAGTTGTACTAAACTAGAATCTATATATGTATTATCTATATCTGTACCAACTCTTCTAAATACTAATGCATTCTATTCTACTCCATTATCTAATTCTACATATCTAGGACATTTTGGTTCTATATATGTATTATCTTCATTAGTAAATTCATTTAAAACTGCTACTAACTGGAAAGTATATTCTAGTAGAATAGTAGCATATACACCATAATAATATATAGGAGGTAATATATACAATGGGATATGTATTAATTAATGAATCTATATTATCTTCTATAGGTAATATATTAAGAAGTAAATTAGATACTAGTAGTACATTTACTCTTATAGAGTTTATTAATGGTATTAATAATATAGATACCATGTGGATAGATATTGCACATAATACTATAAAAAGTGAATATAATATATTTTATTTATATGAAAGCACTTTTTATAGTAATCAAAATTTAATATCTATATCATTTCCTAATTGTAGTTATATAGGTAGTAGTGCATTTTATCTATGTACTAATCTATCTTCTATATCATTACCAAATTGTGAATATATAGGAGATAGTGCATTTGGATGGTGTTCTAATTTATCTTATATATCTATACCTAATTGTAGTTATATAGGCAGTTGTGCATTTTATGAATGTAGAAATTTAGATACTATAGATATACCTAACTGTATTTCTATAGGACATAGTGCATTTAATGGATGTTGGAAATTAAATAATATATCACTACCAAATTGTAGTTATATAAATAGTTTTGTATTTCAAAGATGTTGTAGTTTAACATCTATATATCTACCTAATTGTAGTTATATAGGTAGTTATGCATTTGATATGTGCTCTAGTTTATCATCTATATCACTACCTAATTGTAGTTATATAGGAGACGCTGCGTTTAGTAGTTGTTATAATTTATCTTCTATATCTATACCTAATTGTAGTTATATAAGTGATGGTGCATTTTATTATTGTTATAATCTATCTTCTATATCTATACCTAATTGTAGTTATATAGGAAACGCTGCGTTTTATAGTTGTTCCAATTTATCTTCTATATCTATACCTAATTGTAGTTATATAGGTACTAGTGCATTTACTAATTGTTCTAATCTATCTTATATATCTATACCTAATTGTAGTTATCTAGGATATGGTGCATTTTATAATTGTAAAAATTTAATCTCTATATCACTACCTAATTGTAGTTATATAGGTAGTAGTGCATTTTATAATTGTAATGGTTTAACTTCTATATCTTTACCTAATTGTAGTTATATAGGTAGTAGTGCATTTTATTATTGTTGTAATCTATCTTATATATCTATACCTAATTGTAGTTATATAGGTAATTGGGTATTTGGATGGTGTTCTAATCTATCTTCTATATCTATACCTAATTGTAGTTATATAGGAGATTATGCATTTTATAATTGTTCTAATTTATCTTATATATCTCTACCTAATTGTAGTTATATAGGTAGTTATGCATTTTATTGTTGTAGTAATTTATCTGCTATATATATGCTATCTACAGCAGTACCTACGCTATCTAATGCCAATGCATTTGGATATACTCCAATATCTAATTCTACATATCTAGGATATTATGGTTCTATATATGTATTATCTTCATTAGTAGATTCATTTAAAACAGCTAATAACTGGTCTACTTATTCTAGTAGAATAGTAGCATATACACCATAATAATAAATAATTCTCTAATCAACAGCTTGCATATCACAATACTTAAAAAGGATGATTGTTTATGAATATTGGAAGAGCGATGCCGGTTTTTAGAGGAAGATATGATTCTAATACAAAATATGAAAAATCTGATGTGGTATATTATAAAGGTTCTTCATATATGGCCAAAAAAGATAATATAAATACTCCACCCATTATTTTACATGGAGTAGACGACCCTACATGGAAATTAATATTGGAATCTACAGATATATTCCAAATAAGAGATATTGATGGATTATTAACTCTGGTAAAACCAGATAAAACATATGATCAAACAGATATCGAGGTTGTATTATAAAAGAAAGGACTATGTGTACAAATGAAATCATTGGGTAAAGTTATGATAACACCACAGGGTGCATATAATTCATCTAAAACATATACATATCTTGATATAGTTATATATGAAAATTATTCATATGCTTGTAATGTAGATGAGTGTGTTGGTGTTACTCCTGGAACAGACCCAACCAAATGGGTACAGTTAACAGGAAATACAGAAGATTATAGAATGACGTTAGAGAATGATACACTTACATTAATATCTATTAATGGATATAGTACCAGTGTAACATTTAAAAATGCGGCAAATTACGGTTGGTAAGGGGTATGAAATGGGAAAAGTAATAATAGAAAGATCATATCTTACAGCAATCGCAGATGCTTTGAGATCTAAAATGAATAATTCTAATTATGTTGTACCAGGAGATGCATTTCCTAGAGCTATTAATATATATGATGCATCATCGTTTATAGATGCTTTTGGTACTGGTGGAAGATATTCATCATCCACTGTTACTGAACTAGAATCAAGTGTATTTGAATATACAAATGTATCAGAAATACGATTGGCTTCTGTAACCAAAATAAATCAGAATACATTTGCACATTGCCATTGCATTGAATCGGTATATATATTATCAACAGGTGTTCCATATCTACACTCACAAGCATTTTTAGATACACCTTTGGATAATTCAGAATATCTTGGTCACTATGCTTCTATATATGTATATCCATCAAAAGTAGAAGCATTCAAGTCAGCTGCTGGATGGTCCAGATATTCTGATAGAATAATACCTTATACAGGAGAACCTGTATATTCCACATTATCATCGGATTATACCGGGTATGTATATATTGATTCTTCACAATTAACAGGGATGTGCGATATCATACGAACAAAATTAGGAATATCTGGATTAATATCTGTACATGAAATTCCTGGATATATATCTCAATTTAATGAATATCTTATATATGAAATGAGGCATTCAGAAGAATCTATGATATCATTACCAGGGCCAAGCACTGTACGTAGTTATGTATGTAGGAGTCACTATAGTTTGACCAGTGTATATTTACCAAATGTAATATCAATATATGCAAGCGCGTTTTTTAACTGTATAAGGTTAGAAAATATAAGTTTTCCAAAATGTGAATTTATAGAAGAGTATACGTTTTATTCTTGTAAAGCATTAACATCTATATATTTTCCAGAGTGTACGTATATATCAAATAATGCATTTAATAGATGCTCTAGTATAGTAACCGTTGATATTCCAAAGGTAAGTTATCTCGGAAATGACGTATTTAAATATTGCTCTGGAATAACAGTCATCAATTGCGATTCTTTAGAGTGTACAAGTAGATCTGCATTTATAGGATGTAGTAAATTAGAATCATTTCATGCTCCAAAATTATCATATATAGGCACAGGAACATTTGACGGATGTATCAAATTATCAGAAATATGGCTTTATGATAAAAGACTTTCATATATAGAAAATAGTGCTTTTATAAATTGTAAAGCTCTATCTGGTCTTTATATTGCAGCAACCAAATTACCTGTACTGCAAGGCACACAAGCATTTACAAATACACCAATTGCTAACTCTACATATCTAGGATATTTTGGTTCTATATATGTGCCATCTTCTATGGTAAATTTATATAAACAGGCATTTGCTTGGTCGCAGTATTCTAATAGAATAACATCATATGCTTTCTAAAACAACCCCATAGGGTATATCCCTATGGGGTTTAGTTATTTTTATTTTTAATTAGATATTATAATTATGAAAACCACACTAATAAAAGGAGGCAAAATATGAATAATAAATATCCAAATAAATTAAAGTTTCATAGCAAAGAAAACCCAGAAGAGCATTATGTGATCGCATGGAAAATAAAACCAAAACAGATGAGAAAGAGGCTTGGTGAAATATTAACAGGTTGCAATGAAATATTAAAAATAGCAGAGAAAAATAATACAACACTGCTGGTTAATGGTGCTAAAAATGTAAAATGGATGGTTGAAAAGTGTTTATCATCCAGAGATCTCTGGAAAAAAGAAATATATATCACGTGTGATGGATCATACACCCCACATAGAATATTAATAGTATTTCCAGAATATAGCATTGTTTCTTGTAATGGTAAAAACCCAGAACAATATTGCTGCAAAGATGGAGAATATTATGATATAAGCGACCAATCAGTTAAAATAAAAGATAGATTTAAATATATTCTTAATAATTTTGATTATGTGATATTTCAATTATCATATAAATCATTATTTGATTACATCGGAGATTATGACTATTCATTTGATCCTCAAAAAATATATTTCATACCAAACAACGATTATGATGAAATAGAGAGGTTATATAAAAACATCCTAGATAGTATGGTATAAGGGGGTAAATATGATACATAAAATAAAAGTCAAAAAGAACTCTTATCCTGGAGAGATACTACTATTTAATGAGATAAATTTATCATCTCTTCCTACTCCCAAAATAGTTCCACTATTTGGAGCTAATGGGTCTGGAAAAACAACACTGATAAAATCATTAGAGAATAAAGGTGATTATAAAAATTCTCTAACAATAGAAAAAGATGATGGTAAGCATATAATTTTATTATACAGAAATTCTAGTAACAATTTTAGAGTCAGAAAATTAGGTGCGCATTGTACTCCAGAAGAGTTGGCTGCTAGATTTAATGCTCAAAGCATATCAGAAGGGCAGTCAATAATGTACTCATTAAATATTTTACTGTACGAGTTAAAATATAATGAGACATCTGTTTTTAAAAGTAGTAATCAGTATATAGTTTTATTAGATGAGTTTGATTCTGGATTATCAATAGATAATATTGATAATGTATTAAACTCACTAAAATATATTGGAGAAAATAATGAAAATATACAGGTGTTTTTTAGTTTTAACAACCCATATGTATTAAAATATTTTCCTTATGTTGTATCAATGTATGATGGAAAGGTGCATTGCATAAAAGATCAAGCTGAGATGTTTGATGAAATAATGAAACATAAAGCAATGCTTGCAAAATTACGCGGAGACGACGGAGAATATAAAATATATAATTAATGGAGAAAAATATGATAAAATTATTTAATAAAATTCCCACTGTAGTTTTCTTAATTATAATATTAATATTAGAATTTCTCATATTCTACTTCAATCCTGTTGAAGTAGAAGCTTATACAAACAATGTATATATAACTCAGGAGGCAAATTATGAAATGTAAAAATTCAGGAAGAATAAGGGGAGAACCACTTAGAAGAATTCAAGTGCAAAAACCTCAGATGATTAATATTACAACGAAACCGTTTGAAGTTGGACTAATATCAGATAGGCATAATATACCAGTTGGACAATATATTTTTGATATATTTACACAAGAAATGATGTTTGATTATGATGAGCAATATAGAATAGCTCAAAAGTTCTTGGATGAATATATCGGATTTAATGAAAATGGGATTCCTAATAGGGATCTTATTGTATATCTAACTGGACTACAAATTGCGTTAGCCACTGTTGTTAAAGTTTGTTATGATAATAAAGTTAATTTAACCTTAAAACATTACAACAATCAAACACGTGTATACCATGACCAGGTTATATTTGATGATTTTGATAATAAAGCATCAATATCACCATTTTATATTCTATTAAATTCGTATAAATATATATATACGTATGGAATAAAAGAGTCTGATGTACGAGGATGTAAATCATTACACCTCATAGAAAAAACTATGTATTATAAGGAGCAAGAGCCAGTAAAAATTGCGTATATATGTCCAGATTTTAAAACAGCACAGATATATTATGGCAAGATTATACGAGGAATAGATCATCGATCTCCTATTACAGATTTAATAATTCATAGTATATATCAAGAAAAGCATGGATATCTATCTGTGGTTAATACTTCATTGGCATCTTATAGAGACGTGAGAAAAGAAGGTGGGGATTAATTCCCCACCTTTTATTTTTTACATTATTATTAACTATATATAAAAATATATATTTGTGGAGGTATTAAATATGGACGGACGAGAATTTATTACTAAATCAAAGAAAATTGTTGCAAATAAATGTAAAAATGTAACTCTTAACCAAGTTGTTCCAGTATGGGTTTCAAAGATTTTACAAAATAATAAAGGATTATTTATTATATGGGATGATGAAACTAATTCAACAGATGGAAAGTATTTTGAAGTTACGTATAATGGTAATAAAGATGAATTTTATCTTGATATATATGCAAAACAAGAGAATATAAAAATCAAATTTACAAATGACGATAAAAAAGAAACCAATGGGGATTAACCCCATTGGTTACAATTTCATAGGAGGGAGTTTTTTAGAATTAAACAATACCCCATCCTTATCTTTTATGCTCACAATAACTTGAGATTGTGAACATGCTGAGACTCCATTATTTGTTCTAATAAGATAAATGGAGTCTTTCGATTCATTAACATGACGTAGATTCTCCACGTTAAGAATGAATCGCTTCATGATAATACACCTCCTTTCTTTTATTTTTCGATAAAATACAAAATACATATTATTCACATCTATAATACCTAATCAAAAATATGAACCAGGTAACCATTATAAGGGTTACCTGGATTAATTCATTTTATATTTTTAAATATTCCTGCCATATTTCCTGCATATCCATCATTTTTTCTTTTGTTTAAATTTCCATCTAGATCTAAATCTATATTATCATCATAATATGATGATAATATATCTCCAGTAATATCTTTAGCCTGTTGTCCTTGATATTGTTTATCCAAATAATCTAAGTCTACATTATAACTTTTAGAATATGCCTTTCTTCCATCTGGTGAGGTTAATATACTATCCAATGCTTCTTGATCTTTTAAGAATTGTTCTATTCTAAACTCCTCAACAGATTTAGTTTTAGATGACTCTATTATTTTTTGTTGAGATTCTACTAATTCAGAATAATCTGTATCTGCTACATCTACATTAGCAATCTCTAAACCACCATATCTTTCATCTAAACTAAATTCATAATCAGGATTATCTTCATCTGTATTGATTTCTGTTTTAATAATATGGAAATGTTCAGCTAGATTTTCGCCATAATACCATACATATAGAGCCATCAGATATGAGAATATCTGATCATCATGAGCATTAGCAGCATGCTCTGTCTTACCATTCTTCTTAACTTCCATCGTAGATAGCTCATCATGTAAAATAGGCGCTAAGAATTTATCCTTATGATAATTTACTCTAGCATGTAATAATTCAATTAATTTATTTCTTATATCCTTAGTATTATCTGTACCATATGATTTAACCTTAGTCTTCTTATATACTGTCTTGACTCCATCATATCTTTCTTGTATTACTCTATCTTTTATTTCAAAGTATAGATTCTTTTTAATTTTGGATTTTACTAATAGACTTAATACAGATGCACCAAATCCACCATTTCGCTCTACGTTTACTATAGCATTTTTACAATATGTATTTACTATATCAAATATACATTGAGCCAAATCTTGAGATGGAATATAGTTACAATTCAGCGTAGCTATAACTTTGGTTGTTTGAGAATCTATTATCGTTATAGCTGAACTATCTTGCTGATATCCACCTGCTACATCCACACCTATAATTGGAGGATATTGAGAATTTAATGGCATTTGAGACCATATATTCAATGTATATTGACCATGTTTTCCAAGAGGAACTGTGGTGATTGGCTCAGTTCTACAATATGATTTAATTATATCAAGATTTTCTTGGCTGAATGGACAATTCATAGAACCAGCATCCCATTCAATAAGAACTTCTCTTCTAATCTTAGCCCAATCCTTACCCATCTGCTTAACCATATCAACAAAGTAATCTTCACCAGACCCTAATTGTTTATATGTATATCTTATATAGAAGAATGTAGAATTGTTATTAGAATCTTTTAAATCCTCTAATTGCTTATATGTCAAATCATAATATGAATCTAGCCAAGGTGTTGCATTTAATCTAACTTTATTAGCATATATGCCTTCATCTGTAGTTAGATCACCCGGTGTTGTAGTTATTAATATACCATATGGCACTCTATTTTCTTTAGCATTTTGTTTTGCTCTAGAGAATGCTGGTGATGCTGCAGCATATATGATTTCATTATATGGCATGAATGCAAACTCATCGTAATACTGTATAGCCATTGTAGCACCACGACCAGCACCATCTGCCATAGCTTTGGTTCTAGCAGCAGGAAGGGTTTTAATTATATTATGATTTATAGGATGCTGTAGAGTTTCTGCTGTATTAGGAACTTTAATCTTTTTACCATTAATATCATATGCAGCATCCATTTGTAAATATGATGGTAATGATTCTCTAATAGTTTTAATATCTTTTAAGTTTTTCTTAGAATCTTCGTGTTTCTTATTTATAAACATCATTTTGGTATTAGAAGTACCAAAGTTAAATACCCATAAATACCAGCATAATGCAGAGAATGTCTTAAAGTGCTGACGAGGTAAATCTACAAACATATCATAATTCATTATGAATAAATAATTCATAGCTAAATTACCACGATGAAGTTTATATCTTTTACCACCACCAACATCTCCACCTTCTACTGGTATTCTAACAACTTCTCTTATAAAATACCAGAAGTTTATTTGGCATTCTCTTAATACTCTCTTTTTCATTTCAAACGAAAGCTGTGGATCTCTTGGATCTACTCCCATTAACCCTGGATCATATATAACTAAAAAGAATTTATTATTTTTTATTCCTTTAGCTTTTAATAGATAATGCATATCCATAAATGATTTATTTGTTGTTGTATCCTGGAAATAAACCATCTGAGGAGAAGAAACTTGAGTATTAACCATAATAGTTATTTCCTTTACTTAATTATTCCTATATAGATATTAATAGAAAGTTTTAATGTTATAGAAACATAGAGATAATATCAAACAATTAGAAAGGAAGTATCTCTATATGAGCAATTTTCAAATTATTATTCTAGGAATCGTAATTGTAGCTATTATATGTGCAGCATATAATGAATATAGAAAGCATAAAAAGAAAATAAATGAAGAGATTACTTCTAAAGAAGAATTAATTGCTTATCTATTAAAAGAAGCACAATCTAAAGTTATTCCTGCTATAATGAAGCTTCTATCTAATAAAGATTTAATGGGTGCAACAACATACGAAGAGTTTAAAGAAACATGTAAAGATCTATTTTCAGAGGATTTACATAATCTTGTTATGATGGAAAAAGATGAATTAGATATTCCAGAAGATCTAAAACAGTTTGCTACAACTGAAGCTATTGGTGAAGTATTAGATAGTATATTTTTATATAAGTCTGTAGATGATGCTTTATATAAAACATATATCGCAATTATAAATAACAATATATCAGAAATAATAAAGAATGAAGAAGAAGCTAAAGAAATAGCTGATAAGCATGATTTGGTAAAAGGTGAACCAGATGAATATCTTCATAAAGCAAAAGATGAAGAAAATCCAGATGATCAGGTTCCATTAGAAAATGAAGATGAGTTTACAGAAGTTATTTCTACAGAACAAGTTGAAAAGATTATAGAATAATATAAATCTGGTTGGCGTAGCAAAGGTATCGTCATTAAATCAAAGTGCAAGGGCATGAGCCAGATAAAATGCGAACTATTGTGGTGGGTATGCGAATATTGGGAAATGAAACTTATATGGGTTTTCGTTAGTTTGCATATACAAAGATGGAGCCAGATAATCTGGCTCCATCATCTTTATTCTACATCTACTCTATGGGCATCTGTACCTTCTATTGTAATTCTATCACTAAGTTTTAATTCTTTTCTATCTGGAAGGTGTGGTAATATATTGACTCTAGATCTATACATTCGTTGTTTATCTATCATCATATCGTTTACATATTTTTGATCTAGATATATAGAAATATAAAAATACGAATTAAATGTATTCTTGGGTAATAATATTTTATTATGTTCCCAATCCATATTAGTAAGTAATAACCCTTTATCTGTTTGTAGATCATTGGTAAATACTTTTATATCTATAAACATAGATGGAGATATACCAACTTTAATAGCATCATCTATTAAAGTTTGTAAAGATACATCTCTATTAGCACCATTTACAGGAGCATCAAATAATGATGTAATATCTATAGATTGTACTAATTTTTCATTCTCATCTTTTAAATAATTAGATGTAGCAAATTGAGTCCATCCTTTCGAATTTACATCTGGGATATCTAATACTCTCATAGAATATATATTTATTCCATTTGATGGTTGAACAACAGTTTTTTGTTCTGGATGCAATTCGTTATAATATACATAGAATTTAGGTACAGGTAATCTCATAACAAATTGCATTTCTATATTGAAATTATTAGAAGTTTGTCCTTCTTGTTCACCTTCATCAGCATCTGGTTTATTTCTCATATCAAGATGTATAGGCATATTTCTCATTCTAATAAAATATTCATGCTTATCATTTATATATCTTAATTTATATAATACTGGTATTTGAGAATGAGAATTTAAATATGATAAAAATCCATATGGATCTGTTATTTTTTCACCTAATGGTTTCTGTGCTTCCACATCAAATCCTGCATCTTGAGCTAAATCACAAGCTAATTCATATGGTATATGAAAATCCATATCTGCTTCTATTGTTTCTGTACAACCAAATCTAAACATAATTTCTATACGTTTATAAGCATCTAGTTGTTCTGCTCTTGTTTCAAATCTGCATCTAAAGGTAAATGTTAACTGCATCACTTCTGCAGTAAAACTAACATATAATTTATTTATCATATCTTTAAAAAATGATCTTTGTAGATTAGATCTTCTCATATATCCATCTATTCCAAATAGATGGATATCTAAATTATTATCATCAAAGTCATATTGTATAGATGAACCAATAGACACTGCAGGTTTTTCTCTCTTTACATATTCACCATATTCAAATCTGCGAAAATCATCGAATGGATGCTTTCCTAATATATGAATGGTACGAAAATATTTATCAGGAAATCTTGATAAAAACCAATTATAAATAAATTCTAATCCAATAGAGTAACCGTTAACCCAAGATGGTATATATAGTGTATTATATAACTTGGGTTTAAATCTATCTTGATGAGTTACTTCTTTGATTGTATTAGGTTTTTCTTCATCTTTTTGTAATATAAATCTCATACAGCAACTCCTCATCATTAGTGTTATTTATCATGATGTTTTAGATGCAAAACTAGAAAACTTATAATTAATATGGTAAAGATCTCCTTCTTTATACTATAAATATATTAATTCGATGAAAGGGGTTATTAATAATATGGCTAAAGTAGCTCTTGGAAAAATTTGTTTTCTCCCCAAAGGTACATACAGCTCTGCCACCACATATTCATTTTTAGATGCAGTCAATTATGATGGGTGCATGTATGTTAGTAAGGTAGATAGCAATACTAATCATACTCCTGGAGCATCTGGATCTAGTGATTATTGGATGCTAATGGTTAATGGTATCACCAATGCTCAATCAGATGCATTATCTGGTTTGATTCCATCTAACGGTTCCATGGAGAGTGATACTAGTGTAGCCACTATTCTTAATGGTATTACTAATCTAGATGTAGCAAATTCTGATATTAACGTTGCATACAATGCTGAAAATGTTCAGATTTCTATTAAGCTTACACTTAACACAGGGTTCTTTACTTCCCAATATCTTCCTTCTTTCTTAGGAGCAACTTTCTCTACTTATAATACTAATATAAGTGGCGCTATAACTCCTAAGATGGAATCTGTATTCAGCGGTACTCTTCTTTATGTTGTAGACGGGGCAGTTAAATCTATTCCTCTCATTGCTATTCTTGATACTTCGCTTAATTTAGACGTATTTCTGAGTAACTATGATGAGGATATCGAAACTACCTCTTCTGTGATGTATATAGGAGGATGCTATATTCCTGCTTAATATATAATAAAATGGAGGGAAATGTTAATGAGTAATAATAATATGACGAGGCGTGGTGGATTATTTACTTCACCATATGATCCTAGAAATTATAATTTTAAAGATTTAGTTCCACTTGGTTCAACAAGAATACCTGAATCATATATGTCTCCAGAATTCCCATTTGTTTACGATCAAGGAAATTCATCTATGTGCGCTGCTTGTGCATATGTAGCACTTAGATATCTTCAGGAATCAGATAATTCTCAATCTGAACTTAATGAACCATTTTCTCCCACATTCCAGTATGGAAATAGAATTCCAGGAGAAGATTTTGAAGGAATGTATTTATCTTCTGTATGTTCTAAAGGTAGAGAAGGCTCTGTTCTTAAAAGAGATTTATTTAAATTCTGCTCATATAATGAAGCAAAAGCTCTTGTAAATGCGCGTAAAGCAGAACTCATGGCAAAAGCTAAACCATTTGCTATATCTTCATATTATGTATGTCATTCTAGAGAAGAAATTCAATCTGCTATAATGAGAACTAAGGGTGTTCTTATTGGTATTCCAATTACGAATTGCTATTATAATGTAAAGAGAGATGGAATTGTACGATATGATAAGAATAAAGATGTTAGAAGCTTCGGTGGTCATGCTCAGCTTGTAACCGGATGGAAATATATTGATGGAGTTCTCTATTGGAGAGTGCTTAATTCTTGGGGTAAATCATGGGGAGACAATGGATATTGTTGGTTACCAGAATCTTATCCATGGATTGATCAAGCATATGCTGTTGTTGACAATGTGATGGAGCTCAAGATTAGAGATTATATAAATAAATTCTACGGCTAAAATAAAATTATCCCCTACTGGCCTACGTTGCCAGTAGGGGATTACATATCATCTACTAAATAAATTGGATGCTTGATTGGTTTAAATATGCTGAGCCATCATAAAGATGAGCCCAGTAGCAATTGCTCCAGCAAATACCCCAACAATAGTATTCACAATGGTCTGGTGAATACTATTAAGTCGATCAGCTGGTTTATTCTTGATTACTGCCAAATCTGCACTTTGTCTCTTCTGTTCTTCTGCCATATTCTGCATATTAATAGATAATTCTCTTACAGATAATGCTAATTCTTGTATTGATTTATATTCTGTTTCTAATGTATTAATTTTGGCATCAACCAATTCTAGCTTATTCTCTATGACACCAATTTTTACTCCAATTTCTTCAGTTGTCATCTTACATTGTATATCCTTTCTAACGTTATTTAGCGTAAGTATATCTATACACTCGTGATTTCCCAGAGAAATTATGTATTAACCTGAAGATTCCCATTGGAATCTAAGGAAAACATATCAGCATATTTTCCTTCTGCAACGAGGTTCCCAGTATCTTGATCTATATATATGGATGTACATGTAACTAGATTATCATCAGCTAGCTTCTTAAACTTCTTCCATAATACACCAATTCCACCAGGAAAAATGATAAGCATATATTTTCCTCCTTTATTGTATATTTTAACAAGTTACTTTATAATTAATTATCTAGTTTTGCTTCTAGATAACCAATTTTCTTGTTAATACTAAATATATTTGGATTGGAACATGTAACACTAAGCTCCATTGTATCCATATCAACTTCAAATTGAGCTTCAAATTTATTATTATTCATATATTCTTGAGCAGAAGTCAAGAATTGTTTTACAACATTATCAATTATAGTAATCATATTTTCTATATCCTCCTTATAAAAATATACCTAGGATATATAATATTATGTAGAAGATGATGGATCTGTATCAAAATACAGAGTATCATTTTCTATAATAAATTTTGCTTTACTATTTCCAGAAGCAGATAATTGCATTGTATCTAAATCCACTTCAAATTGAACATCAAATTTATTGTCTTCTATATATGACTTTACCTTTTTAACAAATTTACCTAGGTTATTATAGAGGATCAGCATAATACTTTTATAGACCTCCCATCAAAATTAATTCCTATATATATTATTATAAAGTTAAACTATTGTAATTTTTAATAAATCCCTAGGGTGGACCAACCACCCTAGGGATCTAAGTGTTTAATCTACACCATTCACCTTACGTCGTATTAAGATTAGGCGAACAGAGCGCTGATGTCTGCCTGAGTAGCATCAGAGATAGCATCACCAGCCTGAAGGTTGTTAATAGCGGTAACGAGGTTATGATCATCACCAGTATTGAACAGAGAAGCATTCAGGTTGGACATAGTACCAATGTTGGTAGAGTTGGTGCTAATGTTGGTGGTGTTGGTAGCAACTGCACCATTTGCCAGATTGGTAACTAATGTATTAGCAGTACCAGCTGCGTCATATGCAGTGGAAGCGGTGTAAGCAGCCGTTCCAAGACCATGGACTGCGACATCAGTACCATCAACTGCGATAGTACCATTGGTAGCACCTTCAGTAACACTCTGAACACCAGACTCTGCAAGATTAAGAGCATCGGTAACATCAGATGCAAGCTGGCTCTTGGTGATAGTATTATCAGCGATCTTAGCTGCGGTAACAGCCTTAGAACCAAGCTCGGTGGTTCCAATAGAACCAGCAACGATAGAACCTGACAGCACATTACTATTGCTAACAGCAAGCTGAACCTGAGTAGCATTCTGCTCAGCAGTATAGATATCGATAAGACTGGTAACAGGAATCCAGATGGTTGTACTAGCATCATTTGCAAGAGTAAGAACAATGTAAGTACCAGGAGCATGGCCATCGGTGGTCTCGGTAATGGTTCTAACCTGACCAGACTCGACAACTAGATCCTTAGGAATATCGATGGTACCGATAGTGGAACCAAACTGACTGAAGGTATAGCTCTTCAGATATCCGGTAGTGGTGGTAGCATCAGAGATGGTAACAGCACCACTAGTTGCCATACGAGTATTAAGGTTATTAAGTGCAGTGACAAGATCTTCAGTATCGCCCTGGTTATATAGGCCATCAGCAAGATCTGACATATTACCAATATCACCCTGAATATCAGAGATATCAGAGGCATTGTCTGCAACTGCACCATTTGCCAGATTGTTAACTAAGGTCTGAGCAGTACCAGCTGCATCATAATTGCTGGCAAGACCATCAGCATAGCTCTGAGCAGATGATAAAGTGGTGCTATCGCCAGAAGTAATTAGAGCCTTAATTAGACCATCATACTGTGTCAACCGTTCTAGAGAAATAAATTTCTTCGACATAATATTGTATCTCCTTTATTTTTATAGTGCACTATGAGGTTGTATTTATGCAATAATGCATTATATAATTGTTAAAATAAATTGGTATATCTTGGTAGAATAATACATTTTAATTAGATATTATATATGTGAATCTAAATATATAGGAGGTATATTATGAAAACTAAAAATATTTATAAAATGGAAATTTGTAATGAAACTTCAGAAGGGGGTACTATTGTATATTGTAAATGTACAACTACAGATGATGAGAGTTTTTTAATGACTATTGGTAAAAATATATTATATATCGCAGCTAATGAAGATTATGAATTCCCATATGATATAAAAGATATTATGTCTCTTGGAAAAGAAGCATTTGTTGAGATTTTAACTAATCAAATTTATACAGCTCTTCGTAAAAGAGGATATGCTATATTACCTGATTTTATATATAAAGATATACCAGCTTTTGTTTTAGCTGTTTATGATGCAATGATGGGACACTTCACATGTAAAGATTATTATTTCTTTTAATATAAAAAGAGGAGGTGTATTATGAAAAAGATTTATTCAATAGATTTTGAACAGGAGGGGTGTGGAATCAATGCATACACAACAGATTCAGAGCATTATGTCTTTTGTATATGCATTGATTATATGTTCATTTCAAAGATAGCCAGGGAAGAGAAAGACGGTAACAAAGAAGGAGATGAAGAAGAGGTTTGTAGTATTGCTCTTCCCTGTAATACTACAAAATTAGCAGAGCTTGGAAGAGATGCCTTTGCTGGATTCATGACAGCCTTCTTCTACAAAGTATTAAGAGAAGAGGGTTTCATGATTAAAAAGGAATATCTTAACCATGATATTCCTTCGTTCTTTCAGAGATTATATGACGAGATCACCGAAACAGACGGTGAAGATATCGAGTTTGTGTAAGTGATCTTGTCATGTAAATACGTGGTGGGGTTTATCCCCACCACTTAATTTAAATTTAGTTTTTATTTTTTCTAAGATAAATAAAAATATTAAAATAATTAAAAAGTATATTATATTGATTAGATATAATATACATGTAATAACAACCAATAGTTAACCTTTTAGAAAGGAGGTAAGATATGAAAAAGATATTAGATGTAGATATTAACCAGCAAAATGGATATATTTATGCGTATACAACAGATAATGAGGTATATTCAATATGTATATTATATAACACAGAGGTGTTCATTGCAAAGGTAACTAAACAGGGTGAGGAAGAGGTAGCTTGTAAACATCTTCCATATAATGCAGTAGAATTAACAGAACTTGGAACCCTTCTCTTTTCGGAATTCATGGTTGCTTTCCTTTATAATATCTTAAGAGATGAAGGATTCATGATTAGAAGGAAATGTCTTGAAAGAGACATTTTATTGTTTTTCCATCAGATGTACATTGAGGTCACTGAAACAAGCAAAGATAGTGATAAGTTTGTGTAAGTGATCCTGTCATATAGTTACGTGGTGGGGTATAAACCCCACCACGTGTATATTTATTTTTTATAAAAACACGGTGATGGGTATTAACCCATCACCTTTATCATATAATCAGTAGTTAAACAGGAGAACTTATCTGAAATATTTTTGATTAAATTTTTTATTGGTGGATCATTTGGATCTGTATCAAGATCTAAAATTACTTTACCACTATATTGGAGTGAGTTAATGAATTTGGATACATCATTACTGTGTTCTCCTTTGAATAGTATATGAATAGTTCTTAGATCTTTTGCTTTACATTTATTAATTATATTAGATACTCCTACATATAATAATAGTTTATTATTATAGTCTTTCACTTCTATACCATAACCACAGTCTGTTTTAACCATTATTATATCATCATCAAGATATGTAGTATTTATTGTATCCAGTATATTATAATACAATTCATTTCCTAATTTGGTTAGATATATTGATTTGATTATAGGTATATGTATTAATATATTATTTATATCATATTCTATATATAAAGATATATTATACATATTACTTTCAAATTTATCTATATTCATAATATTCCATCCAAATACAAAAATTAGGTATTCTTAGGTACAACTTTCACATATCCAGTAACCTTGTCAAGTTCAAAATCAACCTTAGAGAAATCCTGGTCTAGTTTATACAATTTACCATCTGATTGGTCAAAGTAAAGAAACATTAAATCAAACTGATTTTGACTAACTAATGCAGATACTTTGGCCCACAATTTTGCCATACTTGAAACAATGCCAATCATATATCTAAACCTCCATAGGAAACTATTTGTATGTATTAATTAATAGTTTCCTCCTCTTTCTTTTTATCATCTTTTTCTAATGGAACCAAATAGAAGATTTCTTTGCCATGTTCTTTAGCATATTCAATTTCTGATTTGGTAGACTCTCCAATATATCCATCAACATTAACCACAAATATGGCATCAGACATGTCAATTTTTCTCTTATGCATATCATCAAGCATTTTCTTTGTTTCGGTTATTGTTCCCTCGTCCATGTTTTCCCATACTTCATCATCACCAGAATGGCCAAATAACCCAACAGATATAACGATAAATTTACCAAGTGTTAATTCTTTTTGTAACTGCATAAATTCATCTTTAAATCTTGTGCTTCCACATAACGTTATTACAGGATATCTGCCAACCATTATTTTTTATACCCCCATTTTTTGGATGCCATTTTCTTCATATTACAATAGTCATCTACGCAATTATAAAAATCTTCCTCTGCTTCTTCTAGTGTAGATCCACTATATCGAACAATATCGGTTATCTTATCTAAAGTTCCTTCATATTCACCTGATTCTTCATTCCAATGCGGTGTACTAGTATAACCTTTATGACGTAATTTAGACACAGATTCCATATAATTTTATATATTCCCTCCGAATAATGTAATATATTTTATTTATAGGTTGGTTATTGTATAGAATTATATATTGGAAAACAATACAGTACAAAGGAGAAGAGTGTATGAAACTAGCACATTTTATAGTTACTATAGCATATTATTTATTTTTGATAATATTGATACTTATGATATTATCAGGATTTATTAGAGCGGTAACCGAACAAAATAGAAAATTGAGAAATCAATATCTTATATTTCTATCTATAATATTGATTCTGATATCAATAATAATTTTAATGATTATTAGTAGATATGGAGGTAGGTAAAATATGTTAATACGTAAAAAATCTAGAATAGAAATCTCAGAAATGATGAAAAGAGCGTTTGAATATATGGATAAAATAGATTTAATTCCATATATTAATTCAAACACATATCTAGATGATGTAATAGAAGCATTGAAAAAAGATTATGATTATTTATATTTAAAACAATACGGGGAATTTTTATTTGATGCTATTACAGACGAAGAGTTTAAAGATTATATAGTAGGAAGATACGCATTAGATAATGAGTATTGTGTATCAGTAATCGAATACCAGACACCTGGATATGAATACATGGTTTCAGTAAAAAGTAAAACAAATAAGGAGGTTCCAACAATGGCATCAGCAAATAGAAAAGAATCTATAATTAAAGTTAAATATCTTGCAGATATCGAACCATTAGAAAAAATAGAGGGAGAAAAATCAGATTGGATTGATCTTAGAGCAGCTGAAGATATTTCCTTATCTAAAGGAGATTTTAAATTGATTCCTCTTGGAGTTGCTATTCAATTACCAGAAGGGTATGAAGCTATTGTAGCACCACGTTCATCTACATTTAAAAAATATGGTATAATTCAAACCAATTCTATTGGTGTAATTGATGAATCATATTGTGGTAATGATGATCAGTGGTATATGCCAGTATATGCAACAAGAGATACTATAATCAAAAAGAATACAAGAATCTGTCAATTCAGAATTATTAAGCATCAACCTGAATTAATATTTACTGAGGTTGATGATCTTGGTAACGAGAATAGAGGAGGACACGGTTCTACAGGAGAAGTTTAAATAAATTATTAGTCGTATAGCGTGTTGCTATACGGCTAATCTTATCTTATTATTTTAAATAAAGTAAAATTTCAATTAATGCCATTTTAGGATAAAATTAAGCATATTGATATTCTTTATTGAATATTCAAAAGATTATTAAAAAATAAAAATAGATATATACTAAAACTGCTAATTAATCCCTAAAATCAATATATAGTATATATTTTATATGGAGGAAATATATGTTGTACGTAGAAAAACGAGATGGAAAAATGCAGATGTTTGATAAAAATAAAATATCTACAGCGGTGTTAAAAGCATTTAATGCTGTAGATGGTGTTTGCTCAGAATCTGCATTAATGGCAGCTGGAACAATTTCTCAAAATATATCAGATATTGGTGCAAATCTTACAGTAGAGC
>Ga0256407_10001581_pt1 | contig 46965 bp, 31 predicted proteins | sample RumenRJG_04DNA_FD_193489 | JGI IMG/M metagenome (GOLD analysis project Ga0256407, IMG submission 193489) | Bovine rumen microbial communities from Lethbridge, Alberta, Canada - RJG_04 | ecosystem: Host-associated > Mammals > Digestive system > Stomach > Rumen | place: Canada: Alberta...
AACGGCCTCTGTTGTAGTGAGAGTACACTGCGAACGTCCAGCTACCAGCCTTCCAAGCCACAGGACGATAGAAGTGTGAGAGTGCCACATACTTGTCGTACTGCCAGCTGTTCAGGACATAGCGGAGATCAGCGTTACGGCGATCCCACCAGATGCCGAAGACATCACCGTGTCCGTTCAGGCTCATCAGGTAGTCGAGATTGATCTCATAGACAGCCTCATACTGTGCAGCGGTGAGGTTAAGCTCGTAAGCCATCTTGTCGCTCAGGAACAGTGCCTCGTGCTTTGCTGCGTTATAGCTCATTGCGTTGGCCGAGATAGTCATGACCATCATCACTGCCAGGATCATCATCTTCTTCATATCTTAATCTCCTATACTTTAGAGTTTGACATTTTGTTTCTTGTTCACGGTGCAAAGTTCGGAACTTTTGTCGAGGTTTACAAAGGAATAATCCTAAATTGAAGGGGTGTTTTCCCGATAGTTATGGGGAAAAATCCTAATGCATATTGATATTTTGCTTAAAAATTTGGCAATTCATGTTTTTTTTGTAATTTTGCACCCGATTACAACATCTATAATCTGGGGGTGACTGGATTTGACGGCAAGTCGAGATGGTACGTAAGCATGCGGAGTGATGACTGTGGACTCCATAATCACGTCGGTCGAAAAATTAATTGGCGAAACACGTTACGCTCTCGCTGCCTAATCGAAGTACAGTAGATTACTGGCTTTATTCTCTTACAAGGTGAGAGAACGAGACATCGCTCAGAGGATGTTGTTCCGAATCCAAAGATTCAGCGGTGCAGGTTAAATCGGAAATAGTCAGGTTAGGCCTCGATGACCTGATGAAGTTTTAGAGGATAAGGTTGCAGTTGGTGGCTTGGGTCTTGCTGTAACACGAAAATGAAGGCCAAGATAAGCATGTAGAAAGCGTATGGTTTCCTTGTGCGGACGAGAGTTCGATTCTCTCCACTTCCACAGAAACAAAATAGAAGGCTCAAAGGCCTTCTATTTTGATTTACAGGAACTCATTGAATTTCTTCATCTGTTCAGCTTTCATATCATCGGCAACATCTATATATGGACTCATTGCCTTATATCCGCTATGGCCAGTCCATTTCATGACTACCTGTGGAGGAATTCCCATACCCAGGGCATTACATATAAACGTTCTTCTACCTGTATGGGTGCCAACAAGTTCATGCTTGGGACGAACTACATCGATACGTTCATTTCCCTTATAGTATGTCTGTCTGACAGGTTCATCAATCTTCGCTTCTTTACATAACTCGTGAACATATTCGTTCATTCTTTGGTTGCTAATGACTGGAAGAGCCTTCCCTTTTGGGAAATCGTACATTTTGTACTTATCTAGAATTGATTTGGAATGCTTGTTTAACTCAATACGCAGACTGTCACACGTCTTGACTGTTGTGATCTCAAAGAAGTCATCATGAACATCGCAGCGCTTAAGGTTGGCTACATCTGAATAACGTAACCCAGAATAGCACTGGAATAGAAATACGTCACGTACTCGATAAAGATATAGCTTTGTCTCTGGTAAGTCTGCATTCTCTATTTGATCCAACTCTGCTTTGGTAAGGAATACCACTTTCTTCTGCGTAGTCTTCATCTTCGGCTTAAACGTCTCGAACTTATTGTTATTATGAAATCCTCTTCTGTATGCCCATCTGATGACTACCTTGATTAGTGAGAGATTCTTTGTTACGCTAGAATTCATGTAGTTCTTATTGTTCCTCAGAAAATCAATGAAATCCTGCAAACCATATTCATCGAAATACTCAAATGTGAAATCAAAGAACTTAAGACCGGCATTCCTTTTGTAGTCTCGCATGTCAATCAGGTTGTTTCGGAGAGTTTTATACTTCTTAAATGTAGATTCCGTCCAATCATGCAGACGACTATTGCATCTTTCGAACTCATGGAATATTTCGAAGAACCCCAAAGACTTGTTAATTTCAGTCTTTGTCTTAGTTTCGTAATTATTGTTAAAAGTTTGTTTTGTACTGATGTTGTCCTGTTTTGACTTTATCTTGTCCTGTCCTTCAGATGTCTGTTTACAAATACTAATAGAGGACTTGTTATCTGCAATATGTTGCTGTTCTTCCGTCCTTATTCTCTCAAAAGTTTCTCTAAACTGAACCTGAGTGGGAACCTTTTCCATTTCCTCAAACATAAGGGCTGCATCCCTAACATTTCTGGCCAGTCTCATGATACCGCCATTAATCTCGTCTGCTGACTGGCCATCACGATTAGGGCCAATAGCTCGTTCGGATTTCTGATCCCAGCGTAGGGCATCAATATGATACCCTGTCGAGAACTCCAGGCGCATGGAGAGATATGTTACTCTCATGGTAATAAGTACATTCTCTGTGGTCAGGTTCCCAGATTGTGAACCTTTCGCCTTCCTTTGCTTCAATCTGAATTTTACATCTACTTGATTGCTCATTGTTACTTGATTTTTATATTATTATTAATAATGTATATGGGGACTCAATGTTTTACACAAACTCCTGCGAATCCATTTGCTATCCACTTTCATGACATTTTTGACATTTTGACCGAGGTTTGACCGCATTTTTGCTAAAAATACGTTAAGGTATGAGGGTTCAGAAAAATCCATCGTAGTTTAAGGATGTTAATCTGCATTTTGCGTCCCCCATATTTCAGCCCAAAGAATTTGCGTCCCCGTCCCCAGTTGCTTAATAGCGTCCCCAAACAGCGTCCCCAAAGGGTTTCGTCTATTTAGAAGAGCCACATTCGTTGTCTCAAAATGCCCTATAGATCGCATTCCCCGGAAACGGCTAATAAGACACCTTGTGAGAATGTCCCATGTCAATGAATCGGAATAGAACCTTGTGGTTTTTTCGTCTCAAAATGACAAGCGTCCCCAAGAACTTCTGCAAAGTTATAGGGTTCATTTTAATCTTGCAAATGCAAATAAAGCTTAAAAAAATCATCTAACTTGACAAAATGTGCCAAATTTGAGCTAATTTTGCAGAAAAAGAAGAGAAGGCGCCATTCTTTTACATGCTTTTACATAAAATTGCAGGTTTTAGTTTGGCTGCCTCCAGCTCCACTAATTTTTAACTAAAAACAATGGCAAAACAACTTACTTCAAAGGTCAGTTGGGTCGGCAAGGTCGACTGGGAACTGACACATTTTCATGGTGACGAACTCTCAACTTTTCGTGGCTCTAGTTATAACTCCTACCTCGTGCGCGACCAAAAGGTGGCACTTATAGACACCGTCTGGCAGCCTTACGACAAGGAATTCGTCAGTCGTTTGAAGCAGGAGATAGACCTGCAACAGATTGACTATATTGTCATGAACCATAACGAGATAGACCATAGTGGCGCACTACCTGAACTGATGCGCGAAATCCCCAATGTACCTATCTACTGCACCAAGAAAGGTGAGGCTATTATCCGTGGTCACTATCATCAGGACTGGAACTTTGTCAACGTGAAGACGGGTGACACCTTGTCGTTAGGCGAAGGCACTTTGACCTTTGTAGAGATGACGATGATGCACTGGCCCGATTCCATGCTGACGTACTATGACGGTGATGGTGGTGTATTGTTCTCGAACGATGCCTTTGGTCAGCACTTCGCTACGGAGTCGCTTTACAACGACCGCGTTGTCGAGGCCGACTTGATATATGAAGCCGAAAAGTACTATGCCAACATCCTGAATCCGTTCAGCGCGATGGTGGCTAAGAAGATACCCCAGATTGTGGCTATGAATCTTCCCATTAAGTTGATTTGCCCAAGTCATGGTGTCATTTGGAAAGATAATCCCCAACAAATCATCGAAAAATATCAACAGTGGGCTGATGCCTATCAGGAGGATCAGATTACCATTGTCTATGATACTATGTGGCAGTCGACACGTAAGATGGCTGAGGCTATTGCCGACGGTATCCGTGAAGTCGCTCCACAGACAACGGTGAAGATAATGAATATTAATCGTGACGATAAGAACGATGCACTTACTGAGATGTGGCGTTCAAAGGCTGTGCTCGTTGGTTCGCCCACAATCAATAATGGTCATTCGTTTGCCATTGCAGGATTGCTGGAAATGGCCAGTGGCCTGAAGTTTAAGAACAAGAAGGCAGCAGCCTTTGGATCGTACGGTTGGGGTGGTGGTGCCGTCAAACAGATTAGTACCAAACTGGAAGAGGCAGGTTTTGCCCTCGTCAACGAAGGTTTGCAGAAACTCTGGGTTCCCGATCAGTCAGTATTGGCAGAATGTACGGAGTATGGCCGTCAGTTTGCTCAAGCATTATAGGAAAAGAATTAACTATTGGATACTAATTATTATCATTTATGAAGAAAACCCTAATGAGTGTGGCATTCGTTGCCGCCGCAGTGCTGATGTTCTCAGCATGTTCAGAGAAGAAAACTGATGAAGTAAACAATTTCCGCATTCAGCGTGGTACTAACATCAGCCACTGGCTGTCGCAGAACAATGAAGACCGTGGTGAGGCACGTCGCCAGCATATCCAGGAGGATGACTTTGCCCGTCTTGATTCGCTGGGCTTTGACTTCGTACGCCTGCCAATTGACGAGGTACAGTTCTGGGATGAACAGGGCAATAAGCTTCCTGAGGCATGGGAACTGATGACAAACGCCATCAATTGGGCAGAGAAGCATCATCTGCGTACTATCGTCGACCTGCATATCATCCGTTCTCACTATTTCAATGCTGTTAACGAGGGTCAGGCTGATGCCAACACGCTGTTTACCTCTGAGAAGGCCCAGCAAGACCTGATTAATATGTGGTATCAGCTGTCCGACGTTCTGAAGGGCTATAGCAATGACTCAGTAGCTTACGAATTCATGAACGAGCCTGTGGCTGAAGACCATGAACAGTGGAATCAGCTTATTGCCAAAGTTCATAAGGCACTGCGTGAGCGTGAGCCCCAGCGTACTCTGGTCATCGGCTCCAACATGTGGCAGAGCTATGAAACCATCAAGTATCTGAAAGTACCTGAGAACGACAAGAACATCATTCTTTCGTTCCACTATTACAATCCTATGATCCTGACCCACTACGGCGCTTGGTGGACGCCTATTGGCAAATATACAGGCAAGGTGAACTATCCTGGTGTACTCGTGTCGAAGGAGGACTATGAGGCTGCCAATGACACCGTTAAGAAGGTTATCGATGAGAATAAGTTTACCACAGTGGAGTGGAACATCGACAAGATTCGTGCAGACTTCAAGGATGCTATCGAAGCTGCCAAGAAGTATAATCTGCAGCTGTTTTGTGGCGAGTGGGGCGTCTACGAACCCGTTGACCGCGAACTGGCTTACAAGTGGACGAAGGATATGTTGACTGTGTTCAAAGAGAACAACATTGCCTGGACCACTTGGTGTTACGATGCCGACTTCGGTTTCTGGGACCAGCAGAAACACGAATTCAAGGATAAAGGCCTTGTTGATCTGTTGACTGAGAAATAACTCGAAATTTCGAAATCTCGAAAAATCGAATAATATAAAGAATATCAATAAAATGAAGACATTCGGACATTTTGACGATCAAGATCGCGAGTACGTCATTACCGACCCCGCAACACCGTTTCCTTGGATCAATTATCTGGGTAACGAAGATTTCTTTGGATTGATTTCTAATACTGCCGGTGGCTACGACTTCTACAAGGATGCCAAGTTCCGTCGTATCACGCGCTACCGCTATAACGGTGTCCCCATGGATGCTGGTGGACGCTACTTCTATATCAACGATGGTGGCACCGTGTGGAGTCCAGGTTGGAAACCTTGTAAGACACCACTCGATTCGTACGAGTGCCGTCATGGCATGAACTACACCCGCATCATTGGCGCAAAGAATGGGGTAGAGGCCTCAGTCCTCTTCTTCGTCCCATTGAAAACATGGGCTGAGGTGCAGAAACTGACGCTCCGTAATACCACTAACGAGGTGAAGACACTAAAACTCTTCTCCTTTACTGAGTGGTGCCTGTGGAACGCAGCCACCGATATGGAGAATTTCCAGCGCAACTGGTCAACGGGCGAAGTGGAAATAGAAACCGCACCTGTTCCCGCAGGTTCTCCTGCGGGCTTAACCATCTACCACAAGACGGAATATAAGGAGCGCCGTAACCACTACGCCTACTATGCGCTGACCAACGCCAAGGCTGATGGCTACGACACCGACCGCGAGTCGTTCGTGGGCCTTTACAATGGTTTTGAGGCACCACAGTGTGTCATGGCCGGCAAGCCTGCCATGTCTTTGGCACATGGTTGGAGCCCCATCGCCTCGCATTATGTTGAGGTAACATTGCAGCCAGGCGAATCGAAAGACTATATTTTCCTGCTGGGTTATGTCGAGAACGAACAGGACGAGAAGTTCTCACAAGAGGACATTGCCCGCAAACAGCGTGGCGAGTTGATATCTTCACAGGATTCCGATGTGACGCTGGTCAATAAGAAGAAAGCACATGCTGTCATCCAGCGTTTTGCCACAGTGGAGGCTGTCGATGCTGCCTTCCAGGAATTGAAGGAAATGTGGGACGGTCTGCTTTCGAAGTACACCGTCACGAGCGCCGACGAGCGTCTGAACCGCATGGTCAATATCTGGAACCAGTACCAGTGCATGATTACCTTCTGCTTCTCGCGTTCCGCTTCGTTCTTTGAGAGTGGGGTAGGCCGTGGCATGGGTTTCCGCGACTCCAATCAGGACCTCGTAGGTTTCGTTCATCAGGTGCCCAGTCGTGCCCGTCAGCGTATCATCGATATCGCCTCGACGCAGTTCCCCGACGGTGGCTGCTACCACCAGTACCAGCCTTTGACCAAGCGCGGCAATAATGACATCGGCGGTGGTTTTAACGACGACCCCTGCTGGCTCATTTTCGGTACCGTAGCTTACATCAAGGAGACGGGCGACTTCTCGATTCTTGACGAGATGGTGCCTTGGGACAATGAGCCAGGCACTGAGGTGCCTTTGTTCGAACACCTGCGCATCTCGTTTAACCACGTCGTCGAGAACCTCGGTCCCCACATGTTGCCGCTCATCGGGCGTGCCGACTGGAACGACTGTCTGAATCTGAACTGCTTCTCGTGGGATCCTAACGAGTCGTTCCAAACCACCGAGAACAACAGTGAGGGCTCAAAGGCCGAGTCGCTGATGATTGCAGGTCTCTTTGTGTTGACGGGTAAGCAATATGTGGAACTTTGCGACAAAATCGCAAAGCACAGTGAGGCCGAACGCGCCCAGAAGTGCATCGACGCTATGGTCGAGGCCGTGAAGAAGCACGGCTGGGATGGTGACTGGTATCTCCGTGCATACGATTTCTATGGTAATAAGATTGGTAGTAAGGAATGTGAAGAAGGTAAGATCTTCATCGAGAGTCAGGGCTTCTGCACCATGGCCGGTATCGGACTCGAGGACGGCATGGTGGAGAAAGCTCTCGATTCTTGCAAGAAATACCTCGATTGCGAGCATGGTATGGTGCTGAACAATCCCGCCTTCACGCGCTATTATGTCGAGATGGGCGAAATCTCCAGTTATCCCGCAGGCTACAAGGAGAATGCCGGTATCTTCTGCCACAACAATCCATGGGTCATCATCGGCGAGACCGTAGCCCGTCGTGGCAATGATGCTTGGGACCACTACACCAAGATTTGTCCTGCTTGGATCAAGGACCAGCAGCTGCATAAGGTCGAGCCCTACGTCTACTGCCAGATGGTGGCCGGTAAGGATGCTGCCAAGCCTGGCGAGGGTAAGAACTCATGGCTCACGGGTACGGCTGCCTGGAACTGGATTACCATCACGCAGTACATTCTCGGCATCAAGCCTACTTACGACGGACTGGAGATTGACCCGTGCATCCCGTCGACGCTGAAGGAATATACCGTTCACCGTGAACTGCGCGATGCTACGTTCGATATCACCGTCAAGAACCCCGACGGCCGTCAGAGCGGCGTGCGCAGCATTGTGCTCGACGGTTCAAGCATTGAGGGCACCGTCATCACCGCTACTCCGGGACACCATGTCGTTGAGGTCGTTATGTAAGTGATAAATGATAAGTGATAAGTGAAAATGGCTACATTAAAAGAAAAAATAGGATATGCATTGGGTGATGCCGCTGCTGGCGGCATCACATGGAAGGTGATGTCGATTGCCTTTCCCCTGTTCTTTACAAATATCTTCGGTCTCACCGTGGCTGATACGGCTACGCTGATGCTCATTGCCCGTATGTTCGACGTGGTCACCGACCCGATGATGGGTGCATTGTCCGACCGCACGCAGAGCCGTTGGGGCACCTATCGCCCATGGCTTATTCTGGGTGCCATTCCCTTTGGTCTCATCTTTGCCCTGCTGCTCTATACGCCCGACTTCGGTCCTATGGGTAAGCGCATCTGGGCCTACTCGCTCTACCTGATGATGATGGCCGTCTATACTGCCGTCAACGTGCCCTACGGTTCGCTGCTGGGTGTGATGACCGACAACGACGACGAGAAGAATCAGTTCTCCTCCTTCCGTATGGTCGGAGCATACGCCATGGGCTTCATAACGCTCTTGTCGTTCCCCTACCTGCAGAAGATGGTTGGCGGTAGCCCTCAGCACCAGTACGCCGTCCTCGGTGCCTTTTTCGGTATCGTGGCTGCTGCCGGTACGTTGGCTTGCGGCTTGCTCACCCGTGAGCGCCTGAAGCCCGTCCGTGCCGAGAAGTTCTCGTTCAAGCCCTTCCGCGACCTGTTCCGCAACCGTCCCTGGATTATCCTGACGCTGGTTGGTGTCTGCACCAACTTCTTCAACGGCTTCCGCTATGCCGTGGCTGGTTACATGTTTGAATACTGTATGCATGGCGATGTCACCGTCTCTGGTCTCATCATCAACTACACCGTCTTCATGACCTTTGGCGAACTGACTTGTATGGTCTTCGGTGGCGTGTCGCCCGTATTTACCAAGTTGGTGGGCTCCAAGCGCAAGGCATTCATGTGGGCTGCCGTCATCTGCGCCGTCACCTCCGTAGGTTTTTTCTTCGTGCCTATGGACCCGGCCTATATCTGGGTTATGGTGGCTGTCGTCATCCTCACGTCCGTCGGTATCGGCATCTATTCACCCCTGTTGTGGTCGATGTATGCCGACGTTTCTGACTATGCCACCGAGAAGAACGGCACGTCGTCCACGGGTCTGATATTCTCCAGTGGTACGATGGCTATGAAATTCGGTACAGCCATTTCCGGCTCACTCGTTGCCCTGCTGTTGGGCTTTGCAGGCTTCATTTCGGGTACTGATGCAACGGGGCAGACCGTCATCACCATTACCGATGCCGATTCGGTGAACCGTATGATATGGCTGCTGTTCTCCCTCTTCCCCGCTGTTATCGCAGGTCTCATGCTGGCACTCTTGTATGTCTATCCGATTAAGAAGTAAGAAACATCTGCTGACCATCTTCGTCTTAATATTGGCGCCTCGTATAGAGCGCGTATAGAGCGCGTATAGAGAGCGGCATGAGAGCGGCATGAGAGCGACATGAGCAAGGTATGAGCAAGATATGAGTAAGATGAAGGATGACTCACACCAGTTAATGTAGCGGTAATGTTTTGCTTGAAACACGCTTCAGTTTGCCGTTCTTCCATTTGAATGTGTCGATATACGCATTCTGGTAGTCGCGGGCACGACTGGTAATGGTCTTTGTCTTCCTGTCGATGTCCGGCTCCTGAATCTCGTCGAACTCAGGTACGGGATAGAACTGGCGCGTATAGGGATTCCACACGTACGCCTTGTTCAGCGTGTTGCCATTGGGTTGCATGCCTACATATATCAGTACGTCGGGTGTGCCGTCGAAGTTGATGTCCTCGTTGGTTACCCATTCCCAGCCCTTCGTCAGCAGGTCTTTGCTGATGGCGCCGCTCATGTCTTCCTTCACTGTAAATACCTTCTTGCCTCGTTCCAGGAAGTCCACCTCAATTCTGTCCAACCATTCGCTGTTGGGCCCCTCCGAGCTATATACCCGCTCCTTTGTCTGCCATTCTAAGCGTGTGGCGGCTGAGAGTACTTTCGGTGCACCAGGATACCACGAAGGCAGTTCCCTCATCTCTTCGAATTTCGACAGTTGGAGCACCTTGCCCGTCGTAGGATTCTTCCATGACGCACGGCGCATCTGGAAGTCACCCTCCACCTCAACATACGTCACGTACAGTATGCCCGTGCGCTCGCCGTCAGGCTGATATTCCGTAAATCGGCTCACCGTCTCGTCCTCATCCTTCGAGACGATTTGTTTCTCTGGATACCACCCTTCGACAATCAGAATGGGTGCAGGATTTTTGGCTTTCGGATAGTACAGATAGCCTGCCGTCATCCACTCACCGTCCTGATTCTGTGTCGTCTGGAACATGACTTCTATCGGGGTCTTCCCGTTCAGCAGGGCTTTGAAGCCACGATTCTCATAGTGCTGCTGTGCGCTTGCCGTCAGCGTTGCCGCGGTCAGCATCAGCGACAGCATCAGGGTCTTCATCTTTTGTTTCATTTGCATTCATTTTTTTAATGATTCCGTTGCAAAGGTACGACAAATAATCGAAACGGCCAAATGCTAGCGCCCCGAAATCCTGACGTGTCCCGTTTTCAGTCCGTCGCTGAGACAGTCGAGCGTGATTTCCGATGCCGTTTCCGTGCTCTGGACAATCACTTGGGCCAGCCCGTTGAAAGCGGGGATGGAAAACTCCTTGCAGTCGGTGCTGCTGGGATGGTCCGGGCCCAAGTACATAGGGTCGCCGTTGCCCACGCCTAATATGCGGGCCTCGCCCTCAAGCCGGAATGTCAGTACGGGGCAGGCATCAGGCACGATGCGCCCTTTCTGGTCTTGCACCTCGACGGTAACGATGGCCACATCGCGTCCGTCGGCTGCCATCTCCTGGCGGTCGGCCGTCAGCACCGTCTGGTAGGCAGGCTTCGTGGTCTCTATGGTTTTGGTCATGATGCGCTTGCCGTTCTTATAGCCCACGGCCACGACCTTGCCGGGCTGATAGCGGGCTTTCCATTTCAGGTGTCCGTTCCTGGGCATCTGCTGGCGGCCCAGCTTCTTGCCGTTCACCGTCAGTTCCACCTCGTCGCAGTTGCTGTATGCCCATAGCTCTATCTCCTCGCCCTCGTGCCCTTGCAGGTTCCAGTGCGGGAAGATGTGCAGTGTCGGCTCGTCCGTCCACCAGGATTTCAGGTAATACGCCTCGTCCTTCGGGAATCCGCAATAGTCCAGGATGCCGAACTCGGAGTCGTGGGCCGGGAACACGAGCGGATTGGGCTCGCCGCGATAGTCGAAACCCGTCCAGTAGAACAGTCCGGCGCCCCACGGACGCTCGGCATAGAACCGCCAGCCGCGCTCGATGACATTCTCGACGTGATGGTGGGTCGTGTCACGGTTCATGCTGACCATTCGCCCGGGATAGTCCGGACGGTTGAAGTACCAGCCGCGCGTGCCGCAGCCCGTCGTCTCTTCGCTGCCCACAATCCTCCACGACGGATTGCGCTTCTTGCGGTTGTCCACGTCATTCTGCACGATATAGTTGAAGCTGACCACGTCGACGCCCTTGATGAGTTCCCCGCCGCCGGCATTGGCCACGGTGCTGGGGCGTGTGGGGTCGTAAAGGCGGGTATATTCGCGCATTGCCTCAGCCAGGCGAGTGCCCTGAACCGTGTTCTCAAGTCCCCACTCCTCGTTTCCGTCGCTCCATAGAATAATGGACGGATGGTTGCGGTCACGCTTAATCATGCGTTGCAACAGGCGAAGATGCTCGTCGTTGATGCCCATCAGGCGGTTCTCCTCAATGACGAGAATGCCCTCGCGGTCGCAAACGTCAAGCATCGCCGGCGTCATGGGATTATGCGAAGAACGATAAGCGTTGCAGCCGAACTTCTTGATTTGTCGGATGCGCCATGCCTGCAAGCCATCGGGTAGGGCAGCGCCCACGCCGGCATGATCCTGATGCAGGTTCACGCCCTTCAGCTTCACCTGCTCGCCATTCAGCAGGAAACCTTGCTCGGCATCGAACGCTATCTCGCGGATGCCTGTTGTGGTCTTATAAATGTCTGTAATCTTTCCATTCCGGATGACGCTGGTTTCCACCTGATACAGATACGGGTCTGTGGTACTCCAGAGGTGTGGACGCTCCACCGTAATGCTCTGCTTACAACTCTGTGTCTGCTTGGCCATCAGATTCATGGTTGTCGCATCACTCTTACCGATTTCTTTGCCTTCGGCATCCAACAAACGCTGCACGACCTCACACCGTTGCGACTTGAGCGTGCTGTTGCAGACCTCTGTCTCGATGCAGAGTTTAGCCTTTGCGTACGGTTTGCTCAGTTCGGCATAGACAAAGGTACCGAAAGGCGCCACGCTGACCTCGGCACTTTTCTCCAACCACACATCGCGATAGATACCGGCACCCTCATAAAACCAGCCTTCCTCCAATGAGGCATCGGCACGGACACAAATCAAATTGTCCTCACCATATTTGATATAAGGTGTAACGTCGAAGACCTGCGTCGTGTATCCACTGGGTTCTGTCCCCATATAGAAGCCGTTGAACCAAACTTGAGCATTGCGGAAAATACCGTCGAAACGCAGCAGCAGACGTTTGCCGAGGTCTTCACGCCCGATGTCCAGCGTCTTCCGATACCAACCCACGCTGGTCTCCGGGTACTTATAGCCCACAGTCTTGTAGCCGTGCGAATGGCTGGCCTCCTTGGCGTAGGGCAATGTCGATACCCAGTCGTGGGGTATCTGCACGTCCTGCCACCCGGCGTCATCGAATTTCTGGGAATAAGGCCCTTCGTTGTGGATGGAGTTAGCCTTCGTCAGATAGTTGAAGTACTCCGTTCCACAACCGAAATCCTTCAGTGGGTCAGAGGCATGCCCCATTGCAAACTTCCATCCCTTGTCCAGCCGGATCGTTTCACGCATGCCGTCAACACCAGCCATTGCTGTCTGCACGCCCACGACGTACAAGACCAGCACCATGCTGCATAATAACCGTTGTTTCATATATCGGTGCGTTCGTATTTTTTTAATGTTTTATTTTTTTTAATGTTTTATTTTTTTTAATGTTTTATTTTTTTATTTTTTTTATCATCCTATTGTTGCCGTTAGGAATGAGGCGTTTCCGAAGATATAGAGCACGTTTTCGCAGGCCGGTACGAGGATGGTCTCTCCCTGCCGGATGCTGATGCCGTTGATGTTGGCCTCGCCCCACAGACACATGACGACCACAAACGAGTCGCAGTGGAAGTCGACCTGGGATGCCACCTGGACGACGACGCGATGGACCACGAAATGCGGACAGTTGACGAGCTGCGATATGGGCTTGGTCGAGTCGTAGCTGCTGCGGTATTCAGGCCATACGCGGTAGTCGATGGCATCGCGCGCCTCGGCGATATGCAGCTCGCGAGGCCTGCCGTGGGCATCCTTTCGTCCGAAGTCGTAAACGCGGTAGGTGATGTCGGACGTCTCCTGAATCTCAGCCAGGAAGTTGCCGGCACCAATGGCGTGCAGCCGTCCGGCAGGCAGGAAGTAGAGGTCGCCGTCATGCGCCTCGTGTGTGGCAATGACGTCCTGCATGGGGGAGTGGGAACCCGACGTAGAGACGTCGGGCACTGTGGCGTTGGCTAACTGCTCGTATTCGTCAGGGGTGATGCTTTTCTTCAGGCCGGAATAGATCTTGGCGCCTACATCGCTCTTGATGACATACCACATCTCGGTCTTGCCCTGACAGCCGTGACGTTCCATGGCCAGCTTGTCGTCGGGATGTACCTGGACGCTGAGATCCTGGCGCGAGTCGATGAACTTCACCAGCAACGGGAACTTGTTGCCATACTTTTTATAGACCTTCTGCCCCACGAGCAGGCCTTTGTACTTGTCGATGAGCTCTGTCAGCGTCAGTCCGACGTCGACATCATCAATCAGTCCGCGCTCGATGGCACGGCTTTCATGTCCGGGCACGCCGCTGATTTCCCAGCTCTCGCCGATATTCGGCTGAGCTGTAAAGATGCCCTTGAAGGGTGCAATCTGATAACCGCCCCACAAGGTCGTCTTCAGATATGGTTCAAACTTATATGGTTTCATATTCTTCCGCTTACTTAATTTCAAACACTCGTGAGGCATAGTCTTCCCACAAGGGAACCTCGATGCCTACAGACATCAGGAAGCGGCCTGTGAACTGCTTGCCGTTGAGCTTGCAGGGCTTTTCGCCTACGCGCACATCGCGCTCCGTCAGCATATAGGTCTTGTCGGGATCGAGACCGGCCAGGCGCAGGCGTGGCAGGGGCTGGTCGTAGTAGTTCTCGATTTTATAGACGAAGAGTACGGCGCCCGTCCGGGCATCGTCGACATACATGAGGCTGCTGACGCCCTTGCGGTCGTAGGGTGACAACAGACGGTAGAGGTTACCCGTCTGCACGATGGGACGCAGCAGCTTGTAGTCGGCAAAGCAGGTGGTACATTGCTGGCGCTCCTCGTCGGTCATGTCCTTGGGCTGCAGTTCTATGCCCAGGCGTCCGCTCATGGCCACGTCGCAGCGGAATTTGACAGGAATCCGCCGACCGCCCGTATTCCAATATGGCACGTGGTTGATGTGCTGGGCCATGGCGTTGGCGGGGAAGAAGAGGCTGGTGCCATATTGGATGTAGACACGCTGCAGGGCATCGGTATTGTCGCTGACCCAAAACTCGTCGAAGTAGGGCAGCAGGCCATAGTTGGCACGTCCGCCGCCCGAGGCACAGTCCTGGATGACCAGGTCAGGGTACTTGGCACGGATACGCTGTAAGGTCTTGATGAGTCCGCGATGGTAGTCAATGTAGATGTTGTTCTGCTTCGACTTGGGCAGATAGAGCGAGCCGTAGTTCTGTATCGGCGCATTGGCATCCCATTTGATGTAGCTGATTTCGGGGTACTGCGTCATCAGGTCGTCAACAATCTTGAATACGAAGTCCTGCACTTTAGGATTCGTCATGTCGAGCACCACCTGCGTGCCGCCACGGCCCTGCTTTAGCTCGCGCCCCTTGGTCTGAAGCACCCAGTCTGGATGCTGTTCGTACAGTTCACTGGTGGTATTGCTCATCTCCGGCTCAATCCAAATGCCGAACTTGATATGACGCTGATGGGCGGCATCAGTAAGGGCTTTGATGCCGTTGGGCAGCTTTTGGCGGTCTACCACCCAGTCGCCCAGCGACGAGTCGTCCTTCTTGCGTGGATACTTATCGCCAAACCAGCCGTCGTCCATCACGAACAGCTCGCCGCCAAAGGCAGCTATATCGTCCATCATCTTGATGATCTTCTCTTCAGTAATATCCAGATAGATGCCTTCCCATGAGTTCAGCAGGATATCGCCCGTCCGCATACCACGATGCAGCATACCCTCCTTTCGTGCCCAGTCATGGAAGCTGCGGCTCACGCCGCCCATGCCCTCGTCCGAGTAGACCATGGCCAAGTGGGGTGTCTCGAAGATTTCCTTCGGCTCCAGCACGTATTCACTTGACAGGGGTGAGATGCCGGCATAGATATGGTGCTCTTTGTGCGAAATCGTATTGACGCGGAGTTCATAGTTGCCGCTCCAGCAGAGGGCGATACCAATGGTGCGTCCCGTCTGTTCCTGTGGACGTCCGTCGAGCGAGAGCATCAGTTCGGGTGCATCGAGATGAGAGTTTCGGGTACCGTCCGTGTTGCTAATGACCTTCATTCCCTGAGTTACAGGCTCCATAGTCGGTTCTGTCTCAGCGGCCCAGTTGCCATGCAGATGCGTCATCCACACATTTCCCTGACGCAACGTCAGGTGACCGCTGTCGAAACGTTTAAGCGTGATAGCCTTCTTTTCCTGATGGGATATCTCAGTCCACGTTTCAATGACATCGACGTTCTTGTATGCTTTGTAGAATACTTTGACGGTGAAAGGCATCAGCTTGTCGACCATCGTAAAGATGTGTATTCTGCAGCGCGCTTCGTCCTTCACAGCATAGTCAGTAACCTTTAGTTCCAAATTCAGGTCACCGTCCGCATGCTGCACCTGTAAGGCAGGAGACTGGACGGCATCAACTGTACCGAAAGCTGGCATAGCATGGAAGTTGAGGTCGCTGCCGCCATCGCGTAGTTCTTGTAAGGTTGCATTCTTATCGCCATAGTACGACTGACGCAGGTCTCCACCCTCCTGTGCCGTCAGCAACAATTGTGTGTTAGGGGTTTCAATAGTGACGTCACCCTGCCAGGCCATGGCGTATACGCTAAATGATAAATGACAAATGATAAATAATATTTTCTTCTTCATAACGGTTTGTTTTCTATTATTAGTAAAAGCGTTCTAATGTTTCCAGGCACATGCGGCTGTTATGGTAAGGACATTTCCAAAAGCCTGCATGGTCGTCATCCAAGTTCAGCGTGCCGTCCTTCCGACGGCTCCAAAACCATTCACCGTGTTCATAGTCTATCAGGTTCCGTTTGATGTATTCCCAGCATTTCAAAGCACGCTGTAACGCCTTCTCATCGCCAAAATACTGATAGATGTTCAGCCATCCTACGACGTTCTCAGCCTGTACCCACCAATGCAGGTCATCGTCCACATATTCAGTGTCCAGATTAGCCTCGTGTATCATGCTGCCATCGGGTCGCAGTCCTTTCTCCGACGCCTTGGCTACAGCAAGCACCACCGGTTCCACCTTTCCTATGACGTTTTCATCGCCCAATACCAGTGCGGCTTCATGCATCAGCCACGAGCATTCAATATCGTGACCATAGCTTTCCAATCGTCCTGCCCCGCGTGTCCAGTCCATCTCGAAAAACAAATCCAAATGATGGGTTTCGGGATTCAATATACGGTCGGTAAAGATGCCGATCAGATTACGCAATGAACCCTCTATCATCGCTATCGTCTCCAAAGGAACACTCACGCCCACAGGTAGCACTGATCCTATGGCAGGCACATAGTCACATGATTCGGCAGCTTGCAGTTCCTTCAAACATCTCAGCAGGTTTGTATAGGGCTCCATGATATGCAAGTGAGTGTTCTGCGACTTGGGGTAGTTAGCATCCAATTTCGAGAGCCGCATGTCGGCCATCGCTCCCCACTCGCGTGTACAGGCTTCGATATAGCCGCCCCATTGTGGATCGAAGGCATGCGCTTCAATACACTCATATAATTGGATGGCATAGTCCAGTGCCTCACGGTCACCAGTTGCACGGGCATATTCGCTCAGCCCGTAGATCATAAAGCCTATGGCGTAGAACTGCTTCTTCGTGTCCTTCGCACGGCCCAGATAGTCCGTCGACCAGTAGGTGCCTCCATATTCTTTGTCATAGAAATGCTCCAATATATAGTCCTTCATATTAGTAGCAGCAACCAGATATTCTGGCTTGCGCAATACACGATAGGATGCAGCAAACGCCCATAGTATGCGTGCCGAAAGTATAGCGCCCTTGTCGGCAGTTTTCACGAGCTGTCCGTGTCCCGTCATCTGCCCATAGAAGCCGCCATGCTCAGTGTCTTGCATCTTGTCAAGCCAAAAGCGCAGAATGTTGTTTTCCAGTACATCCTGCATTTCCGCCCTCATTGTTTTTATTGTCTCAACCATTCTCAATCTCTCATTATCTTAATTTCTCATTTTTTCTAATGAGTCTCTTTATCGTCTCTACAGAGGCAGCCGTATAGAGCCCGTCCTCTGGCGTGTTCATGCAGTAGTCAATGAGCTTGTCAATGGTTGAGGTAGCCACGTGCATGCGTGTGTCAGCCGATGCATAATAGATGAATACGCGTCCATCGTCATCAGCTATCCATCCATTGGCAAAAGCTACGTTCATCACATCGCCAATGTATTCGTCGCCCTCGGGTACTAAGAAGTAGCCTCCTGGCTTTGCTATAACCTTTGTGGGATTGTCGAGAGCCGTCATATACATATATAATACATAGCGCAACCCGTCGGCAGTGGCGCGCACGCCGTGAGCCAGGTGCAACCATCCCTTGGCCGTCTTGATGGGGTGGGGGCCCTCGCCGTTCTTCACCTCGGTAATGGTGTGATAGTTGCGTGCATAGATGATGGTCTCTTCCTTGATTTCAGCATGGGTGATATCGTCGACCAGTGCCCAGCCGATGCCTCCACCGCTGCCAGTATCAATGAAACCGTCTTGCGGACGGGTGTAGAACGCATACTTACCATCTACGAACTCTGGGTGCAACACCACATTACGCTGCTGACTCTTCGCCTTTAGGTCGGGCAGCCGTTCCCAGTTCACCAGGTCCTTGGTGCGTGCTATGCCTGCCGTTGCCGTTGCTGCCGACAGATTGGCAGGCTGCGTATCGTCGTGTCGCTCGGCACAGAACACGCCGTATATCCAGCCATCTTCATGCTGAGTGATGCGCATGTCGTAGATGTTCGTGGCAGGTATTACGTCGTCAGGCATGGTAATAGGTTCCGGCCAGAAGCGGAAGTTGTCCACGCCATTAGGTGATTCAGCCACGGCAAAAAAACTCTTGCGGTCGGCGCCCTCGACACGAACCACCAAAACATATTTGCCCTGCCACTTGATGGCACCAGAGTTCAACGTGGCATTCATCATGATGCGCTGCATCAGGTAGGGATTGTCCTGCTCATCGAAGTCGTATTTCCACTCCAATGGAACGTGTTCAGCAGTGATAATGGGGTACTTGTACTTGTCATATATCCCGTTGCCCCACTCCATGGGTTCATTTTTGCGAGCCAACAATTCCTCGTGATGGGCACGCAGCATCTTTACTCTTTCTTGAAAATCCATAGTTGTTTTTTTATTTCTCATTATCTCATTATCTCATTTTCTCAATTTCTTTAAGGAACAACGTGTTCTCCGCATCGTAGAGCTTCTTGAAATCGGCAGCGCACGGCAACTCTGGCGATGGGCCGAAGTACTCTTCTTTATAGTTACGCCACAATAGGAAGTAGCTGAGTGGATACTGATTCATAATGGGCTTCAGCACGCGTGTCCACCATGTCGAGTCTGGCATATTCTTCAGTCCGCATTCAGTCATAGCCAATAGCTTTCCATTTTTCTCGGCAAAACCACTCAGGAAAGTCAGGTCAGCCCGCAAGTCCCGCTTGAAGTCTTCCTCCGTCCCCCACTGATAGGCATCCTCACCTATCAACATGACGCGGTCGTTACCAGGATAGCGTTTCAAGAAGCGTTCCTCAGTCCACTGACCATCAAGGTTTGGCGAATAACTCCACAATAGATTACTGAAGCCTCGATCTTCCGTCAGGTAGTCCTGCAACATGTTCCACAGACTCCGAAACTCGTTGTCTGTACACAGTTTCTGTCCCCACCAGAACCATGAGCCGTTGTTCTCGTGCCAAGGGCGGAATATGATAGGCACAGGCTGTCCGTCTTTAGTCTTCAGGGTCTGGAGGAAGTCGCCTAGTTTCTGCATCCACGACTGGAATTTCCCGTGTTGGCTACCGCCGGGCAGGATGCTGGCCACGACCGTCGTGTCAGCGACGTCCCATGCCGAGCCTTCAGGAAACTTCTGCCCATCCAATCCTCCACGAGGAGCAGTAGTCAAAGGATTGCGTGGGTGCCAACTGACCGTGACGATACCACCACGCTCATAGTGAGCTATCAGCTCATCGTGAATACGGTTAAAAGGTACACTGTCCAAATTCTTGGTGTCGCCCAGCTCAATACCGCCCAAGTCAAAACCCATCACGGCAGGATAGTCGCCCACGGTAGCCAGCACATCGCACTTGCCCAGTTCGGCACTGTCACCTTTATAGGTACCATCCCAAGTAACACCATACATTGGAGCATCTTGATGCCCCATCATATATCCATTCTGCCGCAGTGTCAATAGCCGATCAGCCAATTGCTCCGCAATAGTATTCTCCTTCACTTCCCTTGTTCCACAGGCAACCATCATCATGGCTATACCTATTATTAATAATACCTTTTTCATAAAACACAATTATTAATTCTCAATTTTCAATTCTCTTAGCAGCCAGCTTTCCCATTCGTCCCATTGTTCCTGAAACCAGAAGTGCCATGTAGCCTGATAAGGTGAAATCTCTTTCGGCCCCATCACCGTGTTATAAGTAGCCCAGGCAGTAGTAGGGGGAACAACGTCATCACAATAGCCAAACGAGAACCAGCCCTTCTGGTTGTCATTGATTAATCGGGCAAAGTTCACACCGTCATAATACCGTGAAGTTTCAATTTTCTGCTCCTGTCCCTTACCCTTATTCTCTGACCGACGGTCAGAGTGTGGCGTTGCATTCCAATAAAAGTAGTGCGGCCAACCACAGGCCACGCCCTTCAACGAGGCTGTATGGTCGCACATGGCAGCATGCACAGGGGCGTATGCAGTAATGCGTTTGTCGAGTCCTGCAGTAGCCAGACTCAAGAATCCTCCTTGACTGGATCCTGTGACAACCAGTTCCTTGCCATTCCAGGGAGTGTACTGCTCAATATAGTCGAGAGCACGTATACATCCGATAATGACACGCTTATAGTAGCTGTCGTCACGACTGTCCATCCCAAAATTCCAATAGTTCATCAGGGCTCCGTTGAACACGTCGTCATACACCTTCTGTTGCATGGTAACTGAAATACCATGAATGCCTATTTCAAGGGTAACAGCCCCCTGAGAAGCCGTATACACATCACCCTCATATGGACGTACACCTGCTCCGGGAACGCGCAGTAAGGCCGGATACTTGCCTTCCTTGCCGGGTACACAAAGAATGCCATACGTGCGCCAGTTCCACTGCATATTCTGGAACGACACCTCATAGACGTTGACATCCTTCGTACAACGTTCTGGCAACAGACGTTTCGTAGGATTTAAATCCACATAGCGAGCTTGCCTGATAGCATTCTGCCAATATTCGCTAAAGTCCTTGGGCATTACGGTTGTTGGCTGTAACTTCTCTGGCGAGAAGGCTGCCGCACAAGCACCACGATAGTCCTTACCGCCTACGTGGGCCGTTACATCCACGCGATAGAATCCTGGCGAGGCCATCTTACCTGTAAGTTTCAACGTACCATCTTTCAGCGTAACAGTCTTTTTGGGATCCTGATACATCTCAGGACCTGTAGTATAATCAATACTAACATCACTGACAAGTGTGCCAGAGCGGCGTACTTCAACTGTGAATTTGGCTGTTTCACCTACGCGATAGTTCCAGTCCTGATGGTCAGGTTCCACTGTTACGACGATGTTGTTACCCTTGATTTGCGCATCTATGGGCAACATGGTCAGTACAGCCAGCAAAAGGAATAATTGTCTTTTCATACTTACCATAGTTCTTGGTTTTACTCGCTGCAAAGTTAAACATATTAGTACGAATGGACTTGTATTTTCTTAGCAAATACTGCTACTTTGGTGTATAATTGCAGAAAAGTATCAAAAAAAGATAAAAAAATATTATGGTTTTTAAAAAATAACAATTATCTTTGCAGACGTTTTTTATATCAAACTAATGACAATATTATATTTCTAACTTAATAATAACTAAACGGTATGAATTTAAATTACAGTAAAAACTCTCTGCTGGCAGGATTATGTTCTGTTTTCCTGCTGGGCGCTTCGCCCGTCATGTATGCAGCAAGGGGCAGTGCTCCACTGCCCGCTGAGATGCAACAGGCAAAGAAGATTACGGGTACTGTGACAGATGCCATGGGACCTGTCATCGGTGCCAGTGTAGTCATTAAAGGCACGTCGAACGGTGTTGCTACCGATTTCGATGGTAACTTCACTCTTCAGGCAAGTCCCGGCCAAACCCTTGTCATCAGCTACATCGGCTATCTGACGAAGGAGGTTAAGATCACCAGTGTCAGCCACTACAACATTACCATCGAGGAAGACAAGAAGATGCTCGACGAGGTTGTAGTAGTAGGTTATGGTACAATGAAGAAGAGTGACCTTGCTGGTGCTACAGGTTCTATGGACGAGAAGAAGATGAAAGGTTCTGTCATCACCAACCTCGACCAGGCCTTTGCCGGACGTGTTGCTGGTGTGACCTCCGTGGCCACATCTGGTGCTCCTGGTTCTTCCACTTCTATTCGTGTTCGTGGTCAGGCTACCATCAACGCTGGTGCTGAGCCTCTTTACGTCATCGACGGTGTCATCTGGAACAATTCCAACTCTTCAGGAGCATCGGTAGGTTTGGGTGACCGTCTGGGTAACGGTTCCGTTTCTTCAGTGTCTCCATTGTCTACCATTAACCCAAACGACATTGTCAGCATGGAAATTCTGAAAGATGCCTCTGCCACCGCTATTTACGGTGCCCAGGGCGCTAATGGTGTCGTGCTGATTACTACCAAGCATGGTAAGTCGGGCGAGGCTAAGTTCTCGTACGATGGCATGGTAGCCTGGCAGCGTCAGACAAAGCGCATCGACATGCTGAATCTGCGTGAGTTTGCAGAGTTCTATAACGACATGGTTGCCCAGGGTAGTGCCACGGAAGACGAATCACTGAGTGATCCCAGTCTTTTAGGTAAGGGTACCAATTGGCAGGATGCCATTTTCCGCACAGCCTTGCAACACCAGCATCAGGTGAGTGCACAAGGCGGTACAGATGCCGTAAAATACTATGTCAGTGCCAACTATATGAATCAGGATGGTACCATCATTGGTTCAAACTTCATGCGTAACGGCGCCCGCGTCAATCTCGACGCTCAGTTGAAGCCTTGGTTAAAACTCGGACTAAATGCCACCTATTCACATACATCCGAGAAATTACTGAAAGCAGACCAAGACGAAGGTGTCATCACATACGCACTTACGACTCCTCCCTATCAACCCATCTACGACATTGAAGGCGGCTACACCTCTGTATCCCGTGAGGGTATGAGCAACCCCAACCCTGTTGCTTTAGCTCTAATGAACGATTACCGCTACAAGCGTAATCTGCTGAATGGTAACATCTTTGCTGAAGTAACCTTTATGAAGGGACTGGTATGGCATACAGAATTAGGTTACAACTTCAATTGGGATCGTGCATCTACATTCGAACCTACTGTCAGCTTAGGTAACTGGACCAAGGCTCAGAACCAGGCGCGAGTACAAAAGACCACAGGACAGTTCCTTCAGATTAAGAATTACCTGACCTATAACGGTCAGATTGGCAAGCACAGTTTCTCGGCCATGCTCGGACAAGAGTGCTGGGAAAGTAAGTGGGACTATGTCAGTGTTTACAATACAGACCTGCCTGCCAACAACATCCAGAATCCCTCGTTGGGAACTGGTGAAGCTCAGATTGGTTCAGGATTCGGTTCAGCAGCCATGTCGTCATTCTTCACACGTGAAACCTATAACTACGATGACCGCTATCTGTTGACATACACCTTCCGTCGCGATGGTAGTGCGAACTTTGGTCCTGACATGCGTTGGGGTTCGTTCCACTCGTTTGCCGGTGCTTGGCGCTTTTCCAACGAGGCCTTCATCAAGAAGTTTGCTGAGAAGTGGCTCTCTAATGGTAAATTGCGTATCGGCTGGGGACAGACTGGTAACTCAAATATCGGTGGTGGCAAGTGGGCTTCCGACCTCTCCGTCATGGAGACGGGACTGGGCACCTCACAGCGTCCAGCACGTATTCCCAACGATGAAATCCACTGGGAGAAGCAAGAGCAGACCAACATTGGTCTCGACCTCGGTTTCCTCAACAACAAGTTCAACATCACAGTTGACTGGTATAAGAAAGTATCGGATGACATGTTGATGCCTATGCAGTTATCCTCCATCATGGGAACTAGCGGTAACGGCTCTTCAGCTCTCGCAGCACCTTGGGGTAACTATGGTAAAATTGAGAACTCGGGTTTCGAAATCACCGTCAATACACATCCCATTAGCACCAAGGACTTCTCTTGGGACTCAGAATTTGAAATCTCTTGGAACAAGAACAAACTGAAGGAGTTGGCTGGTACAGCCAGTGCTTCTATCTACGGTTATGGTATGTGGACTGACATCGTGTCAAAGAGTGATGTAGGCCAGCCTTTGTTCCAGTTTTATGGCTATGTCTGCGATGGTGTCTACACCAGTATGGAGGATATAGAGACCTCGGCCAAGCCAGTATCATACGGCAACAACGGTTTCAACCGCAACAATACCGTATGGGTTGGTGACCTCAAGTACAAGGACCTGAACAGTGACGGTGTCATTGATGAGAATGACCGTACCTATATTGGTAACCCCATGCCGAAATACACCTTCGGTTGGACCAACACTTTCCGCTATAAGGACTTCGATTTGACCATTTTCATCAATGGTTCTTATGGAAACAAGGTATTCAACTACCTGCGCATGAAGCTCGACGGCATGAACAGTGTATGGCAGAATCAGGCAGCTACTGTTAAAGACCGCTCTGTCATCACTGCTATCGATCCTAACAAAGACTACTCAAACGGTTATGTGGGCAACAACTCCGGTACCGTTTGGAATTGGTATGACGACATTGACAACGTACAGGTTGTCAACCCGAATTCTCTGCCAGCTGTTCGTCTGAACGACCCGAACAACAACCGCCGCATCAGCGACCGCTATGTGGAGGACGGCAGCTATCTGCGTGTCAAGAATATCACCCTGGGCTATACTCTTCCTAAAAAATGGATTAAGAAGGTAAGACTGGACAATGTTCGTGTTTATTGCAACATCCAGAACCTTATCACCTTTACCAAGTACGACGGATATGATCCTGAGGTAGGTGCTTCTACAGCAGACACCAATGGTTATGTATATGGACTTGATAACGGACGTTATCCGTCACCAACAGTCTATTCATTTGGTCTTAACATGTCATTCTAATTAATAATAAGATATAAACTATGAAACTATATAATATCAAATCCATAGCATGCATGGCGCTGATGGGACTGGCATTGTCATCTTGTGATGACTATCTGGACAGGCCAACAGAAGACGGCTATGATACCTCCAATTATTATAGCACAGATGCACAATGCCGTGCAGGTGTCAATTACTTGTACAACTCGCCCTGGTATGACTTCCAGCGCGGCTTCTTCAAGACAGGTGAGGTGATGTCAGGAAACTATTATTGGGGGAGTTCACCCTATCTCACTTTCACGCTCGATGGTTCCGACCAGGATCTGGCCAACATGAGTGCTTCGCTGTGGGCTGTCAACACACATTCCACAACGGTGTATAACAACATCAAAAATGCTTCCGGTGCTTCCGAGGCAGTAAAGAATGCCACTATGGGTGAATGCTTAGCTTGGAAGGCAATGGCCTATTTCTATCTGGTACGCTCGTTTGGTGCCGTGCCCATCGTTCACAATCCGGCAGAAATCATCAATAGCCAGCAGTCTAATTCGTTGCACAAGGCTAAGATTAGCAATGTGTATGACTATATCATAAAGGCTTTGGAGAAAGCCATTGAGCTGCTACCAGAAAAAGACCCCACCAACAATGGCCGTATTGACAAATATTGTGCAAAGGCACTGTTAGCCAAGGTATATCTGACCAAGGCAGGATTCAGCGAGAGCAATACCACCTACAACCCTGGTACCTATAGCTATATCACCTGTACAGCCCACCAGCGCAATGCTGATGACTTGAAAAAAGCTGCCGATTTGGCATACGATGTCATCCAGAACAGCGGACGCCAGCTCATGGAGAATTATGCCGACATCTTCCGGGGCGAAAACAACGTCTGCGACGAGGCGCTCTTCTCGTGGGCTTGGACTATGGGTGCACACTGGACCTGCCAGAACACCTTCCAGAGCGACCTCATGATTGAGGGCTTCGACGAGAACGGTGATTGTTGGGGAGGCTGGGGAGGTCCTTCTGTCGACCTACAGGATGCTTTCAACGAGAATGCCCTGAGTCTGACACGTCAGAACGTGGATGACCGCCGCAAGGCTACCCTCATGATGGTAGGCGACCACTACGACTACTTCTATGCTGATTGCGGTGGCTTTGAAATCCTGAAATACTGCTATGGCGGCTACGAGGCTGACGGCCATCCTGGACCTGGCCAGTGGGAAAGCCCCACAGGTGCCCATGAGGTGAAGCACCTTTATGGTAACAATGCTGACCACGCCCGCTTCTATGGTAGTCCTGCCGGCCGCATGTCATACGCACTTTACACGCATATCCTCCGTCTGGCAGATGTTTATCTGATTTATGCCGAGGCTGCTATGGGTAACAACAGTTCATCCAGTGATCCGAAGGTACTCGATGCATTCTATCAGGTACGCCACCGCTCCGTCAAAGGTTATGAATATCCCACCAGCATCACATGGGATGATATCTGGAAGGAGCGTCGTTTGGAACTGGCCTGCGAGGGTGACCGCTGGTACGACTTCGTACGTCGCTACTACTACGACCCACAGGGAGCCATTAACGAGATTAAGGCACAGCGTCGTAACGAATACTATGCACTGAACGACCTTTACAAAACTTACTATGAGAGTGGAGCATTCACCGTAGATCCCTCTAAGCATTTATACAACAATACGATAGCTGCTCCTAACGTGACTGATCGTAGTTTCACTATTCCTCTTCCTTCTGCCGATATTTCCTACAATCCACTATTGATGGAGGCTCCTGAAGACTATGACATAAGTGGAATCACTTTCTAAATTGAAAACTGAAAAATTGATAATTATGAAATACTATAATAAATTAAGTAGTCTTCTACTGGCCGCATTAGTTGCAGTTTCGAGCTTCTCATTGCAGTCATGTAAGGACCAGCCCGACGAATTTAAACTGAGTGATGGCACTCCTACCATCCACTATATTCGTCCGGCAAAAGCCAGTGCCAGCGACTCTCTGCTGGTACAAGCCTATCCTCAGGCAACAATCTGTTTGGTTGGCTCTAACCTGACCAGTATCCAGCAGATGTATTTCAACGATAAGAAGGCTATTCTGAATTCGAGCTTTATCACGGACAATACGCTGGTAGTTCAAGTGCCCAGTGAGATTCCTGATTTGGTAACTGATAAAATCTATATGATAACAGAAGGTCACGACACACTGACTTACGATTTTCATATCGTAATTCCTGCTCCAAATGTAACGCAGATGTCCTGTGAATATGCTGCTCCTGGCACTGTTGCCACCATCTATGGCAACTATTTTATCGATGATCCAAATGTTCCTCTGACTGTCACATTCCCAGACGGACAGCAAGCAAAGATTAAGAGCATCAACAGTTCACGTAGTTCAATACAGATTATTGTTCCTGAGTGCACTACTGAAGGACAAATTACCGTAAAGTCTATCTATGGTACGAGCAAGTCATCATTCCGCTATCTCGACTCACGTGGTATCCTGTTTGACTTCGATACACCAAATGCTGTAACAGGTGAAGTGTTGGGTAACCACGGATGGCATAATATGGTGATTGAGAGCAACGAGACATCGTTGATGGGCAACTACCTCCGCTTGGGCGATCCTTCTGTAACAATGGATGCCAAGGGTGCTTGGAACGATGGTAACTTCTCGTTCGAGTACTGGCCTGGCAACTGGCAGGATCCAGAAAACTATCAGGGCAACGGTGTCCGTCTGACTAGTCTCGTCGACTTCAGCGACTATGCCAACATGTCGTACAAGTTCGAGATGTGTGTTCCAAAGGCCAATCCATGGGCTGCCGGTGCCATGCAGATCATCGTCGGCGGTGTCGATAAGATTTCTCAAGGCAATGCCGGTGTCAAGGATATCGACGGCAATACGTTAGGTGGCTGTAACAATACCTATTTCAACAACGACGAACTGCCTCGCGGCATCTATCGTCCTTGGGAGGCTTCTGGCAGCTTCGACACAGCAGACGAATGGATTACCGTCACTGTTCCCATCAGCGAGTTCAAGTACGGTTTTAGTGGCGGTGCAGCTTCTGGCACGCTGACTTCTGGCGACTTCACCAGCCTCACTATTTTCGTAGTATCTGGCGGTATTACTGGTACTGAGTGTAATCCTGTTATCAAGATTGACAATATCCGTGCCGTTCCTAATAAATAACCCTTAAAGAGCATCAGATTATGAAAAAGATAAATAGTGTATTCACTCTGTTAGTGATGGCCCTCATCGGGCTGTCGCTGACAGGGTGCAGCAAAGACAATTTAGACACCAACCAATACGTCGGTGGTGTTTCGTTGAATGTTTACGGCCCGTCTCCTGTTATGCGTGGTGGTCAGTTGCGCTTCTTAGGTAGCAACCTTGACCAGGTTCGTGAGGTTATCATTCCTGAAGGCATTTCCATCACCAACATTGATGTCGTTCAGGCTGGTGTTCCCAGTGAGATTCGCGTTACAGTACCCAAGGACGGTCCTGTGGAAGGTTTAGTGAAGTTAATCACCAAGACCGACCAGACTATTGTCACCAAGACCGACCTCAAGTATATCGAAGGTATTGAGATTACCTCATTCCCCGCTTCCGCAATGCCTGGCGATGTGATTAAGATTGAGGGTGACTATCTGAACCTCATCTATTCACTTGCTTTTGCAGACAATGTGGTGGTTAGTGAAGCCGACTTTGTATCTCACGACCGCTATGCCATTGAGGTCAAGGTTCCTGAGGAGGCCAAGACTGGTAAGCTGGAGTTCTACACTGCCGACCTGACAGTCATCGATAAGAGTAAGGTGGAGTATCAGATTATCCAGTCTGAGACCGCTATCGAGATTGGTGTTCCTTCCATCTCTAAGATGAAGGGCCGCGAGGAAGCCGACGCTCTAGGTGCTATCACAGCAAAGGCTGGTGAGACCGTTAGCATCACGGGTTCTTATTTCAATGTCGTTGCCGATGTAACCGTAGGTGGTGTCAGTGTTTCTGACCTGAAGATAGCCAACGATGGTTCTGGCATTACATTCACGCTTCCTGCCGAAGCTCCTGATGGCGACATCCTGCTCGTTTGTAAGTCTGGCGTTGAGGTTCCTGTTGGAACGCTCACCACTATCAAGCCCACCGAATGCGTAGCTGCTCCTAATCCTGTGAAGGCTGGTCAGACTCTGACCATCTCTGGTAAGGACATGGACGTTGTTACCACTGTTCGCTTCGATGGTGCTGGTGACGTAGCTGTCGAGAATCCTGCTGCCGATAAGGTTACCGTTACTGTTCCTGAGACTGCTACCGAGGGTAAGCTGAAGCTCGTGATGGCAAATGGCAGCGAGATTGAGGTTGCTTTCACTTTGGTGAAGCCTACTGTCACCGGCTATAACGTAAATCCCGCAAGTGCCGGTTCGCCTCTTCAGATTACGGGTACCAACCTCGATCTTGTGAAGGATATCACCTTCGGCGAGGCTAAGAACGATGCTGACAAGTTTGAGGTGAATGCCAGCGGAACGCAGATTACTGTTACCGTTCCTATGGCAGGTAAGAGCGGGAAACCCAAGTTTAACCTTGCTAATGGCACCTCTGTAGAGGGCCCAGATCTGACCATCAATGAGGCTGTATTCTGCTACTTTACCGAACTGCCCGCTGAAGATGCAGAACTCAAGGCTGGCGAGTCATTTGTACTGCCTGTTGCCAATGGCGACAAGCTGACGGGTGTTGAGATCAACGGAGAGGCTTGCCAGTACGTGCTGTCTGGCGGTGGACAACTCATCATCGGTATTCCTACCACTGCCAAGAAGGGATCTAAGGTTCGCCTCATCTCTTCTAACGGTGAGATTACCTATACTATCGACTTCATTCCCAACACTGAGGTGAATACCGTTCTGTGGACAGGTCTTGCCGACCTTCAGAACTGGAGCTTCAACTGGGAGATTGGTAAGGGAACGTTTGGCGACAACAATCCTAACATGTTCAAGGATATGGACTTGCAGGAGGGTGATGTCATCCGAGTCTTTGTAACTCCTGTTGATGGCTGGTGGATGGTTAAATTCTACGATGGCCACTGGGCAGAACACGCAGAGGCTGGTGTTGCCGCAGGTATCGGCGAGACATGCGAAATCAATGCCGACAAGTGGAATCTTGACGAGCATGGTGGATGCATCGAGTTCACTGCTACCGCTAAGATGGTCGAGCAGCTGACAACGCTCACCGACTGGGGTATGTGCTGGATTATGATGGGTCAGGCTGTCATTACCAAGATTACTGTTACTCACTACAACAGTCTGGAGACCACCCTTTGGGAAGGCAACGAGGATCTGGGCCAATGGAGCAATCAGCCTTACATCCTTTCGGATGGCGGTGCCGAGTTCAAGGAACTGGGTGTGAAGGCTGGTCAGATTATCCGCTGCTACGGCGAGCGCAAAACCGACCAATGGCAACTTCAGGTACTTGAAGGCCACTGGAGCAACAACGACAATCCTTATGGTAACTGGGGGTACTGGGACAACAGTGAAATTGATGCCAATGGCTGTCTGGCATTCGAACTGACCCAGGCCATGATTGACCGCGCCTATCAGAGCGACGGATGGGGCGGTGTCTTCGTCGTACAAGGCCAGTACTTTATCTTGAAGAAGATTACTATAGAATAATTAAGAGTTAAGAATTAAGAGTTAAGAGTTATGAAACTGAAAACTATTATTAATACATTGTCTCTTGCAGCTGTGGCGTTGATAGCCACAGGCTGCCAAGACACGGATGCACAGGTTGACATCACTCCTGTCGATGCACCCAACTTTGTCGAGGCATCGACAGAAGAGAAACCTGTTTACTTTGGCGAGACAACCATCAAGGTAGCCTTCGACAAGAACATCGGCTTCGCCACCAAGAATGCCAGTAAGATCACCGTTAACGGAATGCCAGCTGACAAAGCACTCGTCATTGGTGTGTCTAAAGAACTCACTGTCACCAAGACGCTGGATTTCTGCAAGACTATTGACTTACACATTCCCGCAGGACTCATTGTCGGTCCTCAAGGCTATACCAACGCTCAGGACATCAATGTGACCTTCAAGATAAGCGATTTGCCCGAAAACACGGCTACTGCTATGACACAGATGTTAGGCTGGGGCTGGAACCTGGGTAACCACTTCGACACCAGTAATACACAATATGGTTATTGGGACGGTGCCACCCCCAGTCCTTCTCTCTTCAACAAACTGTTTCTTGTTGGTGCCAAGACCGTTCGTATTCCTACTACATGGACTAACCACATGGACGACAACTACACCATCGATCCTGCCTATCTCAACGAGGTTAAAGGCGTAGTTGATTTAGCTCTTACTGCTGGTCTGAATGTTATCCTGAATACGCACCACGATTCCTTCGAAACCGATCTGGGCAATGCTGCAAGCAATGAAGAGGCTTATCTGAAGGACTCTACCATCATTGTTAAGTTGTGGGAACAGGTGGCTGCCAAGTTTGCCGACTCCCCCAGTAATCTTATCTTCGAGACCTTCAACGAGGTACATGCCGGTGACAACTGGGGAGGCGGTTCTGACGCAGAATATGAGCTGCTGAACAAGTGGAACCAGTGGGCTGTTGACGCTATCCGTAAGACCAATCCAAACCGTTGGATAGGTGTTGCAGGTTACGCTGCCAACATTGACCTGACAATTGATCATCTGGTTCTTCCTAACGATCCTGTCAAACATCTCATGGTAAGTGCTCACTGCTACGATCCCTACAACTTCTGTCTGCAGCCCTATTCTGAGAGCGGCGCTCCCCTCTATTCACCAGCTTGGGGTCATTATAATGATGGAGTAGGTGCTGAAGAGCAAGCAGTTATCAACCAGCTCAACAAGCTGCGTTATGCCTATATCGAGAAAGACATCCCCTGCTACTTGGGCGAATATGGTTGTGTATGGAAGAACACTGACTTCGAGAATGCCTTCCGTGCATATTATCTCGAGTTCTTCTGTCGTGTTGCCCACATGGCTGGTATCCCGATGTTTGTCTGGGACAACAATGCCAAGAATTCCGGCAACGAGGCTAATGGCTATATCGACCACGAGACAGGCGCTTGGCTGAACGACAGCGAGACGCTGGTTCCCACGATGATCAAGGCCTGCACGGACGCCAATAGTACGTATACCCTCCAGACCATCTGGGACAAGTCACCCAACCCTGATTTGGATTAAACACCAATCATAATCAAAAAGAAGGCAGACCCTTGCAAGTCTGCCTTCCTTTATAAGGAAAAGATATGAAGAAAATCTTAATGATGGCCACAGCGGCCTTGCTGATGACAGCCTGTAGTGACCAAAAGAAGGCTGACGATCCGCTGGCCGACACAGGTCGCACGCAGCGCACTGAAAATCTGCTGACCAACCTCAAGGCACTCTGCGACAGCAGTGTCTGGCTTTTCGGGCATCAAGACGATACCGTCTATGGCATTGGCTGGGAGGCAGACTACGCCAATGACTCCACCATTCACCAACGTTCCGATGTGAAGAGCGTCTGCAATGACTTTCCTGCTCTGCTCGGTTTCGAACTCAGAGGCATTGAAAATGGTGATGACAGGAACATCGACGGGGTTCCGTTCAATCGTATCCAAAAAGAAGCTGTTGCCCACTTCGACCGAGGAGGCATGGTGACGCTATCGTGGACTGTTGAGAAGGAAGAGCAGAGCGAAGCCAATATCGACCGCGTGGCTCACTTCCTGAATACGCTGGAGACACCCTACGGCGTAAAAGTACCGGTACTGTTCCGGCTGAGAGGTGCATTTACTAAAGCACTTTGGCAGACCGTCGTTAGGCGACTGAAGGAAAATGGTGTGGTCAATGCCCTCTATGTATATAGTGCACAGTGTTCAACGTCTCAATCTTATCTGGACTGCTTCCCCGACGACGATATCATCGACCTTCTTGGTCTCGACTGCTATTGCATAGCTCCCGAGGCCGATACCGTGCAGATTGCAGATTATGTCAACCAATTAGACAAAAACTTGGACATAGTCTGCCAGCTGGCCAAGAAGCGCCAAAAGGCAGTAGCACTGACCGAGACAGGATACGAGAACATCAAGACCGAAGATTGGTGGACCAAGACGCTGGCTCCTGTACTGGCGCGTCATCCCATTAGCTATGTATTGATATGGCGTAATGCGTACCACACACAGGCCTTAGAGCCAGAAAGCCATTACTTTGCCCCCTATCCAGGCCATAAGTCAACATCCGACTTCATACGCTTCTACAACGACAAGCAGTCGCTGTTTCTCAGCGATGTCAACGGGCTTTACCGGAACTGAATGGAACCACACTCAACTTCTCCCCTCCTCCCCTCCTCACCTTCTCACCTCCTCACACTATGACCTTTGTCTTATAGTACTTCTCGCGGAACTCAGTGGGACTACACCCCTTACGTTTGCGGAAAAGACGGTTGAAATTGCTCAATGTGTTGAAGCCGCAGTTCCAGCAAATTTCACTGACGCTGTCGTTGGTGTCGAGCAGGAGACGTGCTGCATGTCCGAGACGGATGTCGACAATATATTCTGAAAGGGTCTTGCCCGTGCGCAATTTGAAAAAACTATTATCAAGGGGTCGGAGAATGTGATCATTTTCTCCGACCCCTTGATTTATAAAATCGTATAATATTTATAATCTCTCCGGGCCGTTCTGCCCAGAGAGTCTTCCGAAGTGTTTTGACTAATGTAAAATAAAATGTTTGACAAGGAAATAGTGCTCGTATGTGTGCGCATTTCTCATTAGAATGTGCACAATAAGGTCGGTTTCGGTGTGCAATTCAAATAAAACAATGCACTATTTCCGACTTTAATTTTCGTTATCTGACAAATATTTTACACCGCGCACAAGACATCGGATTCAGTCATTACAGTCATCAGTCATTAGTCATTAAGGAGGTTTGAGTGCGATTTTACTTCACTTCGGCAAGTGGTATCCTGAGGTGGACACGAAGAAGCCCCTTGACTTGAAGGGATTCTGCGCCCACATGACGGAGCACGGCAAGTTGGCCGACTTCCAGATGGTGGTGCTGGTGGTGCAGCAGGTCGTGGAGTGTATGAAGGAGCTGGTGCTGCAGGGTCAGCCCGTGAAGCTGGAGGGCTTGGGAACCTTCGGTCCCTCGATTGAGAGCGTCAAGGGTGGTGCCGGTTAAAGGTTAATGGTTATGAAAAAGGAGAAGTGGAAGACGATCATTCAGGTCATCATTAGCATCTTGACGGCGGCAGCTACCGCGATGGGTACGACTGCATGTATGAGGTAAGATGGATGATGGTGGGCACTCCGATAATAGGGTGCCCACTTTTGTTATTGTTTCGTATTTTTAGTGATGATGTTCAGTGTTGTCGTATCGCATAGGAATACGGAGTTTAGGCCTTGCTGTTCCTGTGCGGGGTCGCCACAGTAGTCGTCGCCCACCTGCCACTGCTCATGGGTGGGTTTGGCTTCGCCGCCCCATCCCCAGAAGTTGCAGCCGCAGACTGTCGGCTCGCTCTTGATGAGTGAGAATACGAAGTCGTAGTAGCGGTCGCGCCCAAGGGTGGGGGAGCCTGGCAAGAAGGCAAAACCATCGCGCGGATAGCCGAATTCCTCAATGACAAGCGGTTTCTTTAGACGCTCGGCGATGGCGGTGTGGCGGTGTATATACTCGGCTGTATTCTGACAGGCACGCTCCACATTCTCTGCCAGTGAGTCTTTATGGGCCCAGCTCCAGTTGTAGGGCCATACGTGGGCATTCATATAGTCGATGTTGGGGTCTGCACAAATCTTCTCGTAGAGGTCGGCATCCATCTCGCAGCCCCAAATACCTTCACTGCCAATGCTGATGAGGTGGTTCTTGTCCAGACTGCGAATCAGTGCCGATGTCTGGCTGAGCCACTTGGCAAAGGGCTCCTTGGCTTCATCGCTGAAGGCACGTGGTTCATTGCCTATCTGCCACGACATGATGGCAGGATCGTCACAATAGGCCACGTTGGTATAGCGGTTGGTACGGCCTATGATGTCGCGTACATACTGAAAGAAGAGTTCCTGAGCCTTGGTGTTGGTCGAGAACTGGCTGACAAAGCTCATGTACTCCGGATAGCTGGTCTCATTGGGGCGCGGAGCCTTACCGGCACCCGCCTGTTCCAGATAGAAACCGTAACCGCCGCTCCATTCCCAGGCGTTGTTCAGATAGAGCACGGCTTTCATACCCCGCTCACCCATCTGCTGTAACAGATAGTCGAGTCCCGCCAGTATGGTGTCGTTATAAACGCCAGGAGCCTCTTGTAACGTCGGCTCTACCTTCGTCGTCACCCCACGCATGCCGTCGCTTCCAACAAGAATGCGCAGGTTGTCAAGTCCCAACTCGTGGAGTTTGTCCAGTTCGCGCAACAGTCTTGCACGGTCGCCACCCTGTCCTTCCGACGCGAGTATGGCTCCATACCAGAAGTTAGTACCCACATAGCGGTATTCCTTACCGTCGAGCACGAAGCTCGCATCTTTTCGCTCCACGAATCCACTTGTCTTAACAGTCTGCTTCTTCGAACAACCAGCCAGCAGTAGTATTACGCATACGCTAAATGACAAATGATAAATGATAAATGATAAATATTTCTTCATGATTCAAACTATGACCTTTGTTTTACTGTATTTTTCGCGGAACTCAGTGGGACTACACCCCTTACGTTTGCGGAAAAGACGATTGAAATTGCTCAAAGTGTTGAAGCCGCAGTTCCAGCAAATCTCACTGACGCTGTCGGCGGTGTCGACCAGAAGACGGGCTGCTTGTCCGAGACGGATGTCGACAATGTATTCTGAAAGGGTCTTGCCCGTGCGCAATTTAAAGAAGCGACTGAAGGCTGTCGGTGTCATACCCACCAGGTTGGCCAGCTGTTCCAATCGCAACTCGTCGTTAATATGCGTATTGATGAAGTCCTTCACTTTCAGCACTCGACGCGACTCGCTGCTCACCTCAACCTTGGCGAAGGTAGAAGAAGCCAGTTCGTAAGCATCGTCAAACTTCGACAACTCGTGGAGGATATACATCAGTTCATGAGCCATCAAGAAGTTATCGTCTATCGAGGCAAGTTTCACCAGACGAGGGTAAATGGTCATAATGGCCGACATGCGAAAGGCAAGGCCACGTTTTGCCCGCATCATCATCCGATAGATGCTCTTGTAGGGATTGGTGCGGAACGGCGTGTGTTCATCCTCGAAGTGGATGTAGAACTGTACTGTCACCTCATGGATGTCATCGCTCTTGCATTCGTGCTGTTCCCAGACATGTTCCAAATCGCTGCTGGTGATAAGCACGAGGTCGCAGTCGCCAATGACTTCGCTGCTGTCGCCCACCACACGACGGGCACCTGCCGCATTCTCGACGAAGTTCAACTCCATAATGTCGTGACAATGAATAGGATAGTCGAATTCCTTCTTGTGACGGTCGGCCACATACATAAAATCTTGTTCACCCAAAGGTGTAATTTCGCGTAGGACTCTTGTCTCCATATTTATATTATAACGGTTGCAAAATTACCAGTTGTCTGTACGGAAAGGGAATAGGGGTAGATTGCCGCCATTCTTGACATTGCCAATCTGGAAATTTCTAAAGCAATAGCGCACGGCTACGGGTTTCTTCACCTTTGGTGAGGTGATGATGATGGCTTCGTCCCAGTAACCACCGCCGGGTTGCCAGAAATGCTTGGCCGTAGCGGGATGAAACACCTTGTCCTCACCAGCCACCTCAAAGCCTTCCATCTGTTCGAAGGGGGCATCGCACCAATAGTTGTCCTGGGTGTGGATGAAGATGGTGTCGTTCTTGATGGTCATATCCTTGTAGGAAGAACTCTTGTACTGGATAGCTTCAAAACCGTAGTCGCGGTTCAGGGCCGTAAAGGCCAGACGCTCACCGACTTCCTGTTTCTGGGCGGGATGGATCTGGGTTGTCTCGTAGGGATAGACGAGGTCGTTGGTACAGACCAATGAACTATTGGGGATGATTTGTGTAGCCTTCCATTGCTGTTCGCGGAGCAGGGCGCTGCTGACAGCATTCAGATCACCGTCATCATAGGCCCACGGTGCTATCTGTACGAAATAGAAGGGAATCTCACCAAGTCCGAACTGGTTTCTCCATTGCTCCACGAGCAGCTTCATGCGTTGGGAATACTGGTCGCCGGGGTCGCCCACGTTCGAGCAGCCCTGGTAATAGAGGATGCCCTTGACAGTGTAGTTCAGAATGGGGTTGAAGGTGCCGTTGCCCCAGAGCAACGAACGGTGATAGTCGTATTGTGCCCATTTCTTGCAGATTTCCACAGAGTCTGTCGGGTCGCTGGTGTATTTCTGAAGATTCTCCTTCGTCAGCCAACTTTCTACGCGCGAACCTCCTTTATTAGCTTCAATGATACCAACAGGAATGTCGAGAGTGCGACTCAGCAGGCGTGCGAAGAAATAGCCTGTGGCCGAGAAGTCGCCGACGGTCTTCGGCGAACACTGTCTCCATTCGCACTGTGCATCGTCCTGAGGCTCACTGCGCATGATGCTGGGAATCTTCACCGAGCGCACACCTTTCGAGTTCACCGCATCAAGCACATGGTGGTTATAGTCCTTCACAGGACACATGCCGAAGCCTTTTACAGGCATCTCCATGTTCGACTGTCCGGCACAGACCCACACCTCACCGCTGACGACATTACTGATGGTCGTGGTCTCACCGTCATCAAAGGTGATGGTCAGCGGGTTATAACTGGCCTTCGGGGTTTTGACCTTTACCAGCCATTTGCCGTACTTGTCGGCCTTGGCTGTCACGCTCTCGTTGCTCCAAGAGGTTGTTACCTTCACGGTTTTACCAGGTTTGGCCCAGCCCCAGAGACGGGCATCTGTCTGTTGTTGTAGTACCATGTTGTCGCCGATGATGTGCGGCAGTCTTACCTTGCCCTGAGTACCGAGTGTCAAGGCCAGGAGCATCAGAATTGTCAGAGTCCTTTTCATTTTTGCATGAGTTTTTAATTTTCTGCTGCAAAGATACGAAAAGTTGAGAGCAAAACAAAGAAACCAGTTTCTTTTTTTGCCAAGGCGAAATAATTTTCCGTCTCTACTGCACTAGTTACTGAATGATATTTCTTGCACCATCTGCCCAGGGTCACCAATGACCAGCGTGAGCAGGTGGTGCTTTTTTTTGCGGTCTATTGGCATTTTGAGCACAAAGTCCTTGCGGTTTTCCAGTACCTGCAGTTTCCAAGGGTATGACCATTCCGTGAATTTGTTTTCACAAACCACAGGGGAACTTCCGTCAATGCTGACGCCAATACGATTGCTACGGTCTTGCATGACGGGCCAGAAGGGAACTACTGAGAGGCATATCGACAGTGTCTTGCCACCAGTCTGGCTGCACTCGAACGGGATGTCGATATGTTGCGATGTCAGTTTGCCGGGGTCTTGTGCAGCGTCCAACGGTTGGCCCATCTGCAGGGCTATCCAGTCGCAGCCGATGCCTTCTAACAGCTGGAAGGCACCATTAACTTGTACCTTGCTCAGGTCAATCTTGTTGGCATATTTGGTGCGTCGCTGACTCTTAGGCAACTGGTAGGCTTTTGTAGGACGGTTAACTAATTCTGGCATCAGGTGATATTTGGCTGTATAGCCTGGCGGAACTTGCGATATCATCTGGTTCCACTTGCCGTCCAACTGCGTATTATAGCGTGCTATGAGTTTCATGATGCTGTCGTTGGCTGCACGGCTTTGGCTGGCTGCCTCTGCGCTGCCCGTTTCGTGGTTCTCTTGTGCCATGAGGAATTTGCGGTTCATCTGGTAGGCCGACATCACTGAGTAGCCTACCATCTCGAAGAACGCAGGACGCAGGGTGGGGGACAGCTGCTTTTCAAGGGCGTCCACCGCATCGGATATGGCTTGGTAGTCGGCCAGTCGCTGACGGCGTTCTGCTGGTGTCAGGTCTGAGTCGTGCAGACGGTTGTTCTCGTCGTTGTCCCATTCCAATTCGTAGCCCATGAATTCGGGCTTGCGTTGCCAGGCCAGTCGATAGTAGGTGTCCAGGATGCTTTGGAGTGAAGAGTAAAGAGTGAAGAGTGAAGAATCGGATTTGCCAAACACTTTTGCCAGCCACTGCGCCTGATAACGGTTCGCATTGTCGTAGCTGAAGTCCTGCAGGTTCCACGCCATATCGAAGAACTGCTGCATTTCAATCTCCATAGGTTTGATGTCGCCCACGTTCAGCAGCCAGTAGCGTTGTGCCCCTGCATCGTAGGCTTTCTTCAGCTCCTCGTACATCAGCATGGGTGCCGTTGTGGCTATCCACAGGTTGTCGTGGGGCGTACCTAAGTAGCTCAGGTGGTAGTAGACGCCTGCCCCTCCTGCACGCTGCTGCTCTGCCTTGTTCGACACGCGCTTCATGTAGCCGTAGTTGTCGTCGGGCCATACCAGTGTGATGTCGTCAGGTACGCGCAGTCCGGCGTCGTAGATGTCCAGTGTCTCTTTGTAGGGCACGAAAATCTGCGGAATCTCCGTTACCCGTTTCTGCTTGTGGCGTGTCAGTATTTCGCGCTGGTCTTCAAACACTGTTTCCAGCGTCCTTGCCCTGACCTTCGGGTCAGTCGATCCCTTCATCGCTTCGTCGTGCAGTCCGCGCATCCCCATCGTGTAGATGTTGTCGTACTGCGCCGTCTCACGGATGCGGTTGTCCAGTTTCTGCCAAATGGTCTGCTTGTTGGTCAGGTAGTTCCACTCACCGTCCTTCGCCTTGTCCCATTCCGATTTGGCTGCATTATTGAACAGCAGCGGCTCACAGTGGCTCGTCGTAATCATGATGCCCCATTCTGCTGCCACGCGCTGACTCTCAGGGTGGCTGTAGAAGGCACCCGTACAGTCGTGCATGGCCGGTGCCAGCATGTTGCCACGCAGACGCAGCAAGAGTTCGCACACCTTGTCGTATGTCTTTGGCCCTATGTCGCCTAACTCCTTTTCAAAGTTCTTGGCTGCCCACGTTTTCAGGCCCCAGTCCTCGTCGTTGATGAAGATGCCGCGATACTTGATGGTTGGCTCTTTCGACACAAAGTTCTCCTCATAGTCCAGCGTTGCCTTGTGTGCTACGGGCACATCGGCAAACCAGTACCATGGGTTGACGCCAATCCGCTCGCTCACGTGCAGCACACCGTATGCCAATCCTCGGGCATCGCTGCCCACAATGACCATTTGCTGTCCGCGTGTGGTGATGCTGTAGCGCTCCCACGCGCCTCGCAACTGGCTGACGCTGATGTCTGGAACCAGTTCTGCTGCGTGCTCTGCTGTGGCCAGTATGACTGTTGCCCCCTGGCTGGCATGATGGGTCGTGGTGGGTTTCACGCCTGTTACGCGTCCGATGTCCTCACTCATGACGGTAGCCATTTTCTGCACCAGTGGCGCGTCCGTTTCCGACGTCACGATGCTACACTTTTTCAGGTCTACAGCTGCTGCGGCCAGTGTGGTCGTCATGCCAATTACAATAGCGATTAGTTTCTTCATCATACAACTAAAACCTTGTTTTTTGTGTTGCAAAGTTAGTGATTCCTGCTGGATTTTCCACCCTGCATTCATGGCGTTTTGTCGTGTAAGTAACAAAATCCTAACCATTTTGAAACATTAATCCCCCAGCACGCAAATGCTGAGGGAGTCATGAAATAAATTGTAAAAAAAATGATACAATTATCGCCCCTGCTTTGTCAGCTGTCTGACGGGAGAAGTGAAGTAGGTTTGGGGGAATGGCTCGTCCTTCAGTGTGAAGTGCCACCACTCGCTGCCAATAGCCTTGAACCCATGACGCAGCATGGCCCGACGCAGAATCATACGGTTGGCAAACTGCTGGGCCGTAATGCGACGACCTTTGGGCGACTTGGCGTTCTTGCCCGTATACTGGCCCGTTTGGGGATTGCCGCAGAAGTCTGGGTGGCTTTCAGGACCGAACCAGTCGAACGTCCCGCCCATGTCCACCTCCTTCTCCGTCGTCATGTCAAACAGTGTCAGGTCAACGGTGCTGCCACGTGTATGGCCGCTCTTCTTGGCTATATAGCCCTGCACAAAGAGCACGCTCTTGTTGAGGTCGGGATAGAAGTAGCGTTTCATCAGCGTGTCAGGAATATTACTTGCCCAGCGCACAAAGTGGTCGACGGCCTTCTGCGGACGGTAGGCATCGTAAATCTTCAGACGATAGCCCTGTTTCATGACGTCGTCGCTCACGGCACGCAGGCTGTCTGCCGCCCGTTTCGTCAGCATCGCCGTAGGCTGTTCGTAGCCGTCAATGCGCTGGCCTACAAAGTTATATGTTCCGAAATAGCGAATCTCCAGAATGGCATCGGGCACCGCATCCGTCAGCGTCACAAACTGACTTGTATCGTCAGTCCGTACGGTGGCTGCGGTCGTGGCGTCCACGCTTTCTTCCCCGTTGCTGTGGGGTATCACCCGTGCGCCACAGATGACGACCAGTGCAGTTGCAATCGTGCATAGAATCAGTTTCTTCATGTTCTTATTTATATTATTATTTCTTTAGATTGCTGCAAAAGTAGGCAATTTTTTTGGATTTTCCAAATAATCTTTATATCTTTGCAACGTGAAGATTAAAAACTAGAGCTATTATAATTATGAAAAAACCATTTTTACTTCTAATTACACTTATTGTCAGTTTGGTGGCAATGGCAGGTCCTGTGACCCCTGACGAAGCCCGTCAGAACGTTGCCAAGTTCATGAATCCGCGTCGTGCCGCCGCCGTCACCCAGAATCGGGAAGCCCTGCGTCTGGTGTCAACGAGCCATTATCGGGCTCAGCAAAACACCTTGGCCCCCAGCTACTACATCTTTAATGTCGGTAAGGGAGAAGGCTACGTCATTGCCGCTGCCGACGACCGCGTACCTGCTGTGTTGGGTTATTCGAACCGTGGTCAGATTGACCCTGACAATATGCCTGAGAACATGAAGGAATGGCTGCAAAGCTATAGCGACCAGCTGGAGTATCTGAACAGCCACCCCGATGCGCCCATAGCACGCCGTACCGTCAGCGGCGAGGCCATCAGACCGTTGTTGGACTCACGCTTTTCGGAAGGTCCCATAGCGTGGGATCAGACTGCACCCTATAATGACCTCTGCCCCCTTGACGGCAGTTCGCATAGCTTGGTAGGTTGTGTGGCAACGGCTATGGCTCAGATTATGTATTATTGGAAATACCCTGCAGCCACCACAGACTCCATTCCCGGCTATACCACTAAAAAACGGAAAATACAAATGCCCGGTATCTCTGCCGGTACAGCTATCGATTGGGATAATATGCTGCCCAGATATACTGGCTATGAGACTGATGCTCAAAAGAATGCTGTAGCCAATCTGATGCTGCTCTGCGGAACAGCGGTGGAGATGGATTATACGTTCGATTTCAGTGGTGCCTCAACAGCCCTTGCTGCTCGCGCCTTACGTGACTATTTTGATTACGACGAAGCCACCAACTACAGACAGCGTGTTGACTACCACGAGGGCGAATGGAACCAGAAGGTGTACGACGAACTGAAAGCCGGTCGTCCAGTCTATTATGACGGAGATTCCAGTGGTTCAGGACATGCCTTTGTAGTCGATGGATATGGCGGCGATGACTACTTCCACGTCAACTGGGGTTGGGGCGGTAGCAGTAACGACTACTTCCTGCTCTCTATTCTCGACTCTAAGAACAATTCTGGTTCCGGTGCCAGTAAGAGTGCCGACGGCTACAGCTTTGGTCAGGGTGCCATTTTTGGTGTGCAACCCAATACAGGTAAGCCCGATAAAGAGTTACACCTTCTGACAGCCACTGCGGGCGCTATCTTCTGCGACACCGTGATGACGCGCAAAAGTATCAGCGAGAATTTTAAGGTCAAGTTAGGCTTTGCTGTCATCAATCATTGGGACGCTACCTATAAGTTCGATTTAGGTGTGGTGTGTGTCGATGCTTACGGGCAGAAATTGTTCAACGAAGGAGTTCTTGCCACCGGCGTAGAACTGGGACCCGACTGGGGTATGGCAGACCCTTCAGGATTAGCTGTGGATCTGAAATTAGGTAGTGGCACCAACGAAATGACCTGCTTCGTCATACCCATCAGCCGTCCCACCGGAACGGACACATGGTATCCTTCAATTGGTGCTTACGACTACTATGTCGGTATTAATGTCAAGGGCGACACGCTGAAACTCTTCCCACCCGTATTCAACCTGAATGGTACGCTGGCATTTACTGGTAAAAAGGAGGCAAAAACGCCTATACCTGTACAAACCACTATCACTAACAACGGTACTTTCTGGAAAGGCGAACTATTCTTTATGCTGAACGGCAAGATGACGGGCGGCCGTCATTTCGATATCGAGGCAGGACAGACCAAGAACGTTGACTTTACGGTCATTCCTGATTCCGTCGGAAAGTACGAGATTGCTATTGCTACGCGTCAGTACAACTCTAAAACCAACGATTACGACTACACGACGTTCATTGTCGATAGCGTGACTGTCGACTCAGCTGCCGCTGCTAATCTGACACTCACATACGACGTGACGAATGCCACGAACTACGTTGTCAAGGAGGACACTCTCAAACTGCTGGTTGCGGCTACCAACAATGGTGACGACACCTACGAGAACCAGATTTGTGCCGACCTCTACAAGGACGGGCATGATGGCTATTACTATAATACCACCACCCTTAAGAAGGATGTGAAGATTGCTGCAGGAGAAACCGTCCAGTTGCCCTTCGATTTCGTCAATCTCGAAGACGATAGCTATCTGTTCATCATCAAATACCTCTCGGAAGGCGAGTGGAAGAGTATTCAAACCAAAGCATTTACCGTCCAGACACGCGAACCTGATCCCGTTCCCGTGCTTAGCACTACGTCGAAGACTGCCAATGCCGTCAGAGAAAGCGGTACATGGATTGTGAAGACCGACACGGCCTTTGTCAGCGTACTGGCTAAGAATACGGGTACAATCGACTACAACGACAATATCGTTGTACGACTTTACCAAATGACCACTGCTACGGGTGGACCTCAGGTGGCCGTTGCCAGGACGTTCGTCAATCTGCCCGTCGGTGCCGACACTACCTTCGTTGTTCAGTTCCCCGGTCTGGAAGACGGCGCCACCTATTTCTATTGGACCAATTATGTAGCTGACAATAAGGAAACACCCGGTTCGCAGAATACGCCCATGTTCACCGTTATGCTGCCTAAGCCGGTTGAAGAGACTGGCTACTACCTCGTCAGCGACCTGAACTCGTGGAGCACGACCGACCAGAGCTATCCGTTCGAAAAACTCAGAGACGGCAAGTCGTGGGAAATCACCTTCAAGGCTCCTGACAACAAGGACCTCTGGCTGAAGGTTGCACCTGCTTCGGCATACGACGATCAGGACGGCTTCTGGACACATCTGTTCTGCGCTGTCCAAAACGGCACCTCCGACCTTTCAGGCACGATGATTGTAGGCGATGCCGGTGCATGGTTGATGCCCGCATCGTTCAATGCCGAGACCTACACCATGCGCATCGTACCCAGCGAGATGACCTACACCATTACCTACACCGAGAAGACCGATGGCATCCAGATGGTCAGCAACGGCCAACAGGGCAATGTCACCATCTACGGTGTGAATGGCAACAAGGTGGATGAGGTCCGTGCCACCAACCTGCAACAGCGTCTGAAGTCGCTGCCCAAGGGCCTCTACATCGTACGCTCAGGTCAGAAGACCGCAACAATACGTAACTAATTATTCCTAATACCATAACACACAAGGACGGACGCACATTCCCATGCGTCCGTCCTTTTTCTCACCTCTTACCTCTTACCTCTTACTTCTTACATCTTACATCTCTCTCTGATAATTCGCCGGCGTCATTCCTGTATGCTGGCGGAAAGTGCGGTGGAAGTACTCGCGACTGCTGAAGCCGCAGTAGTCAGCTACGCTTTCCGTCGACCAATCGGGGTGCTCTTTCAGCACACGTTTGGCCATCAACCTGAAAGAGCAGATAGAAAAGCAAGGTGCAGGTTCGTTGCCATTGGCATTTTTCAAATCCAGAATGCTTGTCACGAAAGCGGAGTATCTGGGTGCCACAGGAAAGCTGAAGGAAGCCGAAGAAACCTTTGACACCTTTAAGAATTCCGAATATTATAAGAATCCCTTATTTCTCGTAGAAATATTCAACTATTAATATTACTCGAAACAGTGGGACAAGGCTGCAGCCCTACTCTACGACATTACCTATATGCATTACCATACCATTGGCGTAAAACCCACGCTCACCAGTATGTGCGATCTGGGACTGAGTTTCCGCGTCTACGAGAATGCGGGACGTCAGGCCGATGCCATGGAGATGGCCCGCATGATGGCCAATATGGTAGACAGCGTTCGTATGTACCACCGTAAAGACCAGGCCGCCGAAATGGCAGCGCTCTACGAGACCAAGGAGAAAGATGCCGAGATAGCCCAGCAGCAGATTGAGCTGTCGCGCCAACGCCTCCTCGGTCTGGCCATTGCCATCGTGCTGCTCACCTTATTCTTTATAATATACACCCTGCACCGCCGTCGTGCCACCAAGCGCCTGGCTGAGGTTAAAGCCGCCCAAGAGCGTATCGAGTCTGAACTGCGCATTGCCCGCAACATCCAGATGTCTATGGTGCCCAGCATCTGAGAGGTCTTTCTGCGAACCGTCGGCGGTCATGCAACGATAGGTGATCGTGGTCCATGCATACCAATAGACAGCACTTGATTCGCTATCGTCAGCCATTAGCTTCTTTTGCTCGGCCTAAAAATGTCGGCTATAACATTGAAGTGACCATAGATGAGGTCAATCTTACCGGCAATGACAAAGACAACTACCGTATCAACCAGTCCCCCAAGGTGAAAACCACGGGCATCATCAATCAAATGCACGTCAAGATTACTGGAATAAGTGTCACCCCAAAGGTGTATGACGGCGAAATCTGGGCTGATGTCGACTATAACAGTGCCGTGTTCGATAAGTTGGTAGAAGGCGATGACATTAAGCCCGATTATCTATACGCCAGTTATGATAACGCCAATGTCGGCACAAATAAACGTGTTAGTCTTGACTATGAAGAGTATTGCACTGGTCTTGCAGGCAACGATAAGGACAACTACATCCTTGACAGAGATGGATGCGTGGGCGAAACTGTAGGTGACATTCAAAAGGCGCCTCTGACCGTAAAGGCTGACGACAAGTCGAAAGAGTGGGGAACTGCTGACGATCCTACGCTGACGCTACACTCCAGGCTGGTACACCGTACATCTTTATGCCAAACGGCTCATACGGAGGCAAGATTGTGGTGAACAACGGTAACGACAAGATCAGCATCTGCACCGCCAACCAAAACACAAATACGCAGGGACAGTGGGAGTTCATCGGAACATACGAGCCTATTGTCTGGCAGTCGAATCCTGCTGCCGTGGGGTACAATGCTCAGCGCGCTGCTGAGATTGGTTCTGTGTATGGTTTTGCCGCTGAAGAAAAGACATTCGATGGCACGGATTATACCGTTGGCCAGTTTGTGAAGATTGGTTCGGGTGCGAGCATCGACCCCCACCGAGCCTATCTGAAAAGAACCGTCGCACAGCAGGCACCGGCCCTCCATGGCACCGGTCAGAACGGTTTGGAAATGCCGTCGGCTATGCGCGTGGTAATACTGGATAATGGCACACAGACAGGTATAGGTCACACAGAAATCACGGAAATCACAGAAAGGGCTGGCGCGTGGTACACACTCGATGGACGGAAACTGGATGGTCAACCGTTAAAGAAGGGTCTTTACATTCATAATGGCAGAAAGGTCGTTCTTCATTAAACATTAAAGATTAAACATTAAATTGCAGACGTAAGATGAAGAAGCAATATATCAAGCCTCAGATGGAGGTTGTGAAGATACAAGCGATGCAGATTTTGGCGGGCAGTGGATTTGGTGGAAAACTGAATGCCCCCGCGTACGAATGGGATGATGACGAACTGGACGACGAAGGCTGAGGTCTGAGGTCTGAGGGATAACAGCTTCCTCTTGTAATGATGCAAGAGGATGCTTTTTTTTGTCCCTATTCTTTATGGATTTTGATGCCATTTTTAGACAAACTGTCGAAAAATATCGACGAACCAATTTTATTGACAAAAGTTAACGAATAAAATTCAAAACTTTCCATTT
>Ga0256407_10001582_pt1 | contig 46963 bp, 29 predicted proteins | sample RumenRJG_04DNA_FD_193489 | JGI IMG/M metagenome (GOLD analysis project Ga0256407, IMG submission 193489) | Bovine rumen microbial communities from Lethbridge, Alberta, Canada - RJG_04 | ecosystem: Host-associated > Mammals > Digestive system > Stomach > Rumen | place: Canada: Alberta...
GGTTCCGCGGCAACATGATGGACGGAAACGGCGTGTCGAACAGCGGCGTCTCCAGCCGCAAGCGGCGCTACGACGCGCCGTTCGACGGCGGCTGGACGATCTGCCCGGAGGAGAACACGTACTGGAGCGAAGACCTGGATCCCGAAAACGAGGGCGACTCGAACTATCCTTTGAACAAGTGGTTCTCGGTCCACAAGACGTACCACGGCTGGACGATGCACAACGGGCGCTTCGTGCTGGGTGCGCGCGGCGACTTCTCGAACAACCTGTCGGCCGCGCTGGACGGCCTCGGCGAAGGCGCGCTCGCCATGGAGAACTTCTCCGTGCGCGAGCTGCCGCTCGGTATTGATACCGTCTCGTTCACTGCGCGCATCGCGCAGCCGGTCCAGTACGATGACTTCGCCACGTACATGGACGGCCTTTCGAGCCAGAACTACGCGATCAGCGCGAAGGTCACGATGAGCCGGCAAAAGGAGACGGATGCGGTGAAGCCGAACGACATGTCACCCGTCTGCCCGTCCATCTCCTTCGTGGGTTACCACCGCGGCAAGCAGGGGTGCTACGAATTCCGCATGACGCGCAAGACGGATACGGCGCTTGAACTGGGGCTCTACAAGTGGGTCCGTTCGGGTTCCACGACCACGAACGTCCTACTGAAGTCGGCAGTCTACGAGACCAACCTGCTCGTGCCGACGACCGATGACGACGTCTCGCTCAAGCGGCGCACGGCGGCCTACTTCCTCCTCTACACGTTCCCCAACTCCAACACGGTCAAGCTGGAAGGGCACATCGCCTCCTCGCGCACGCAGATAGGTACAGGTGTGACTGGAAACGAGTCGGGGCTTTCTGCATCGGCGATCGCATACGTCGACGAAGATGCCACGTTGGCAAAGGGCGGCACGTACGGCATCGGTTCCACGGACTGCCGGGCCGGTTTCGGCGAGATCAAGACGCATGGCATCCAGACGGCGCCCCAGGTAACGGACGCGACTTCCGGGGATGGCAAGATCGACTCCGGTACATTTGTCGGCCGCAGCCGCCTGGAAAACGAGTGGGATTACTACACCTCCCGCTGGGAGGTCGATTCGGAGGTGGCTGATTACAACGGCGGCATGTCGGGCGTTATCCCGTCCAACCAGGTAATCGAGGTGTGGGTGTCGGACGCGTCGTCTGCGGGCAGCGGGTGGGAGAACACCGGCTACTCGCGGGTCGTGAATTCCTTCACCACGAACATGTTCTCCGTGTCGCCGTGCATCCCGGGCTCGTGGAAGGTGCGTCTGCAAACCGGCGAGGAGGAGGACGCCGGCGTGGTGCTGGACGACGTGTCGGTGACGCCCTGGGGCGGCACGGATCGCTGGGGACGCGACGGCACCGTGTACGACTTCAACGACGACTGGGTCTACACGAAGGGCTGGATCACGGCGGCGGCGGAGATTACGATCGGCGGCAAGTCGTATGAACTGCCAGCCAAAAACATCGTTTCCGTCGAAACGGCCGACTCGGACGGCTATGCGCTCGTGTTCGACAAGCCGGGCGACTACGTGTTCAAGCCGCTTTCCGATATGGAAGTGGAACGTGTCCTCCTCGTGGGCGGCGGCGGCAGCGGCGGTTCGACCATGGGCGGCGGCGGCGGCGGCGGCGGCGTTGTGGAGCGTGACTTCTCGAGCGACCCCGTGATCATCCCGGCCGGCACGGCGCTGCGGTTCAAGGTCGGCGCCGGCGGCGCCGCGCCGGTGCCCAAGTATTCGGGGGGAAGCGCCAACGCGACGTCTCAGCCGGCGGGCAACACCGGCGGCGATACGTCGATGAGCAGCGGCATCACGGGCATCCCGACGGCGAAGGGCGGCGGCGGTGGCGGCGGCTGGAGTTCGGGCGCCAAGACGGGCGGTTCCGGCGGCGGCGGATCGGGCCAGAACCAAAACGGCGCCAACGGCGTGTCTGGGCAGGGCAATGCGGGCGGAAGAGGTTATTACAGCGGAACCACCTACGGCGTGGGTGGCGGCGGTGGCGGTGCGGGTGCGGCCGGACAGCCCGGGCAGACGAGTTCGCGGCGTGTTGGCGGTGCCGGCGGCGACGGCGTGCCGAGCGACATCACTGGGTCGGTCGTGTACTACGGCGGCGGCGGCGGCGGCGGCGCCGGCTACGACGCCAACTCGGCTGGTGGTGTTGGCGGCGCGGGCGGCGGTGGCAAGGGCTCGGACTACATGAAGAGCGATGCGGGCGCCGGGCAGAACGGCTTGGGCGGCGGCGGCGGCGGCGGCACCTACATGGGCAACAACGGTTCCAACGCGGCCGTGAAGAAGGGCGCGGGCGCACGGGGCGGCAACGGCGCGGTGATCCTGCGCGTGCGCACGCGGTCGCGCATCTGCACGCTCCAGCCGTCGCGCGGCACGGACGGCCAGCCGATGGGCATCCGCTCGCCGTACATCGACGAGGGCATGTCGCTCTTCTCCTACTCCTACAAGGACGCGGACACGAACTGCGTGATGCTCGTGCAGGTCGCGACGAACATGACGCCGGGAATGGGCTCGTCGTACGTGCCGGGCCTCACCGACAGCCTCGAGACGAGCGGCGAGTACGGGTGGACGACGGTCGCGCGCCACGACTTCAGCACGATGACGGACGCCGAGCGCAAGAGCGGCACGCGGACGGCGTTCATCAGCAAGCGCCAGCACTGGATCTACGACTTCATGTCCTCGAAGATCGTGTACACGAACGTGTGCGGCGTGATCCGCGTGATCGTGGACCCGGCCGTGGTCTCGCGCGTGGTGAACACCAGGGACGTGGCCACGCGCGAGAAGATGATCGACTACGGCAAGATCACGATCACGAAGGCGTACTGCTACAACGAACCGTCGCTCGACCTGCGGTCCTGGTTCGGGTTCAACGTGTTCACCTCCGGCTGGAACGACAACGCCGCGGGGCCGTACGCGTTCCTGACGGACTGGCCGGCCGGCCTCTCGATTGCGCTCAACTTCTCCGCGAAGGCGGGGGAAAACACGTCGGCGGCCGCGCATGGCGTCGGCCTCGCCGAGACCGACCCCTCCGAAGTGCAGCAGTACAGCCAGCAGAACCCGTTCGTCCAGTCCGCCGCGCTCACGAACGCGAACGGCATCGGCACGGTGAGCTTCCGCGCGCGGCTGTTCAACTCGGGCGATTCGCCGGGCGTGGTGACGCTCTACGGCGGCGTCAACCCGTCCTCCGACCAGCCGACCACCGACAGCCGCGAATGGGACGCGCTCACGAACTTCGTGGTGACCGCGCCCACGTACCAGTCGTTCGAATGGACGTTCCCGGGCTCCAAGAACGAGTACAAGGCCATCCGCCTCGAGGCGGCCGGCGCGCGTTGGGGGCGCTATCCCAGTGGCCAGGCCGCCCCGTGGGAGTGGGGCGACCTCACCGACAGGTCCAAGTTCGGCTCGTCCGTGGTGCAGGAGCCGGTCAACCGCGTGTTCATCGACGAGGTGAGCGTGAGCGAGCTGATCGTGCCGCGCCTGAAGTTCCTCGACGTGCGTCCGTTCCGCGACAAGCTCGGTTCGGAGGAGATCTGCGTGATCACGAACATCACGAAGGTGGAGCAGCAGCCGCTCTACCTCGAGTCGTGGGGCATCCAGTGCCGTCTCGAGCCGCAGCAGATGGCGGACGAGCTGGACACCGAGTCCATCCGCGTGTGGATGGAGGCCTACCGCGGCGAGGAGCCGTGGGGGTACGAGCAGTGGAGGGACCTGCCGGTGAGCAAGGAGACCATGATCAACGGCCAGCGGCGTGTGATCCAGCAGCGCTTCACGAGCGAGCTCATGAAAGTGCCGGGGTCCGACCTCGTGTTCCGCAGCTACTACCTGTTCCCGGGGTCGATCATGCCGCCCGAGGAGGAGCCGGGCATGGTGTACCAGTACATGGTGTACGCCACGTTCCGCGACAAGTCCGGCCGGGAGACCGTCCACACGAACGTGCTGGAGGACGTCGACTGGTCCCCGCCGGCGTGGTACCGCGGGTCGACCGTGGGGACGGCGAACAAGAGCGGCGACCCCGCGCAGTTCTCGGCCTTCACGATCCTCGACTCGATCTCGCCGCAGCGCGCGTGGCTCAACGAGCTGAACCTCTGCGACGCGATGAACACGAAGGGGCTCAACCAGTTCATCGAGCTCGCCGTGCCGCAGGAGGCGAACCTCCGGGGCTGGAGCATCCGGTTCACGGACTACAACAGGAAGTCGGCGACGCTCGCCAAGATCGGCGTCGACGACGGCGTGCGCAACATCACCTCGAAGTCGGGCAACGAATACGGCGTGGACAACACGAACCACTACACGTTCGTGAGCATCTGCGCGCCGTCCGCGACGGACGAGTTGAAGGCCAAGAACGACGGCACGTGGAAGGTGATGACCACGAACACGCTCCAGAAAGGCGTGTTCCAGTACCTGTACCCGTACGGCATCCAGCTCGTGCGCCCCAGCGGCATCATCGAGCACGAGGTCGTGATGCAGGGCACGAACGTGTATTCGGGCGTGTGGGGCCTTGGCTTCGAGGGCACGAACCTCGTGGCCGAGCTGAAGAAGGACGAACCGGAGAGCGCGTGGTTCTACGCCGGCGAGGACCGTCCGACCGAAAACACGTCGCTCGGCGTGTTCCGCAGCCACGGCGAGGAGGCCGACCCGAGCACCTGGTCGAACGAGATGGTGCTCACGCCCGGCGCGATCAACAAGTTCAAGAACGGCGGCCTGCAGGAGATCCCGTACGGCTACTTCCTTGAGCCCAGAGGCGGGAACGTGTGGATCTACTCCACGCTCCTGAAGCCGCAGTTGACGAAGCAGACCCTCGGCGGACGCGAACTCGGCGCGAACGCGGTGATCGTGATACCCACCGGCACGACGACGAACATCACGATCTCCATCACGAACTGGTACCAGCTGGGGGTGTGCAAGATCACCGACGACAAGGTCACCGACCAGGAGATTCCCGGGGCCAGGGGCAGCAAGGGCACCTACAGCCTCCAGCTCAACGCCGTGTCGAACACGACCACGCTGGTCATCGACGCGGAGCCGCAGACCGATCTCGCCGAGACGTGGGGCCTCACGCCGGAAAACCGCTACACGCCGGCGGTGCTGGCGTGGCTGTTGAAAAACTACGGCGGCTTCAGCCCTGACGATCTGAGCGCGGCGGAAGTGCGCAAGCTCAACCACGAAAAGGTGTGTCCGCTCACGCTCACGGAGATGTACTGGCTCGACATCCCGCCCGTGCACAAGTCGCCGATTAGCGGCGGCAGCAACATCTGGTTCGAGGCCAGCATGGGCGCACCGGATTCGGCTCACTTGCGGTCCATTGAGCCGCATGTGGTGGTGTTGCCGAACGGCACGATCCAGTCCAATGTCTACGTGACGGTCACGATGATGATCACGAACACCGTCACCGGCGCGGCGGAACCGCCTCAAATCATGAACGGAGTGGACTACAAGGATGGCGTGGGCAGCCTGGACTACACGGGCAATCCGACGTGGACAAGCGTGGTGTTCAGCGTCACGGGCGCGCTCCAGAAGCCCGATGTGGCGGATAAGTACTATCCGCTGCAGCAGTACGTGTTCAAGCCGGACTCCTTCGGCGATCCATCCGACCCGAATCGTCGCTTCCAGACGCGGATCGAGGTCGTGGATCCATACGCGCTGAACTCGATGGGTTCCTTCTATGGCTGGTCGAACTACCGCAACGTCTGGCCGATCTGGTTCCGTTGGTCGATTAAGGACAATCCGGACGGGCGCAGGTCCATTGTGCCGCTCAAGCCGAACTGGACGCCGCCCACGTCCCCGTGACGCATCTTCCCGCGAATCCGTGAAGGTGCCGTGACATTCTTTCTCCGCCAAAATGGTTAAATACCCGCCGTGAAGATCTTATCCGAATTCCTGTGGGGGACGTCGGGCGAAGTGGCCGCCCGGGCGCGTGCGGACGTGCCGTCGTTCCGGCTCGTGAACGAGGCGGGCGGGCTCCCCCTGGCGGCGAGCGCGTTTGACGTTTCCGCCGCGACAAGCGCGGCGGCTCCCGCTGGTGGGGATAGAAGCGGGAGGGGCCGCGCTTGTCGCGGCCCGCTTGTGCGGGGCGGCCGTCGCGTCGGCACGGTGTGGGAGGACGACCATGCCGTCTACTGCACGCTGGCGGGCGTGCTGCCGCCCGACCTTGCGGCGCCGCGCGGCGCGCAGGCGGCCGCGATCTTTCCCGAGCTGGAATCTCTCCTTGCCGAGGCGGGCATGGACTTTTCGCACGTGGTGCGCACGTGGTTCTACGTCGACCGCATCTGCGAATGGTACGGCGAATTCAACGCGGCGCGCTCGGCGTTCTTCGAGTCGCGGGACGTGTTCAACACGTTCCTCCCCGCGTCCACCGGCATCGGCAGCGCGAACCTCGACGGCGCGGCGCTCGTGGCGGGGGCGATTGCGGTGAAGCCGAAGGACGCGTCCGTGCGCGCGGAGATCGTGGAGTCGCCGCTGCAGGCGCCGGCGATGGCGTACCGGTCGAGCTTCAGCCGCGCGGCGGAGGTCGTCTGGCCGGAGCGGCGTCTTCTCTTCGTGAGCGGCACGGCGTCGATCAAGCCGAACAGCCACGACGTGGCCTACGTGGGCGACATCGCGAAGCAGGTGGACTGCACGATGACGGCGGTGGGGGCGATCCTGGAGAGCCGCGGCTACGGCTGGGGCGACGTCTCGCGCGCGATCGTGTATTTGAAGGAGCCGTCCTTCCGCGCGGCGTGGCAGGCGTGGCTTGCGGCGCGGGGCCTCCCGGGCGACTTCGCGGCGGAGACGGTGTGCGACGTCTGCCGCGACGACTGGCTTTTCGAGGTCGAGCTCGACGCCGGAAGATCCGGAATCTCCGGAATCTCCGGATGATCCGGAATCTCCGGATGATCCGGAAGATCCGGAAGATCCGGAATATCCGGAAAGTCCGGAATTGTGGTATACTATCCGCGCATGAAACTTCAGCTACAGCTTGATCGACCGCTCGTCGTCTTCGACATCGAGTCCACCGGCGTGAACGCGCGGCAGGACCGCATCGTCGAACTGGCCGCGATCCGGATCGAGACCGACGGCACGGAGACGGAGAGGTGCTGGCTCCTCAACCCGGGCGTGCCGATTCCGCCGGAGACGACGGCAATCCACGGCATTTCCGACGAGATGGTGAAGGACTGTCCCACGTTCGCGGACAAGGCGGCGGAGATTGCGGCGTTCTTCAAGGACTGCGACCTCTCGGGGTTCAACAGCGACCGCTTCGACATTCCGTGTCTCGAGGAGGAGTTCGCGCGCGTGGGGCTGAACCTCGGCGTGGGCGACCGGCGGCATGTGGACGTGCAGCGCATCTACCACAAGATGGAGCCGCGCGACCTCACGGCGGCGGTGCGGTTCTACTGCGGGCGCGACCACGTGGGCGCGCACGGGGCGGAGGCGGACGCACGGGCCACGCTGGACGTCCTGAAGGCGCAGCTCGAGCGCTACGGGGAGCTGCCGCGGGCCACGGCGGCGCTGGACGAGTACCTCGTGCCGCGCGACCCGCTCAACGCGGACCGCACGGGCCTCATCCGCTGGCAGAACGGCCAGTGGTGCGTCAACTTCGGAAAGAAGAAGGGCACGCCCCTCAAGGAGCTGTTCCTCCACGAGCAGAACTTCCTGAAGTGGTTCGTGAAGGGAAATTTCGAGACGGACGCGCGGATGATCGTGCGCGATCTTCTTGAACGTGGGGTCTTGCCACCTGCCCCCCAGATTTGATATACTATCCATTCCTTTGCCCACCGACGGGAAAGGCGCGGCAGAAAACCGCGATTACAGACAAACAACAAAAAGCAACAAATGGCAATCCGTAAACCAACCCTGCCCGCCAAGAAGAAGTCCGAGGCGATGGCGGAGCTGCTCGCCGGCAGCATGGGCCAGGCCGAGACGATCAAGCCCGGAAAAATCGTCGAAGGCACAATCAAGGTCGTCAAGGGCAACGACGTATTCATCGACATCGGCTACAAGAGCGAAGGCAAGGTCGACCTGGCCGAGTTCCCCGATCCCGCGGCCGCGAAGCCCGGCGAGAAGGTCCAGGTGCTCGTGCGCGAGCTTGAGAACGACAAGACGGGCATGGTGTCCCTTTCCAAGAAGGCCGCCGACATCCAGATCCGCTGGGAGAAGGTCCTGGCGCAGTACACCGAAGGGTGCGTGGTCACCGGCACGATCCAGGCGCAGGTGCATGGCGGCCTGCTCGTGGACATCGACGGCGTGGAGGCGTTCCTCCCCGGTTCGCAGGTGGACGTCTCCCCCGTGCGCGACCTCACGACCTACATCGGGCAGACGTTCGAGTTCAAGGTCATCAAGATCTCCAACGAGCGCAAGAACATCATCGTCAGCCGCCGCGAGCTCATCGAGGGCACGATGGCGGAGAAGCGCGCGGAGCTGCTCGCCTCGCTGCAGAAGGGCGAGGTGCGCAAGGGCAAGGTGAAGAACATCACCGACTTCGGCGCATTCATCGACCTCGACGGCATCGACGGCCTCCTGCACATCACGGACATGAGCTGGGGCCGCGTGAAGCACCCGAGCGAGATGCTCAAGGTCGGCCAGGAGCTCGAGGTGATGGTCCTCGACGTGGACCGCGAGAAGGAGCGCATCTCCCTCGGCCTCAAGCAGACCACGGAGAACCCCTGGACCTCGATCGTGGAGAAGTTCCCGGTCGGCAGCCGCGTGAAGGGCAAGGTCGTGAACCTCGCCGCCTACGGCGCCTTCGTGGAGATCGCCCCCGGCATCGAGGGTCTCGTCCACATCAGCGAGTTCAGCTGGACGAAGCGCGTGGCGCGTCCGAGCGACATGCTCAACGTCGGCGACGAGGTGCTCGTCTCCGTGCTGCAGGTCGACGCGGAGAACCAGAAGATCGCGCTCGGCATCCGCCAGACGCAGGAGAACCCCTGGGACACGGTCCAGGACCGCTACCCGGTGGGCAGCCGCGTGAAGGGCAAGGTGCGCAACTTCACGAACTACGGCGCGTTCATCGAGCTCGAGGAGGGCATCGACGGCATGATCCACATTTCGGACATGTCCTGGACGCGCAAGGTCAACCGTCCGTCCGAGTGCCTGCAGAAGGGCGAGGAGGTCGAGGCGATCGTCGAGTCCGTGGACCCGAAGGAGCAGCGCATCTCGCTCAGCCTCAAGAAGGCGCAGACGGATCCGTGGGCCGAGATCGCGTCCAAGTACCCTGTCGGCAAGCTCGTCAAGGGCAAGGTCTCGAAGATCGCGTCGTTCGGCGCGTTCATCGAGCTCGAGGACGGCGTGGACGGCCTCGTTCACATCTCGCAGATCTCCGACGACCGCGTGACGCACGTCAAGGACGTGCTGAAGGAGGGCCAGGAGGTCGAGGCGCGCGTCGTGAAGCTCGACCGGAAGGACCGCCGCATCGGCCTGTCCATGACGGCCGTGAACATGACGGAGGAGCAGGTCAAGGCCCTCGAGGCCGAGGCCGAGGACACCACCGGCTCGACGCGCTCGTCGTCCGGCGACATGGACTTCGGCAGCCTTGGCGCGGCGTTCGACGACGCGTTCCAGGCCCAGTCCGTGGAGTGGCAGCCCGGCGAATCCGACAAGTAACACTCTCAGAAAGAAAGGATAGTAACCATGTCCAGAGTCTGTGAAATCTGCGGCAAGAAGCCGGCTGCGGGACGTTCGATCATCCGCAAGGGCTCGCCGAAGTACAAGGGCGGCATCGGCCTGCACACGACCGGCATCTCGAAGCGTCGCTTCCTGCCGAACCTGCACACGGTGCGCGTCACCGACGGCAAGGGCAACACCTGCCGCAAGACGGTCTGCGCCCGCTGCATCAAGTCGGGCAAGGTCACGAAGGCGTAACGTCGTCGGGCCCAGCCTGAAAAAAACGAGGAAGGCCGGTGCTTGCGCTCCGGCCTTCTTTGTTTTATAATATGCGCAACCCCGAGGAGAGCAACATGACGGAACCCGAAGAGAACAAGGAAGAATTCGAGACGCCGGAGGCCGAGATGCCGGAGGCGGAGACGCCAGCGACCGAGGCCGAAGAGGAAGAGGGCACGGTGATCCGCGATACGGACATCGTGTTCGACTGTCCGCACTGCGGCCACAACCTCGCGATCGACTATCGCGGTGCGGGCCTGCAGATCGAGTGCGTGAACTGCGGCGAGTCCGTGCTCGTGCCGATTCCCGACGGCATGAAGATCGACGACCTCGACATCGAGCCGGGCGAGATCCTCAAGCAGCTGTTCGCGGCGCGCCGCAACCTGCAGCGCGCCGAGGCGCGCATCGAGGAGCTCGAGCTGGAGCTGCGCGGCGTCACGATGCGGCGCGATACGCTCCGCGCGCTGCTGGAGTCGTTCGCGGTGCAGCTCGAGGAGATGAAGGAGCTGGCGCGCAACGAGATGAAGCTGCGCGACAAGTCGTCCGCGCTCGTCAACCGCCTCGCCGGCGACATCGCGGCCACGATCGGCAACGCGGCGCACGGCGAGATGGAGGACGAGGAGACCGTCGAAAACGCCGAATGAACTCGCGCGCGCATTCTCTTTTCGTCAACGCGCTCACCTTCTCGCGCGTCCCGCTGATCTTCGCGTTCATGGCGTGCGCCGTGGTGGCGGAGCTGCGGCAGAGCTGGCCGTGGATCATCCCGGCCTGCGTCGCGATGGGGCTCGCGGGCGTGACCGATCTCCTCGACGGGCGCCTCGCCCGTCGCTGGCACGTGGTCTCCACGTTCGGGAAGCTCGCCGATCCGCTGATGGACAAGGTGTTCTTCATCGTCTCGTTCCCCACGCTCCTCTGGCTCATCGGCAAGCAGGGCGAGAACGCCGTCCATTTCACGGTGATGCTCGCGTTCACGGTTCTCTACATCCTGCGCGACCAGTGGGTCACGTTCCTGCGCGCCGTGGCGAGCACGTACCATGCGGACGTGAGCGCGATGTGGCTGGGGAAGGTGCGCACCGCTCTGTCGTTCCCCGCGGCCGGGCTGATCTACCTGTACCTGGCGATCCACGGCTACCTGTCCGCGGACTGGAACGGGCCGTTCCTCGCGGCGATCTACTTCGTCGAGGCGTTCCTCATCGTGCTGAACGTCTATTCGTGCATCGTCTACACGCACGCCTACTGGCCCTACATCCGCCGCGCCATCGACGGCGACGACTGATCAGGGGACCAGCCCCTTGAGGGCCTCGGCGTAGCGTTCGCGCCGCTTGATGATGGCGCGGTAGGCGGGGTCTTTCTCGGGATCGGGCAGTGCCACGTTGTGCGTGGACTTCCATTCCTTGTACTTCTGGTTCAGCTCCTGCACCTTGACGCGGAGCTGCGAGATCTCGTAGGTCATCTTGCGGAGGGCGTCGGCGTCCGCCGACTCCTTCAGCCGCTTGGCGGTCTCCTCCTTCGCGCGGAGGTCCTTCAGGGCGCGGGCCGCCTCCTGCAGGTAGGGGGCGCTCGCCCGGGCCTTGTCGAGAATGCCCTTCTTCGCCTTCTCCGCCTCGCCCGCCAGCTCGTAGTAGGCGCGGAGGTTCGCCAGCTGGTTGGAGGAGAGGAGACCGGGTTCACCGGTGAGGCAGAGGACGTTCTCGGCGGGGACGCGCACGGGGTGGAGGATCTTCTTCTGCTGCAGGAACGTGCCGACGACCTTGGCGCCGGCCGCGTCGGTGACGGTTTCCGTGATCTTCAGGAAGCGTCCGCCCGCCACGTTGCCGAACGGCTTGCCGTCCAGCGTCTCCACGGCCGTGATGCGCGTGAGCACGCCCCATTTCGCGCGTGCGGGATCCGTCCGGCGCACAGCGGGAGCGCCCCCAACGGAATCGTTCGCACCACCAACGGGAGCGCTCGCGCTTGTCGCGAGCGGGCTAGAACTGGGCCGCGACAAGCGCGGCCCCTCCCGCCCCTCCCCGGGAACGTTCGTCCCCTCCCCGGGAACGTTCGTCCCCTCAACGGGAGCGCTCGCGCTTGTCGCGAGCGACCGATCGAGCCGCGCCTCCACCGAATCCACGACCTCGCAGATCTTCGCGCGCACGTCGGCGGGCAGGCGCTCGCCGAGGGCGGGCGCGAAATGCCAGACGAGGGCGCCGGCGCCTCCTGCCACCACGACGTAGATCAACCAGAATTTCATACCCATGGCTGGTTGCGCGTTTTACTTGACGGGCAGGAGACGGTCCGCGCCGAAGTAGGGGCGGAGAACCTCCGGCAGGAGCACGGAACCGTCCTCCTGGAGGTGCTGCTCGAGGAGCGCTACCATGAGGCGGGGGAGGGCCACGCCGGAACCATTGAGCGTGTGGACGAGCTTCGTCTTCCCGTCCGCGTCCTTGAAGCGGCAGTTCAGGCGGCGGGCCTGGTAGTCGGTGAAGCAGCTGCAGGAGCTGACCTCCAGCCACTGCTGCTCGCCGGGCGCCCAGAGCTCGAGGTCGTAGCACTTGGCGGCGGAGAAGCCCATGTCGCCGGACGAGAGCATCAGCACGCGGAAGTGGAGCCCGAGGCCCGTGAGCACCTCCTCGGCCTCGTGGACGAGCGTCTCGAGCTGCTGGAACGAGGTGGAGGGGTGGACGAAGTTGACCATCTCGACCTTGTCGAACTGGTGTACGCGGAGCATGCCGCGCGTCATCTTGCCGGCGCTCCCGGCCTCGCGGCGGAAGCAGGGCGTGTAGGCGGTGAGCTTGACGGGGCTCTCGGGCGTGATCTTCGGGAGCTTCACGCCGTCGAACACGTCGTCGCGGTAGTAGTTCGTGACGGGCACCTCGGCGGTGGGGATGAGCCAGAAGTCGTCCGCGTTCGAGTGGTAGAGGTCCTCGGCGAACTTCGGGAGCTGTCCGGTGCCGGTCATGGACGCGGAGTTGACGAGGAAGGGGGGCAGCATCTCGGTGTAGCCCTGCTTCTGGCAGTGGAGGTCGAGCATGTACTGGATGAGCGCGCGCTGGAGCTTCGCGCCCTGCCCGAGGATGATCGGGAAGCCGGTGCCCGTGAGCTTCACGCCGCGCGGGAAGTCGAAGATGCCGAGGCGCTCGCCGATCTGCATGTGGTCGGGGATCGGGTAGGCGGGGTCCTTCCACTCGCCCACGTGGCGCACGACCTTGTTGGACGAGGAGTCGAGTCCGGTGGGGATTTCCGGTGCGGGGATGTTGGGAATCATGAGGAGCGTCTCGCGGAGGTCCGTCTCGACCTGTGCGAGCTCGCGGTCGATCTCGGCGATGCGGTCGCCGATTGCGCGCATCTTCTCCTTGGCGGCGGAGACGTCCTGCCCCGCCTTCGCGGCGGCGCCGATTTCCTTCGACGCGCTGTTGCGCTGCTGCTTGAGCGTTTCGGTCTCGCCGATGAGCGAGCGGCGCCTCTCGTCGAGGTCGCGCGCGCGGGCGACTTTCTCCTGTTCCACGCCGCGCCGCGCGAGCTGCGCGGCGGTCTCGTCGAACTCTTCCCGGATTCTCTTGATGTCGATCATGTCAGTTTCCTTCCTTCAAGGGGCGAATAGTATACCACAATTCCGGAAATTCCGGAAAGCCCGGAAATTCCGGAACTTCCGGAAAATCCGGAGAACCTCACGGGAGCGGTCGCGCTTGTCGCGACCGGCCCCCAAACTTTCCTTGCGCCCCTTGCACCCTCGGTGAAAGAGTGGTATACTACAGATGCAATCAAAACCATGTCCAATCCTAGCGCCATGCACGAAAGGAACAATGCAATGAACCGCATGATGAAGATCATCGCGGGCGGGTTCTTCCTGTCCGCCGCCATCACGGCCCACGCGGGCGCGAACTTGATCAAGAACGGCACGTTCGAGGGAACGGCCACTCAGGCGAACTGGGGCGCGTACGCGACCCCCGCGAACGTTTCAGCGGGGAAGTTCCGCTGCGACAGTTGGACGTTCTACAACTCCAGCGACGGCGGCGTGACGAAGCTCGACAGCACGGCAGGTCTCGGAGTGTCAGGGGGAACATGGGCGCCGAGCATCCCCTCCTCTGTGGCGGGGCCGTACCTGCTCTTCATCCAGGCGTCGAAGGACGTCAATGCGCCGCGTACCGCATACGTGGAGCAGTCCATCGGGACTCTCCCCATCGGCGTCTATCGTGTCTCGTTCACGTATGGCGTGCGCAGCTCGAGTAATCCTGTCACGACGTACATTGAATTGGTCGATGAGAACGGAACCGTGTTCAGCGTGGGTAGCGTCAACACGACGACGCAATCCGCCCAGTCGTTTTCGAAGGACATCTTCCTTCCGAGCGGCACCTATACGTTCCGATTCCGCCAGCCGTTCGTCGGAACCGACCGCTCCAACGTATTCGAGGACGTTTCCGTGGTGCGCCTCGACGCGCGGATCGGGGAGAAGGGCTATGCCGATCTCGCATCCGCCCTGACGGCGGCATCGACGAACGACGTGATCGTGTACGCGACGACCGACGACGCGCAGGACGCGTCTATCTCTGGCGCGAACATCGTGTGGAATGGTAACATGCCCGTTGTACAGGTCCCCGGCACGCTCACCTTCGGCGGCGCGAACACGATTGCCGCATACGCCTCCGCGCCCGGCACGTACACGCTCTTCACCGCGAACGCCATCGTCATGGAGTCGGGCGCGACGCTTACGCTCGACTCGCCCGTGACGGACGGCCTTGTGCGCACGCTGGACGTCGGCGCAAACACCGTCACGCTCACGGTCGCGCTCGACCCCGCACGTACGGAAATGGTGATCAACGGCGACTTCGACATCCCCGGCACCTCCGCCGGCACGGCGAACGTCAACGCCCCGTCCTGGTCGTATTCCTATCCGTTCGGCGGGTTCTGCGTCCCGTGGTGGAACTACTACTGCACTGAAGCTGGCGGCAGCGGCTGCGGCATCTCCAAGGCGAACGGCACCTGGCTTGCGAACCAGACGCATGACGGCACGTATTCGCTCTACGGGCAGGGATATCTGGCCGACACCCCGATGGTCCGGCAGGACTTCGGCGCGACGCCCGCCGGCGTCTACCGCTTCTCCTTCAACTGCGCCACGCGCCCCAGCTACGCCAACGCGAGCTGGCGCGCCGGCATCCGCAAAAACGGAACGGTCGTCCACACGATTTACACCGGGCCGCGTGGCAACCACCTGTTCGAGAAGTGGGACGCCGTCGTTGCACTTCCCGCGGCGGACGCCTACGGTCTCCAGTTCCTGCACTTCGACGGGGACAACGAAGCGGGGAACAGCTCCAAGTCGGCCGTAATCGATGACGTCTCCTTCCTCCGCACGGCAGTCGCGGGCTGGAGCGTCGCGGACGGCGTGACGACGCTCGCCGGCGCGGCGGAGGTGCCGCCGGGCAGCTTCATCGACGGCAACGCCGCGTTCGCCGCCGGTGCGGAGCTTTCCATTTCCGGCAACCTCTACGTGCCCACGCTCACCGTCGCCGGCACGCTGACGGTGAAGGGTGCGGTGACGGTCACGCTTCCCGCCGCATACGATACGACGGAGGGCGTCTACACGCTCATCGAAGCGGGCGCGCTCGCGTTCGACGAGGGCGCGTCGCTCGCGATCAACCCCGCCCAGGCCGACATTCAGGACGGTGAGGCGGTGCGCCACGCGGTTTTGGAGATTTTGGGGAATTCGGTCGTTCTGCGGATGTTCAGGGACAATCCCGTTGCGAACAACTACCGCAAGAGCACGGCGGAGTGCGTCGATACGCTCTTCACCACCGACGCCAACTGGAGCCACGAGCACTATCCGACGAACGGCGACGTCAATGTGATCTTCAACCATCCCGGAACGGTCTTGTTCGACAACGCATACACGAATATTGCTGGGCTCGTCTATCTTTTCCGCAACGGCCTCCAGGCACCGGTCGTCTTCGACGCGACCGACGACGCCTACGGGTTTGACTTCAAAGGTAGTTACCTTTTCATGGGCGCGGGTGCAGGTACTGGTTTCACGGGCTGGACGGAGTTCCGGCGCGGGACGTACGCGGGCACCTATTTCTGCCTGAACGGCACTGACGGCAGCGGGCCGAACGGCAAGTTCCGCATTGACTTCGCGGGCGCAACGGTGAACATCGTCAACTGTCTCCAGTGCGGGTATGCCGCCAACAGCGAAAGCGAGGTGAACGTCTCGGGCGGCCTCGTCAGCATGGGTGCCGCCTACAACACGAACATCAAGCCCCGCACGAAGAACCGCACGCGCGTCACGGGCGGAAAGTTCGATTTGAGGGAAAATCTCCACGCCTGCGCCGGAACGAATTCCGAACTCGACTTCGAGATCACCGGCGGCGAGATGGAGGTCGTCGGGCGCATCTACGCCGACGCGAAGATCGGCTCGTTCGCCGACGTGCGCCTTTCCGGCGGCGTGATACGGACGGACGCGATTTCCCTGCCCGCCGGCTACGGCAGGTTCCTCTTCAACGGCGGCGCGCTCGCGCCGCGCGCGGCGTCCACCGCCTGGCACGACGGCAGCACGGCGTTCACCGTCGCGGCGGGCAAGAGCGCGATCGTCGATACGGAAGGGAAGGATGTTACGTGGTGTCCGACAGTGTCGGACACATCGGGCGGCCAGGCATACGGCTTCACGAAGCGCGGCGCGGGCACGCTCGCGTTCCCAGCGGCGCAGACGTTCACGGGCGCGCTCTCCGTGGAGGGCGGCACGCTCCTCGCGCCAGTGGCGGTCGCGGCGTCCTCGGTCGGCGTCGCGAACGGCGCCATGTACAGCGTTGCAGACGGCACGGCGGGGCAGACATTCACCCTTAACGTGCTCACGCTGGACGGCGGCGCGCGCCTCGCGATTGATGTGACGGACGCGGCGAGCGACACGTTCACCTCTGAAGCGCTCGACATCTCCGGCGCGTCGTCGGCGAATCCGATATTGATTGTCGTGAACCCTCTCGGCATCGCGGAGCTTCCGATGGGCGTTGACTACACCGTCATCGCGTCCGGCCTCTCCTCCGGTGACGAGGCGAAGTTCGCCGTGAGCGGCATCGACGCGCGGCTCGCCGTGGTGAACGGCGCGCTCGTGATGCGCAGCTCGAACCGCCTGAAGGTGACAACTGAATGGAGCGGCGCGGCGAACGACGGCGGCAAGTGGACGACCGGCGGCAACTGGACCGGCGGAGAGGCGCCGCAGAACGGCGACACCGCCGCGTTCAACCTCGCGGCAGGAGGCGCGACGGACTTCGACATCGCGGGTCTCGCGCTCGGCGGTCTCGTGTTTGGTGATACGGCAGGCGCATTCACGCACGGCGGCGCGGAGCAGCTGCGCGTCGCGAATGCGTTCACGAACGCCTCGGCGAACGCGCAGACGTTCCACACACCGGTCGCGCTCGGCGTGAGCGGGCAGCCGTTCGAGCTGAACACGGCGGGCGACACGGTGTTCACGGGCGTGACATCCATCGCAGCCTCGACGCTGACGAAGAAAGGTGCGGGCACGCTCGCCGTGCCAGGCGCGGCGGTGCTCACCGCGCAGCGCATCGAGGTGGACGCGGGCACGCTCCGCATCGACGAAAGGGCGGTGACGACGGATGCGCCAGTTGACGGCGACATCGTGGTGAAGGACGGCGCGCGCTTGGACCTCCATGTCGCTTCTACTGCTCGCGACATCCAGAAGAACGAGCTGACGCGCTCCAAGACGATCCATGTCGCAGGTAGCGGCCCAGACGGCGCGGGTGCGCTCTACAATTCCATCCTATCAGCACCAGGCGGCTCATCCCATATCAGCCGCCTTGTGCTGACGGGTGATACCAAGGCGGGCGGCGGGAACGTCACCGTGCGCGGTGCCATGTCCGCCTCCGACTCCGCCTATCCGGACGCTTCGATCACGGGGCCGTACACCCTCACGGTGGCAAATGCCGGACCGACGACGGCGGACGACATCTTCTTTATCGCCAATTCCGCAATCAATGTCGCTGGCATCAACCTGACGGGCGGGATGCAGTTAGAGGGTACGCTCACGGGAACGGTCGCGAACGGCGTGAGGCTTTCGGACGGAAGCAGCCTGCGCCTTCGCGAAGCCGTTGTACCAGAGGGTATTCCGCTTTCCGTGGATGCCGGCGCGACAGTTGACGTGAACAGTGCCAATGGCGCGACGACGGTGAACGGTTCGCTGAAGATCGGCGCGGGTGCGACGCTGAACGTAACTCCCTCTCAGCCGATCACGTTCAACGGCGCGGTTACGAACGCCGGCACGTTCGTGCAGGCGACGAAGGGTAACATCTATTTCGACGGTCCGTCCGTGGAGGGCGGTACGTATGTCGCAAACAACAACCACCTCTGGTTCGGCGGCGCGATCGACTCGCCGGAGAGCGAGATCGCGATCCGCGGCGCGAGCGCCAGCGCGGGCATCATTATCTTCGGCGCGCAGAGCACACTGCCGGGGACGGGACTGCCGAACTTCAAGTCGATCAACGTGACGGGGCCGTTTGCGGAGGCGCGCTTCATGCCGCGCGCGGCGTGCGAGATCACGAACAGCCTCTACGACGCCGTCGTCGCGAACGCCGGCATTGTGTTCATCGACAGCGTCGAGCACGCGGCGGCGACCGTGACGGTGAAGAACGCGACGTGGACGACAAAGGGCGACTTCAGGCTTGGTTCTGTGGATGGAAGGGGTTCCTACCTCAAAATTGCAGACGGTGCCACGCTCACCGTCGCGTCCGGACATGGCCTCTACACCGCCAACGGTGTCTCAAACCCATACGAAAACGTGCTTGAGGTCGCTTCCGGCGGCGTGCTGAACTATCCCGGCGCAAACAACTACTTCCAGATCGGGCGCGGCTCTTCCGGCGTCGACACGAACGCCCTGCCGCAGCGGCTCCTCATCTCCGGCGGTACGGTGAACATGCCGGACGGGCAACTCCTCATCGGTGCCTACACGCGCACGGCATACGTCGACCTGACCGGCGGGCTTCTCGCCGTGCAGCAGCTCCAGCCCCGGCAGACGCCCAATTACATCGCAAATTGGAAGAACGCCTACGATGTGCGCTTCACGCAGACGGGCGGCACGCTCGAACTTGGCTCTGGCGGAAGCTGGAGCGCGATTCCCGCCGTCGACAAGCCGTATCTCGACCTGGAGGCCGGCACGCTCCGCGCGGCGGAGAACCTGTCCAACAGGTACGGCTACGTGAACATCCAGTTCGGCGCGTCGCCGGCGGCACACGGCGAGTACACGGTTGACCTGAACGGCAACACGGTGAACTGGAACGCGCCGCTTGCGGGCGCGGGCGATGTGACGGTCACGGGCGCGGGTACGTTCAACAGCGTACCGGCTCTCCAGTCGATTCCGCTTGGCAAGTGGACCATCACGAACACGATGGCGGTCGCCGACCTCTCCGGCGCGGCCGGTTTTGCGGGCGGCCTCACGGTCGCACCCGGCAAGTCGGCGAAGATCGCCGTCCCGGGCGAGGGACTTGTGGAATGGGCGTTTTTCAACAACAACCAGATCGCCGACATGAACGCCCTCAAGGCGTACACCGGCGTGTGCCCGTATGTGAACTCGACGCTTGGGCATGTGCATCTCTCCTTCGGTTCCAATGTCGCGCCGATGGGGACCAACTCGCGCTTCGTCTATCGCGGGCAGTTCTACGTCGAAGCCGACAAGGCGGGCACGTGGTACTTCGGCGTCAACTACGACGACAACATCACGCTCGTCATTGACGGCGTCGATGTCGCTTCCTCGACGGCGTACAACATCGTCGGAACGGGCAGCGTCGAACTTGCCGAAGGTTGGCACGACTTCCGCATCTGCGTCCTCGACGGCAGCGGATCGTGCGGGCCGTATGTGTCTGGCTGGAGCAACACGATGGGCGTTGGCTGGAGCACGGACGCCGCGGCGGAAGGTTCTACTGCCGCTTCCGCCTACACGAAGTTCGACACGACGACGCTCGCGATGCGCCTCCCGCAGGGCGCGGCGACGCAGACGGCAGTCCGCATGAAGGCGGCGCCGGTGAGCGATGGTTCGACGTACATGAACGAAACGCAGCCGTTCACGCTGTGTGACAGCGTGACGAACAACCTCGCGCTCCTCCACAACCTCAACGCCGACAGCGTCGCCTCGGTGGCGAACAGCCAGACCGTCCACTATGAAGGCTCCTTCCTCGTGCCGGAGGAGAACGCCGGCAGCTGGACGTTCACTGGACAGTACGACGATTATCTGACGCTTGAGGTCGATGGCGTCCGTCGATTCAGCACGGGTGGTGCAAGCAAGTCCGCCACTGCCACGTTCGCGCTTTCCGCCGGGTGGCATTCGTTCCGCATCGCCGTGGTCGATGGCGTTGGCAACTACGGAGGCAAGCTGACGGACGACAACGGCAAGGTGTGCGCGCTCAAGGCCAAGCCTGCGAACGCCACGAAGACGCTTGCCTTCGACGGCTCCAACTTCCGCCTTGCGTACAGCGCGGCGGACGCACAGAAGATGTGCGCGGCGGGTCTCGGCGGCGAGATCGAGATCGGCGAGGGCGCGACGCTCCAGAACGACGTGGCGGCGGGCTTCTGCCCGATCTACGGCACGCTGAAGGGCAGCGGCACGCTCTCGGGCGCGTTCCGCTTCACCGGCACGACCAACTGCTGGAAGGTGACTCAGGCCAGCGTACGCGAGCTCGCCCGCGTCGAATTCGCGAACCCGACGAAGGAGACATTCACGGGCCTCAAGACGCTCAATGTCACCTTCAGCGACAAGCCGACCAAGGCCTTGTATTACCTTACGACCGCCACGGTTGACGGTCTGACCGAGGCCGACCTCGAGGGTACGGCAGTGACTGTGACTGACGGCGAGCACGACTACTCCGCCAACTTCGCGCTCACAGTCCGCAACGGCCGCCTTGCCCTCGCCAATTCCAAGCCCGGCGGCATCGTCGTCATCGTGCGGTAGGACTGGTAGGGCGCGATCACCGAGCGCGCCGTTCCCCGTGCGGGCCGCCCGGTGGTCGGCCCCTACCGGTTCGCATGGTAGGGCGCGATCACCGAGCGCGCCGTTCCCCGTGCGGGCCGCCCGGTGGTCGGCCCCTACCGGTTCGCATGGTAGGGCGCGATCACCGAGCGCGCCGTTACTCGTGCGACCCCTACCATTTTCGGCTTGCGGGCGGCGGTGTGATTATGGTATCATTCAAGCCGTTCAAATGTTGAAGAGGTAGCCCTTGAAGAAAGTGATTGCAAAAAACAGCAAAAAGCAGGTGCGTGTCGGCAAGACGGCGCGCAAAGAGGGGCTTTTGCCGCCGCCCGTGGGGACGAGCGACTGGGCGACGTTTTCACGCGATTCCTATTGTGTTGACAAGACGCTCATTCTGAAGGACCTCATCGACTCGAAGTCGCGCGTGGTGCTGTTCACGCGCCCACGGCGCTTCGGCAAGACAACCATGCTGGAGATGCTCCGCGCGTTCTACGAGGGTGAGGCGTCGCTGTTCCGTGACAAGAAGATCTGGGCGGCGGGGGCTAAGTACCGCAAGGAGCAGGGCGGGCACCCTGTGATCTTCCTGTCGTTCAAGGACATCAAGCAGACTACTGTAGAAGAGGCGTTCGCTCGCCTTGCCGCCGTGATCGGCGACGAGGTCGCCCGATTTGCGGATTGCATTGAGAACGGGTGGGGAAACGGGGCAAAGAAACGGTCGCTGCGCAAGGTGATAAACCGCGAGGGAACGAAGGACGAGCTTTCCGAATCGCTCGGACTCCTCTCCGAGGCGGTCCATGCTTTCACGAAGAAGCTTCCCGTCATCCTGATCGACGAGTACGACCAGCCAATCACGACGGCCTCGACGAACGGATTCTACGGACAAGCTGCCGGAGATCAAGGCCTGGTACGACGGCTACGATTTCGGCGGCACGGAAATCTACAATCCGTGGAGCGTGCTGCGGTATTTCCAGTGCAATTGCAAGCCCGACTCCTACTGGCTCGACACGCGCGCATACACCACCGAGATGCTCGCCGACTTCGCCGCACACGGCGAGAAGCGCGACATCCTCAAGTTCGGCATGGCCTTCTACAAGAAGAATCTGGTCGTCTGCAAGGACATCCCCCGTCGCCCTGCCAAAAATACGGCGGCGTCATCGAAATCGCCAAAGATTAAAAGGAAAGGGAAACAATGAGAAAACATATTGCTGTTGCGGCTCTTGTGGCTGCGGCGCTTACGGCATTGTCCGATGTCTCGTATCTGGGTTCTGCCACGTCGGGCGACGCGGGGCAGCCCCGTCCGACAGGCCTCACGGCGGAGCGGCTCGCCGTTCCGTGCGGCATCGACGTCCCCGTGCCGCGCCTCGGATGGAAGGTGGCGGCGGCGAAGGGCGCGCGGGACGTCACGCAGAGCGCCTGGCGCGTGCTCGTGGCGTCGTCGCGCGCGCGCCTCGACGCCGACGACGGCGACGTGTGGGACTCCGGAAAAGTTTCGGGCGCGGACACGATCGACGTGGTGTATGGCGGGAAGCCGCTCGCCTCGTCACGTCGCTACTGGTGGAAGGTGCGCACGTGGGACGGCGCGGGCGCGGCCTCTGACTGGAGCGTGCCCGCCACGTGGGTGACGGGCATCCTGCCGCCGGACGGCTGGAAGGCGAAGTGGATCGGCCCCGCGCCCGAGACGCGTCCCGACGCCGACTTGGCCGGCGCGCATTGGATCACCGACAAGCCCAACGCCCGCGGCGACGTGGTGATTTCGCTTGAGTTCGACTTCGCCGGCGCGAAGCCCGGCGAGTACGTGGAGCTGTTGCACGCCGCCTCGGCAAAGCACGAGATCGACGTGAACGGAAGGGAGTTCCACCGCCATTTCGGGCAGGTGGACCGCTGGAACCATCTGCGCTTCCGCGACATGACGCCGTGGCTGAAACCCGGCAAGAACACGATGACTGTCCGCGTGAAGAAAGGCGGAAGGGGAACCCCGCTGGCGTTCATCTGCGCGTTGCGCTTCCCCGATGGCCGCCGCATCGTGACGAACGGCACGCGCGGAAAAGATCTCGGCGCCCTGCGCGACACGCCGTACGGCAGGGCGCTTGTCACGCGCGAGGAGATCGCGTCGCCCGCCTTTGAGAAGAGGATCGCCATCACCAAGCCCGTCGTCTCCGCTTTTCTCCACGTGACGGGCGTCGGCTTCTACGAGGCGTCGCTGAACGGACGCAAGATCGGCGACAAGGTGCTTGACCCGTCGCCCACGGCCTACGACAAGCACGTCCTCTACTCCACCTACGATCTCGGTAGCGCGCTGAAGCCGGGCGAGAACACGTTGAAGGTGCTGGTGGGACACGGCTGGTACGACGTGCGCTCGATCGCGGTGTGGAACTTCGACGTCGCGCCGTGGCGCGACTTCCCGCGCATGATCGCGCAGCTCGAGATCGCGTATGCGGACGGCTCGCGCGAGACAATCGTCTCGGACGGCTCGTGGCGTCAGGTGGAAAGTCCCGTCGGCTACGACTGCATCCGCGAAGGCGAGGTGATCGGCGCGCACCATCCCGCGCAGCCCGACTTCGCGAAGCGCGAGATACGCGCGGCCGAGGTGTCCGCGCCAAAGGGCGCGCTCGTCGCGGAGAACTGTCCAGGCGCGAAGGTGGTGCGCACGATTGCGCCGAAGGCGATCCACGCATTCCCCGACGGCACGTATGTGGTGGAGTTCCCGGAGAATTTCGCGGGATGGATTCGGATGGACGTGCGCGGACAGAAGAAGGGCGACGTGCTCGTGGTGCGCTACGACGAGCGCGCGAACAAGGACTTCTCGCCGGCGACGGTCCGGCGCATCGACTGCCATTTCCGCTACACGGCCTCGCAGGCCGTCTGCGCCACGGGCGCGGAGTTCCAGACGGACCGCTTCGTCTCCTCCGGCGCGGCAGTGGAGCGGTACGAGCCGCGCTTTACGTACAACGGTTTCCAGTACGTCGTCCTCAGGGGACTTCGCGCCGCGCCGCGCGCCGCGGACATCACGGGCTGCGTGGTCCACACCGACTTCCCCGCGATTGGCTCGTTCTCCTGCTCGGACGAGACGTTCAACACGCTCATGCTGATGGGCGACCGCGCGTACCGCTCCAATTTCGCGGACGGCTATCCGACGGACTGTCCGCACCGCGAGAAGAACGGCTGGACGGGCGATGCCTCCATCGCGTCCGAACTCGCGCAGTACTGCTTCGAGAACACAGCTGCCTACGAGAAGTGGCTGCGGGACATCATGGACACGCAGCTCGCGAACGGCGACATCTGCTGCATCGTCCCCACGAGCGGTTGGGGATTCCGCTGGGGCAACGGTCCCGCGTGGGACAGCGCACTGCCCGTGGTCGCGTGGAACCTCTGGTGCTACCGGGGTGACCGCCGCATCCTGGACGTGGTGTATCCCGCCTTGAAGCGCTACGTCGACTTCACCTCGACGAAGGCGAGGGGCAACCTCGTGCGGCATGGCCTCGGCGACTGGATTCCCGTGGAGAGGCGGCACATGCCTTCAACCGAGCTGACCTCCAGCTGCTACTACCGCCAGGCGGCGGCGATTCTCTCGCGCATCGCCGCGATCAAGGGGCTTGCTGACGACGCGGCGCGCTACGCGAAGCTCGCCGATGCCATCAAGACGGCAATCCACGCGAAGTTCTACAAGGGCAACGGTGTCTACGACAACGCCCGCCAGACGGCGCAGGCGTTCCCGCTCGCGTTCGGCGTGGTGCCGGAGAGCGAGCGTGCGGCAGTGGCGGCGAAACTCGTGGAATCCGTGGAGAAGGAGGGATGTCATGTGGACATTGGCCTCCTCGGTTCCAAACACGTCTTCCGCGCGCTGAGCCGCATCGGTCGCACCGACCTCGCGTTCAAGATGCTCACGAACCCGACGAAACCCTCGCCCGTCGAGTGGATCCAGAAGGGTGGGACCACGCTGTGGGAGGACTGGGGCGACGGCGCGAGCCGCAACCACATCATGTTCGGCGACTTCATGGCGTGGGCGTACCAGTACCTCGGCGGCATCCAGCTGCCGGAGAAAGATGGCAGTTGCGCGGCGATTCCCGACGTTTCGGCGACGGCGCTCCGGGAAGTCGTGATCGCGCCGCAGTTCATCGACGCGCTCACGTGGGCGAAGGCGTCGGTGGACGGACCCAACGGCACGATCGCCACGGCCTGGCGGCGTGACGGCACGAAGGTGACGCTCGACGTGACGGTGCCGCCCAACACCACGGCCATCGTGCGCCTGCCGGGGCAGCCCGACCGTCGTGTCGGATCCGGCACGCACACATTCGCCGTTGCCCTTTAGGCCGGTTTTTCATTGCGCGGACGGCGGGGGTTTGGTACACTAGCCGCATCGTACATACGAAAGGAACGATGCAATGAAAGTGAAATCTCTGGCGTTTGCGGCGGCGGTCGCGACGGGCGCGACCCTCATGGCTGCGGAGTTCAAGCCGGCGGACGTGCTTGTGTACACGCGCTGGCAGTACGTGAAGAACCAGCAGACCGGCGAGGTCGCGAAGGGCGGAACCGCCCCGTGGTCCAAGCCGTACCACCACGAATCGACGGAGCAGGGCGCGGAGGAGGTCCGCCGCTACTTCACGGCGAACGGGCTGTCGTGTCTCGTGACGGACGACCCGGCGGTGTTCACGTCGGGCGCGATGAAGACGTTCAAGGCGATCATGCTCTGCAACTGCAACCACGAGCTCTTCGAGAACGCCGCGCAGCGCGAGGCGTTCTACAAGTACGTGGAGAACGGCGGCGGACTCGTCGCCACGCACTCCTCGAGCGCGTGCGAGCGCGGGGACAAGCGGTTCCGCGACTTCCTCGGCGGCGCGTTCGAGCGCCACTACAGGATGATGCCGGTCAAGTTCAGCCGCGTGGACGCCAAGCATCCCGCGATGACGATGTTCCCGCAGGGGAGCGTCTGGGAGATGGACGAGGTGTATCTCAACCATCCTGACGAGACGGGGCTGCGTCCGCTCATGATCCTCGACTGGAAGGACGTGGAGCCGAAGTCGCGCAAGACGGACAAGTACGGCTGCCCGAAGATCGGCGGACACGTCCTCGAGTGGTGCAAGACCTACGGCAAGGGCCGCATCTTCTACACGGCGCTCGGGCACCGTCCGAAGGACTGGTGCAAGATGGAGTGGCAGCTGCACCTCTTCGAGGCGACGAAGTGGGCGATGGGCGAGCGTCCCGACAACGTCGAGGTGAAGACCACGACCGCGAAGGTGCGCACGACCATCGAGGGCGTCGAGTGCGTGAAGGACGGCAAGACGGTGTGGAAGTTCAACATCGCGAACCGCGAGAACAAGCCGTTCGTGCATCCGCTCTGCCTGCCGGACGGACGCTGCTTCACGGATGCGCGTCCCGCAGACCACCCCTGGCACCTCGGCCTCTGGTTTTGCTGGAAGTTCATCAACGGGCTCAACTACTGGGAGCCGCGCGGTCCGGCTGCCGGCAACCTCTTCCCCGACGGCATGACGGTCGTGAAGAACTTCAAGATCGTGCCGAAGGGCGGTGCGTGCGACGTGCAGCTCTCGATGTGGTACGGTCCGCGCGCGCAGCCGGGCAAGGTGCTTCTGGAGGAGGAGCGCCGGGTTCAGTTCACGGCGCCCGACGCGAAGGGCGGCTACAAGATCCGCTCCACGCACGTGTTCACGGCGCGGGACAACGTGAAGTTCGACTGCCGCCGTCCGGTGGGCTATGGCGGGTTCTCGCTGCGCATGGCGACGATGATGCGCGAGTTCAAGATGTCCGGCGTCGGCGGCGAGCCGAGCCACGACAAGAACGTCGGCGGCCCCAAGGAGATGACGGCCGTCCGCTATGTCGATCCCAAGACGGGCCATGGCATCGAGGTGAAGGAGCTGGCGCCGCTCGAGACCGAGCGCATCTACACGTGGAGCGACCACCGCTTCGTGAACCCGATGCCGATCTACGAGAAGCCGCTTGAACTCAAGCCCGGCGAGAGGTTCACCCTCGACTACGAGATCGCGGTGTTTTAACACGTGGTGTAATGCCGGCGTGTCCTGGCATTACACCGGATGTAATCTTTTGCATGAAACTTGAATTCATGTTTGGAAATCGGATTGTTTTAAACGGCACGGTTTGTGCTTTCAAAACTTTAATCAACTGGGGTGGAGTGTCCCCCCGTCAAGGAGAAACAAAATGAGCAAATACGTCGAGCGCGTCCTCAAGGAAACGGCCGCGCGCAATGGTAACGAGCCTGAATTCCTTCAGGCCGTCGATGAAGTGCTGACGACCCTCGATCCGGTCCTCAAGAAGAACCCGCAGTACGAGGCCAACGCGATCCTCGAGCGCATGGTCGAGCCGGAGCGCGTGATCATGTTCCGCGTTCCGTGGGTGGACGACAAGGGCATCGTCCGCGTGAACCGCGGTTACCGCATCCAGATGAACAGCGCGATCGGCCCCTACAAAGGCGGCCTGCGCTTCGACCCCACGGTGAATCTGGGCGTGCTGAAGTTCCTCGCGTTCGAGCAGGTGTTCAAGAACTCGCTCACCACGCTCCCGATGGGCGGCGGCAAGGGCGGTTCGGACTTCAACCCGAAGCAGAGCCCCCACACGCCCGGCAAGCGTTGCAGCGACGCCGAGGTGATGCGTTTCTGCCAGAGCTTCATGACGGAGCTCTTCCGCCACATCGGCCCTGACACGGACGTGCCGGCGGGCGACATGAACGTGGGCGGCCGCGAGATCGGCTACCTCTTCGGCCAGTACAAGCGCCTCGCGAACGAGTGGACGGGCGTCCTCACGGGCAAGGGCCTCTCCTTCGGCGGCTCGCTGATCCGTCCGGAGGCGACCGGCTACGGCGACATCTACTTCGCCGAGAACATGCTCGCCATGCGCGGCGAGACGTTCGAGGGCAAGAAGTGCGTGATCTCCGGTTCGGGCAACGTGGCGAGCTTCGCCGCGCAGAAGCTGATGCAGCTCGGCGCGAAGGTGATGACGCTCTCCGATCGTTCCGGCGCGATCTTCTGCGAGGACGGCATCACGGAGAAGATGCTCAAGGACATCATGGTCCTCAAGACCGTCAAGCGCGGCGAGCTCGCCGACTTCGCGAAGAAGACGAAGGCCGTCAAGTTCTTCGCCGGCAAGAACAGCTGGCAGATCGCGGACAAGATCGACGCGGCGTTCCCGTGCGCCCGCCAGAACGAGCTGAACGGCAAGGACGCCGAGTACCTGCTCAAGCACGGCTGCACGCTCGTGGGCGAAGGCGCGAACATGCCGTCCACCCCGGACGCGATCGCGGCGTTCCTCAAGGCCAAGATCATGTACTCCCCGGGCAAGGCGTCGAACGCCGGCGGCGTGGCCACTTCGGGCCTCGAGATGTCGCAGAACTCGGAGCGTCTCAGCTGGACCGCCGAGGAGGTGGACTCCAAGCTCAAGGGCATCATGAAGTCCATCCACGACAACGCCTGGGAAGCCGCCGCCAAGTACGGCGACAAGGGCAACTACGTGATGGGCGCGAACATCGCCGGCTTCGTGAAGGTCGCCGACGCGATGGTGGCCCAGGGCGTGTGCTGAGTGCGCGCGCGCGGTTGACGCCATGGAGAAATTCGAACTCGACAAGGCATTGACCGAGGAGATCCGCGCCCGCGTATTGGGCGCGGGTTTCATGAAGCTCGTACAGTCCGTCCGTCGCAACGGCAAGACGTTCCGCATCTCGCTGCGCCCCGTGTCAATCGGCGGCGAGACGCGCTACCAGGCCGAAATGAACGACGACGGACATGTGCAGGCGAAGAACCTCGACGCGAACGGCGCGGCCGAGGGTCTGGAGGAGATCATCGCGCAGAAGGGGGCGCGTGATTTCCACCTCATGACGGCATCCGGCGACCTGCACGTGCGCGTGACCCGGAAGGGCCACGTGCACGTGTCGCGCTCCGCGGAGATGGACCGCGTCGTGAAGGTGCAGCCGCACGACCGCGTGAAGAAGCTGCCCCTCACCTCGTTCGACTCGTCCGCGCTCCTGCAGGTGATCGGCCTCGCGGACGGCGAGGGGCGCGTGCGCGCCTCGATGCGCGGCAAGTACGACCAGGTGAACGAGTTCCTCAAGGTCGTCGAGGACGTGGTGAAGGACGACGAGCGGCGCGCGTCCGGCGGGGAGTTCGCGGTCGTCGACTGCGGGTGCGGCAAGGCGTATCTCACGCTCGCGCTCTACTTCTACCTCGTCCAGACGCTGAAGTTCCCGAACGTGCGCGTGATCGGCGTGGACCGGCGCGCGGATGTGATCGCCGCCGCCCAGAAGATGGCCCAGCAGCTGGACGTGTCGGACAAGGTGTCGTTCGTCACGGCGGATCTTTCGACATTCGACATCCGGCAGGCGGCGGCCGATTCGCACGTCGACATGGTGATTTCCCTGCACGCCTGCGACACCGCCACGGACGAGGCACTCGCGCGCGGCGTGGAGTGGGGCAGCCGCTACATCGTGAGCGCGCCGTGCTGTCAGCACGAGCTGCAGAAGGTGATCGGCCCGCAGTCCGACGCCGCCTTCGCGGGCGTGCTGCGCCACGGCATCCTGCGCGAGCGGCTGTGCGACATCCTCACGGACTCCTTCCGCGCGATGATCCTGCGCGTGCTCGGGTATCGCACGCAGGTGGTGGAGTTCGTCTCGCCGGACGCGACGGCGCGCAACATCCTGCTGCGCGCGGAACTCGGCGCGCGCGGCGGGCAGTCCGGCGCCGTGAGCGACTACTTGAACCTGCGTGACTACTGGCATGTCACGCCGTGGCTCCAGACGCGGCTCGCCGACCGCCTGGAACCGCACCTGAGGAGATTTTCCTGATGCCGATGTACGTGTACGAGGCGAAGACGGGCGGCTGCGCGAAATGCAAGTCGCCGGGTTTCGAGATCATGCAGTCGATCAACGACGCGCGGCTCGCGCGGTGTCCCGACTGCGGCGCGGAGATCTTCCGTGTGATCCAGGCGCCGGGTCTCGGCCATTCCGAGACGGACCTCCACTACCGCGCGAAGCGGGCGGGGTTCAAGTGCCTCAAGCGCGTCCAGAAGGGCGAGTACGAGCCGATGTACTGAGATGGGCGCGCAGGCGGACAGCGTCGGGCGCGAGGGACTGAAGTCGCGTCTCGGGTTTCTCATGGTGGCGGCTGGCTGCGCCGTGGGCCTCGGCAACGTGTGGCGCTTTCCGTTCATCGTGGGCCGCAACGGCGGCGCGGCGTTCGTGCTCGTGTACCTCGTGTTCCTCGCGCTCCTCGGCTTCCCGCTCCTCGCGGCGGAGCTTGCCGTGGGGCGCGCGGCGAAGAAGGGCGTGTCGGGCGCGATGCGCGCGCTCGCGCCGGAGCGGACGCGGCGGTTCTGGTACGTGGTCGGCTGCGTCGTGTTCGCCGGCAACATGCTCCTGATGGCGTACTACACGTCCGTGGGCGGCTGGCTCCTGCGCTACACGGCGGGCTACGCGACGCAGGGCGTCGCGTTCACGGGCGGCGGCGCGGAGGCGACGTTCAATGACCTGCTCGCCGATTCCGCCACATGCACGCTCGCCATGCTCGCGGCGGTGTCCGTGGCCGTGTGCGTGTGCCTCGTGGGCGTGCAGCGCGGCGTGGAGCGCGTGACGAAGTGGATGATGCTCTCGCTCCTCGCGCTGCTCGGCGTGCTGGCGGCGAAGGCGCTGTCGCTTCCCGGGGCGGCGAAGGGCGTCGCCTTCTACCTCAGGCCGGACTGGACGCCGTTCCTCGAGCATCCCTTCCGCACGTGCTTCGACGCGATGGGCCAGGCGTTCTTCACGCTCTCGGTGGGCGTGGGGTGCATGACGATCTTCGGCAGCTACGTGGGGCGGGGGCATTCGCTCGTCACGGAGTCGCTGTGGATCACGGCGATCGACACGTGCGTGGCGCTGCTCGCGGGGCTCGTGGTGTTCCCCGCGTGCGCGGCGTTCGGCGTGGACGTGACGGCTGGGCCGGGTCTCATCTTCATCGCGCTCCCGGAGGTGTTCGCGCACATGGGCGGCGGGGGACTGTGGGGGACCGTGTTCTTCCTCTTCCTTTCCCTTGCGGCGCTCACCACGATCATCGCCGTGTTCGAGTGCATCATCGGCGGGTTGATGGACGAGTTGCGCTGGCCGCGCGGCCGGACGACCCTGCTCGTGGGCGTTGCGGTGTCCGCGCTCTCCCTGCCGGCCGTGTTCGGCTACAACGTCTGGCGGGACGTGCGGCTCCTTCCGGGCAAGACGATTCTCGACGTCGAGGACTTCGTGTTCAGCCAGTTCTGGCTGCCGCTTGGCGCGCTTGCGACGTGCGTGTTCTGCACGCACGCGTTCGGCTGGGGCTGGAAGGGCTTCAGCGACGAGGTCGGCGCGGGCGCGGGCCTTGCGCCGCCGCGCGCGTGGGAGCCCTACATGCGCTGGCTCCTGCCCGTGATCCTCCTCGGCATCATCTACGGCGGACTCTAATTAGTTGCTTAGACGATGTAGGGCTTGCGGCTTGCTCGTCGCGTCTGTTTCTGATAGAATATCGCCCGTATGAAAATTCTGTCTTTTATGTTCTGTGCCCTTGCCCTGAGTGTATTTGCCCTGCCGCCTATGCAACCTACTTTGCCGCCGGTGGCATACCTTGACACCGAGACTGTGACCAACGTGCCGTTCACTGCGTGGCAGCAGCATCTCTGGCATTTCACCTTCAAATTGGCATTCAACGCCACGCCCTCGAACAACGTGGAGATGGCGTTCGGCACAGACGGCGGCACTGGGACAACGGGCGTCTCGCCCGTTGAAGACGGCCAATTGTCGTCGGACGAGTGCGATCTCGTGGTCGGCTGGGACTGCGGCATGTGGTTTGTCGAAAACGGCACCACGGGCGAACGCGTTACCGCCGCGCGGGCGAGCGCTTTTTCGCGCAGATTACGCCGCAGGGAACTTCCGTGAGGCTGAGATGAGAGAGCGAGTGTAAAGTGTAAAATGGAAAGTGTAAAATGGAAAATGAATGGGCGGACTCCACTAACGGCTTCAGAGTGACGCAACACTACTTTGACGCATTGGGCCGCGAGACGAACACCGTCGTCGGTATCGCCAACACCCCTGGCGAGGCAACCTCTCCCACATCATTTTTACACTTTACACTTTACACTTTACACTCTTCCTACCCCTCCGGCGGCTCCTCCTACTCCATCCACACCGACGAACGCGGTGCGCAGACCGTCACCTCCACCTACCACTATCCCGACTACACGGAGCAGATCGCCTACACAACCACGAACCAAAATACATGGGCGGGCCGTGTCCACACCACCACCACGCGTACCTACCACGGCGGTGGTTCCTCCACGCGCCGCGAGTGGACCGATGTGACGGCGGCGCCCTCGCCGTCGCAAAAATGGACCGAAGAGCGCCGCTTCACCGACTACGCGCCCAACGGCTACCGCATCGACTACGTAGTCACCGAATCCTCCGACTACGGCATCGTCACCAACTCCATCTCCACCTACGACCTCCTCGGCCGCCTCGTCACCACCGCCACCCCCATCGGGGAAGCGACGCTCTCGCCGCTTCAATCCGGTGCCGCCTGGCTCGTCACCTCCAACGTCTACGACGGCGCCACCTCTCGTATCCTCACGACCACGCGCTACGTGCCGACTCTCCTGCCTCGCACTACCACCTACCTCTACAACGACTGGGGCGAGCAGGTCGGCACCATCCTCGACAACATCACCAACCGCACAGACACCACCTACGAGCAATTCTCCAACGAGTGGTGGAAGGTGGAAACCTCTACCGTCATCGGCTCGTCCACCAACTCCCTCACCATCACCCGTACCCAACTCACCGGCCTCTCCGATTTCTGCCGCCGCCACACCATAACGTTGACTGGGAACGCCGCCATCTTGGCGGCGACTGGGACAACGGGCGTCCCGCCCGTTGACGAAACCCTCACCACCTACGACCCCTCCACCGGTATCGAAACCGAAACCATCACTTCCTCCACCGGCCCCACCATCATCCGCCAATCCCTCCACGGTATCCTCCTCTCCACGGAAACCTCCGGCGAAACCACCTACAACTCCTACGATGCCTTCGCCCGCCTTACCCTAACTGGGAGAGCCGCCGTCTCGGCGGCGACTGGGACAACGGGCGTCTCGCCCGTTGCATCCTACACCTACTCCCCCGCCGGCGACCTCCTTGCCACACACACCTACACCAACAACGCCGACTACACAACCGAAACCTACGCCTACGACATGCTCGGCAACCGCATCACGACCACCGATGCCCTCGGCAACACAACCTATCGCACCTACGACCCGCTCGGCAACCTCACCGCCGAATGGGGCGCGACCTATCCCGTGCGTTACACCTACGACCCGCAAGGCCGCAGAACCTCGCTCACCACGTTCCGCACCACCGGAGCGGTCGCGCTTGTCGCGACCGAAGGCGATACGACCACATGGGCATACGACCCCGCCACCGGCAACTGCCTCTCCAAAACCTACGCCGACGGCTCGACCATCGCCTACACTTACACGCCCGACAATCTCCTACTGCGTACCACCTACGCCTCTGGCAAATGGAAGGAAAATGTTTATGGTGCCCAGCGCCGCCTCTGCGGTGTGGTATACTCTTCCCCGGACATGGACTACGAACTCCAGCTCGACGCCTACGGACGTACCGTTTGGGAATCCAACTCGGTTTGTTCGATCGCATACGCGCTTGCCGATGGAGGTGCTGCGACAAACGAGATTGTCTCGGTTGGCGATGAGACAACGTCCATTACCCGCACGTTGGATGATCAAGACCGCTTGGTGGGGCTTACGATTCCGGATCCCGGGTACGAGGCCAATTACGCCTATGCCAATGATGGCAGCATTGAAAGCATTTCAAATGACCTAGCGTGCGTGTCGTATCTCTATTCGTCCAATAGACTTGATGTCGGGTACTCCATTCGACTCGCGAACGGCACGACAATCCAGCGCAGTCTCTATCGGGATGAATACAGGCGTTCACTCGTCACCAACATCACGACGGTCGTGAATGGAAATAATGTGGAAGGCTTCGACTACTCCTTCGATGCGGCCAGTCGCCCAATTACTCGTAACGGTGACACATTCGGTTACAATATGCGCAACGAAGTCGTTGAAGCGACGATCAGCGGCAATTCCGAAACCCACGAATATGATAACATCGGCAATTCGACTCGCGCCTCGTTTAATGCCGTGACCAACACGTTCGTAGCCAATAATCTCAACCAATATACGTCCATTAACCGCAACACGGGGCCTCTGTGGGAAACATCCTACGACATTGACGGCAACATGACGCAATACGGCGGTTGGACATACGCATACGACGCCGGACATCAGTTGAAGTCCGTGTCGTCAAATGGCGTGTTGCTCGTGACAAACTATTACGATGCAAAATCACGCCGCGTGCGGAAGGTCACGCCCAATGCGACCATGGCGTTCTTCTACGACGACTGGAATCTCATTGAGGAACAGGTCGCTTACGCAAATGGAGGCACATTGATAATTAACTACTATTGGGGGAAGGACCTCTCCGGCACATTCCAAGGTGCAGGCGGCATAGGTGGCTTGCTTTACCTCACAGTTGACGAAGCGATCTACATTCCCTGCTACGACAACAACGGCAACATCACTCGCTACCTCGACGCAAACGGCAACACCGTCGCGCAGTACACCTACGACGCTTTCGGCAACATCATCTCCAAGTCCGGCCCGCTTGCCGACTTCTTCCGCCACCGCTTCTCCACGAAATACTACGATGCCGAAACCCGCCTCTACTACTACGGCTACCGCTTCTACCATCCCAGCCTCATGCGTTGGCTCAACCGCGATCCGATTGATGAACGTGGGGGGCTTAACTTGTATGGGTATTGTTGGAATAAAACTTATCTATGGGATCGATTGGGGCTCGTTGCATTTATCCCCAAATGGGTTGATAATGGCGTTGTGAATGATGGTAAAAATCTTTGGATCGCGATTTGGTTATGGCCACAAGACCCTCCAGAAAAGGGAGTTATAATCAGCCAATTGAAAATAGAGAAATCCACATTAACCGATTGTAATGGAAATAACCTTAAAAAGAGTACCTGGGCAGAGTACATCGCAACAGAGAATTCTTTTTCCAAGAAAGATTTCTTGAAATCATCACAGAAGAAGAGAGGCGCTGTTTTTAAGGCTTCGGAAGGTGATCAATACGATAGCGGCCTTTATTTCTCTCTAATTGACACGAAATACAAAGGCGGGTTTAAAGGACAAAACCTTAAACAATGCCAAAAAGGCGAAATCGTAATGAAGTTTACATATTCTCTTTACAAGTCACTTTCAGAGGAGGATGATGTGTTCAATGATCCGAGGTCTTTTAACGGGCTTGAAACCGAAGCCCATTTTCCATTCGAGCCCGAAATTAACCATAAGCGATTTTCGCCCTATCCGATAGAGATTAGTTGCTCTGAGATTATTTGCTCTGAAACTATTTCAATTTCTGCTAAATGGAATTGGTGTGGTGAAAAAGAAAAGGTAATCATAAAAACGAATCTGCCCAAAGGGCCACAACGGTATGGCCGTAGCTCAAAGGAGAGATGAAATGAAACGACGAGATTTCTTGATGACAGCCTCCATGGCAACGCTGGCGAGCGCCTTAGGTGAGGAATTTAAGTGTAAAGAGCCTCTTCGTGTTGCCGTGGTTGGACTTGGCCGTAAGGGTATAGACATACTTAGTAACCTCTTTTGCTATAAAGCAAATGGATTGATTCAGGTAGACGTGATTGCGGCATGTGATATCTCTCGCGAGCGTTTGGCTGTTGCACACCACATACCCGAACGCTACTCACGAGAGGGCGATATAAAGGCAGAGGAAAGGAAATGCTCTTTCTATGATGACTACAAGAAGCTCCTGAACGAAGTAGGGGGGCGGTTGGATGGCGTTTTTATCTGCACGCCGGATTTCTGCCATTGCGAACAGGCATTGGCTTTCATGCAACATGGGATCTCCGTCTACTGTGAGTTACCATTGGCAGAGACGGCAGATTCGGCTAGTAAAATGCTGCTTGCTGCACAGAAAACGTCTATCGGACTGTTTTGTCCGATTGGGATTGACGGGAAGCCACAATACAAATACGGGCGGTCTAAACTGATTGGTGAATTGAAATTGCTTGGTGACATTGTTGCTTTACAATCCAGCCGTGTGTTGACTGTTCGCCGCGTTCGCGATACAAACGAGCAGATTCAGGAGTTCAATAGGAACTCACGGATATCAGACTCTGACCTTGCAACATTTTACAAATATGGATATGCGTCGAAACACGAGTACAGAAGGTGGTGGCAGTACCGCAAGTTCGGTTTGGGGATTCCGCTGACATTGACACTTGAACAGATGGCATTCCTTTTAGACTTTGCGGAATCACGTCCTTCGTCGGTAATCGTCGCTGGCGATGTGCAGAACAATCTATCGCATGTTCCAGCGATAAGGATACTTGATTTTGCTCATGGGGGGAAAAGGCTTGTGGCGCAAGCAACGATTATGAAGAATAAAACAAATAACCCCTGTTATGGAATAGATTCCGTTTTGGGACAGACGGGGGCAATACATTTTTCCCAATCCCGAACAAAGACCATAGTGGAAAATAGTTGTTTCGGTGAGGATGGAGAATGGTATGCCCGTTTAGGGACCCGCGATTCTTGGGGTAAAGCAGAGGCAGAGGGATTGTTGGGACACGTCGCTGACAAGACAGACCTGGAAATGTTTGATGAAATGGATATTTTGCAACATGATCATAAGGGAACTCCAGAGCAAATCAAGAAGCTTGAGGATGAACACAAGAGATTTGCAGGGAATCGCCATGCTTGGTATCTGCCGGAGAATGTTGAAAATCAAGAAGCCCTTCGGCAATCTCTGAGTGTCGTTCGTTTTGTCAAGGCGCTTGAAAACCACAACTTGACATGTGAGACCGCACGGAGAGCGTTTGAAGCGCAAGTCGTGACGGAAGGGATTGAAAAGGCTCAGAATAACGACGGACGCTTTGTCTATAGTCCTAGCATGTTTAAGTCGTATATTGAGTGGAGGAACGATGAGCAAGAACAGGACGTTGGCGGTGGCGAAGAGCGCGAAGGACGACGTACTACACGCAGTGTAATATGTAAGGAGGAAGCAGCAACATGCCCGTAGATCTTGGCTATAGTAAAGTGTTCCTCGACATCTTTCTGCGCGGGTTTGCGCTCGCGTATCTTGCCTTGTTTGTCTATCGGATGATGGCGGCGGCGGTGTTCCCACGTCTCTGCAACAAATGGGTTTATTGGCTTTTATGCCTCTCAATCGTCGGGGTGTACTCATTGCTTCCAGTGGTTTGTGAAAGCTTTTCAGTCGTTGTCGTGATTTTCTTTCTGCTCTTGTTTGCGCCCAGTTTCATCCTTGGCGCAATTGAGATGGGGCGTCGATGGCGATGGCCTTTTGTGTTGCTTTCATGCGTTTTCGAAACGCTGTTGTTCCCGTTATGGTTTGACTTAGTCTTTCTATTGTCACTATTTTTGGAGGGCGGAGATTGACATGAATACCACACGCAGAATAGCATTGGAGATTCTGCTCCTGTTTGCTTTGACTTTTATGCTTTCCTTAGGGCATATAGTCATTGCAAATGCCTACGACATTCCATATCTTGAATGTTTGCTTGTTGTGACATACTGTACGTGTTGCGGGCTTTCCCACAGCTGCTGCGGAATGCACAAGGTGCATTGTGGATTTGCACTCACCGTACTTGTCTGTATCGTTACATTCTTTTTAGTTGATCGCATCTTGTTCAAAGAAGAGAAAGGATGTCGGGATTGGGTCATTAGCATCATTGACGCAATACGACAAACAGAGACCAATGGCAATGAGGAGAGGGTAAAATGATATTTGGCCATGAAACTAACTCTTGACACGACAATCAGCCGCTCGAAGAACGAGGAAAGCGACAAACGCCACATGCCGCTATTCGGGAGTTTTTCTTGCGGGGCTCTTGTTGTCATTCTCGAAAGGGGATTATGAATCTAAGCGCGAGACTTGTTTTTGCGATTGCGCTCTGTTGAACGAGTTGGGCCTTTGCGGAATTACCGCAGAGTGTGGACGAAGTGTTGTTCGGAATCTGCGGCGGTACGAATTATGAAGACTATGTGACGTGGATGCGAACCGACGGAACAAAGGCGTTTGACAGGGCGTTCGTTATCTTTGACAAGGCACAATTCCGTATGCATTATCCGACAAACGATTTCGCGCCACGGCATTACTGCATTGAAATGGAACGTGAGTTTCCTGACGAGTCAAGTTCAACAAACTTGGTTGGCCTCATGCAGCAAGCTGAAAGCATTTTACTAAAATCTTTCGTGGGGCAGAAGTTCAAACGGCAGTATGATGGGGTTCATTATCAGTCTTCATGCATGAATATAGATGGACGGGGCTGGGACGCCAATTTTTCCGTCTTGCTTCTCTCGGACAAAGGGAAAACGTCTTATGTTGCCAAGGCAAAATTCTTCAACCCGCTTCATCAAAAAGGTCGATCCGTGTCCTGTGAGGATTTTGCAGATGCAAGCAAGTCTAAACCGAATTTGCCGGAGGTGTTCTCAATACCTGTTGACATGGGAGGATGGAACGTTCAAATGATCGGCTCAGGAGTGTGCCAATTGGGAAAACCGTTTTTCCTTTTTGATGTCGTGACATTCAAATCATCCGATCCTACCGAAACAGAACCTAGCCACGTGTACGAGATAGAACTGGAATATGAACGGCCCCGTTCAGCAGATATGAACATCGCCGTGTCTGCCATTAAAGATGCAGAGGGCTTTCTTGCGGAATACTTTTACTTTCTGGGCGAGTCCTTTGAAAGGAAGAATGGGAAAGGGCATTATATTTCCACCAGCAGCGATGTGGATGGGCGTGGCTGGCGTGCAGAGTTTGAGGTACGTCAGGATGTCAAAAGAGATAAATACGTTGCTCATGCATTGTTCAGGCGGAGCGAAAGTGCGGACCACAGTGCAGGAAATGTGCTCAAAGAGCGGCAAATTGAGTCACATGCCGAGGAAATAGGGAAACAGCGTGGAAAGACGACACGTGACGATGTCTATGTCGCTGTTACCACGAATGCGTTAAATCCGCTCATACAAAAACTAGGAGTTCGTCCCTATCTTGTGGACTTGCACACCCTGGATGATGAAACGAGATACGACATGTCCTCAAAGTGCGTGCTCATGTTCATGCTTCCGTCTGAGTATGACAAGAGTGTCGTGGATTCGCTTGTCCGTAGTTGTGGGATACAGGTTGCCTTCGTTTCCCCCGACGAACGAGGGATCGGGAAACTCAATGAGTTGAAGACATTAATCGACCTCATGGTTGAAACTCGCGCTGACCGGATGGCCAAAAGGAAACAAATGGATTCGGAAAAAGAGGAAGAGTTTATGGCCCGTCACAAAAAGATTCTGGACACGGAACTCTTCGGTCCTTATCACGTTGACAATTTGACTCTCGTGGAAGTGGTGGAATCCCTGTTTCTTAGAGTAAACGGAGATTTGAAACCTTGCGATTTCTCACTCGGAATGGGCGTGGGACTGGAAGGTGCAAATGAGGATCTTCGCTACACATTTCTCATTCCCAGGGCGCTTGTAGCTGAAGTATTTTCGCATGCCGCTACTCAAATGAATTGTACGGTTACAAACAACAACGGCTTCATTTCCTTTACCTATAAATCTAGCACGCAGGAAGATCAGGACGGTGACAAATGAAATCCCGGAACGAAATAGGCAAGGCGGCGACGGCTGTCTCGTCAAACCCCGCACGAAGGAGAACTCAAATGAAAATCCGAATGATATTGATGACATTCATCTCTGCCTCATGTCTGTCGGCCATGTCTACCAAGAACGCCCCGCCTAGCGATTACGGGGTTCCAACCAATTCAGTTGTCGCGACACCAGTAGGATATGAGAAGCGCATGACGTTGGATACCGGCGAGACGGTTCGCATGTATCCTGATAAACTGTCGCCTGAAGAGTACGCAAAATGTCGTGCGGCTCTTTTTGCATCCTTAGCCCGGATACACTACGCGGTAAGTATTTTGTTTGCTGCAACTGGTTTCTCCAAAACGATGACCCTATTACATACGGGCGCCGGCGCAATACTTATGGCATACTGACGGACGACGCGAAAAAGGAGGCCGTGGGCCTCGGTCTTGGTAGCAGTTACGGGGATTCGCGTGACTCCGATTCGCGCCAACAACACTACGTGCGAGTTCTCCGATTTGAAAAAGACCGCCGAGAGCTTTATTCATTTTTACTCAAGGCAAAGGGTAATTCCCTGCACCGAGAACCGCAAGCGGGACGCGGTGGGCTTACGCTCATGATGCCCCCATATCTTCGCACCGCGCATGAAGGTTTGTAAATGAAGCATTCACGGAAGTTGCTACTGTGGACAACGGTAATCATCGTCATGACAGTTGCCGTGCACAATGTCCATCAGAGGATAATCAGAGATGAAATTGCCACGGCTATCGCGCGTACACGATATGCCACATTCACCTGTAGTGTTTTTTCATTGGAGAAAAAACCGGTCTCGCGTGAAGTCGCCAATATGATAAGTGAGAAGATTAGAAATGAATCGTCGGTCTTGTTTTGGGGAAGAAAGAGCGTGGTTTGCGGGAGCATAGATCTGTTTGACGAAGATTCTGTGCATATTGCCAAAGTCCAGATTTTTACGCACCCGTTATTCGGGTGGGGACGAAAACAGTTCGAGTTGCGATTCGACATCGCTAATGCGTATGGATTCGACATGGATGCAATTAACCTTCGCATGGAAAAGGAACAGAAGAAGATTTCTAAGAACCGCGAGCGATACGAGCAAACGGCGAGCGATCTTTTGCGCGGTGTGAACAGAATCCGGAATGGACAGCAATTGTCAACTTCGGAGCAAGACGCTTGGGGAAGCAAGTTTCTGATAGAAACAAACGCTTCGTCAATTGTTTACACGTCTCATGGTGCCGATGTCAAAGACACATGTGATGACATCAAACTTAAGATTGAACGTGACACCGGGTTTTACTCAATTTCATACGAGTATGATTCGCATCATTACGACACGGCAGGATTTGTGGAGACTGAAAAAGCCGACAAGCTATTGCCTTATGGGAACATTCTTAAAAAGGTTGACGTTCAAACACCCGAAAGTAAATGAGGTCCGTCTTGTTCTCGGCAGGGTCAGACCCTCCGGCCGCTGCTAGTTGCGTAGGGCTTCCATGCGCTTGGCGATCGTGGCTTCGTAGCCCTGGTCGGAGGGAATGTAGTAGGTCTCGGGGATGCGCAGGTAGGACTGCTCCACCCAGGCGCCGGCGTAGGTGTGCGGGTATTTGTAGCCGTCGTGCTCCTCCGCGCCGATGGCCTTCACGTGGACGTTCTTGAGGTGTTCGGGGACGGGCTGCACGGCGCCGGTCTCGACGTCGTGGATGGCCTTCGCGATGGCCTCGTAGGAGCGGTTCGACTTCGGCGCGGTGGCGAGGTAGGTGGTGGCCTGCGCGAGCGTGATGCGCGCCTCGGGCATGCCGATGAACTCGACCGTCTGGAGCGCGGCCACGGCGATGGTGAGTCCGCGCGGGTCGGCGTTGCCGATGTCCTCGGAGGCAAGGATCACGAGGCGGCGCGCGATGAAGCGCGGGTCTTCGCCGGCCACGATCATCTTCGCGAGCCAGTAGATGGCGGCGTCGGGATCGGAACCGCGCACCGACTTGATGAACGCGCTGATCGTGTCGTAGTGGCCGTCCTCCTTCTTGTCGTACTGCACCTGGCGGCGCTGGACGCACTCCTGGATCACGTCGAGCGTGAGGTGGATCACGCCGTCCGCCGAGGCGGGCGTGGAACGCACCGCCACTTCGAGGGCGGTGAGCGCGTGGCGTCCGTCGCCGTCGCAGATTTCGGAAAGGAACTGTCGCGCGTCGGGATCGAACGTCGTCGGCACCTTGCCGTAGCCGCGGTCCGGGTCGGCGAGCGCGCGGTCGAGAAGGGCGGCCACGTCCGCCGGCGCGAGCGGCTTGAGCTCGAACACGAGCGAGCGCGAGGTGAGCGGCGTGTTGACGAACATGGAGGGATTGTGCGTCGTCGCGCCGATCAGCACGACCGTGCCGTCCTCCACGTAGGGCAGCAGCACGTCCTGCTGCGCCTTGTTGAAGCGGTGGATTTCGTCGATGAAGAGGATCGTGCCCATGCCGCCGAGCTCGTTGCGGGCGCGGTCGCAGACCTTGCGGATTTCGGCGACGTTGGAGACCACGCCCGAGCAGCGCACGAAGTTACGGCGCGTGGTCTTGGCGATCACCTCCGCGAGGGTGGTCTTGCCGCAGCCGGGCGGGCCGAAGAGGATGATGTTCGTGAGGCGGTCCGCCTCGATCACGCGGCGGAGGAGCTTGCCGGGCCCGAGGATGTGCGCCTGTCCGGCGACCTCCTCGAGCGTGCGCGGCCGCATGCGCGCCGCGAGTGGTTCTGACGATGGGAACGACATGCCATTATTATAGCACATTCAGGCGTCGGCCGCGTTTCACTTGAGGCGGCGCACGCGCTTTTCGAGACGCGGGATGCGCACGGTGAAGGCCGTGCCGGCGCCGGGCTTCGACTCGACGTCGATCTCGCCGCCGTGGGCGTGCACGATGCGGCGCGAGAGCATGAGGCCGAGACCGCTGCCGTGTTCCTTTGAAGTCTGGTATGGCTCGAAGATGTGCGCGAGCGTCGCCGCGTCCATTCCGCTGCCGTTGTCGCGGATGACCACATGGACGTCGCGATCGTCGGCGTCCACCTCGATTTCGAGGCTGCCGCCGTCCTTCATCGCCTCCAGGGCGTTCTTGACGAGGTTGAAGAACACCTGCTCCATCTGGGCGCGGTCCACGAGCACCGTGGGAAGGGCGGAGGGGAGGCTGAGCTGCGTCTGGATGCGGCGGTCCTCGAACTGGGCCTTGAGGGCATCGAGGGTGTCCGTGAGCGGGTCGACGAGCGACCCCGGCACGAGGTTCAGCTTTGCGGGGCGGAGCGCGGAGAGGAAGCCCTTGATGATACCCTCCAGGCGCCTGACCTCGTTCTGCGCGGTCGAGATGTCGTGCAGGAGGCGCGTGCGGCGCGTCTCGTCCGTCTCGCGCCTGAACTCGCGCGCGAGCAGCTGGAGGTTCAGCGAGATGGCGTTGAGCGGGTTGCCGATCTCGTGGGCGACGCCGGCGGCGAGGTCGCGCACGGCGTCGGAGCGGCTCGACTCGATCGCGCTCTCTTCGCGCGCGCGGGAGAGGGTCACGTCGCGCACGAGCAGCACGGTGCCGTTGGCGGAGGGCGTGGACTGGATCTCGAGGAGGCGGCGTTCCGGGTAGGTGACCTCGATCTCGCAGGACGCCTGGCGCGTCCAGCCCTTGCCCTCGTCGGACGGGGCGAGCAGGTTGTCCCAGTCCCAGTCCGGCAGGAGGTGGCGCACGGGGCGTCCCCGGGCCTTCGCGCCGTCGAAGCCGGTGAGGCGCGCCACGGCCTCGTTCGCGTAGACGGTCGTGCCGTCCGCGTCGACCACGAGCACGCCCTCGCGCAGGGAGCGGAACACGGACTCGTAGAAGGACAGCTCCTTCACGAGCAGCCGGTACTGCGCGCGCTGTCCCTCGGCGTCGAGCTTGTCGATATGCTCGGCGACTTTGTTGAAAAAACCTCTCATGTTCGGACGTTCCTCTTCTTGGGCGTCGGCTAGTATACCACACTTTGCCGAAAATGGGTCTTTGAAACCCCGGCGTTTTTTGGTAAACTATCCTCCATCCATCAGCCGGCATAGCGTAGTGGTAGCGCAGCGGTTTTGTAAACCGCTGGTCGGGGGTTCGAATCCCTCTGCCGGCTCCATAGAAAAAACGCGGAAACCCCAGTAAATAAAGGCTTTTCCGCGTTTTTTTTGTTTCCCGCCGTTTTTCTTATTCATTCCTAATTTGCGCTAATATTCCGTTTCCATTAACCACTAATTACCACTACGCCGAAGCTAACACTTTCGGCTTGTCGCCCGCACACCTAGCCAAACGGTCAAAAAGGCACAAAAAGCGGCCACGCCCGGCCCCAGGAACGCGCCGCACGCAATCCGGGACCGCTTGCCCGTCCGTTCGACGGACGCGCATACAAGCCGCGCAGCGTGCCCGCTTGCCCGTTTGCCATCGGATGAACGCGCCGACAGGCGCACCGCCACCTGCGAACGTGCGCAGCCGTCCAGCCGTCGGCACCTCGCCCGGAAGATCGAACGCCGAAAGGGCACCGGCAGCCGGAAACGGCCACGCCGCCGCTCTGGACGTGGCGACCGTCGGCACCGTGCCCGCGCCGATCGCGCCGCAAGCGGCCACGCCCGGCCCCAGGAACGCGCCGCGCTCGACCGTGCCAGCCTTGCCCGTCCGCTCGATGGACGCGCCCACGGCCAGCGCAAGCGGCCAGACGTGGCGAACGGACGCGCCGACAGGCGCACCGTCGCCGGTGCCCGCGTGCCATCGGCCAGCCGTCGGCGTCTCGCCCGGAAGATCGAACGCCGGAAGGGCACCGGCAGCCGGTCATGCCGTGAAGCTCGACAGGGCCGCCGCCGACACCGGCGAACGTCCGCGCCCTGGGCACGGCGAACGTCGGCACCATCGGCGCGGAGATCCACGTCGGCACCGCGTCCGCGCCGGTCATGCCGTGAAGCTCGACAGGCCCGCCAGCGTCACCGGCGAACGTCCGCGCCCTGAACGTGGCGAACGGCGGCACCTTCGGCGCGGATCACGCCCGGAAATGCCCCCTAAACTCTGAAATTCTATCGTCAATAAATTTTCGTTAGTCACTCTGCGCCCCAGGTCTTTTTTTGTGGCATACCCCCTAGAGAAACCTCCTCACAGTACCTAGACAGGGGGGATACATAATACCCCCCCCCCTTGAATTATTGAATTATTACTATATCGTAGTATAACACTCGTTTCAACACAAGAAAACAGTAGTTATAAAGCCTAATACTTCAATGAATTATTTTTGAAGCGTTGAATTATCCAGACAGCGCTCCGCAATAATTCAAATAATTCATAATAATTCAAGTTCAATCCTTGAATTATTACTCGCTTATAAATTGCGATACGAACCTTATTGGATATTCTTTTTTTATTTTATTATACTTCTATATAATAGTTCATATATTTCAACCGTTTTATATATCCCTTCCTCCCCGCTTCTCCACGGCTTGACCTACTTTCCTCAAAGAGAATGACGCCTACAAAAACGCCTTTGCCGTAGCGCCGCCCCCCTGCGCCCGGCAATCCTACTATTTCACCGGCGAACGTCCGCGCCCTGGGCACGGCGAACGTCGGCACCATCGGCGCGGATTCACGTCGGCACCGCGTTCGCGCCGGTCACGCCGTGAAGATCTCGCCCGCCATCGGAAGCGGCCACGCCCGGCCCCAGGAGCGCGCAGCGCGCCAGACGGGCGCGCGTGCCCGTCCCCTCAATGGAGGCGCCCACGGCCAGCGCAAGCGGCCAGACGTGGCGAACGGACGCGCCGACAGGCGCACCGTCGCCCGTGCCCGCGTACCGTCGGCCAGCCGTTCGCGTCTCGCCGGGAAGATCGGACGCCGGAAGGGCACCGGCAGCCGGTCATGCCGTGAAGCTCGACAGGCCCGCCGCCGTCACCGGCGAACGTCCGCGCCCTGGGCACGGCGAACGTCGGCACCATCGGCGCGGATCCACGTCGGCACCGCGTCCGCGCCGGTCATGCCGTGAAGATTTCGCCCGCCATCGGAAGCGGCCACGCGCGGCCCCAGGAGCGCGCCGCGCTCGACCGTGCCAGCCGTTGCCCGTCCGCTCGATGGACGCGCCCACGGCCAGCGCAAGCGGCCAGACGTGGCGAACGGACGCGCCGACAGGCGCACCGTCGCCCGTGCCCGCGTGCCGTCGGCCAGCCGTTCGCTTCTCGCCGGGAAGATCGAACGCCGGAAGGGCACCGGCAGCCGGTCATGCCGTGAAGCTCGACAGGCCCGCCACCATCACCGGCGAACGTCCGCGCCCTGGGCACGGCGAACGTCGGCACCATCGGCGCGGATCCACGTCGGCACCGCGTCCGCGCCGGTCATGCCGTGAAGATCGCGCGCGCTATCGGAAGCGGCCACGCGCGGCCCCAGAAGCGCGCCGCGCTCGACCGTGCCCGCGTGCCCGTCCGCTCGATGGACGCGCCCACGGCGCACGCATGGACGGCATGAGAGGCCACGAAAGCACAAGCCGCGACCGACGGCCCGGAACGGTTGAAGCTCCGTAGCCATCAGTCGCGGCCCGCTTTCGTGGCCTGGCTCTTCGTCACCCAAGAGAGGCAAGCGTCGCCTGTGCATCGCGCAAGGCCGCCTCGGCCTTCTCGCGGAACGTTTTTTCGGCGTCCATCTGTTTGCCCTGGGCCTCCGCCAGGCTTGCGCCCTCGGCCTCGATCTCCGCGTCCAGTGTCCGCACGCAATCGGCGAAGGCCTGAAGCGCAGCGGAGTAATCAGCCCGCGCAGCGGCCACGCGCTTCTCCGCATCGGCAAGCCCCACGCACGCACCGACCGGCGGCCTTTCGGCAAGCAGCCCGGAAACCGTGTGCTTTACGGCGAAACGAGGTACGGGAAACTTCTTCCGCTGCTCGACGGAAAGTTCCAAAACATACGTCGACCGCCCCTCCTCGTACGAGTAAGAGGAGCAGAGTTCACGCTGTCCACGCATGACCTCCCAGATGATTTCCCCAGCTTCCCCGAACAGATTCCCGGAAACCTCCCGTGCAAGCGCAACCGATTCCTGGTACAGCCTCTCCGCGTCGGTGTCGCGTTTCGCGGCCTCCGCCGCCACGCTCGCCATTTCACCGGCAACCGTGACGAGCTGCTCCAAGTTGGAATCAGCCTGCGCCTCGGCCTCGTCGCGCGCGCGTTCCGCGTCGCGCAGCGCCGCGCGTGCCCTCGCCAGTTCCTGCGCCTTGTCCGTGAACTCGCGCAACCGCGCCTCGCTCACGAACTGCACATTTTCCCAGTAGCAGCGGAACAACCCGCCATTTTCATTCTTCATTTTATCTAGTGTCTGCCCATCAAAGGCTTGTTTCCGGCGCGGACGCGGACTTTCGCCGCACTCCCGCCACCTCGCGGTGGCTTGAACGGACGGGTTTGGCGGCTTAGGCGGCATCGTCCAGCACCTCCATGAG
>Ga0256407_10001583_pt1 | contig 46889 bp, 35 predicted proteins | sample RumenRJG_04DNA_FD_193489 | JGI IMG/M metagenome (GOLD analysis project Ga0256407, IMG submission 193489) | Bovine rumen microbial communities from Lethbridge, Alberta, Canada - RJG_04 | ecosystem: Host-associated > Mammals > Digestive system > Stomach > Rumen | place: Canada: Alberta...
CCGTACCGACCCTTGTTCTGGTGGTACAGTTCCGCGATGCGCTGCCTCTCGACGGCCCATTTGTCGGGCTTTGGCCTATGGTTGTAGTAGAACGTTGATCGGGCCATCCCCTTGACTTCCAGCAGGACGTCAAGCTTGTGTTCAGGCCTTAGTCCTTGGATGGCTTCTGCCCAATCGCGCGTAGACGGGCTTCCCTTTCTTCGACTAAGGCCTTGACTTTTTTTAACAGAGCGTTCTCGGCTTCGAGATACTCGTTCCGCTTGCGGAGCATCTCGAGCTCGTCCATCTCTGCTTCAGTCCTTTGCCTTTTCTTTTTCATGCCGTTTGAAGTGCCCTTTCTGGCAAGTCCGGACTCGCCGAACTGATGATATGCTTTCATCCAGCGTTCCAAGGAATATCTCGGAATGAGATGCTTAAGGGCGACTTCCGACAAAGATAATTGCTTTTGGTCAACTTCCCGCACAATCTCAAGTTTACTTTCCATAGACAACTGAGGTTGGTACTTGGGCAGAAGGAGTGCCAGCTCGCCTCCGGACAAGTAACGTTGACGTGCCAACAGAAGGGTTTTTCGATCAACCCTTAGATGCTTTTGGATGTAATTGACCGAATGGCCATCATCCAGCATATGCATCGCCTGGACAAGTTTTGGGTAATTCTCATTCTTTTTCATTTACCTTCAATCTGTGTCCAACTTTTGGGGTGCAGATCAAGCAGGCCAGAGTCATCCACAAAAAGAGGGTCCCGGCGGATACAAGTTATCGCGAAGCAATGACGAAGGAGACGCCGGGAGGGATGGAGTGAGCGGCAGCGAACGGAACCTTCAGGAGGCGTACTCCGCCTGCCCGGAGCTGGGCAATAAAAAAAGGCGGCCGTTTATCAGTCGCCCACCTTTTCGGTTTCGGATGCGGCTTTACGGGCCGCCTTTTCAGCCCCTGGCGTGGCTTTGCTTGCGGCCTTTTCACTCTCGGATGCGGCTTTACGGGCCGCCTTTTCGGCTTCGGATGCCTCCTTTTGGGCAGCTTTCTGCGCCTTACGTGCAGCCTTTTCCTCCTCCTTGGCTTTCTGCTTCTCGTACCTGGCCATGTATTTCTCGATTATGGCCTGTTCCTTGGCAGCTCGTTTACGGGCAGCCTCCAGTTGTTTCATGCGCCTGGCGTTCTCCTTCCGCGCCTTTTTCTCGGCCTTGATTGCTGCCTTTACGGCATCTATGGAATCACGGCGAGCCCACTCGGCCTCACGGGCCGCGGCCTTTGCGGCAGCCGCTGCATCTTTCTCCGCTTTGCGGGCCTCTTTTGCCGCCTGGGCCTCACGCCGGGCCTGTTCCCTGGCAACCCTCTCCCTGGCCCTGGCCACAGCCTCCTGGTCTATCGCAACCGGTTTATTCTCGTTCGCTGAGGCTGAGGGCGACGAAAGAGTGTCCGTGGCAGGTACCTTCACCCCGGACGAATCCAAGGTTGGAAGGTTTCCGGCCCCGGAGACTTCCGCACCTCCGGCGGCAGCGAGGGAATCTCTTGAGGCGGCAAGGGAACCTCCGGCGGCGGTTCCTGACGAATCAGGAGCCTGCAGCGTCGAAGGAGCACCGTCCTTGCCTGGGATATTCACGGAACCTGCAGGAGCGCCGGCAGGCCCTGCAAGGCTGTCGGACGGGACCGCGCCTGCAAGGCTGTCCGCAACGGCGGCCTGCTGCCTGCCGAGTTCTTCAAGTCGCTGCCTTTCCGCCCTCTTGGCACGGTTGAGAGAATCCTGCTGCTGCAGCATCTTGTAAACTCCCTTCATGTGACCGGGGAAATATGTGTCCGTCTGGTTGAACTGTGCCCGAGGGATGGCCTCGTACCTTTCCCTTTCGGACTTGCGGGGCTTAAGGCTGGTTATATCCTGGGGCCCCTTCGGACGTTTTTCCGGCTGCCATTGGAAGCCCTTGAGGACCTTTTCGTCCGGTTTCATCTGCACTACAGGGTAGGCATCGCTCTTGATCCCATCGAAGTAGGTGATGTCCTGTATCGTACCGTCCGCCAGGATGGCCGTCATCATCTTCGACTCGAACTTGTTGACGGTGGCAAGGGCCTTCTGCTCCTCGATGTAGAATATTCCCGAAGCGTCACCCATGGCGTCGAAACGCCTCAGTGCCCCGGTCGAATCGAAGAACGCAAGCATCTCGGCGCTCTTGATCTGGTCGAAGCACCGGCCCAGGGAGTCTTCCTGGACGATGATGAACGCATTGGACATCAGGCTTGCCTTCTCGATGGCCTTGTCCTTGACCACTACTGCGATGCTGTCGGCAGAGTACTGCCTGCGGGTCTCGTTCCAGACGACCGGATTGCGGTAAAGCCTGATGAGGGAGTCCAGATCGTTGTAGGCAAGGGAGTCGCAGGCGACCTGCATGTCCTTCCTGAAGACCTTCACGTTGCCGATCCCCTGAAGGAAACCTATCTTGGTAGAGTCGGCGACCGCCACGGAATCAGGCTGGGCGGAAAGCGAGTCCGGGGATGCCGCCATGGAAGCTGGCCCCTCCTGGGAAGATTTCAGGCTGTCAGGTTCCTGCGGGGCGAAGGAATATCCGGGAAGGAGCGGCTCCCAACTCCCGTCGTCAGGTGCAGGAAGAATCGGGGAAGGGACAGGCCTGGAATATGCCGCAGGCTGGACGGTGCCGGACGGGGCTGGAGGAGACTGGATGGTTCCGGACGGCGTCTGGACGGTGCCGGACGGGGCTGGAGGAGACTGAATGGTTCCGGGAGGTGCCTGGACGGAGCCTGACTGGGTGGCCGCCTTCCTGCGGGCGGCGCCGCTGCCCCTGTCCATGGCTCCCATGGCGTTGGGATCTTCCTCCTCCAGCTGCTTCCTGGCCTTCTCGGCAGCGATCCTGGCTGCCTCCGCAGCCTTCTGCCTGTAGGCCGTAACCGGATCACCCCCTATCTCCTCGAGACGCTTCTCGGAATCCTTTATCTCGGATTCAGCCACATTGCACCTGGGGACCGTCCAATAGACCAGGCGGTCGGCGCCGACATAGACGGTATCGACCTTGTCTCCCTCCTTGCTCTCCATGATGATGGCAGGGTCGCGCGTCATCCTGATCAGCGAAGTCGAATCGTTGTAGTACATGTAGCCGGCAAGGGCGGCTGCATGCCGGGTCGTGTCGAGCAGTTCGCAATGGCCGAAAAGTTCGGCGTTGTTGGGGACCTTGTAGTACTTGAGCGAGTCGGACCATGCCTCCTGGTTCTCGGTCATGACATGGACCTTCCTGTAGAAGAGGAACACCTCGTCCGAACGGTTGTACCACCCGGCGCTTGCCGAGAGCATGCTGCTGCCCCTCCACGCATTGGTACCCGAACCGAAGACGGCGATGTTGGTCTGGGTATTGAACTCCAGGTTGTCGGTCTTGACGAACACCGAATCGGTGTACATGTTGACGTTTCCGATGAAGCTGAAGGTCGCGGTCTTCGAATCGTAGGATCCGAAGTTGCTCTCGATGATCTGGCCGTCCTTGTCGCGGAGGGCTCCCCCGTTGCGGAAGATGGCGACGCTGTCCTTGGTGTTGTAGTCCAGGTCCTTCGTCCTCAGGGTGTTCTTGTCCTTGTCCTGGAGCTGCACGACGCTGCCCCTGAACTGTGCAAGGTTGTCATCGATGAAATAGTCCAGCTTGTCGCTGGTCAGGACTGTCCTGTTCTGGATGATGCGGACGTGTCCTATGGCCTTGATGATGTTGGTGTTGACATTCCACAAGGCAGTGTCGCAGAGCAGCTTGGTCGAGTTGTGCTCGAAACTGGCATTGCCGCAGGCCTTCCGGTAGCTGACCCCGAGCACCTCCATCTGGCGAAGCTCGTTGCAGCCGAGGAGCCGCACCAGGGAGTCCTTCTTCTCCTTCTTCTGCGCGAATGCGCCGGTGCCGGAAAACAGCATCAGCAACATCAGCAGTGAATATGCGAAGGACTTCTGTCTCATCTGTTCTTGAACGCTCCGGGGGTGTCAGGCCATGGCGGGACGGCCAGGGCTAGTCCTGCCTTATCTTGGAAGCCCACTGGGGACGCTTGAATTCGCAGTCCTTGAACATGGGGTCGATCACGATGTGGGTCTCGGATATCTTGGAAGAAAGGAACTCATCGATGGCCTGCATCTGCTTTTCCTGCATCACCCTCATCTGCAATTCGCTGAAGTCATCCTCGAACGAAGCGGTGTGGGCAGGGATGATCTTGTCTACCTTCACTATCTTGTAGATGGTGTTGCCGTTGACATAGCCCTTGGTCTGGTCCTGGCGGCCTTCATTGTCGGTAGACTCGAAAGGAAGCGAGATCTCCCCTTCCTTGAGGTTCTTGATAGCCAGGTAGTCCTGAGGCTTGAGCTGGTCTATCTCGAAATATGCGGACCCGGTGTTCGGATCGGCCATCTGGCCTCCGTTCGTCCTGGAAGCCAGGTCCTCCGAGTAGAAGCCGGCCGCCATCTTGAAGGTGACAGCCTCGTTGAGTATCTCCGTCCGGAGGCTGTCCAGGGTCTTGAAGGCCTTCTCCCTGTCGACCTCGGTGTACTGGGGCTTCATCAGGATGTGCCGGGCATTGAACATGTCCCCGTTCTTCTCAATGACCTCGATGATGTGGAAGCCGTCAGGAGTCTCCACGATCTGGGAGATCACGCCTGGCTTGAGGGCCATGGCGGCGTCGGAGAACGCGGGCCAGAAAATGGACTTGGAAGCCATGCCGAGTTCACCTCCGCGGCGGGCGCTTCCCGGATCCTCGGAATAGATCCTGGCCAGAGTGGAGAACTTCTCCCCGTTGATGATCCTCTCGCGCAGTTCCAGAAGTTTCTCCCTTACGGCAAGCTTGGCGGCCTCCCGGTCGGGATAAAGGCAGATCTGGCTGAGCTGGTACTTGATCGGGACGATCGGAAGGTTCTTGCTGTCGACCGTGTCCATGTATTCCTTCACATCGAACGGAGTCATCTCGGGAACCTTGCTCATTATCTCGTGCTGCTCCTGCTGAGTGAGGCTCAAGTCTTCGAACTGGCTCCTCCATTCCGCGCGGAGCCTGTAGAGGGGCTTGCCGAAATATTTCTCGACTTCCTCCTGCCCACCAAGGTAAGTGAGCATCTGGTCGACGTGCTGCGAAAGCCTGCCCTCGACGTTGTCCGAATTGACGACCAGGGAATCGACCCTGGCCTGCATGAGGAACAGCTTGGATTCAAGGATCTGCTCCAGCAGGTCGCACCGGACGTTCCTGTCCGAAGCCATGCCCTGGGCGCTCATGCTCTTCACCTCTTCTTCAAGGTCTGACAAGGTGATCGCCTCGTTTCCGACCACGGCGACCGTCTTGTCGACCACCCTGTATTTCTGCGCCGACCCGATCGTGCAGAAAGCCACGAGGGTGCAAAGCGTCAATGCTGCTTTCCTAATCATTGCGGTATGTTACAAAAATCTCATTAGCCTTGGCGTCTTCTATCAAGTCTTGTTCCAAAGTCGAAAGCAGCTCGTGCTTTCTGGAACTCAGGATATTGTCCCTTATCCTTCCCATGCAGGACCCAAGAGGGGCCGTCTGTCCGGCTTTCGCCATCTCCACGACATAGGCCACCGACAGGTCGTCCCCGGAGGGGATCTCAATGAATCCGCCCCGCATGGAAGAGAGCATGGTCACATAGTCCGTACCGAATTCTGCGGCAAGGGTGGCGGCGTCGATCCACCCACGGGAGTAATCCCTGTAGCGATGCGCTGAAGCGAAGGCTATGCTGTCGGCGGCGGCGAGTGACAGGGAATCGTCCGAAGACATGAGAGCCTTCAGGGTCTTGAGGTTGGGAGAGGATTTCGGGATGCTCATGAAACGGGCCCTCAGGACCGGCCTGTCAAGCTTGAAATTATCCTTGTGGGACTCATAGTAGGCTTCTGCCTGGGCGTCGGTCACCACGGTGTCCAGCCTTTCGTCGATGAAGTGCTGCTCGAAACGGTACCTCAACAGGGACTTCCTGTAAGCCTCGAGCTCGGCCTTTACATCCTTTTCCTCCTTGGAAAGGCTTTCCTCGGCCATGTCCTGGAACGCCTTGTCCTTTGCCCACGAAATGATGTACTGGTCGGCCAGGGCAGCGCTGTCCCCGGGCGAGGTACCGTCCGGGATGAAGTCCTGCAGTTCGGAGAGGAACAACTTGTGCTTCCCGTATTTCGCCACGACTTCCCCGTCGTGGATGAAAGACGAGACGGCCTTGCACGAAGGCAAGGTCGCCAGGATGATTCCTGCAAGCAAAGCGAATATCCTCCCGCGGGTCATCTATCGGGAATAATTGGGAGCTTCCTTGGTGATCGTGACGTCATGGGGATGGCTCTCGAGGAAGCCTGCATTAGTGATGCGGACGAACCTTGCCGAGCGGAGGTCCTCAATGGTGCGGGCACCGCAGTAGCCCATCCCGGCCTTAAGGCCGCCGACAAGCTGGTAGACGACCTCGGAGACGGTTCCCTTGTAGGGCACCTGGGCCACTATCCCCTCCGGTACGAGCTTCTTCACGTCGGCTTCCATGTCCTGGAAATACCTGTCCTTCGAACCCTGCTCCATCGCCTCGAGGGATCCCATCCCGCGGTAAGACTTGAAGCGGCGTCCGTTCATGATGATGGTCTCGCCCGGAGACTCCTCCGTCCCGGCAAGCAGGGATCCGGCCATTATGGTGCCGGCGCCTGCCGCAAGGGCCTTGACGATGTCGCCCGAGTACCTTATGCCGCCGTCGGCGATCACGGGGATGCCGGTGCCTTTCAGGGCCTCGCTGGCCTCCATCACCGCGGTGAGCTGCGGGACGCCGATGCCGGCGATGATCCTGGTGGTGCAGATCGAGCCGGGACCTATTCCCACCTTGACAGCCTTGACGCCCGCTTCAGCAAGGGCCTTGGCACCCTCGGCGGTAGCCACGTTGCCGGCTACTATCTGGGCCTCGGGGAAAGCCTCGCAGGACTTGCGGACCATCCTGAGGACACCCTCGGAATGACCGTGGGCGGTATCGAGGACCACCGCGTCGGCCCCTGCATCGAGAAGCATCCCGATCCTCTCCACCGTGTCGGACTTGATCCCGGCCGCAGCGGCCACCAGGAGCCTTCCCTTGCTGTCCTTCGATGCGATGGGATTGTCCTTGATCTTCATGAGGTCCTTGTAGGTGATGAGCCCTACGAGCTTGCCGTCCGCGTCCACGACCGGAAGTTTCTCGACCTTGCTCTTCTGGAGTATCTTGGTAGCCTCCGAAAGGGTGATGCCCTTGGGTGCGGTGACAAGGTTCTCGCTTGTCATCACCATGGACACGGGCATCTGCATGTCCTCCTGGAAGCGGAGGTCTCGGTTAGTCACGATACCGATCAGGAAACCGTTGCCGTCGACCACGGGGATGCCTCCGATGTGATGCTTCTTCATCATCGCAAGCGCCTCGCCCACGGTTGCCCCGGGGCTTATCGTCACGGGATCGTAGATCATCCCGTTCTCGGCCCTCTTGACATGGCGGACCTGCTCGCACTGACGCTCGATGGTCATGTTCTTGTGAATGACACCGATGCCGCCGGCCCTCGCCATCGCTATCGCCAGGGCAGCCTCGGTGACGGTGTCCATGGCGGCGGAGACGACCGGAGTGTGAAGCAGTATGTCTGTTGTGAATCGGCTTGTGACGTCGACGTCACGGGGCAGTACATCGGAATGGGCCGGCACGAGCAGCACGTCGTCGAAGGTGAGTCCTTCGGAAATCTCTCGGTTAACGAACTTAGCCATTGTGATCAGTTTAATTTGGCAAATATAATCATTTCCGGGGAATATGTCAGGATTACCGGCCGGCAAAATACCATCCGCTCTGGAATGTGGACACTATTCCGGACCCGTCTTCGTCCACATGCCCGACCACCCTGCGGGCCCGCACAGGCCTGCGGTCATAATAATCGGGCGCTCCGCTGTCGAGGGAGTTGATCCGGACCACCTGGGAGGAATGGATGAAACGGCCGTCCCCTATGTACATCCCCACATGGGAGATCCTTTCCGGGGATCCGGCGGTCGCCGGACGGCCCCAGAAGACCAGGTCGCCGGGAAGGAGGTTGTCCCAGACCACGTTCCCGTCGGGATCGAATATGGCAAGGTCCTCACCGACACGTGCCTGCTGGGAGGCGTTCCGGGGCAGGAGGATGCCGTTCGAGAAGAAGACGCTGCGCGTAAGCCCGCTGCAGTCCACGTTCTTGACGGAGGTGCCTCCCCACATGTAAGGGACTCCGAGGAACAACTCTGCAGTCTCCACGAGGGATTCCCGCAAAGCCCTGTCCGACAAGGATTTCTTGTCCTTAGCCCACTTGTAGAAGACATCCAGGTCCTCCCTGGGGACATATCCTGTCTTCCCGGAAGGGAGCACCACACCGCAGAACTTCCTGCGGAGCACCACCCTTCCTTCGTCCATGCCCTTGTAGCGGCCCCAGGTGTGGGAGACCGTCTTGTACATGATCCTCACGATGTCCCCCATCACCAGTTCGGACACTATCGCGGATTCCCTCGAGGGTTCCTCATAGACATGGGACAAGGGTGCAGTGCAAATGTACTTGGGAGCGCTGAGATAGTCTTCGAGCTGCCGGTCCGTCATAGGGACAAGACCCATGGCGTTGACCCACGCGACATAGGGTTCGGGGGACTTTATCTTCACCCAATAGCTTTGGGTGTCGACCATTTCCACTATCGTCCCCATGAGCGCCTGGTTCCCCAGTTCGGCAGCGTAGTCGGGTTCTTCACGCATGAAGTCCGCGGAGAATTCCACCACCGCGAAACGGCCCTGCCCCTGCGCGGGCACCTCCTGCGCGGCAAGGGACGAGCATGTCAGCAGCAAGGCTGCAAGTATTCCAAGATGCTTTTTCATGTTGTAAAAATATCCACAAATAGTTAGTTTTGCAAGGAATATCTTCAAGCATGGACTTCCCCGAAGGAAAAAGATACCTCTCTTTCGCCGCGCTCCTGAGGCAGCGGTACGGCCAGAGGCTGCAGAAACTGGTGATCGACGCCGGGTTCACCTGCCCCAACCGCGACGGGACCGTCGGACTGGGAGGATGCACGTTCTGCGACAACGCCGCCTTCCACCCGGGCTACAGCACTCCCGGGAAGAGCATCGCCGAACAGCTCGACGAAGGAATATCCTTCCACAAGGTGAGGTATCCCAGGGCAGGAAGGTACCTCGCCTATTTCCAGGCATATTCAAACACCTACGCCCCGGTTTCAAGGCTGAAGGAGCTCTACCTCGAAGCGCTCTCGCATCCCGAAGTCTGCGGAATAGTCATCGGCACCCGCCCGGACTGCGTGGACGGGCGGAAGCTGGACATGATAGCGGAACTGGCAGCACTCCCGACAAGGGAAGACGCCCCCTTCGACAAACCCATCGTCAGAATTGAATACGGCATCGAATCGTGCAGTGACGACACCCTTGGGCGCATCAACCGCGGACATGACTTCGAATGCGCCAGGAGGGCGGTCGGGATGACGGCGGAAAGGGGTATCCCCGTTGGAGCCCACTTCATCCTGGGGCTGCCGGGCGAGACGCGCGGGACGATGCTCCGGCAGTGCGCGGACATCTCCTCCCTGCCCCTGGACTCTGTAAAGTTCCACCAGCTCCAGATCATAAAGGGGACAAGGATGGAGAAAGAATATTCAGAAAGGCCGGAAGACTTCCTGCGGCTGGGGCTGGAGGACTACCTGGATTTCGTGGTGGACCTTCTTGAAAGGCTCCGGCCCGACCTCGCGGTCGAAAGGGTCGCTGGAGAGGTGCCGCCACGGTTCGTGAAAGAGACTCCGTGGGGGCTGGTACGCAATTTCGAGATCCTCAGGATGCTGGACCGCCGGCTTGAAGAAAGGGACACTTTCCAGGGCAGGCTCTACTGAGGCAGGCGGGCCCCGCCTGGCATTCCGTACTCCTCCCGGGACGGAAGGGAAAGGCAGGTCACTGCGGGCCTCCGGCGCAGGGACGGCAGCCGGCAGCTACTGTCCGGCCAGATGCTTCTCCCAGGCCCAGGCCGACGCCAGGGTGTCCTCGAGGCTCCGGCAGGCCTTCCAGCCCAATTCGGAGTTGGCAAGGGTGGGATCCGCCCATATCGCCGGAACGTCCCCGGCCCTGCGCGCAGCGATCCTGTAATTCAGCTTCAAGCCATTGGCCTTCTCGAAGCCCTTTATCAGCTCCATCACGGACAAAGGCTTCCCGGTACCGATGTTGTAGATCTCATAGTCCTTCTTCATCCCGTCTTCAAGCATCCTGCGCACCGCGAAGACATGGGCCTGGGCCAAGTCGACGATGTCGATGAAGTCGCGCTGGCAGGTCCCGTCGGGAGTGGGATAGTCGTCCCCGAAGACCGAAAGGCAATCGCGCTTCCCTATGGCGGTCTGCGTGATGAAAGGCACCAGGTTGTTCGGGACGCCCCGGGGGAGTTCACCGATCAGAGCGGAAGGATGGGCGCCGATCGGATTGAAGTACCTCAACGCGATCCCCCGAAGCTGCGGATACGACTTCACGGAGTCCCTGAGGATGTCCTCGCACATCTGCTTGGTGTTGCCGTAGGGCGAGGTGGCTTCCTTCCTCGGGGTAGATTCGGTGACGGGCAGTTCGTCAGGGTCCCCGTAGACCGTAGCCGAGGAAGAGAACAGGATGTTCCGGCAGCCGTGGGCGCGCGCCGAGTCGATCACGTTCATGAAAGAGTCAAGATTGTTCCTGTAGTACTTCAAAGGCTCCGCCACCGACTCTCCGACGGCCTTGAAGCCGGCGAAATGGATCACCGCGTCGATCTTCCTGGTGGCGAACAGGATGTCGGTCGCCACAGGGTCGCAGAAATTAAGCTTGACGAACGGGATGTCATCCCGCCCTGTTATCTTCTTCACTCCTTCGAAACAGGTCAGGTCGCAGTTGGACATGTTGTCGGCCACGACCACGTCGTAGCCTGCCTCTATAAGTTCCACGGTCACGTGGCTTCCGATGAATCCGGCCCCGCCGGACACAAGAACGCACTTTTTCATGTTGGCTTGTCGTTTGAACTCGCAAATTTAGCAATATTCATTAAATTTGCTTCATGACTGCCTTCAGAACACTTGCAGCAGGTTTCCTGCTCGCCGCATCCATCATTTCCCTGGACGCCCAGGTACCCGCCGGCAGGCCGGCCGCGCCGAAGACCAGGACACAGAGGTACCTGGAAATCGTGTCCGGCAACGAAGTTCTTTCCAACGCTGCCTGGGGCATCCTGGCAGTGACCATGAAAGGAGACACCGTGGCCGCCTGGAACCCGGGGATGAGGATGATCCCGGCCTCCAACATGAAACTCATCACCACCGGAGCCGCCATGCATGCACTTGGCGCGGATTTCAAGTACGAGACGAGGATCTGCTGCGACGGTCCCGTCGAGGACGGCGTCCTGAAAGGCGACCTTTACATCGTGGGCGGAGGAGACCCCACGACGGCTTCCGACGATTCGGTGGCCGTCCCCCGGATGAAGCTCTGGGAGCAGTGGAAGGGATTCCTGGACAAGGCAGGCATAAAGAAGATCGCGGGCAGGGTGATCGGAGACGGACGCTACTTCGACGGCCCCATAGAGAACGACACCTGGGAGAGCCAGGACCTGGGGACCGACTACGGCACCGGAGGCGACGGACTCTGCTTCTACCGCAACGTCCAGGAGGTGAAGGTAAGCGCCGGGGCCTCGCCCGGCGACGAGGTGAAAGTCTCCCCTTCGTTCCCGGACACCCCCTGGATGGTCTACAAGCTCTCCTGCAGGACTGGTCCGAAAGGCACGGGGGACAATCTCTACCTTTTCAACTCGGACGTCTTCCCCTACGCCGAGATACGCGGGACCTTCGCCGTGGACAGGAAGCCGAAGACTGAATATTTCTCCAACAAGTTCGGCGCCTACACCTGCGCCAGTTATTTCTGCAACTACCTCAGGACCCACGGAATCCCCGTGGAAGGAGGAGCGGCCGACGTGCGCATGGGGCGCATCCGGTCCGAACTCACCAACCTCTCCTACGGCCGGTACGCCGCGAAGGTGGACGGGATGCAAGTGCTCGGCAGGACATATTCCCCGCCGCTGTGGAAGATCGCCAGGGAGACGAACCACCGCAGCGACAACTTCTACGCCGAAACGATGCTGCGGACCCTCGGCAGGAGAGGGCGCCATTCCGCCTGCTACGATTCGTCCAGGGTCGCTGTGAGGGAGGTCCTCGCAGGACTTGGAGCACCGGCCGACGGGGTCAGGATCGAAGACGGAAGCGGCCTGTCCCGAAAGAACTACATTTCCCCATCCTATCTGGTCGGCTTCCTCCGCGCCATGATGGACAGCCCTGCATTCGAGGAATATGCAGGGAGCCTCCCGCAGCCTGGGACCGGGACCCTGGCAAGCCGGCTGAAGGACCAGCCTGAAGACGTCAAGGGCCGCTTCCACATGAAAAGCGGCTCCATGAACGGGGTGCTCTGCTACAGCGGCTACCTTGAGCCACGGAAGGGCTCCAGGGACGAGACCATCGTCTTCTCGCTGATGACCAACAACGTCATCGCACCGACCAGGGACCTCACCCCGATAATAGACATGATCCTGTCCTCTCTCGCCTCCGAGAACTGAAGTCAAGGATTATCCCCGCAAAGTCCCCCGGCAAGTCCTGACCTGACGCCTGCAGGATAGGTTTGCCGTGCGCTGCCGCCTGCCCGCAGGAGATGGAGAGTCTGCCGCTGGCGGCTACCTGGGCAGGAAGCCCTTGGACAGAAGATACTCGGCAATCTGGACGGCGTTGGTGGCGGCTCCCTTGCGGATGTTGTCGCTCACGCACCAGAAATTGAGGCCATAGTCGACGGAAGGGTCGCGCCTCAGCCTTCCCACGAAGACGGCATCGCTGCCGAGGGAGAACAGCGGCATCGGATAGACATTCCGGGCCGGGTCGTCTTGCACGACCACTCCGGGAGTCTCCTCCCAGATCCGGCGCACTTCCCCGAGGGTGAAATCGCTGCAGAACTCCAGGTTTATCGACTCGGAATGGCCGCCCAGCACAGGAACCCTGGCCGTAGTCGGGCTGACCCCGATGGAATAGTCGTCCAGGATCTTGTGGGTCTCGTTGACCATCTTCATCTCTTCCTTGGTGTAGCCGTTTTCAAGGAAATCGTCGATGTGCGGAATCACGTTCTCATCGATCGGATAATGGTAGAAAGCCGGATACTCCCCCCACCTGGCGCCTTCGCGCTCGGCCTGCATCTGCTTCATCGCCGGGGTCCCGGAACCTGTGACAGACTGGTAAGTGGAGACCACTATCCTCTTGATCCTGAACTTCTTGTGCAGCGGCGCCAGAGGCAGGAGCATCTGGATCGTGGAACAGTTGGGATTGGCGATTATGTAGTCATCCTCCGTAAGGACGGAGGCGTTTATCTCCGGGACGACAAGCTTCTTGGAGGGGTCCATCCTCCAGCAGGAAGAATTGTCCACGACCCGGCAGCCCGCCGCTGCGAATGCGGGCGCATATTCACGGGAGATGTCCGCACCGGCGGAAAAGAGGGCCAGGTCAGGGCGCATGTCCACCGCCTCGTCCGCCGTGACTATCGGGCACTCCCTGCCGCCGAACTCCACGTTTTTCCCGGCCGACCTCCCGGATGCGACGGGAATGAACTCCGAAACCGGGAAATTCCTTTCTTTCAGGACCTCTACCATCCTGGTACCTACCAGTCCGGTCACTCCGACAACTGCTACTTTCATGGTTGTTCGTTATTTATCGTTGGCTTCTTGGACAAAAAAAAGGGAAGACCGACGGCCCTCCCGATATCAAAAGCGGACAAGGGCGGTCAGGCCTCTGTCTTCACGGACTTGACAAGCTCGCTGAGATTGTCGTACAAGGCATCGGTCTTCTCGATGAGTTCCTTGCGTATGGAAGTGAAGTAGGCGGCCTTAGCCCCTTCCGGTTTAGCATTCACCTTGTCTTTCAGGTCGTTGAAAAGGGCCACTGCCTTGTCAAGGAGCTGTCCGAGCGCTGCATCGTCAGCGTCGGGATTGACTGCACTGAAGAGGGAGCAATCATCGATGAAAGCCCCGATCACATACTCGATGTCCTTCTTGATGTCACGAAGATTCATAACTTTCTTTCTGTTTTGAAATTCGTTGCAAAGATAGTGATTATTTTTGAAATATCGGTTTCAGGACGGCATCGATTCCTTCGCCCCGCATTCCGTCCTGAAGGACTTTCCCGTCGGGGCCGAAGAGGAACAGGTGGGGAATGCCGTTGACCCCATATTCCTGGGCAAGGGTGGTTTCAGGATCCAGTAACTGTGGATAGCGGATGCCGAGCTGTTTCATGGCTTCTTTCGTCGCTTCCAGTTTATCCCGAACGGGAATTCCCAGAACCACAAGGCCTTTGTCCTTATAGTCATTGTAGGCTTTGACGACAAACGGCGTCTCTTCCCGGCAGGGGCCGCACCAGGAGGCCCAGAAATCCACCAGGACATAGGACCCGTGACCGATATAATCAGATAGGTCTCCCTTTGTTTCGATGAAATCTTCTCCCGTGGTATTCAATTGGATGACTGTTCTTCTGCTCGCGGTAAGGGACTCGTATCGACCTGCAATCCTAGCATCAGCATGGATGCACTCCCCGCCCTGTTCATAGAGACGGATGAATTCTTCGTCGGGGGCGTCAAAGACAAGCATGGACATGGCCTGCACCCCTACAGGATCCTGCAAATGATTCAGATAAATCTCCTTGCAATGTTCGGCCATGGCTTTTTCCATTTCTTCCATGAGAGCTTCGGCGCCTGCTTCATCCCCGCTCTCCGACAGTGACATCGCCCGGGTGTTGTAGCTCATAAAATGATCCTTCATCCATCGCTGGAGTTCCTGCAGCTCTTCTGAAAGCGGACTGCCTCCTACGGTAACCATCCCGTCTTTTATCGTGACATTGATTTCCTTGCTGTCTGGGATCAGGCTGACAGGGTCGCCCTTTGGCACGGTGATGACGGAGACTCCGTACTGGGGATTCCTTTCGCAGGTCAGGGTGAATGCACCATCTTGAACAGCGGTGGCATCCAGACGTTTTCCCGCCGCATCCAACAGATAAACGCTATCCAGTTGTGGACTGACAGAACCTGTAATGGTGCATGTCCGGTTGGAGGAACATGCAACGACTCCTATCAGGAAGGATGCGGCCAGCAATACCTTACGTAACATATTGAGGATCTATTAATTTGTCTATAAATATAAACATAAGAATCAACTAATCAAAATCCATGGCCTTACTTACCAGAGTCGTAATCGCTATTCGCTTGAGAGACAGGCTTTTCCAAAAACGAGCTTCTTCAAATCGGAGAGATCAGATACGGAACCGCCTGATAATCAACCCGTAAAACTCCACCGCCTCTGTATCTCCGTAATTTAGTCCGGCGACCTGGCTGATTTTGTTTTCTCACAGCGCATTGTTATCTTTGCGTGAGACAATTAAGTTGCCGTTTTATGAACGTAGACACATTACTTCATCAGTACTTGGTCACAAACTGATTGTCCGCTCCGGAAGCCATACGCTAACGGCCAATGGTGATATGCACGTCACTGAATCAGCTCCGTGGTCTGGAACTATCGTTTATTTTGAATTGCGCTCCAACATGGATATCGATCCTTCTTCTGTGGTAGACCATAGAACAGACCCGGCAGAGGAATTCAATGAATTGTTTTTGGACAATCATACCGGATTAGAAAAGTTATGGTAGTATTTAAGTTTTCCAAATATGGAGACAGTATGGGAACACGTCTCCTCGGGGCTCGGATCAGGGCCGATCTCCGTCCACTTTTGGATGGAGACGAGAAAGTTGTCCTTGACTTTACCGGCTTAGATACGGTCACCAATTCGTTTGCCGATGAATGCATTGCCAAGCTTCTGCTTGAGATGCCATTAGATGAATTGAAGGCCAAAACCACATTTTCTGGTCTAACGCCCATGACGGAACGCAGTATCCTGACGGCATTACAACGTCGACATATGCAGATTCTACAGAATCATTAACACAACAACAGGCCGCAGTGATGCGGCCTGTTTCTCTATAATCTGACATCAATCATTACATTTCTTTTATGTCTTTTTTGATGTCACGAAGATTCATAACTTTCTTTCTGTATTTGAAATACGTTGCAAGGATAGTGATTATTCCTGAAACAATGGCCTTAGGACGGCATCGATTCCTTCTCCCCGCATTACGTCCTGAAGAACTTTCCCGTCGGGGTCGATGGAGTGCGGATCTCCTCGCCGGGAGCGCTTCGGCGACGGCGACGAGGATGTTTTCTTCAATGTATTTCATTTTATATTGAACATTCCTGTCTTACGTAGCAGGGTGCGGTACTCCTTTAGACTGAACGGTGCCTTGCCGTAGAGGTAATGGTTTTCCAACGTGGTGCCGCCGCGGCCCGTATACGTGATCTTGTAGATACCCTGGCCGGCCGGTTCCGGCAGTGAGGCGACCTTCGTCCGGCCGTTGGCTTCCACTGCGAACTTCCCTTTGAACACGGTTTTCCCCGTCTTCACGTCGGTGACGGTCACTTCGCCTTCGGCGGGCTCCCGCGTGTCGTTGACGGCCACCAGGGGCAGCCCACCGTCTTCCGCGTCGTTGATGAGGACACAGACATCCTGCTGGGCGTTCCGGATGAACCAGTAGGCCATCTTCGGGCTGTTGTACCAGTCGACGATGGCGTCGGAGATGAGCGGCCATCCATCGCGGATGTTCCACCAGAGCATGCCCGTATTCGGGGCGAACTTGTGCCCGCGGAACTTCTCGATGAAGTATTTCATGGCCTCCGCCTGCACGCTCTGCGAGGCGAAGATAAACGCGTCGAGGTCGGTGGGCACTTCCCCGAAGAGAAGATTCACCTGATTGATCATCAGGTTGTTCCGCTCTGGCGTGTAGTCCCATTCCTTGAAGATGCGGACCGCCTTCGTCAGCCAGTCCTCGTTCCAGCGGCGGGTCTTCACGTCGCTCCACGGGTAGACGGATTCCTTGGGGAACATCTTTTCGAGACTTTCCCGGTTCGGCATTCCATGGTAGCCGATCTCGCTGACGAAAATGCATTTCGCACCGGTGTAGTAACTGTCTTTATAGTAGCCGCGCGGCCCCCAGAGGTGGTCCTCCGGCAGGTCGGCAGTGCTGTAGGAGGTAGAAACCAGCTCCTCGCTCCAGTAGGGGGAGGAGGGGAGATACGGCCGTGTCGGGTCGGTCTCGAAGAGGGCACGCGGGATCGTCACGCGCGAGACGACATCGTCGTTCGGGTCCGGGCGGAAGTGCTGCAGAGTACCGATCGTGAGGGTCTGGTCATTCTCGTTGTTGCCCGACCAAAGGGCGATGCTGGGATGCGAGCGGAGCTTGACGACGACCTTGCGCACTTCGTCTGCGATGGCCTGCTGGAAGGCGTCGTCCTGCGGATAGAGGGTACATCCCATCGCAAAGTCCTGCCAGACGAGGATGCCAGCCACGTCACACAAGTCGAAGAACGCGTGGTCTTCGTAGACGTTGCCGCCCCAGCAGCGCAGCATGTTGCAGTTCAGGTCTTCCGCGATGGCGAACGCCTTCTCCAGGTGCTGCGGGTCGCGGCTGTGGAAGGCGTCCAGGGGCGTCCAGTTGCTGCCATGGATGTAGATCTTCTCCCCGTTGACGTAGAAGCAGAAACGTCCGGGCTTCTGTTCGGAATGCGTCCCGGTCAGGTCGAGCCGGACGGTCCGGATGCCGATTTTTTTGCGGCTGGCGTCCACTTCGTTTCCCTGTCCGTCCAGGATCCGCAGCGTGGCGTCGTAGAGTGCGGGCTCTCCGTAGCCCCGCGGCCACCAGAAAGCCACATCTTCCACGCCGAAGCGTTCCCGACCGGCGTGCGAAGTGATCTTGCGGGAGTACCGGATGCAGTCCTTCCCGTTCCGGGCGAGGGAGACTTCCGCGATCATCTTCCCATCCTGGTACTTGACGGGCAGGGTAACTGTCCAGTCCAGGTGTAGCAGCGCCCGTTTTTCCGCGACGTCCACTTCGCAGGTGTACCAGTGGGCGTCGACGATGTGCACAGGTGGCTTCACCTCGAGGGAGACTCCGCGCCACAGGCCGGCGCTCACCAGCCGGGGCATGATGTCCCAGCCGTAGGAGTGGGGCGCCCGGCGCGCAAAGACGGATTCCACCTGAGCGAAGTTGAAACTGATTGTCGGGGGGATGCGCTTGCGGCCTTCGATGACGGAAGAGCGGATATATACTTCCAGGAGGTTGTCCGACCCGGCCGGCGCTACGGCGTCCGTGACATCGAAGTCATGCTCCACCAGCATGTTGTCGGCGCTGCCGACATGCCGCCCGTTCAGGTAGACCTCGGCGAAGCAGTCGATGCCGCCGAAGTGCAGGAAGAGGTCGTCTTCCTCTGTGTGGGCCGGCGTGGTGAAATGGCGGCTATAGCGCCACTGGTATCCTTCATAGGGACGGAGCAGGTAGACGTTGCTGCCTGTCTCGGGATTCTCGACGAGGCCTGCGGCGAGCAGGTCGAGTTCCACGTTGCCGGGCACGGTGGCAGGCACGGTCTCGAAACGGATGCCGTCCATCCCCTCAGGCGAGACGACGGGCGTCCGCCCCTGGGGCCAGTAATCCAGTGTCCAAGTCCCGTCCAGGGAAAGGGTTTCCGCCTGCAGCGGAAGTATGGTCAGCAACGCACAGAGCGCCCACAAGGAACGAATTCGGAAGTTTCGCATATTACTTGATCTTCGATTTGCTTGGTGCAATCTCAAATATACGAAGAAATCCAAGAAACCGAAAATCGATGAGGAACGCGTCCCGTTGCAAAAATGGCGCAAACGGCCAGGAGCAGGAGCGGCAGTCGTCTCATTCCGTGGCACTCAACAAATCATCATTCCGAAGCCTTGCGGTTGACGGCGTCATACTCAAGGAACTTGTCGAAGGAAGCCGTCTCGCCGGAGAGTTCCATGATCCTCTTGTAGATTGCCCATCGGGACGGTGCATTGTAATACTCGACGTTGTGGTTCATCATACTGTCGTGGGACGGCCTGTAGATGCCCGTCGAGTAAGGTCCGCCGGCTCCTTCGTAGATTCCAACCTCGTCCTTGTACCTGGGGTCGGAAAGGAAGGCGCTCCATTTCACCTTCGCGGGATCGGAAGTGAAGTCGATGTTGGAATACCAGCCATACTTGTCATACAGCCTGTTGTATTCATTCACAAGGGCCTGTTCCGGGGACCCGGTGTCGGTGCTGTACTCATCGGCAAGGAAGGCGAATCCGTGCCCGCCGGCCTCATGGCGTACCAGGGCGCCGAAAGCATCCCTTTGATTGCTTCCGGACGCGCAGTAGGCGATTCCGGACTGCAGGTTCTCCTTCATGGAAGTGATTCCCCTCACCCCGCTCGAATTCACAAGCACGCAGACCAGCAGGTTCCTGCCGCCATTGAATCCGGGTATCCTGCTGGCATATTCAAGACACTTGGCATTGCTCGCTTCGGACATGCTGATGGTGGTTCCGCTCGCGTCCGTCCCAAGGGCGGTAGTGTACCCGCTGCCGGTCTTACCGTTCTTTGAGACGGCCTTCACGTAGTAGACATTGAACCTGTTCCTGAAGGTCTTGTAAGGCTCGATGGAGAAGAACTCCTCCATTGCCTGCCACATCAGGGACCCGTAGCTGGATGCCATATCCCTGTCCGTGTAGGCGTCGCCCATGAACACGATATTGATTCCCTTCCCGACGGAAGCTGTCTGCAGGGTGACGACCTTGCCGTCCTCCGAGTAGTCCGTGGAGGAATACACCTCACCGTCGTCAAGAGGTCCGAACATGTCTTCGAGGAACGGAATCAGGTCAAGGAAGGCGGAGTGGCCGAACCTGTTCCTGGAAGGGTCGCTGACCTGGCCGGAACTGCTGAATATCACATTCCCGTCTCCGTCGATCACGTTGACGAAAGGCATGGCGCCGGAGCCGAGCGCCGCTGCCTCGGAGAAACTGATATTCTCGGACTCGGAGGAAAAGTTGTACCACACGTCATAGCCGTTGTCCAGAATATAGTCTTTCAACTTCTTTTCTCCTTCCGGATCGCCCCAGGCCGTCCTCATGATTACCTCAAGGCCGGCGGCGTGGTACTTCTCATGCATTCTCCTGAGCTGGGGCAGCAGGGCTGCGGAAAAGCCGCACCACGACCCCCACCTGTAAATGACAGTCGCCTTGTTCTTTGCAACGATGTCTTTGTAAGGAATCGTTTTCCCGGTAATCACGTCTTTGATGTCCCTGCCGGGCCAGAATCCGGGTACGTCCCTGTCCTTTACGATGAACGGGTCCGATTTCCTGAATTCCGCATCACCTACGGGATCCACGCTGTTGATGTACATGTTGATCCAGTAGCCGGGATTGTCCGACGTGTAGAAGTAATCGGGGATCTGGCCGGAAAACTTGTGGTTTTGAATCACAAGATGGGAGCCGAGCCGGAGCCATGATTGGGGAATGGTTCCAGTCAAGCCATTTCCGGCAAGATTCATCCCTGGAGTACGGACCCCGTCGAGACTTTCCTCGCCCAGGAGCCCGTCGCTCTCGCCGAGACTCTCGGGAAGAGGCCCTGTCATCGATTCATTCCCGGAAATACCGACATACCAGAAGGGAATGCCGGAGAATACGTCCGGGAGACTGGTCATCGAAGTCCGTTCCAGGACAAGGACCCCCAAACGGCGGAGCTTGTTGAAACTAGGAGGAAGGGTTCCTGTCAGCCCGGGTTCATTTTGAATCCAGAGCCTGGTACAGGAAGTCAGCCTGTCAAAGCAATCAGGGAACTCCCCCTTGAGACCATTTTCGACAAACCGCAGTTTCAGTTCATTCTTGTCTTTGTTCCAATCGACTCCGTACCATTCATTAAGGCCGGCATCCGTACCCCAGTTCGTGGCATTCTTCCAATGGGGACCGTCCAGAGCATCGTAGATCTCCATCAAGGCCTCCTTGACCTTGTCTTCCTCGCTCAACACCACCGTCACCTTGGCGGAATTGCTCGTTCCACCGGCCGCGGCGGTGATTGTGGCCGTACCCTGGGCTACGGCCGTCACGGTCCCGTCCTGGGCGACAGTGGCGACCGACGCATTGTCCGTGGACCATGATACGGTCTTGTCCGTCGCATCCTCGGGAAGCACCGTGGCCTCCAGGAGGAGCGTCTGCCCGATCTCGACTTCAGCCGTTTCCGGCACGATCCGGACGGAAGTTACCGCAATGAACGGGTCCTGCTCGAAGGTAAGGGTTATTGCCCCGACTTTCCCCTCGTTGTCTTTCACCGTGGCCTTGCCCGTGCGGGATCTTCCTTCGTTCGCATCGACCGTGAACACCAGGGTGCCGCTCTGCATCGCACGGGTCCTAACGAAATGGAGCCACCCGCTGGCCGACTGCTCGACCTCGACGGTATAGGAGGTATTGTATTGGATGTTGAATTCGGCCGTACCGCCCTGGACGGGAACCTTGGCCGTATTCCCCGTAATCACTATCTTCGCCTGCTCGGTGACGGTGACCTGACATGAGGCAGTCTTCCCACCGTCCGCCGTCGTCACGGTGACCGTCGCCGCTCCGGCTTTGAGCGCCGTCACCTTGCCGTTGCCGTCGACAGTGGCGACGTCCGTGGCGGAGGACTTCCAGCTGACGGACTTGTTGGAGGCATTCTCCGGCGATACCGTAGCCGCCAAGGTCTCCGAGCTTCCTTCCACCAGGGTGAGGGAAGACTTGTTGAGGGACACACCCGTCACGGTCACGGCCGAGGGGTTGGGTTTGGATTGCGGTTGCTCTGTCGGACCGCAGCCAGTGAACACACAGGCAAAGAGCACTGAGACCGCCGCCATGGCGATGGTTAGGGGGAGGATCTTTTTCATAAGCCGATTGTTTATCAGACGGTTTGCCCTGCAAGATAACTAAAAAAATGATAATCCACTATCCCTTCTTCTATTCGAGAAACAGGAAGGTGACGGAATGTGCCGGGATGGAGACGGTTCCGTCCTTGCCCACGGGAAGGGTGGTGTCATACGGCTTCACATGCTCGTCGCCGATGTCGTTGTAGTCCAAGGCTGAGTTGCCGGAAAGGATCCTGGCCCGGACCTTCCGGGGAGTTTTAAGGCCCATTCCCTTGAAGTCAAGCGCCAGGGGGACGGCTTTCTCGGGGTGCTTGTTGGAGACAGAGCAGACATATTCCTTCCCTTCCTTGTCAGAGGTCAGCAGGATGTCGAGGACTCCGGTCGAACCGCTGCCGTCCGAAAGGGTTTCCACAACCGCGGTGGTCGGGACGACATACGGAAGCAAGTCGTTGGAATACATCTTCAGAGCGAAGAAGTGGGTCCTGCGGACAATCCCTTCAGGATGGACGAATATCGGCCCCCTGGTGTTGGTGATCGGGGAAACGCAGGCTATGTCCACATGCTCGCTGTGACGCAGGCAGGTGTTGAGGAAGCAGGCGGAGAAGATGGCGTCCGCCATGGTGTAGGTGCAGGCGAAGTCGTTCTCCCGGCGGGCCGCATAGTCATATCCCTTCCTCAGGTCCGCTATCCCTGGGTGGTACCATCCGCGGAGGTTCCACTCGTCAAAGGCGATCTTGATCCTTTCCCCGTAACCGGCTTCCTGGAGTATGCCGATAGTCTTGCCGATCTCCGATTCCGGGCTGTCGGTCTTCATCATGCACTGCAGGTAGGTGCCAGGATCCCTGCTTATGTCATGCCAGACCCAGTAGCCATGGATGGAGACGAAGTCCAGCAGGTACCCGGCTTTTTTCAGAAGAGGATAAGTCCAATCCCGGTTTGATGTAGCGGCTGCGAAGAGGGATATGTCCTTGTCCGCACTAAGCATCAGCTTGGCGCTCTCGGTCACCAGCGGGCACCACTCGTCTATCCCCTTCTCGCCCAGTTCATGCATCCCCCAGTTTTCATTGCCGATGCTCCAGTATTTCACATTGTAAGGCTCCGGATGGCCATTGAGAGCCCTCTGGCGGGCGAATTTGCCTTTGGTCTGGTTGCAGTACTCCACCCAGTCGCTCATCTCTTCCATCGTGCCGGTCCCTGCATTGGTGCAGATGAAAGGCTCGCAACCTACCTTGCGGCACCATTTGACGAACTCGTCGGTGCCGAAAGTATTCGGATCCTCGACCTGCCAGGCCTTGTCCCAGACGGCCTGACGGTCCGGACCCACCGCGTCTTTCCAGTGGTAGGCGGACACGAAACAACCGCCGGGCCACCTCACGATCGGGACCTTGAGTTCCCTGACCGCCTCTATCACATCCTTGCGGAATCCGTCCTCGTCCGAAAGAGGACTCCCGGGACAGAAGACTCCCCCATAGACCTGGTTGTCGAAATGCTCCAGGAAGGCTCCGAATATCATGGGATTATACTCCAAACGCTCTTCCTGGGCCTTTACCTTGAAAGAGTTCTGGGCGTGCAGGCCTGTGCCCGCGAGGCCGGCGGCTACCACCAGGGCAGAAACCAGGCTGTCGAGAATCAAACGCTTCATTTCTTTTATCCTTGTCATCCAATCAGTCCGATTCAAATTTAGTGTTTTATCCCAACCCCCGCAAGAAAAAAAAGGTCGACAGCAACTATCCGCGAAAAAGGAAGTTCCCCACAAAATCGACCTTGCCCGACAGGCAAGTACTGGCCTTTGAATAATCCTTTGAATTGATTATATTTGTGTCAATACGGAACCGTCCGGTCTTTCTCGCTGGCGAACGATTTAGGGCCTGCCAGCAGGGATAATGTCGCCGGCCCACGTTTCTTTTTGATTTGAACCAATGTGAACTTGACCTATATCATCTAGTCCGATATATTTGTCTGCCAAGATTTCAAGTTAATCATTGGCTGACTATGTTTTCGGAAATAATTGGTGAACCTGCGCTCAATAGCAATTCCATTGCTTTGCAAGGGCAGATACGGATCTCCCAGCGCCTTTTAGGCGAGAATGATAGTACTATCTCAACCGCATTATCCGCAGTGGTTCGTTATGGCGAACCCGGATACAGGCTTGGCAAATCCGGCTTACTTAATATTTGGAAAGACAGTACTGTTCCTTTTGCCGCCAAATGTCTCTCTACTTTGTGGTGGGGCCATCCCGATTTTCGACAATCCAATAGGGTCTATTCAATAGCGAATATTGATTCATTAAATACCTCTTGCCTTTGGGAGAGTTTTAAATCTTTGCAATATGAGAAAGACTTTCAGAAATTCAAAAGAGGGCTTGAGAAATTGTATCTAAGATTGAATAATGACGGGGATCTCCATATGGAGAGTATTGGTTCCTCTTTCTTTACCAAGTTCTTCCATTTTTTCTTTATGGCTCATCCGCCGAAGTCGAACCCTGATTATCTCCCCGTTATCGCTGACGATATTATGCGGTCGGCCGTCTTCGCTGAGATGCTGGACAGGGGAGAGAATGTTGAATCCGTCTTTAATACTAAAGATGCTACCCTGAGATCATATGTAGGTTATGCTGATAAGTTTAACAACTATGCTTTGGAACTCGGAATAGAGCCATTCATTCTGGAGGATGTTCTATTCAATCGCTCGAAAGGAATCGGCAAAGCATATGTCAATGGATTCAATGGGCGGATACACCTTCCCCATTGGATTGCAGGCAGTTATAATGAAAAAAGCCAGGCGGCTATTGTTTTTAATAATTTGGCCGGAGAGACATATCTTTTCGAAGGTCCGACTGCCAGTCTTTGGAATGAGCTGTTGAAGTATGATTATGAGCAGGGCTTCAGAATAGATGAGATTTGTCAGACGTGTGGATGCGGGCGCTTCGATCTTCTTTCTTTCTTCAAGGATTTGATTGACAAGAGAATCCTCGCTGATCATGTATCGGGGAAAGCGGAATTGGATAGAATCAAAAAGGCTGTGAACAGGACAAAGAGATCATTTTTACGGAGTGTCAAGGGCATCGGAAATTTCCACTCTGTCTTTGAGTCAGTTGACAATGACTATAGAAATATAGTAGGGTCTCAGGGGATTCCACTAGCTGCTTCGATTGAGCTCACATATGCTTGCAACGAGGCCTGTGTCCATTGCTATAATCCGAATTCTCCGAGAGAGGGTGGACTGGGAACTCAAAAAACGAGGCCAGTCGGAGAGATGACTGCCGAAGAGTACTTCCCGGTTCTGGATGATATGAAGAGATTGGGGGTAACAAAGATTGTTTTTACAGGTGGGGACCCTTTCATGAAAAAGAACCTTATGAAGATTCTCCGGTATGCACATAATCTCAAATTCGCATTCTCTGTATATACGAATGGACAGGCCTTGTATTCCAACCCTAAATTATATGAAGAGTTAAGGGAACTCTATCCTCAATATGTCGGATTGAGTGTTTACAGTACGATTCCGGAGATTCACGACAGCATAACTCGCCGCAAAGGCTCTTGCGAAAAGACAATGCAAGTCGCCCGTTGGTGCTGCGATGACGCGATTGGACTTCAGATCAAGTGTCCGATCATGCGGGCGAACAAGGATTCTTACGGGAAGGTTTTCGACTTTGCCTTAAGCGTCAACGGGATGCCCCAATTTGACGTCAATATAACTTCGAGCGTGGATGGGGATTGTTTCGCTTCTCAGAAATTGCGCTTGGGTGAGGAACAATTGCGAGAGGTCCTGAAAGATCCAAGGATCCCGTTATCGATTGAGAATAGTGTCGGAGCGATTGACCGGCAGCCTGATATGATGTTCTGTGGTGCTGGGGAATCCAGCTTCAACCTTCAGCCTGATGGGACTGTCAGCCCGTGCTGCGCCTTCCCGATGGATTGTGGCAATGTTAGGGAAAAGGGAATTGAAGATATTTGGCGAGGCTCCGGGAAATTGCTAAAAATCAGGACACTGCGTTATAGGGATAGTGACATTTGCGGAAAAGAGTCCTATTGTAAATATTGTAACAGATGTCCGGGTCAAAGTTTCGTCGAACATGGAGTCCCGGAGAATCATAGCGAGGATAATTGTTTCTTGGCGAAAGTCCGGTATAATTTGGAGAATAAACAGGAGAAGCTCCTATCCTGAGTAAAAAGGAGCGAAGTTTAACTATCAAACAAGCTTTATTATGTTTAAGTTCTCAAAAACTTCGCAGAACATTGTTTGTGGTGCCTGCAATTGTAGCAAGACCTCTCAACTTTCATGCGGAATTATGTATCGTATGGGTAGTTAATCACATGCAGGGATCTCCTATTGAATGGGGATCCCTGCTTATCTAAAACAATCTTATCTCCTTTGAATCATGGAACTACATTCAGTTGACTTAAAAACGGTTCTGGCCTGGATGAAAGGCAAGAACAAGCGTATCAGGATCACTACTCTTGGAGGCAACAGCCATTTGTTTTGTGAACATGTCAATGATAGCCGGATGCTTATAATCGGCAGTACCGGCCAGTATAAGATCATTGGAGTCCGCTTCTGGAACAGTGTATGTCGAAGGATGGATTACCTTAATGCGGAAGATCGCCAGATGGCGAGCAAATATACGGACACCATAGAATGGAAGAATCCGGATCATTTCTTCGCTCCCAGCGTCCCCGCAATCTGCAAAGCATATTTGTCCGAAATAAACAATAACAAACTGTAGACTACTCAAAATGATTACATTAGATCAGCTAAAGCAGCATTATTACAAAGATTTGTTCTCTTTCCGCCAATTGGAAAGCTTTCAATATAAGGGATCAAAACTAAAACATGGCTATGTTTTAGGTTTTGTGGATGCCTTTGAGATCGTTGATTCCGGTTTTTGGAATAACGACAATCTGGTCAATCAATTTGAGGTCAAAAACCAGAAATCGTCGGGCTCAAGGTTTTTCGATGGTGTCATTGAGGGTGTGATGGATAATGAGACAAGAAAACAAATCGAAAAGGCCAGTGAGGAGAGTTCTGGAAGGTTGGTGTTCTATGTTAAAGAGGAAGATAATGATATATGCGCGGATTTGATTTTTTTCAATAAATCTAAAAACCGTGTATTGGATAAGACATTGCTTTCAGTAGATGATTTGCCAGCAGAGTTTGACCTGAAGACTTTTAGCGCGCATTCAGGACCGAAGTCTTACGAGGATGTCATTACTATTCCTATTGGCGGTTTCGAGTTTTTCAGGAAATCAATGCTTGGAAAGAAATGTATTTTCTATTTCAATACGGAGAAAGATGATGATGATGAAGCCAAGGATTTTCTGTCGATCAAGTTTGACGTTAAGCTTCCTCTAGTGGATGTTGCGGCAGTAGATTGTATTGCGAATGGAGATAGCTGGGGTCAATCATATAAGGACGGATTGTGGCCAGCTTTTGAGAAGGAGGTGAACTTGGATCAGGAACAATCAGAGCTTGATGGGATGGCGGCCACGGTTAAGGCATCAAAGAAAAAAGCGAAATGGATTTCTTGGATATCTGCTGTTGTCCTATTAATTATCATTACAAATGTGGTCCCTGATGTGGAAGGGGGCTGGGCTTTTCTTTTGTTAATCGCATTTGTATTAGTTGGAATGTCTGGGAAATACATCGGTAATAAGATGAATGCGGACAAGGAAGAAGAGTTGAAACGACGATACTCCGTGCTTACGGATAATCGAAATGACCTTGAGAATAACGTTAAAGGATTGTACGTCATAAATAGTTGATAATCACCACATATGTTTTACGATCCGGATTATGACGACGACGATCTGGACGAGTTAGACGACGACATTGATGAAGATGTCGATGAGGATTACTATTTAGATTATTCGTCTTTTATTCCTTTTAGCCTCGACGAGCGCTTCGAGGAAGCTGCCCGCTATGTGGTTACGTTTCAACGAGCGAGCACGTCTGATTTACAGCGTCGTCTTGGAATGGGATACGCCAAAGCTGGTCGGGTGATGGACCAGCTTGAGTCGGCAGGCATCGTTGGCCCCCAAGACGGGAGCAAGCCTCGACAAGTACTGGTCTCTGACTTGGTCGCTTTAGAGGATATTATCAAGAGAGCGTGGGAGAATCAATTAGTTGATAATAGTAGTATTATTAGTTGCGACCAGGAGAATTTTGAGGAAGAACAAGGAGGCTTCGTTGATTTATCGACATTTGACGGGCGATTTGAGGAGGCCGCGAAATATGTGGTTATAAATCAACGAGCGAGCACGTCTGATTTACAGCGTCGTCTTGGAATGGGATACGCCAAAGCTGGTCGAGTGATGGACCAGCTTGAGTCGGCAGGCATCGTTGGCCCCCAAAACGGGAGCAAGCCTCGCCAAGTGCTTGTACGTGATCTTAATGAGCTCAGCTTGGTATTGAGACTCTTATTGCCGGGATATCATGATGTTCCCATTGAAAAAACGATTGATGTATCTTCGGCTAATCATGAAACGGTGGTCTTAACGACGTCGATGGCCTCTGATACGTCTGATCCTGGAAAGTATTCGAACGCAGCCGATCAGGCAGATATCAATAAAAGGGCGGGATACTCCGACTCCGTCAACGCAATGAATGGTTGTCTGGGTGCGGTGGGGCAGGTGTTTGTGTACACTATGGTCATTTTGTTGCTTTTGTGTACGGCACCGGCAATAATCATGATTTTGCTTTTCTGGTGGATCATCGCCTGGATTCTGGGGTTAATGTTTCCTGGGAAGGAATTTTTCCCGATCAAGAAAATCTGGGACTCCTCTTCCCGTTGGGCGAAAGAAAAGCTCAATGTGGATCTTGGCTCGGCCGCCTTTGCCGCCGGGATCATATTGTTATTGACAGCCATCTTCGGTGGCGGATCCTCAAAGAAGGATTAATCTGAAACCGCATTAAAAATAATTACCACTATGTCATTCCTGAATTTCATCAAAAACCACATTGACGACATCAACAGCTATGTCCAGCCTTCAATCCATTGGCGTGAGAGTCGTTTCGCCAAACCTGTCGCTAAGGCAGAATCCACCAATGGTGATTTTGCCAAGGTAGTCCGGAATATACCTGCGGAACTCTCCCGCGAAGAAGTTGTCGGATTCTTCCGCGAGGACCTGTATAAGGGCTTCGTGGCCACTATCATGTGGGGAGGTATCAGCCGTTTCCAGGCAGAAGAAATTGCTCTCAGGAATGATCGGGCGAGCACTATGCCTAAGCTGGAGCGCCTTGTCGCTATGCTACGCAACTCTGAGACCGACATAGAGAGAATCGGGGGTGCCATCGCAACCTTAAGGCGAGGGGGTGAAAACTATTTCTATGGCATTGGCCCCAGTTACTTCACCAAATTGCTGTATCTCCTTGCCTATGACATGGATCTTGGTGTCCGTCCCCTCATCTATGATGAGAATATGAAGCCGGTGCATTTCGCTTTGATGCCGGAAGCCGGGCGGAACCCGTTCTTCCATTATGCCACGGACGGCAATAAAGTAGATTATGCCGAGTTCACCACATTTGAGGATGTCTATTATGACTATTGTGAGCTGATGTGTGACATGGCCAGGGAGACAGGCACGGACGTCAAGAACCTTGAGGCATGGGTTTTCGGCTGGCCGGCGAATATCAATGACAATCGGCCCAATCCGAGGGTGGCCGCGAAAACCGAGGTCGGCCGAATGGCGGCGACCGGCATGATTAGGCATAACTTCGGCATCGAAGATCCGGGCGATGCGATCGGCGCGTCCCGCATATTCCATGACAACAACATCAATGTCTCGGAACTACTTAATACTAAAGATGGTTTACTCCCCATTGGGAACGATGAAGAGCACCCCATCGTCATTACGGAAACCGATGGATACGTCCACCTTGAATATGTCGTTGCCGAAATCCTGTTCAAGGCGAAGGAACTGGAATCGAAGATGATATCCCAGAGCTTCAATATGGTAGATGATAAGAAGCTCGACCGCCTCCGTTTTGAGGTCAAGTCCGCTCATGATAAGAAGCCTCGGGAGGTGAATATGTATTTCGACATCACCGCCGGGTACGACGCGATGGGATTCTGAACGTCGCTTCTCCGGCAGGTGAAACTGCCTCGGAATGGCATCGGGGCTGTCATTCTGAGGCAGTGAAGAATCTTCTAGCACAGGGCCCGTCAGGGCTCCTTCGGATGGATCTTCCTGTAGAGCTTGAGGGATACTATCAGGCCCCCGAGGTCGCTCTTCCCTACGAAAGCGGCACGCACCAATCCCTCTTCCCCGGTCGGGATACTGAACTCCAAGACCTTGCTGACCAGGAATTTCCTTGCCACGACCCTTGCGGTGACAGTGTCGCCGCCGGGATAGAACATGGAGACCAGGGTTTCGAGGTCCGCCGCCTGCCCCTTGAGCATCTTGAAGAGATCCTTGATTTCCTCAAGCCGGGCGAGGGCTTCCTCAACCGTCCCTCCCAACGGGACGAAAAGTTCGGTGAGAGGATCGATGTAGACCTGGACCATCTCGCTCCCGACGGCAAGGTGGCCGAGCGACAGGTAATACATCCTAGGATCCTCATCGCCCATGTAGAAGACCTCCAGGCCGGGCCCGCTGTCTTCGTCGGAAGCAGACACGATTTCGATCCTCGGTCGAAGGATGGATGGGTTCTGTGCGTAAACTAAGGTGGCAGCGAGCGCCATGGCCAAGGCCGCGATTAACTTTCTCATGACTGGATATTCTCAAATAAAAACCAAATACGGAAGGAAGGGATGTCAGGACCCCTGACGGACATTGATGCGATAGGGCGCGGTGGGATCCTTCTCGATGCGGGTCTGTTCGTCGAAGACCATCACCTGGCGCTCCCCGGGAGTGAACGCCGGCCAGGGAAGTTCCGGCGTGGAGGGATCGCCGTTCCTTATGAAGGCAGCCCAGGAGTGTGCCATCAGCTTGGACAGGAACTCCGTCTGGGGATGGAGCACGACCCGCATCTGGAGAGGAAGGTCCGCCGTGTGCCATGCGCAGTCGTAGCCATTGCCGAAGGGGCTGGGCGCGTCATATTCAACAAGGTAATGGAACACCGGCGCTCCTCCCTGCGATGAATATGCCATGGCCTGGTTGAAAGCGCCGCCGCCCAGGAAACTTGCCATCGAGACGATGTTCAGGTAGGTGTGCCAGGGCGCATTTCCTTTCTTGTCCGCAGCCTTGAATGCATCGACCAGTTTCGCCGCCTCACCAGAGGGGATGCGCATGCCTTCCGCGACTTTCTCCACCAGGTTGTCTTCAGTGATCCCCATCTCCGCGACATTGACGAAAACTCCCATCTCGTCAGCGGAAGAGCCGACAAGCAGCGGGATGTCCTTGGAGATGTCATAGGCAAGTATCTCATTGCCTGGAATATACTTCAGGTTGATGTCATCCGCGACTGGAGCGAGCTGCAGGCCGCGCGACGCATTCAGGACCTCTTCTGCAGGCAGCGAGAGCAGCTGCTTCCAGGAAGCGTGGTCCAGATGGAGGCGCCCAAGGAGGATCTCCGTCTGGGCGGCGGCAGCCTCCATGGAGAAGTTGCCGACGACGTTAGACCCGCTCTCGACTATGGCCTTTGAGAACAGTCCATGCGCGGAGTCCATCGCCATAAGGGTGCTGACCTTCATCCCGCCTCCGGATTCTCCCATGATGGTAACCTGGGAGGGGTCGCCGCCGAATGAGGCGATGTTGTCCCTGACCCAGCGGAGTGCCAGCACAAGGTCGAGCATCCCGGCCATCCCGGATGATGAATATGCAGGGTCGAGCGCTCCGAGATAGAGGAACCCGAACACGTTCAGCCGGTGGTTGACACCGACGATCACGATGTCCTCCTCGCGGGACCATTTGTCGGCGCCGAGGGTCAAGGTACCGGTCCCGGTAGCGAAGCCTCCGCCGTGAAGATAGACTACGACAGGCCGGCGGGCATCGTCGATACCGGGAGTCAGGACGTTGAGGACCAGGCAGTCCTCGTCCTTCACCTCATCGGCCGTCCCGAAAAGTTCGGGGTGGCCGCCATTGAAATAGTCGCCCAGTCCGCCGGGGTTGCCGGAGATGCTGGGGACTCCGTCCTGGATGGCTGCAGGGCCGTTGGACGTGCATTCACGCACACCCTCCCATGCCTGTGCGGGCTTTGCGGGAAGGAAGCGGCCTTCTCCCGAGACCGGGGCGCCGTAAGGTATCCCGCGGAAGATGGCGATTCCGTCACGGTTCTCCCCGCGGACCTTTCCGCATGTTGTCTCAGCGACTGGGGCGTCTTCCTTCACGGTTCCGAAAACTGGCTCGCCGTAGGCCTTGGGCACGTCATTCAAGCACGACACGAGCGCTATCGCAGCTCCGAGAAAGAGGGGTAACAAATGGCAACTTTTTATTTTCATATCAGTTAAAATATTCAAGCAAATAAAGATAGCAAACTTTTCCTTTGAAGCAAACAGCGCCACCGGCACGGGGAGGCCGCTGCCAAGGGGATGGCCGCAGGAAGGACCTACTTCACGAATACGCTGTCGGCTCGGTCGGTGTAGAGGATGCCTTCCAGGTGGTCGGTCTCATGCTGGAATATCACCGCGGTGAAACCCTCGACCGAGTCGCGCACCGTCTCAAGGGTACGGGGATCCTTGTAGGAAACGGTCACCCCTGAGTACCTGGGCACGACTCCCCTTCTTCCAGGGATGGAAAGACAGCCTTCCTGGCCGCGCACCACCTCGCCCCACAGCGACTCGACACGGATGTTCGGATAGACCTCGAAAGGCTCCCCCTCCTTGTCGAATCTCTGGACGGCGATTATCCTCCTTCCGATCCCCACCTGCGGCCCGGCTATGCCGACTCCGTCCTGGGAGGGATCGGTCACGGTGCGGAGCATGTAGGAAGCGAGAGTTGAATATTCCTCCGACTGGAGGTCCTGGTCTGAAAAATCGATGCTGCGGCTCCTGAGGACCTTCTCGTCCGAAGGATTACCGACGACGAGGACCCTCATCACCGAGTCCGAGCCGTTTATGAGCGCCTTTTCGGCATCAGTGAGGCCGGGTACGGCACCGGTCTGGCGGCATCCGGCCAGCGCACATGGCAGGAGCCAGGCGGCAAGGCAAACTAAGGAAAAACTTTTCATATTCCGACAATCTGGACTTACACTACATTTATCCGCACTTCCGGCCAGGCACTACTTGAAAAGAGCCCTGACCAGGGAAGGAATATCCCCGACTTTCACCACCTCGACTCCTTTCGCAACCGGTTCCAGGGGTGCGAAGGAACTGACGAACACCTTCTTGAAACCAAGCCTTGCGGCCTCGGAGACCCTCCTGTCCGTCTGCGAGACCGGACGTACCTCTCCGGAGAGGCCGACTTCACCGGCAAAGCAGTATCCGGACGGGATGGGGAAATCGAAATTGGAAGAAAGGACGGCAGCCGTCACCGCAAGGTCGCAGGCAGGGTCGCTTACCTTCAGCCCCCCTGCCATGTTCAGGAACACGTCCTTCTGGGCAAGCTTGAAACCGGCACGGCGTTCCAGGACCGCAAGGATCATGTTCAGGCGCCTGACGTCAAAGCCGGTCGCAGACCTCTGGGCCGTCCCGTAGACGGCGGAACTCACCAGAGCCTGGACTTCGAAAAGGAAGGGGCGCGTCCCGTCGAGCATGGCGGCGATGGCAGTCCCGCTGAGTCCTTCCTCGTGCATGGGGATGAGCAGCTCGGAGGGATTGGCCACCTGCCTGAGCCCCTTGCCGGTCATCTCGAAGACCGCCAGCTCAGAAGTGGACCCGAAACGGTTCTTGATGCTTCGGAGGATCCTGTACGAACCCCTGTTCTCTCCTTCGAACTGAAGGACGACGTCCACTATGTGCTCAAGGACCTTCGGGCCTGCGATGTAACCTTCCTTCGTTATGTGGCCAATGAGTATGACAGGGATGCCTGTCTCCTTGGCGAAGCGCAGGAGTATGGCCGCCACCTCCTTGATCTGGGACACCGACCCGGGGGTGGAGTCCGCCGTCTCGGTGTACATGGTCTGGACCGAGTCGACTATCATCAGGTCCGGCATCATCTCCCTGGCATGGGCGACGACGTTCTCTATAAGCGTCTCACTGAATATCTGGCATGAAGAAGCGTCACCGCCGAGCCTGTCCGAACGCATCTTCACCTGCCGCTCGCTCTCCTCGCCGGTGACATACAAGGTCTTGAGCTGCGGGCAGCCCAGCGGAATCTGCAGGGAGAGGGTGGACTTCCCTATCCCAGGCTCCCCGCCGATGAGCACCAGCGAACCTTCGACGATGCCGCCGCCGAGGATCCTGTCCAGCTCTTCATTGTTGAGCGAAAGCCTTGCTTCCCTGGAAGAGTCGATCTCCGAGAGACGATGGGGCCGCCTCCCCTCTCCGGGCACTGCGGCATCCCGCCTGGAGCCTTTGGCCGGGACGGCCTGATGTTCCACAAGGGTGTTCCACTCCCCGCAGGCCGGGCACTTGCCCATCCACTTCGGATATTCATTCCCACAATTGGTACAAAACCAGACGGTCTTCTGTTTAGGAGCTGCCATGATGCTGTAACGAATAAAAAACCGGAGGCTCGGGCCCCCGGACACAAATATATGAAATATTCAAAAAAAACGGTGTCTGGAGATTGTCCGGACACCGTCAGAACTTTCTATAAGAAAGATTACTGAGCGGCCTCTTCAACAGCAGCGGCGACGGTGTCGGCAGCCTCTTCAACAGCGGCGACAACGGTGTCGGCAGCAGCCTCGACAGTCTCGGCAGCTTCCTCGGTAACTTCCTGAGCTTTCTTGTTTCCACAAGCGACAGCGGCAGCCATCATGGCTACGACTGCGACAGACATAAATACCTTCTTCATGATATAAAAAAACTAAAATAAAAAAAACCTTCTGTCCAATACGTTAAAAACGCAACCGCAAAAGTACAACGATTTTTTAAAAAAACAATAAAATAATTAAAATTTAGTCCCTTGAGTGGATAAAAATACAGGAGGAAGGCCGCTTTCCGGCCCTCCTCCCCCGGGGAAAAACAGGTTCTCCCTACAACTTTATGACGACATGTTTCTTGTACAGGATCCACAGGATAGTGAAAATCACCAGGGCGAACAGGAGGGAGTAGACCAGGGAAGTGAACTCGTCGGCACCGAAAACGGCGCTCGGGGAGAACTTGAAGAAGGTATAGCTCTTGGCTATCACTCCGGAGCAGATGAAAGCCATCAGCGGGTTCATCCCCATGGCCTGGAACGGCTCGAAGGGCTTGCGGCAGCCTTTAAGGTCGACGATGTACATCAGGAAGGACAGGGCCAGCATCGCCCAGCCGCCGGCAAGGAAGACGTAGGAGGCGGACCACAAAGGCTTCGAGACCGGGATCCAGATACTCAGTACCATGGCCAGCAGGAGCGAGCAGCCGCCATAGACAAAGGTCCTCAGAGCCACCCTGTCCGGAGAATTCCGGACCTTTGCAAGGGCCGAGGCGGCCGGATCGGAAGCCTCGCCCTCCACGGCCGCGTTCATCCTGTCCCGCGACCTCAGGATCATCGAACCGACCAGATAGCCCAGAAGACAGCTGCATGCAGTCATCACAGAGCCCAGGAGGCCTTCCGGGTCGAAATTGGTCCCGCTGTAGCCATGGTAGCAGTGGTCGCCGCCGACCAGCCACTCATCAATGCGCATCGACACATTCCCCTCCAGGGTGAATGCACCCGGCTCACGGCCGAATGCCAGGAGGACGGCGGTGTAGGAGATGCAGGCGACGGCTATCGCTGCTATTATCCTGGACGGTTTCCTGAGCCACAGGGCGAGGCAGCCCGCTATCGCGTAAGCCATCCCTATCCTCTGAAGCACGCCGAATATCCGCTTGTGCTGCAGCCAGTAGAGGTAGTTCTGGCCGAAGGACCAGGAAGGGTCGTGAGGCTGTGTCGGGAAGAACGGGTAGAGGTTGAGTAGCAGGCCGACAAGGAAGATCAAGGCTCCCCTCTTCAGAACTTTGAGGTAAGCCTTCAGGCCGGGCTTCTCGTACTTGCTGAACGAGAATGCCATGGCGCAGCCCATGCAGAAGACGAAGAAGGGATAGACAAGGTCCGTCGGGGTGCAGCCTTCCCAGCCTGCATGACGGAGGATGGGATACATGTGGGACCAGGTTCCGGGGTTGTTCACGATGCACATGAAGGCAATGGTGATTCCACGGAGCACATCGAGGGAGGCGTAACGTTTTTTCATGATTCCAAATATAGGGTTTTTGCAGCAATTTGGTAACTTTGCCGTATGGAGATTTTTTACTCGTCCGACTCGGATGGAAAGACCGTCAGGCTCGATCCCGGAGAAAGCGCCCACTGCGTCAGGGTCCTGAGGCACAGGACCGGAGATGAGGTGTGCGTCGTCGACGGGTTGGGGAACATGATGCGCTGCCGGCTGTCCGACGATTCGCCCAAGGGAGCAGAAGCCACTGTCATCCAGACGTTTCCAGGCTGGGGCTCGCATCCCTACCATCTCACCATGGCTGTGTGTCCCACAAAGAACAACGACCGCTACGAGTGGTTCGTGGAGAAGGCCACGGAAGTCGGGGTGGACGTCGTCCTTCCTGTCATCGGGGAACGCTCCGAGAGGAAGGTCTTCAAACCTGAGCGTTGCCGCAAGATAGCCCTTTCGGCCATGAAGCAGAGCCTGAAGGCAAGCCTGCCGGCGATCGAAGACCCCCTCCCCCTGAAGGATTTCATCACCAGGGCGGAAGGCCTGAAGATGATATGCTGCTGTTTCGAGGGCGAGACCCCGCGCAGAAGCATCTCACAGGTACTGGAGGGCGCTCCGGAAGGATGCAGGATCAGCATCCTGATCGGTCCCGAGGGAGACTTCTCCCCGGAAGAAGTACACCTTGCCGTGGAACACGGCTTCGTCCCGGTCCATCTCGGGCCAAGCCGGCTTCGGACGGAGACTGCCGCGCTGACGGCGGTCATGTCGGTTTACTTGGATTTCATACACTGAGAATATGCAGAAAAAAGACATCGACCAGGAAATCGCCCGCGCAGTGGCGGTCATGAAGGAAGGTGGAGTGATCCTCTACCCTACCGACACTATCTGGGGGCTCGGATGCGACGCAACCGACCCGGTGGCGGTCGCCCGGATATTCAGGATAAAGAAGCGCTCCGACAGCAAATCCCTCGTACTGCTGGCCTCCGGCCTCGACCAGGTCGCCTTGTTCGTCAAGGAGATCCCTCCGATGGCGATCGACCTGGTGGAAGTCAATGACAGGCCCATGACCCTTATCTACCCCGAAGCCAAGGCCTGGCCCGCACCCGGGGAAGGCGAGGAAGCCAAGTCCGACCGCCGCCACCTGGCCTACAACGCAGTGGCCCAGGACGGCTCCGTCGGGATCCGGATTCCGATGATGGAGTACTGCAGGCAGCTTGCCTGGAAACTGGGCCGGCCCGTCGTGTCCACCTCTGCCAACATCTCCGGAGAAAAGTCCCCGAGGAAATATTCTGACATCCCGCAGGAAATCCGCGATGCGGTGGACTACACGGTGGACCCGCGCCTCGAACAAGACGCGACCGGACTCGCCTCGCAGATCATCAGGATCGGAATGGACGGCGAGGTGGAGGTCATTCGTCCCTAGGGATGTTGATCTCGGCGACCACAGGATAGTGGTCTGAATAGTCCAGGCGCGGGATCCTGTTGGACACGGCGCCGAACTCCTTGGGATAGAGGATGTAGTCTATCCTTATGAAAGGCCACAGGGCGGAGTAGGTGGCGCCGAAGCCTTTTCCCGCCTCGACGAAGGTGTCCTTCCTCCCCTTCATCAGGCGATGGTAGGTGTACGACAGTGGATTGTCGTTGAAATCTCCGGTGACAATGGCCTTGACGGGGCAGTCCTCGATGTCCGCCATCACCATCTCGACCTGTTCAGGCCGCCGGCTGATCGATTTCTTCATCTTCTCGCCGGTGCTCCTGACTATGGTACTGTCCCTGCCTATCGACTTGGCCAGGTGGCCCAGGGATATGCTGTAGCTCTCGAAATGGCAGTTGTACACACGCACCGTCCCGCCATGGACATCAAGGTCGGTCCAGACCGCCATGTTGGCACTCCGCTCGAAAACCATCTTTCCCTTGTCCCGGATGGGGAAACGGCTGAGGATGGCATTGCCGTAGGTCCCTTCATCCGACACGTACATGAAATACCCTGCGTTGTAGCCGGGGAAATGCTTGCGGAAGAACTGGGCTGCGTCATATTCACCGGGCATGTTGACCTCCTGGAGACAGACGATGTCGGCGTCCACGGCCCTGAGGTACCTTGCGACAGAGTCGATGCAGGCCTCGACGCCCGACTCTCCCTTGAAACGGTCGCCCTGGCCGAGGCCGAACTTCCCCACATTGTAAGTCATCACCTTGACCGCTCCGGGCTTCTTCTCCTCAGCCCCGGAGGAGAACTGGAGGTAACGGCCAAGGAGGATCGCCGACGGCAACAGAGCAAGCAGAGGGATCCAGAAAGAGCGGGAGCGGCGGTGGACCGCCCACAGGAAGAGCAGGACGTTCAGGACGGCGATGGGGACGAAGAGAAGCCCTATCACGGTCATGAACCACGCCCTGGCAGGGTTGACCAGCATCGATGCGTAGCTCAGGAACAACAGGAAGGCCGCCAGGAGCATAAGCACCCTGGAGACTATGTTCCAGACCGGGTTCTCATGTTGATTGTATGCCATCGTCCCTGGGTGATCAATGATTGTTCCACAACCTCCCGGTGCGTTTCCACACAAGGATCAGCAGGAAACCGACAAGGGCGCCTCCCAGATGGGCGAAATGCGCCACACCTTCCACCGTCCCGGTGACACCGAGGTAAAGTTCGAGCGCAAGGAATATGAGGATGAACCACTTCGCCTTCATCCTCACGGGAGGGAAGATGAGCATCCACACATCGTTGGGATAAAGCATCGCATAGGCGACCTGCACTCCGTAGATGGCGCCGGAAGCTCCAAGCATCGGGGTGTTGAGGTTCATGTAGTACGTCTCCTGCGTTATCCTGCCCATGGCCATGCTGGAGTACCACTGCTGGACCTGGATGTACTCCACTCCCAGATGGACAAGGAGGGCGCCGAAGCCGGCCAGAAAGTACAGTATCAAGTACTTGCGGGTCCCGATGGTCCGCTCGAGCGCCGAGCCGAACATCAACAGTCCCCACATGTTCACGAATATGTGGGCGATTCCGCCGTGCATGAACATATAGGTCACGGGCTGCCAGATGCGGAAATAATAGGACGAGGGGAAGAACACCGAGAAGGTCTTCACCATGAACTCCTGGTTGATCAAGGTGGCAATGAACATCAACACGTTGACGATGAAGATGTTCTTGGTCCCTGCAGGGATGTTCCCGAAGAGCCTTCCCAGGAAACCGCCTGGCCTGTTGTCGTAATATGATCCCATTCCTACCGGTTCTAAAACAGTTTTTCAAGCGCGGACAAAGGCATCACGGCCATTATCTTCCGGCCCTTGGCCGTAATCTCGGGATTGTCGCAGGAGAGAAGGGCGTCCACGATCCTGCGCGCTTCCGCCGGTGAAGTCACTCCCGTCGCGGAAGAAGCGCCGAGAAGGGCGAACTTCTCAGCCAGCGAAGATTCCATCACTCCCGGAAGGGAACTGCTGTCGTCGGAAAGGATCAGCAGCAGGTCTCCGACCATTGCCTGGACTTTCCCGGGTTCTGCGGAAAAACCTTCAGGGACCCCATTGACGACGACCGTGTCCGTACCGAAGGGGGATATGTCGAAACCGAGGGACGACAGGAGCGCCGCCTTGTCGTCGAAAAGGGTCCTGTTCTCCACTCCCACTTCGACCTTCACCGGGAACATGGCGGTCTGCGTCACGTGCATATTCCTGGAAAGGGCTGCAAGGGCCCTGTCGTAGAGTATCCTCTCACGCGCCCTCCTGGAGTCCACCACCATCAGGCCATCCTTTGCGGGGGTCACGATGTACCGGCCTCCGATGACTATCGTCTGCGACACGGGGAGGCTGTTGTCCTCGAACAGCTTGCCGTAGTCCATGCTCCTGTCGACGTACTTCCCGCCGAAGGCAGTAGGTTCCTGCCGTCCGGCAGCCTGGCCTTCGGTCGCCGGCGCTGCTTCGAATTCGAAAGGATTGTAGCCTTCATCCAGCTGCACGCGCGGTGCGGTGTCCGGCCTGTAGTCGGAAAAATGGCTTCCGAGCACAGGCATTCCGTTGGCCTCCGGATTCGAGAAATCGATGCTTCCGGCGAAAGAGTTCTTTCCGAGGACCTCGCGTACAGAGGCGAAAAGGACCTGGAAGATGAAGGAATCATCTTCGAATTTCACCTCCGACTTGGTCGGGCTGATGTTGACGTCCACCGTGCCGGGGTCCACGTCCAGGAATATGAAATAGGCCGGTACTGCACCCTCCTGCACGAAGCCCTCGTAGGCCTTCATCACGGCCTTGTGGAGATAAGGGCTGCGGAAATACCTCCCGTTCACGAAGAAATACTGGTTCCCGGGAGTCTTCCTGGCGGCATCCGGCCTTCCCACATAGCCCCTGATGCTTACCACGGAAGTGTCCGAACTGACATCGACCAGGTCTTCAGCGAGGCTGGTGCCCAGAAGGTCCATTATGCGGAACTTCATGGATTTGGCTGGTTTCAGCACGAAGACGTCCTTCCCGTTGTGCGAGAGCGAGAATCCGATCGCGGGCCGAGTGAGGGCGACCTTGGTGAATTCTTCTACGATATGCTTGAACTCGACGTTGTCGGACTTGAGGAACTTCCTGCGCGCGGGGACGTTGTAGAAGAGGTTCCTGACGGCGACGCTGGTGCCCTTCGGGGCCATGGTCTCCCTGGTGGAAAGGTGCTCCGAGGCGGCGAACTCCACCTCGCAGCCAAGCTCGCGGTCCTCCGTCCGGGTTTTCAGGGTGACCTCGGCCACCGCCGCTATGGACGGAAGGGCTTCCCCCCTGAACCCGTAGGTCAGGATGCCGTCAAGGTCCTCCGCAGAGGCGATCTTGGAAGTGGCATGCCTCTCGAAACACAGGACGGCCTCGTCGGGATCCATCCCCTTGCCGTTGTCGATCACCTGGATGAGGGTCCTTCCGGCGTCGGTGACAGTCACCGAAATCCTGTCCGCACCGGCGTCGACGGCGTTCTCCATCAATTCCTTAACCACCGACGCAGGTCTCTGGACGACCTCGCCGGCAGCTATCATGTTGGCTATGTTGCCAGGAAGGATCCGAAGTTCCATCTGCTAGAGCAAAGAGTAAAACTTCGTGAAATAGATAAGTATGACCGCGACCAGGATCAAACCGACAAGGCCGATGATCCGCTGCGCCTTGGTCGAGGCCGACCTCCTTCTCTGGTAGGCGCCGTCGCGTATGGACCCCTTGAGGTAGGAACCCGGGACGTAGGTCCCTTTTTCCTTTGCCTCCTTGGCCTCACGCTCGAAAGTGCCGTCCACCCTGCCGAACTTCTGGCGACGCTCTTCCTCTTCCTTGTCGTAGTAGATCGGCTTGTAGTTGAATGTCCTGTGGTCCTGGTCTCCAGGAAAATTAAAAAATCCCATAGCACACAAATTTAGGCAATTTTATCGATAAAACATCAGCGGCCGGCCATTTCAGAGACCACCGCCGAGCTGGTCCTGCCGTCAGGACCGTGGGCTGAAGAATGGAAGAGAGTGACTCCCGTGTACTCTTCCAGTCCGGCTATGTTCGACGGCCTCACCCCGGAGCCTGCCAGCACCGCTATCCTGCCGGCAGCCTTGCGGACAAGGGTCCGGAGCATCTCCTTCCCTTCGTTCACGGAAGCGGCATGCCCGGCCGTAAGGAGGGTGTCGCAGCCAAGCGCTATGATGTCTTCAAGGGCTTCCAGCGGGTCCAGGCATTCGTCGAACGCACGGTGGAAGGTGACGGACATAGGGTGGTCTCCGGCCCTGGCAAGGGCCACCATCCTCCCGATGGATGCCTTGTCCACCCGCAGGGATCCGTCAAGGGCTCCAACCACCACGCCGTTTACCCGGCGTGTGGAACCGTCCGGCGCCGCTACCCGCATGTCCTTGCACATCCGGATAAGCCCGAGGGTTTCGAGGATTTCGTCTTCTGTGTACACGAAACCTCCCCTGCGGGGCCTGACAAGCACATTTACCGGGATTGAAACCGCCTTGAGCGTCTCTTCGAGCACCTCCTTCCGGGGCATGACTCCCCCGGAAGGCAGGTCCTCGCAGAGCTCTACCCTTGAAGCTCCGCCCTCCTGGGCCTGGACGGCCTCGAAGGGGCTGGTGCAGCAACACTCAAGGAATCTTTTCATTCGCCTGGACTGTTCACTTGGTCTTCAGGATGATCATCGGATCGAGCGGATAGCGCCCGAAGTCCTTGCCGTAGATCGCCAGTCCTCCTTCCCCGGCCTCGGCGGGAACCGTGAAGCGGATCACCACCGTCCTGGTCGAAAGGATCTCCTGGGCGGGCAGCGCTGACAGGGGCACGTCGATCTTTACAAGTTCCCCATAGGAGCCGGCTTCCCTCATGAAAGGCTGCCTTGGCTGCGCCCCCCACGAAAGGATGCCCCTGTGGTCAGCCGGATCGTCGGCAAGGTCAGCGGAGCCTATCTCCTTCCCGTTGACGGAGACCACCACGGTGGAGGGCCAGAGGGTGGAATCGGTCATGGCATACGAGTTCAAGGACTTGCAATGGTCGAAGGTCCCCTTCCCTAGCATATAGTCGCCGGAAGCTTCGTTCCCCTCCTTGTCCTTGCCGAACTTCTCCTTGGCCGAAGCCTCGAAGACAAGCTGCGCCGAAGTGACCTTCTCGAGGTCGATGTCCTTGGGGAGCTTTACAGTATATTCAAACCATCCGTTCCCGAAGCCGTCCACCTTCAGCCCGTCGAAGATCGAGGCGTCGCCCTGCGACCACTCCTTCGCCGTGACGGAGGAAGGGGCGAACGTGATGACGGCCGAATCCTCCGGGACAGGAGTCTTGCCGTCCTTCACCCTGAAAATAGTGAAATTGTGGTGAAGCTCCTTGCCTGAGGCATCCTTCAGGACGGTCCGGAGCCAGTAGAGTCCGTTGTCTTCAGGGACATGGACCTTCTGGGTGGCGACGGTGCGGCTGCACCAGGGCGAGAACTTGATTTCGCCCGAGTACTTGTCGAAGGTGCGGAAGCGGCCGAGGCAGTCATAACCGACCATCTCGGTCTCGAGGGTCATGTTCCCGGGATTCCTGTCGGTCATGAAAGAGCCGTAGAAGGAAAGGTCCACCCACTCGCCGGGCTTGTTCACCGTGTAGAGGTACTTCTCCGGGCAGATGTAATAGAGACTCTGGAAATCGGCGACCGTCATGCCGGGCACGAGGTCGTCGAGCCCGTCGATCTTCGGGGAACGGTCGTAATGGACGTAGCCGTTCCACTCGTTGATGACATCGTGATGCTCCGTGTAGAGCCAGCCTGCCACCTTGGGATGGCGGCGGAACGCGTCGATCATTATGTGGTAGTCCCAGGTGAAATCACAGTCACCGGCGCTTCCCTCATATCCCCAGACATTGCCGCATTCGCTGTTGATCATCGGGGCATCATCCTGGACATTGCCTCCGGTGAAGTTGAAGGTGCTTCCCTGATAGGTCCCCGCGTCATACCTCTCGATCTCGGCCTCCCAGTCCCAGCCGGGCCTGTAGGAATGCCACGAATTGATGTCGGTTTCGACATGGTCCCTCAGGCAGGCGGAATTGTCTTCAGCAAGACGGGAAGGGTCCAGCCTCTTGGTCAGGCGGTGCATCGAGCGCACCCACTCCTGGACCTCGGTGTCGTAGTCGTTTTCCCCATGAAGGCCCCAGGTCTCGTTGAAATTGACCCATGCGAAGATGGAAGGGTGGTTATAGTCGCGCTCTACCTGCGAACGCATGCAGTTTTCCCAGTCCTGGCGAGCCTCCGGCACCGGCTTGCCCCAGAAATTGGGGGTGTCGGCCATGATCAGGAGACCGAGCTTGTCAGCCCAGTAGAGTTTCCTGGGCACCTCCACCTTGATGTGGATACGGTTGCCGTTCAGCCCCAGCCGTTTGGAGAGGAGGATCTCGTTCTTCATGAACTCGTCGCTGGGGAAGGTGTAGAACCCCTGCGGATGATAGCTCTGGTCGAGACAGAGCTGGAGATAGACCGGTTTGTCGTTGAGGGCCACATACTTGTAGTCCGCCCCGGGGAACTTGACCACGCCTATCTTCCGCTGGCCGAAATAGCCGTTCACTTCATCCCCGCTGCCGAGGCATGCCGTCACTTCGTAGAGGAAAGGGTCGTCGATGTCCCAGAGGTGCTGGTCCCTCAAAGGCACGAGGAAACTCGCGGACTGGCCTTCCACCCCGGCCGAGAATGTCTCCTGGCCGCCTGTCCTGAACTTCAGTGTGAAAGTCTCCCCTTCAGCCGGAGGTGCGGCCAGGATGATGTCGACCTTCACCTGGGACTTGTCGATGTCGGGGGTGAAATGCAGGGAGGTGATGTAGTTCTTCGGGCGGGCCTCCAGATAGACCGTCTGCCAGATGCCCCTGGCGTTGCCATAGCCCTGCTTGCCGTAAAGATGTGAATCGCTGTAGGTGTCGTCGACCCTCAGCACCAGCTGCTGCGCCTCTCCGAAACGGACTCCGGTAAGCTCGAACTCGAAAGGAGTGTACCCGCCCTTATGGGTTCCAAGCTCGGTTCCGTCGAACCAGGCACGGCTCTCCCAGTCCGAAGCGCCGACCACGAGGAAAACCCTCTTGCCCTTCCAGGACCGGGGCACAGTCACTGTCCGGGCATACCATCCTATGTCGCCGGAATCCGGGACTTCCGACAGCTCGGATCCCCAGGGGAACGGAACCTTGATACTGCTGTCCATGACCGAGCAGTCCTTTTCAGAAAGGGCCTTCGAGGCAAGGGCTTCGTCGAAGGTGAAAGACCAGCTGCCGTTCAAGTTGATCCACTGGGCCCGTTCGAAATCAGGCCTGGGATGCTCCGGAAGCGGAATATCGTCCCGGACTTCCGGGGCACAGGCGACCAGGAGCGCCAGCATGGCCCCGATAATGGGAAGTTTAGTTTTCATTGCCATCATTGCTATCATTGTTTTCATTGTTGTCAGTCCCCAGGCAGCCTCATGCCGCCGGCTTCCCCGATCAGGAATATTCCTGGAAGGGATCTTTGCCTGTACGTCCTTTCAAGGCATAGAACGCTCCCGCCGAGACGGCAAAGGCGCCAAGTCCGATCCACGGCGCCAGGCCGGCCGGAAGGCCGAAACCGGTCTTGTCCACCAGGATGAACGTGACGCAGACGCTCGTCATGAACAGTGCCGGCAGCAAGGTCACCAGGTACCACCGTCCTTTCCGGCTCCCGGCCAGCCAGGCCGTGGCGGTCCACAGCATGAAGCAGGCAAGGGTCTGGTTGCTCCATCCGAAATAGCGCCATATCACATTGAATCCGTCAGGATTCGAAATGTTGTACCACAGGAGGAAGGCGGAAGCCACGAACATCGGGACCGCTATCGCAAGACGCCGGCCCATCGGGTGCTGGTCCAGGTGGAAGGCATCCGCGATTATGAGCCGGGCGCTCCTGAAGGCCGTGTCTCCGGAAGTGATCGGTGCAGCCACCACGCCCAGGAGGGCCAGGATGCCGCCGAAGATGCCGAGCCAGCCCCTGGACACCTTGGTGACCACTGCAGGGGCGGATGCAGTGATGTCGGAACCGACCTGCGCTGCGCCTCCGTCGAAGAAGAACCATGAAGACACCGCGGCCCAGATGAGGGCGACGAGGCCTTCAGTGATCATGGCGCCATAGAAAACGGGCCTTCCGAGCCTTTCGTTGCCGAGGCAGCGGGCCATGAGAGGGCTCTGGGTGGAGTGGAAACCGGAAACAGCCCCGCAGGCGATCGTTATGAACAGGCAGGGGAAGATCGGCTGGTCTTTCAGCGCCACCTTGCCGGACCATCCGCCGAGCCCGTCCCACAGTTCCGGAATAGAAGGCCACTTCACGATCAGGCATCCCAGCAGGGCGGCCGCCATGAAAAGGAGGGCCACCGAGAACACCGGATATATCCGGCCGATGATCTTGTCGATCGGGAGGAGCGTGGCGATGATGTAATAGATGAATATCGCCACGACCCACACGGCCACGGAGACATTGCCGCCGCCGGTCATGTCCCCAAGGATGATTGCCGGGCTGTACACGAACACCGTTCCCACGAGCAGGAGCAGAAGGACGGAAAACACGAGCATGACGTTCCTGGTCCCCTTCCCGAGATACTTTCCCACCAGTTCGGGCAGTCCGGCTCCTCCGTTGCGGAGCGACAGCATGCCGCACATGTAGTCGTGCACGGCTCCACCGAATATGCACCCGAGGACTATCCAAAGGTAGCAGGCAGGGCCGAACTTCGCTCCCATGATGGCACCGAAGATGGGGCCGGTACCGGCTATGTTGAGGAACTGGATCATGAACACCTTCCAAGAGGGCATAACTATGAAATCCACCCCGTCGGCCTTTGTCACCGCCGGAGTCTTCCGGTCCGGGTCAGGCCCGACGATACGCTCCACGAACTTCCCGTAAAGGAGATATCCCAGCACGAGTGCGGCTACGCTGATAATGAAAGAGACCATGCCTTATTACAACAGTTGTTTCAACTGAACCGAAAGATAAATAATTTGGCCGTCAATTGCAACATGGCAAGTCCGGATCGAAGCCCAGGGGCTCCAGTCCTGCCCCATGCCCGTGTCCTTGGGTGGACACGCCCGCCAGTGCCTGCCGCCTGCCGCAGCGGCGGAGGCGAAAAAAAAGAAGGCGACCAATAATCACTTATTGATCGCCTTCCAATGGATTTCGAATGTGGAGATAAAGAGATTCGAACTCTTGACCCCCTGCTTGCAAAGCAGGTGCTCTACCAACTGAGCTATACCCCCGGAACTTTGTAGGCCCTGGCAGAGTTGAACTGCCGACCTCTACATTATCAGTGTAGCGCTCTAACCAACTGAGCTAAGAGCCTGTATAATAATGAAAGATTAGCACCCCGCGATACCGATCCTTGAACACACACGATGAGCGTCGCTGCCAGGTCTTGACTCCAAAAAGGAGGTGTTCCAGCCACACCTTCCGGTACGGCTACCTTGTTACGACTTAGCCCCAGTTACCACTTTCGCCTTA
>Ga0256407_10001584_pt1 | contig 46866 bp, 38 predicted proteins | sample RumenRJG_04DNA_FD_193489 | JGI IMG/M metagenome (GOLD analysis project Ga0256407, IMG submission 193489) | Bovine rumen microbial communities from Lethbridge, Alberta, Canada - RJG_04 | ecosystem: Host-associated > Mammals > Digestive system > Stomach > Rumen | place: Canada: Alberta...
AGGTACAAATCCACAGCATATAAGTGAATTATATCATTGCTGTGAAATGAATAACTCACATGGTTCCCAAAGAAAGGAATTATAGATGAAGATCAATCAATTCTTTGGTCGAATTCTATAATACAAGACACATATTATGGTGATTTTTCTTCTACACCAAAAGAACCAGTCATTAAAAATGGCGTTAAGCATTATCCCAGAAACGATAAGGTAAGAGAGATTGCTCTATATGATTCGGATAATAGGTGCGCGATTAATGGGTGCAAACATTCATTATTTATATCTAGGTCAGGAAAACCATATCTTGAAGCGCATCATATTATTCCAATAAATGCCCAAGGTGAATTCCAGAATAATATTGATATCCCTGAAAATGTTGTTTGTTTATGTCCTTCATGTCATAGAGAGATTCACAACGGAAAAGAAGCTAAAAACAAGATTATTGAACTATTTGAACAAAGAAAAGATAAGCTCTCTGAGCAAGGCATAATTGTTGATGTTAAAAAGTTATTGAGTTTTTATAATTAACAAACCCAAAGAGAAATCGACAACAATATTTGTTCTAGATGTGGTGGAGCATTAGTGTTACGTAAAGGACAAAGTGGAAAGTTCTACGGATGTTCTAATTATCCAAAATGTAAGTTCACCAAGAAGATATAAACAGAAATGCTTTATAATGTAGATTGAATTAACAAAGATGAAAAACATATTTGATTACGCTACCAAAGAACTTAGCCAAGATGCATTTATTAGATGGCTATTAGAGAATTATGATGACCCAGAGTTATCAGAATACTCTAAGAGTTTTTTGCGTTTTCTTATTGGAGATAAAAACTACGAATTTGATCATTTAGAAACATTTGCGCAGGTCGATAAGATTGATGTTTCAGTAGATATCTATAAAGACAAGAAATCAACTATACATGATGTATTAGTTATCGAAGATAAAACAGGTTCTTCTGAACATAATCAATTAAAAGATTATGATAAAGCCATTTCTGAATGGAAAAACATAGAAAAAGTTTATAGAGTGTTCTACAAAACAAATCCTTTGTCTGAACAAGATGAAAAAGGAATAGCGGAAGCAAATTTAGAACTTTCTAATGATTGTAAGTGGGTTGTTAAGAGTCTTAATGATATTTATAAACACTTTAGAGGTAAAGCCACATCAAAGTCTCAAATCTATAACGATTACGTAGAACATATTGAAAAAATTCATAGAGCCTACAACGAGATAAGCGAAGAAACAGCGGATAAATGGACTTCCATTAATTGGTCAACATTCTTCTTGGGGTATATGAAGAAATATCATCCAGATACAAAGTGCTATACCACTAATTATCGTGGAATGTATGAATCTCTAATCCTTAACTTCTATATCCCAAAAACAAGAACTAAATATTTAGCATGTGCAACATTTGAGATTATTGTTAGAAGTAAACTTAAACCATATTTACATCCATCATTTAAGATGGTTGATAACGATAATAAAGAAAATTGGTACTGGTCTATTAATGAAGTAAGAGATGATGCTAAAGAACAATGTGAAAAAGAGCTTCTTGAGTTAAGAGAACATGTTCAAAATAGAAATTCTAAATTATTAGTTAGAAGCAATACCGCTAGATCTTTTGCAAGTATTACTGAAGACGATATTGATTATAAAAACAAAACAGCGGACGAAATTTGGAAAGAGATGGATAAATGGATCAACGAATATATCTCTGCGATTGATTCATTTGTTAAAAGGAAATAGTTATGTCATATAATAGCAACTTCAAAAGCAATAAGTGTTGGTCTTGTGAGTATTACTCTGGAAAAAGAGAATATAAGAAAGGCACTATTTTTAGTGATTCAGTATCTACTGATGATAAAGGTAGATGTGCTTGTAAAAGAAGTTCTAATTTTGATAAAAAGGTCAGTGATAATAACTGGTGTTCTAAATATCAAAAGTGGGGAGTATTAGAATCCGCTTTAGCGTTAGAAGAACAAAAAAGAGAAGCTAAAAAAATAGAAGCCGAACAAAGAGAACAAGCTAGAAGAATAGAAGAAGAAAACGAACGTCAAAGACGTGAGATTGAAAGAGAAAATAGAAGATTAGAAAGAGAGCGATATCTAGCCTCTTTATCTCCAGAAGAAAGAGAAGCATTTCTTAAGAAAGAACAAGAAGAAGCTGAGGCAATGCGTTTAGCGGCAGAGCTATTAAGAAAAGAACGTATCTTAACGGATAAGAAAAGAGAACTAGAAGCTTGTAAGAAACCTCCTATTAAAGCGTTAATTATCGGCTCTATTATTTCTATAGCTGCCTTTATATTAGGGTGGTCTCCATACTGGTACTTTAATTCAGCATTAAAAGATATTATTAGAGAAATAGAATACTGTGAATCTCAGGGTATAGATCCTAGTAGTGCGAGAGTTCAATATTTATATCAACAAGGTTTAGCGGTTAAATCTGCTAGAAACGGAGTGGTTTGGATTCCTTTTGTTATATTGGTTATCGGAATAGTTATCACAATAATTGTGTTTATGACCAAAAAGAAGAATAGGGGTGTACGCGCCACTCAACTTAAGAAGGAAATTGAAGAACTTTCTAAATAAGGCCTTTTGTTTTAAAAATTTGCGAAACAATCAAATAAAATAGCAATTATCAAAAATGCACTTAAATAACTAAAAATCCCGGCAACATATATCAGTATTTAGTGAGAGATTTAAAACTTTGATACATGTTGCTTTTATTTATTAGGTTATAAGTATGTTATACTTTTAATGACAATTAAATAGGGGGTTAATATTTTATGAAAAAGAACGCACCTTTATATACTGGAATAACAGCGTTTATATTTTTTGTTTGTAGCATCTTATCAATAGTTCAATCTGGTAGAGCGTTAAGTAGCTTAAGCGATCTTCCTAATGTCGGTGAATATGTTTCTTTTGCAAGAGGGATTGCTGTATTTGATTTGATTATAGAAATTATTATTTTGCTACTAAGTATTGTACTTTTAACGATAGCAATTAAAAAAGTTGCAGATAAAGCACTTTACGCGACTACTGGAGCGTTAATAGGGTTTTATTCTTTAACATCAATCATTGAAGTATTTCTCGCCTATGGACTTTTAAAGAAGATGCTTGGTGAATATGCTTCTATGTCAGGAGCTAGTATCGCTCAATTAATATTCTTATTTATTGCTTTGATATTTGCTATTGCTGGTTTATTTACTCTTAAATCATTTATGTATGATGATAAGGCAGGTATTGTCTTTATTATTAGCTGTGTGAGTTTAATTGTTTGCTTGATTATTAGTTTTGCCAATATGAATAGTAATACTGAAGGATTAACTATTGTTACAACTATCTTCTTATTATTTGGATTTTTATCAGCAGGATTTGAATATATCAATTCTTATGGTAGTAGTGGCTATAAATATAAAAAGCCAACTACTCACTATAGTTATCATCCTTCTTCATATTCTAGTTCATCTAGTAGTAGTGGTAATGAAGACGCTGCTGAACAACTTAGAAAACTTAAGAAGCTATTAGATGATGGAATAATTACCTCTCAAGAATACGAAGAGAAACGTAAGAAATACGTAGACAAACTATAATATTTTTCTCAAAAACCGCGGCAACATATATCAGTATTTAGTGAAGTATTTAAAACTTTGATACATGTTGCTTTTATTTATATAGTGATGGATATGCTATCATTAGATAGATATGTTTAAGAAATATTACATTAATCCTAATAGTGAATTTAATAAATCATTAATCCTTTCTTTAATTGAACCTGGAGAAAGAGGTTTTAAGATATCAGGATTATCTGAAGTAGAATATAAAGACTTATTTTCTACTAAAAACATTAAATTTATTAATAATGAAGTAGATTTTAAAAGTATTACCACTAAAGTAGAAGTTATCTATCTAGATGACTATTTACATCTAAAAGCCTTAGTTCTATCTTCTAGTAGTGGGCATTTCTATTTATTTAAGATAGATCATCAAGATGAACATAAATTAAATATTAATCAAAAATATATTTCTAATCATCTAGATGATTTACTTTTAGATTTTGAAACTCACTCTAAAAGTAAAGGAAAGATTAATTATTATGGAGAAGGTGATTCTTCTTTAATAGAGAATATCAATTATTTTGAAAATCTATATAGTAATGATATAAAAAATAATATCGATTTAGATTCTGATATCTATAGACTATTATTTGAATCTAATAACTTATTCACTGTTGATTTTATCTATTTATGTAATAACCACTCGATAAGGATAACTAATAGTAATGAACTATCTAATAAAGTATTAAATCTAGAGATGATGAGAAAGAATAATTCTCATCGTAAAGACTGCTTATTTATTAATGCCGCTAGTAAAGATATTGAATACTTTATTTTCACTTATAAAGAATACTTTATTAATCATTATTATCTTTTTAAGAATCTTGGTAATGATAAATTCTTATTTATCAAAGAAGATATCTCTTTTAATAGATTATTAGCCTCAAGTGAATTAAAAGATATTAAATATAAAAAAGCTAGTAATTTAGCCTCTAAAGAATTCGCTAAAAAGAAATATGATAACTTCTATAATGAATATACTTCCTTTGAAGCTGAAGAAGAATTTGAAACCGATATCATTAAAGAATTCAATATCTTAGAGTTTGGTAAGATTAAAGCCAAAGCCAAACTCCTTGAATTCATTAATGAGTTTAAATCTATCTATAAGGCTAAACACTATAAGAGCGATATAGGAGTGACCTTTCACGGCCATACCCGTATATTAGAAAGAATTGGTCAACTTGAAGATAGTGAAATGCTAATACTTGCTAAAGTTGCCTATGAAGAAGGGAAGAACTCTGTTAATTATTTAGAGAGTAATCCTAAGATGTTTAAGTTCTTACAATATCAACAGAATAAGAAAAGAGGTAAGACTCTTAGATTATATAAAGATTATCTATTCTTCTATTCTATGGAACCACCTCATGATTTAGTGACATGCTTCCCTTTTAATAGTAGCTTTGAGATGTATTCAAAGAATAACTAGCTTTAATAATTATTTGTTAACGTTCTTGTTATTAAAGATTCTCCATTTAGCCATTGGGTGATCTTTTATTTTTAAAGCAACACAATCTTCAAATAGAAGTGATGGATTATAAATGCCTCTAGAAAATTCATTTAAGTAAAGTATTTCTTCATCAGATAAAATAAGCAGATTTTTTAATAAACCAATTACGATGTTTTGCGATTCTGATAAGTTGAATGTTTCGCCTTTTTTAAGAACAGGCAATAGTTCAGTTTTTACGCTTTTATTATTGATTGCATTTATCTTTTCAAATGAGTGATTATCAATCTTTAGAGTATTATTAAGCGATAAATAGAATATTAAAGCTTTTCTTAACTTATTCTCATCAAATAGCCCAAAATTATTAGCAATAAAAACACTGTCATATAGATCTCTTGGCTTACTTCTATCTATTAGAGCATTTATTTTCATGCCAAATAACTCTTCTATGGCCGGTGTTATGAGACTTACATCTTTATCAAAATAATGAACAGTTGAAATGTTATGAGGATAAAGATGTATCCTATCCATAAAGTTTATATCTACCTTAATTGTGTCGATATTTTCGAATGCATTTCTATATTTGTAGATTTTAGAAAATAAAGCAAAACTACTCCTGGAATTAGGAGATATCTCATATTCATTATCAATCATGTAGTTATCTAATTCTTTTTCAAGCAATTCTCTATCCTTGAGTACAATATCTTTGTCTAGTTCACCAAAATAATCTAAGTCAATATCAACAGATAATCTTTTTAGATTTGTGTGGACTAAGTTAATTGCAGTTCCGCCTTTTAATAGAAGTTTATCTTTAAAAGAGCTTTCCGAAAAAATGAATTGTAAAACATCAAGAAGCCTAATTACTTTCTCTATGTAGTGTTTGATAAAACCAGTTTTGTTGGCGTATTGCTCAATTTGTTTTTTAGAATATTTCATCAGGCATGCTCCTTTCTATTGGCACCATTAATTTCCATTTAAGCACCAATTTGGCAAATCCTACTTTTGATTCAAAGTATTGGATTTTGTTACCTGACTTAGATAAACATAATTGATAGAAGGACTCTGGCACTCTATTTCCGAAGTGTTTTTCGAATAGATAGCCAACTTTTTGATATAGATACGCCTTATCATAGAATTCAAGCATCTTGATAACTTTTTCTAAATGCAAATCTCTACAAGCATCTAGAGCATATTCTATTTCTTCTAATCCACCAGCATAGCCAGGATTATCGATTGAATCAATAATCGCACGTTCTAATGAAACCACTCTAACTCCATTTTCTTTCATATGATTAATTATTTCTAAATTGCACATGCTCATTTTCGAAGAGTAGACAATGTTTTCAAACTCCAAATCATTCACATATACATGCGTTAGGTATGTGAAACGTGACACAAATACTTGAGTTGTTAGACCATAATATTCAAGTGCCTCATGATAAGAAAAATACGAGTCGTTAAATAGGCGAGATGCGATTTGAAATCTAGAAACATATATCCCACCTGTCGCACGATCCACTAAGGCATATAAGCCTTTCTTTATTTTCTTTATTTCACCCCTTTTTGTGGCGCGATTCACGAACGCATAAAAGTTTTTTATATTTGGATACAATTCTTCAACATCTTCATAAGTAAATAATTCTGGTAATATTTTCATACCACAATTTAAGCACAACTCTACAAATATGTAAAGTTATACTGAAAATTTGGTATATTTAACGTTTGAATAATTATTGATACTTATAAGATGTAGATAAGGCAAAGGCCACCCTAATTTTCTATTTTAATGTCGAAATATATGCAAATTTCAGTAAAACAGGTGTCGAAATATATGCAATTTTTAACTATTCAATAGTCCAAAAACATGCAATACCCTAAGCATAATTGTTATAAACAATAATAGTGGCACTCAGTCTGTTGATATATTATCTTCATCATTTAAAGATGGATATATCTATGACATTACCTCTAATTATTCAATTAATAATAGACTAGTGGGTAATTATATTTTTTCATAATTAATTATTTGACTAATGTGGTTCTTCAAATAAAATAATATTTGAAAATACAGATTTGATTCTAGGAGCGACACTATGAAAAAAATATTGATGCGTACAGCTATAATTTCTTCTTTTATTCTTGGTTCTGGTATTAATCTTGGCTTAATTTCTTCGGGTATTTTTTCTACATCAAAAACTATACAAGTAAAAGCAGACACTGTTTATAACTATGTTTCTTACGTTTCTTGTGAATGGGATGAAGAAGAAAAATGTGTTAAAAAGATAAATAAAGACGTCTATGCCGCTCGTGTCAATTCACAGGAATATTTAGGTGATGGCGAATGGTACTATTGGGGAGAAGGAAGCACAGCCCCTGCTTTAATGGGTATACATGGCGAAGCTAATATCATCATTAACGATGGACATTATTGGCGTCTTACTACCGGAATTCATGTACCAGATGGAGCGACATTAAATATTTATGGAGGACCTGAAGGAACTGGCATAATACATGCCGGGGAACACCCTTATTATGGTGCCGCAATTGGTGGCCAATATGGAGACAAAAAATCCGGAACGATTAACATCCATGGTTGTACTATTTACGCTTATGGTGGAGATAATGCCGCAGGTATTGGAGGCGCCGAGGGTTGTACTAGTGGCGATATCACAATATATGACGGAGATATACATGTTAATGGCAGTATTAATGGTGATGATGGTGCAGGTATTGGAGGCGGTGAAAACGGCTCTGCTACAAACATAACTATATATGGTGGATACGTATCTGCCACAGGTGGAAAAAATGCCGCTGGAATTGGCGGTGGATATAATGGCAACAGTGGCAACATTAGAATCTATGGTGGAACAGTATATGGTGATGGCCTAGAAGATGGCGCTGGCATCGGGAGCGGTGAAGGTGGAAGATTTGAAAATATTGAGATCCATGGTGGGTCTATCCAAGCTGTTGGTGGGAAATATGCGGCCGCTATAGGAAGTGGCGATTTTGATTCCGCCACAGCAAACGGAACTATTACAATTACCGGTGGAGAAATAAGTGCCTTTGGAGGAGTAGATGCTGCTGGAATAGGTGGAGGACAATATGGTTATGGAACAATCAATATTTCCGGTGGCACAATAAAGAGGGCTGTTGGTGGAACTGACTATACTGAAGTTTTATATGAAACAGTTGTTACTGGTGGTGCTGGAATTGGTGGTGGCTATGGTGCTCCAGGAGGTACCATCAATATTTCCGGTGGCACGATAGAGAGTGCTGAAGGTGGTTATGGTGGTGCTGGCATCGGAGGCGGATATAGAGCTGCTGATAATGATGGTGGCACTATAATCAACATAAGTGGTTCCGCAAATATTACAGCAATTGGTGGAGAAAATGCCGCAGGTATTGGCGGAGGCCACTGTGAAGAATATCCTACTATTAACATATCAGGTGGCATCATTAACGCAACAGGCGGAGCAAGTGGTGCTGGAATTGGCGGTGGCAAGGGTGCTGCGGGAAATATAACGATTTCCGGTGGCAATATTACAGCAACAGCAGGAACTGATTCAGATGGAATTGGCTGTGGACAAAGTGGATACGGCTCACACACAGCAACTATTAGACTAAGATATGATGACCCGAAAAAGCCATTTAGTTTTTTTAGTAATAGTTTTTATAATACCAGCGAAATAAATTTGATAATGGAAAACCCTTTTATTGACGCGGCCAATGTCGTTAGATATGGTGCTGGAACTTATACAACAACTGCTTTGAATCCTCTTGCCAATATCACATTAACTCCTGAAATTAGACCGATTCTCACCCTTGATCCAGGCTGTGGAATAGGAGATATAAGTTCTGAAGCTGTCGATTATGGTTTAGTTTACACACTTCCTTCTAGTGATACATTCCCTCCAGAAACAAGTGCTTGTACTTTTAATAATTGGCAAATCACTACTAGTGATAATGTGTTTACTAGAAATCCTGGCGAAACGATTACTATAACTAAAGACACTTATATTACAGCTACATGGACTTGGGACCAATCGGAATTATTTAACTATGCCGATAAATTTTTAGAAGTTGTATCTTGTTATTCTAGTAATGAACCAACCTTTGATGAAGGATGGTCTTGGGAAAGATTAAAAAAAGAATATGATGCTTTATCTTCCCATTCTAAATATGCATTAAAAAATGCTCCCGCTAACGAAAAAGGCGATTCTGTTGAAAGGGTCGTTAAAATATATGATTATATCGTTGGTAAATTTTATAAAAATGGAATAAATCTTACTTATATTGACTTTTTTGATAGAAATCCTGAAACCGTAACTGTTTATTCAATTACTTATAACCTAAATGGAGGTATAGTTTCAACTCCTAACCCAACATCATATGACTATGCTACAGAAACATTTACTTTAAATAATCCAACTAAACATGGATGTGAATTTGAAGGATGGTACGAAGATGATATTACTAATTGTTCGAAAGAAGTCACTATTACTAAAGGTGTAACTACTGGTGATAAAGTTTTTAACGCTAAATGGAAATTGAATGAAAATTTACAAGAAATCATCAATATGATCGATGATATTGGAGAAGTTAGTTATCCAGACAGCGAAGATAAAATTATAGCGGCCAGAAACGCTTATGATTCGTTGCTCGAAGAAGATAAATCATTAATTACCAATTATTCGACTTTAGAAGCGGCAGAAGCTAGATATAGTGAATTAGTAAATAAAAAGGCGCAAGCGGATGAATTAATCGCTTTGATTGAAGCTATTGGAGATGAAGTTAGTTATCCAGAAAGTAAAGAAGCGATTCAAAAGGTGTTAGACCTTTATTACGATTTAGACCAAGAAACTAAAGGATTCGTTGGTCAAGATACACTCTCTTCTTTTGGTAAAAAGGTATATACATTTAGTAGTCTAAGAGAAGCCGCTATGAATAATGCTATTGCTAAAATTAACGAAATTGGAGAAGTAAGCATTAATAGTGGTGAAGCTATTAAGGCTGCTAGAGAAGCTTGTGATGCTTTAGATAGCAAAGATAAATTAGGTGTTCCGAATTATGAAACTTTACTTGATGCAGAAGCTAGATACGCTGAATTAGGTGGTTATAATGCTGACGCCGAAGAATTTGCTAAAAGCTTTAATGATGCTATGAAAGAAGTTTGTGTTTATAACAATAAAAATATTACTCCATCCGAAGCTTTAGTCTCTGCTTGGGAAGATCAAGTCAAGGCATTTGATGAATTACCAGAACAAGTTCAAAATATCTTAAAAGCTGCGACAACTCATGACGCTAATAATGAGATCGCGGAGTTTGTTGAAAAATATGAATATATTGCTGGTAAATACGGCGACCTCTTAGGAAAAGGATATAACTTCTTAGAAAAAGATATTCAAAGTTCAGCTCTCTATAATGGCGGATTAGGTTCCATTATGGGTAGTGAAGATAGCAACATTATGATTATTGCTATTTCTATTGCTGCTACTAGTGCATTAGCCTTTGGTGCATTACTCTTAACCAAAAAGAGAAAACACAATTAATTAACTAGAAGATTTTTGTGATGACACCATTATATAGACATAAATGTCTATAAATTTTCATAGTGGAAAATGGTGGAAATCGTGGAAAAAGTGGAATAAAATATAATCATGAATAAAGAATATGCTAAAAGTAATCCAATTGGTGTTGATGATTTTAAGGTTTTAGTAAGTGAATGCTACTATGTAGATAAGAGCAAACTCATTGAGGAAATCATTAGTAAAGGAAGTCAAAAATCCTATTTGTTTACTAGACCTCGTCGTTTTGGTAAATCTGCAGTTATATCTATGCTATATAACTTCTTTAATATTAATGATGACACTAAAGAATTATTTAAGAATCTTTATATCGCTAAAACTTCTTATATGATGCATATCAACTCTTATCCTGTTATCTATATTAATAACAAAGATTTTGATGTCTCTACTTATTCTGATATGGTCAAAAAGTTTGAACATATTGTTTCTAGTATCTATTTAGAACATAGATATCTTTTAGATGGAAACATATTAGCGGATATAGAAAAACAAGATTATCTTGCACTTATGAACCGTCAAGCGGATATCACTTTACTTGAATCATCATTAATGAAGTTATCGCATTATTTAAATCGCTATCATCACCAGAAAGTCGTGGTTCTAATTGATGAATATGATTCTCCATTAACTTCGAGTTATGAATATGGATTCTTTCTTGAGGCATCACGCTTTTTTAAAAGTGTTTATAGCCAATTATTAAAAAGTAATTATTCCTTATTCTTCTCTATATTAACTGGAGTGCTTAAGGTCTCTAAAATAAACTTATTTTCAGGATTAAACAATTTAGTTGTGGATAATGGGGTTGTCACTTATTTTGATGAATATTTCGGATTTACTTATAAAGAAACTAAAGAGTTATTAAGATATTACGACGCGGATGAATATTATGACGAAGTTATTTCTTGGTATGGAGGATATAGATTCGCTTGTGAAGTAGTTAATCCATGGTCTACATTAAGTTTTTTATTATCTAAAAACATATTTAGATTATATTGGTCTAAAACTAGCTCAAATAATTTATTAGAAACATTTTTTAATAATATTGATCAAGATGAGGCAACTGAATATTTCTCTAGCTTAATTAATGGAAAAACAATTGATATATCAATTAGTGAGAATTATAACTACGATGAAATGAAAGACACTAATTCTTTATCAAATTTCTTAATTTCTACAGGATATCTAACTTGCTCAAGTAGGGATAATATTGAAACTCAAGCCTATATCCCTAATCGAGAAATTAGAGAGCTATTCAAAATAGAGATATTACAAAGATATAGAAGAACAATAAAAATTGATAACTCGCTTATTAATGACCTTAAATATAATCTTGTTAATCAAAACGACGAAAAGGCCGCTATTAATATTTCAGAATTGTTAAAGTCAGTTATTACTTATTATGAATTTAATAATGAACAATATTATCAAGTATTTATGGGGGTGCTAACAGCGTTACTATTTGATGAATGTTCTGTTAGTAGAGAAACCTCTACCGGAGAAGGAAGATGCGATATTATGCTTATTCCTAAAAAAGGTTATAACTTTGGAGCAATTATTGAACTAAAATACAATTCTTCTAAAATCAGCAAAGAAAGATTAAAACAATCTGCTAAAGTCGCACTTAATCAGATTATAAAAAAGGACTATATAAACTCCCCATTATTTGATAAGGAGTCATCCATATATATTTATGGAGTAGCGTTCTATAAAAAGAATGTCCAAGTTGTTAGCAAAAAACTACGATAATATAGCGAAGCGTGTTATAGCGCGGATTTTTTAGCTTTCTTGAGTGGGAAACCCCCATCTTCTATAAGTGGGGGATGTCACGAAGTGCAATAATCCTATTTGTTGATAGACTATAAAACTATTTGTGTTACTTTGACGACTATCAAATAACTAAACATTTCTAACTTATAAAGTTAGAGGTGTTTTTAATTTATGCTTTTTAAACTTTTTTTCACAAATTTTTGAAAAACGACAGTCTTTATATATATGAGGAGGTGTTATCAGCATGGATAAACTATTTAACAATTGGGTAGTTAATCTATCCGAAGAATATCGACGTTCACAAATTAAAGCGTCGATAAGAGTAAACTCAGAACTCATACGTTTTTATTTCAAACTTGGCAAAGAAATAAATGAGACCAGTTTTAAAAAACAATACGGAAAATCATTCTTTAAAACTTTAAGTTTAGAGCTAACAAGAAGGATACCAAACGCGAAAGGATTTTCTGCAAAGAATTTATGGTATGTTGAATCTTTCTATACATTATATAGAAAGATTTTCCAACAAGTTGTTGGAAAATTTAAAACACAATCAAAATTGTCTTCTTATTTTAATTCAAAAAAGAAGGATCTTAATGTGTTGATTTAAGATGTGGTGAATCTTTCTATTAATAGAAAGATTTTCCAACAACTTGTTGGAAAATTGGGATTGCCATAAATACAAAGGAGAAAACAAGTCTATTGAAAACTATATTTATAACATTAAAGGAATGCGAGTGATGCTTGATAGCGATCTTACTTATTTATTTAGGAAAATCTAGGTCTTTCTTGACAAAACACCTAGAATTACATAAATTATAGACGTGGTATACTTAACTAAAGAATTGCTTAATAATGGAGAAACTGAATACTCAATTAGAAATAAAGTTTCTAAAGGAGAATTGTTTTCTATTGGAAGAGGGGTTTATAGCGATGAGCCGCAACCATATGTAGATGAATCATACTTATGTAGTAAATACCCAAATGCAATTATTACTGGTTTATCCGCTTTTTATATTTATGACTTAACAGATTACATTCCTGATAAGTATCATTTAGCCACTAGACAACATTCATTCCCAATTAATAACAATGAAGTGATCCAATCCTATCAAAATCCATCATTTATTAATGTTGGAAAGATCTCTATGGAATATGGAAATGGTGAAATCACCATTTATAATCTAGAGAGATTGTTAATTGAGTTAATAAGACTTAAAGAAAAATATCCTAAAGATATTTATTATGAAGTCATTAATTCTTTTAGAAAGATTAAAGACAAATTAGATTTCTATAAAATAAACGAATACTCAAAATACTTTAAAAATGGTGACAGCATACTCCAAAAGATTAAGGAGGTCATTTAAGTGAATATCAAAGAACTTGTTAATAAATACGTTTCTAAAGGGTTTTCTTTAAGGAACGCACAAAATATTGTCGCAGAAGAAATCATGATTAACAAAATCGCTTCTAGCGAAATGGCTGAGCATGTCACTATTAAAGGTGGCATAGTTATGTATAACCTTTCAAGGAGCAATAGACGTGTTACTAAAGACATTGATTTTGACTTTATTAAGTATTCCATCGATAAAGAATCTGTTTACTTTTTTATTAATAAAATGAATAGTCTTCATGATGGTTTAGAAGTATCTATCGTCGGAGCAATAGAAGACTTGAACCAAGAAGATTATCAAGGTGTTAGAGTTAATACAATTATCAGAGATAAATTCAACAACAAGCTTAGTTTGAAATTAGACATCGGTGTTCATAGTTATCCGGCGATTGAACAAGACATAATGATTTTTAATTTCAATTTAGGCAATAATAGAGTGTCCATTAGCGCTAATCCACCTGAACAAATATTTGCTGAAAAACTCATTTCTTTAGGAAGACACGGCGTTATTTCTACTAGATATAAAGACATTTATGATCTTTATTATTTAATTAAAAAATGTAATTTATCACTTAAAAAGGTCGATTACATTTTGGAGTTATTCCTAAATAATTCATCTAGAAAACCAAGCAATATTTCTGAACTTCAGAATATTGTCATAGATACTTTGAACAACAAACAATTTGCGTTAGAAGCATCAAAACCTGTTTCTAAATGGGTTGATGAAAGTTTTGAAGATGTAAAAGACACAATTATTCTTTTTGTAGATAAATTATAGCTTTTTAAAATCAGGGGCCTTCCTCTAGTCCAATGTTTGGGCATTATTTTTTATACCATAGGGATTATTAAACAAATTGTAGCAAATACTACTTTTATTGGTAAAAAAACTAGATAAGGAAAAAGGTTTAACTTTTTTCATTAGCAAGAATAATAAAATGTCATGGATGCGATCCATAAGACTCAGAATGATGTGGTGGAACATATTCTTCTTTCAGCAAAAATGAAAGAATTTATATATTTCACTTATAAGTGTGTGGCACATCTGTGACATATAATTTGATATTATTACTTATAGTAACGTCATTTATAACGATTTTATCTATATAGATTAGTTATTAATCGTTTATCATATTATTGTCAGTTTATTCTATAAAAGCTTTCAATATTGGAGGTAACTCAATGAAAAAGTTTAGATCATTATTTCTAGGTGTATCACTATTAGCGATGCTAGTGAGTTCATGCACCCCTTTTAATCTTAAGAGTGATGACAATTCTGATTATCAATTAGGTGATGATCAGATGATAGACATCTTAACTAGCTGGAATCCTGAAGTTCATGTTACTCATGATGAAGACTTTAAACCAGTGTTAGACGGAGACTTTGAAGAGATTCCAGAAGATAAACAAGCTAGATTATCTTCATCTATATTAGACGCGAAAAGAAATTCTAAAGTCGGAATCGTATTCTCTAATGTAAATGAAGTTAGAGGGCCTCGTACTTTAAAAAGTGAATATCAAAAGATTATCTATAGAAATAACGCTAGTGATTATTTAACAGTCACTAATGTGGATAATGACATATTAGATGTTTTATATTACGCAGAAGATAATCGTTTATCAGTGACATTAAATGATTCTTTCCGTTATGGAGAGATCTATTTTGTTAATCTCTATGATGAGAATCTTAGCTTTGAATCTAAGGACCCTTCTATTAGAAGACTCACTATTGAAGTAGAAGATGACCCAAGTGAACCAGAGACTATTGATGAATATGAACTTGATAGTTCTATTCCTGTATTAGGCTTATCTTATGTCACTAATGAAGATGTCGATGAGAACTCTATCTATTCCTTCGATTATAGTGGATCACTCCCTAGTCTCACTGCTGGAGAAATCTTCTTAGTCAAACAAGATGTCTCTAATGATGAGCTGGGAATGATTGATTTCTATGGAGAGTTTGTTAAACAAGTTGATAATGGTGATGGGACCACTCGTATCTTTTATGAAGAACCTGAAGGAGATAAGATCTATAAGAAACTAAGAAGAAAATCAGTAGAGCTTATCGATTTCACTAATGTGAATATCTTAGTGGATGAAGATACACTTCAAAGACAAATTAGATATTCTGATACTTCTAGAGCCTTACTCTCATTCTTTGCCAAAGAAGTGAGAACCACTGATAGTAATGTCTTAGGTGGAATCTTAGACCAATTACATTTTGATTTTACATTTAACTATTATGATGGAAAGTTCACTTTCTCATTCTCTATCTATGTGAGTAATATCGAACTCTGTAAGAATGAAGAGGGAACAGCAGGCTTATTCCTCACCTTAAAATATGAATATACCAGAATCAGTGAGTATCATATTGATTTTGATGTCGGACTAAAAAAGAAATGGTTTGTCCCTGTTGGTGTCTCTTATAAAGTGAAGATGGTGGAAGATATCGAAGAATCTCATACCTTCTACGTCATTATCAATGATAAGAACATCCAAGATGAATCTAGTGAGAAAATCAAAAACGATTTAGCTAACGAAGTCAATAACGCGAAAGCCGGTAACGATAACTTCTTTAAGAAAGTTAACGAAAGTGATGAGGCGAAAGCAAAAACTGAAGGCAATAAAACCACAATCCCTCTATTTGAAATAGAGGTTCCTGTATATGAACCATTAATGTTCCAATTTAGAATGGAACTCATTATTGATTTAACAGTCGAGGCGATGTTCTTTGTTAAAAAACAATGGAAATCAAATCGTGTAGTACTTAACTTCTCTAATAAGAGTGGTGGAGATAGTGATACCCATCAAGATGTAAAAGAAGCTAGTTCCTGGGATTTCTATTTCATGGGTCTAGCAGAGCTAAGAGTAGCTTTTAGATTATCAGGTGCGTTATATATCCAAGGAACATATAAATTCTTACATGTTGAGTTATATGCAGAATTCTATGTCAAGGTTGGTATTCAAGGTAACTTATCAGCGACGATCACTAATAGTAGCGAAGGAGAAAAGTTAACTGGTAATGTCTCTATTGATTTATATGTCTTAATGGGGGCGAAGGTTGGTCTAGATATTGTCATCGCAATCTTTGATATTGATTTCTCCGTAGACTTATTTAAAACATACATATTGCGTGTCCATTTCTCTAATGACTTAGAGTGTTATTCTGATGACTCAGTGGATACGATCAATTTAGATAAAACAATCGCGAATATTAACGATTATGACATCCTGAAGTTCCGTACTTGGGATGGAGTGAAGATGAGAACTGATGTCCAAAAGATGGCCCCAGATAGTGAAGTCTCATTAATTGAAAGCTGGTTAGGCGATTTATCGTTTAGAATGTTTACTTTTGAAGTAGATGAAGCAAGTAAAGATTTGATCAGTATTTCTGATTCAGGAGAGATAAAAGTTGCAGATGGGACTAAAGCTCAATTTACTGCGAAATTTACTGTGAAAGTTAGTCCTTTAGCGGGCTTTATTGAAGATAAGGTAATCACCATTAATTTCAATGCCCCTGATGCGCATCATATTTATATTAAAGACGATGAGACTGGACAATATATCGATATGGGTGAATATCGTCCAGACTATAAATTTGAATTGCCACTCCCAGAAGAAAGAGATGGATATCGTTTTGAATCATATCTAGTCCATTATCCAAGTGGAGACCAAATCTTAAATGTCGGCGATGATGTCATAATGATTGAAAATCAAGATTTATATATCGATATTAACTGGCATAAGATTATCTATTACACCGTCTATTTCTTAGACGGACATAATAATGTGGTCTATGTCGACTCGAAGGTCGAAGAGAACACGACATCTAGTGAACCAACTCCAGAAATTAGAGACCAATATATGGAAGGATATTTCTTCGTTGGTTGGGATAAGTCCTTCGTCCACGTGACAAGCGATCTGATTGTCCGTGGTATCTATATGCAAGTGAGGTAGGTGAGCGATATGAAAAAGTTATCTATTTTATTTATTGCTAGCCTCACTACTACATTAATTAGCTGTGGCGTAGAAGAACCTAAATCCTCTCCAAAGTGGGCATATACCCCTCCAGAAGAAGCTCTTATTAGAGTGGGTAAAGAAGGAGTGGAGATTGCCTCTATTAATGTTATTAATATCCCTAGTAGTGGTATTAAAATCGCTGGTTGGGATGAATGTAATATTGAACTTGATGTGATGTATAACGATTTAACGCATCAATCATTTGATTTCTTAGAAAAACATATTCCTTTAGATTGTCGTCATTTCTTAGGTGAGATTGGTCATCACTCTTTAGACATCGCGATTAACGGAGTGGATGTGACCTTTGGCTTTGATATTATCAATAACCCTGATTTCCACGGATATAACTGTAAATTTCTTGATACGAGATTTGAAGGTGAACCAGTGATACAAGAAACCACTGTCGGATATTATCAATCAGTGGAATATACTGGAGAAGATTTCCCAGATGAGACTATTGACGATAATAACGTGAAAACATTTATTGGTTGGGATTATTCTCTTAACGCGATTCATCAAGATATGGAATTTAGAAATAAATTTAGAACTGCAGAAAAAAGATATTATGGCAGAGCAGTTAGTTATGATGAAACTGATTTCCATCTACAAAAAACATATAAGAAAGATGATACGATTCATGCACTAACTTATTTAGGGAGAATGCAGTGTATCACACTTAACCATGGTAATGCGATTTATCATGAACAAGGTGAGACTGTTGAAAATGAATTAGCGTTTAACAAATTAAATCCATATAACGATATGTGGAATGAGTTAAATGAATATACATTTACATATGGTTTAGAATATGAAACAGTTCCTAAATATAACGGCTTATTATATGGCACGACTGGAGCGTTTTCTAACTCCACAACTTTCTTAGCGGATTTTGAAAATATCTACCGTAACGAGCAAGGTGAGATTCCTGGTGGTCACGTAACTTTAGAAGATGGGGTTTTAATTGATTTATCAACAGAACCTTGCTATGCAAAATCATATGATATCGCTAGTCAATTCTTAACATATACCAAAACTGTTAATGATGATGATATCACTGGGTATTATCGTATTGGTTTAACAATGGCCTATGACATTTATCTATCTACTTCCTATATCAAATTAGCGGATCATCGTTATCAGTTACTTCAAGGATCGAGTTTCCATTTCTCTCCAGTTCCTCAAAGTAAACAAGTGGTCCTTCAATATAGTGAAGGCGAGATATTTGACGCTCCATTTGAGCATAGACTTAAAATCACTAACGAGATGCTTTATCATCTCGCGGATTCTTTAGATTGGTAGGAGGTAGTAGATATGAAAAAGAAAGTATTACTCTTAACTAGTCTAATGGCGTTATCGGGTGTTGCTGTTAGTGCAATCGCCATTATTAGTAATCCTAATTTTGAATTAGGCAGCTCTTATAAGAGTCCTTACACGATGACTTTAGATAAAGACCATAAGGTTGTTGATTATGCTGATCCAGATTCAGATAACTATGCCACAGGATCAATTTATACCGATATGGGCTCTAAAATTGATCTCCGTCTTTCCCCTGATATAAGTCATTATAGTGCAGCGGATTGTTTTGTTGACTTTACTAGTACTGAGCATAACTATATTGAATTAGTTAACCCAGTTAACGGATTAATTAAAATGGATTATGAAGCTGATTGTGATTTAACTATTGAGGTTGGTTATTCTCTTGCTACTTATATTGCTAGTGACACCATTCGTATTGGTGGCACTTTGACTAGTGGTACCTATGAATTTGATTCTTTAGTGAGTCAATATCATGTTCCACCAAGTTATTTTAAGTTATCCACTAATCAAGATGCTGCCAGTCATATTATTAAAAGCTTAAAGTTCTACTTTACTTGTTCTCCTAGTGGAGATCCAACTACTCCAGTAGGAACTTATACATATGAGGCTAATGATGATATTCCAGGTCAATCAATCACCATTACGGATTTCTCAATGGAAGGACATGATATCCCTGAAGGAAAAGTGTTATTTGTTCCTGATAAGATTGATAATAAAGTAGTCACGAGAATTAACGCAGGTGTCTATGATAATGTTCCTTGGGCTGAACATTTATATCTACCATTTGTGGGCGGCACTAAATATTTAAGCACTGAAGGATATTCTTATAACTTTGCGAGTATCTTTGGAGCGAATAAAGCCCATATCCAATATCGCCCAATTCAACAAAAGAGTGGGGCCTCTGGATATCAAATTTGGTATATACCAAAAGCATTACACGGCATCACTGTTAATGGATGTAATATCGATATACCCGGATTTGAAGAAGATACATCAATTCCTGATTATGCTTTCTACGGCTGTAATGAGATGATTGATACAATTAACTTATATTGTGATTTCGTCAGAATCGGTGATGGAGCATTTGGTAATTGTTCCGCTTTAACGGATTTATTATTACCAAATTCTTGTTCCACAGTAGGAACTGCCGCTTTTGCGGGATGTTCTAACTTATTCATTAGATGTGAATATTCTGACTTCAACTTAGATTTAGATAATGTCACTGGCAACCCAGACTATCGTCCATATACGTATGGATATCAAAAGACAGTGGAAATTGATAACATCATTTATGATGTTGTTAAGAACTCTGACCAATCATTATCTTTAGTGGTCGTGGGAGTTAATCCTGAGGCTGAGAATATCACTATTCCTTACGCTTTAGTAGTTGATGATACTGAAATGAAAGTTGTTAGAATCACCAATCGAGCGATGGAGGGAATGACTAATTTAAGAATCGTAAGATTTGATAATTTTGAAATTCGTCCAACTGATAATTATATCGGTCACTTCGCTTTTAAAGATTGCTATAGAGCAACATTCTTAATACATGGCCGACCAAGTGAATTACAATGGCCAAGTGACTGGAATATGGGTGCCGGAAGAGCGTATGAGAACTTCTTTCCTACTTCTGACCCTGCTCCTACTGAATTATTCAATTGCTCATTCTATATGATGGAGGAAGATGTCTATACTGATCCAACTGATCCTGGTGTCTTCTATACTGATGTGAGTGATGAGTTAGGATCTATCTTTGATTTTAACAATGTTACTAAACAGTTAGAGAGCCTGCTTTCAACAAAAGAATATCGAGCCTATTTCCCTAGCTACGCTTTTGAAGGTGATACAAGAGTCACTAGAGTAGACTTCCCTAGATTAACTTGTTTACCACATTATGGATTCGCTAATTGTCCAAATTTAGAAAGTGTTTATTATTACGGCACAGAAGAAGAATGGAACTCTTTAAAGAGTGGTGGCTATATTGGTGCTAATGTGTTCTTCAATACCTCTATTACCACTATCCATGTTATTGACGGCTCTGGTCACTTTGTGGAGATTCCACTTTAATTAGATTTATATAGCAAAAAGTACCCCTTTAATATTTGGGGTACTTTTCATTTATTGAGTGGAAAGCCCCCACCTTCTATAAGTGGGGGAACTAGTATGTTACTATACATTATTTGACTTATATATTTCTTTAAAATATGAGTATTTATCTTCTATTTTAATATTAACTATTTCAAATACTTCTTTTATTGCCTCTTCAATAGGTAGAGAATGCAGAGTTTGATAATTTCTTTTTAATAAATCTGGTTTTATATTTTGGTAGAGTGTTTTTGAAGTACACCCACTTAAATATGCCGCCATACGATAAAAGAAGCCAATATAATTCATAACTGAATATGAATATAGTTCCCCTCTCCTATTTGCAATTTTATCTTTTACATTATTAAATATTTCTATTTCACTTAATCCAGAGATATTTAGATTCAAATTGTCAATTGAGTTTGCTTCTCTTGAAAGCATATATGACCTTATAAATATTTTTGATGGTATTCCACTAGAAATACTTTTTTCAAATATTCTTCCTTGAGACGCCGCTAATGAATAAGCTAGATTATCAACGCTTCTTGAAAATTTCATCGATATATTTTCCTTTTCTTCGATAGGATTCAATAGCTAGCGAAGCTTTGCTTCTTCCTTCGTTAGATAAAACATTTTTGTTATTAAGATAATTTTCCTTTTCCTTTTCACAAAGAAACATTCTTTCGATTAACACCAAATTATCAACGGCTTTTTGCGATTTGATGACGAATTGCTTCCCTAAATTGTTAGCGCTTAAAGCATGTAGACATTGTTCGTCAGTAATAGATTTTAAGCTGAACGCTGTTAATGTATCATACATTTGATTATCAGCGATTGGCGCAATGATATAATCAGCCTTGTTAATTTGCTCCACAATTTCCATAACCTCTTTATTAGGAATATATTCTTCAAACATCCCTCTAAAATATAAAATCGCGTACATCCAATTTCGATCAACTTTAAATTCTAGACAATTCAAGTTATTGCGATTTTTAAAATAAAAGCTATATATAGAACCAGAAGGATATTCACATATCCAAGAAGCAGATGAATCTAATTTTTCTCCTAGATAAAAACCCGCACCAAAATCTTTTTTTCCGTTTAGGTGTTTATAATCTATTTCGCCTTTTATTTCATATTTAGCACCATGAAATAATAACAAATCATCTCTTGCCTCATCTAGAAAAAGCATTTCTTTTGCTTTGTTTAAATGGAAGCTATGTTTGTAGGGATATGAATAAATTTTTTCTAAAGCTGAATCATGAGGAAAAATCTCTTCGCCTTCATATCTTGCGATGTTGGATCTAGATAACCCTATTTCTTTAGCAAAATCTTCTTGTGTGAGATTAAATAGTTTTCTAATTGTTTTTATATCTTTTTTAATGTCAAAGGATTTCATAAACAAATTGTAGCAAATGCTACATTTTATTTCAAATGCTTATATGAAATATTTATCATTTGTTATAAATAACAAATACTTTACTAGAATTTGTATCAATGGCCTAATTTATTCACTACAAGAGATTGGAAAACCACTATAAAACAGGTAAAATGACACATATGGACATCAAAAAAAGAAACCAACAATTCTTATCTGAAATTAATAATAACAAAGAACTAAAAACTACTAGAGATAATCTAGTTAAAGGACAACATCCATCTTTACTAGTGGTGTGCTGTTCTGATTCTAGAGTGGTTCCTGAAAAGATTTTATCTTGTTCATTAGGAGAGATATTTGTAATTAGAACCGCAGGTAATGTGGTCAATGAAGGTGAACTCGCTAGTATCTCTTATGCGATAGAGCATTTACATATTAATCATATTTTAATTATGGGTCATACCCACTGTGGGGCGATTCACGCAGTTATTCATAATGAAGAATTCTTGTATTCAGATCCAATCGCTAAAAGAATTAAGCATAATATCTTAGATATAGAAGATGAAAAAACCGCGAGTGAAGTTAACGCTTCTAAAGAAGTGGAATATTTAAAAATTATGTTCCCTGATTATCAAGGGACTATCGAATATAAGATATACGATATAGAAACTTCTATTTTGTATTAGTTTGTGTACCTAAAATTGCGAAAATGATATATTGTATTATATTGAATTGACAAAAATTAGTACACAAAATATACTTTAAGTATGAATAGAACCATTTATCACGGGAGTGAATTTATTATTGAAAAGCCTGAATACTTAAAAGGCAACATCCATAACGACTATGGACTAGGCTTTTATTGTTGCTCAAATAAAGAGTTAGCTAAAGAGTGGGCTGCAAAAAGAAGTGGAAACGGTTTTGTTAATTGCTATAGCATTCGTGATGATAGATTAAAAATATTAGATTTGACTACCCCACCATATAACAATGTTTTATATTGGGTTGCATTATTAATGCATAATCGTCTTATTTCCACTGATTTACAGAATAATTATCCTAAAGAATTAAAATATTTAGAAGAGAAGTATCTTCTTGATGTTAGTTTGTATGATGTTGTTATCGGTTATCGTGCTGATGATAGTTATTTCCGCTTTCCAGAAGCTTTTGTTAGAAGTGAAATAACACTAGAATCTTTAAATAAAATATTCGCTGCAGGCGATTTAGGAAAGCAATATGTTCTCATTTCAAAAAGAGCGTTTGAGTTACTTCACTTCAATAATTATGAAGAGGTGTTTGAAACATCTAAAGATAATTACTATAAACGCAAAAGTGGGGCAGATAAGGTTTTTACTGATTTGCTAAATAGCGATCGCTATTCTAAAAATGTTAGATTAAGAGATTTAATTATTGATTATGAATGATTATAACATTAAGGATTTATTTGCCCGTTTATTTGTTTTGGCAATTCAAAACAAAATTAATTTCTATTCATTTACCCATCATTTAGAAAGAAGCGAGTTTATTTTAAAAATAGAAGAAAATGAATACGATGATTATTTTAATAAAAATATTTTAAATATCTTTTTTGATGTCACAAATAATCACATTCAAAATGATACTAGTTATGGAATATATAATGATGCCTATTGGTGTGGATACCAATATTTTGAGTTACATAAAAGTTTGCATAAGCCATTTTCGTTTATATTTTTGAAATTGCCATTAGCAAAGATGATTGAATTATATCCGATTTATCACGAAATGGATCTTTCTAGTTTGTTGGACTATTTTGATAAGGTTAATAAACGTAAAACTATATTAAGACTACTATGTGAACAAAAAGGATGCTCGCTTACTGAATTAAGCGCTAAAACCGGAGTTAACAAAGCAACTCTATCAAAATATAACGCTTCTGATGACTCTATATATAAAGGTTCATTAGAAAACATCTATAAAATTTCAAAATATTTTGATTATCCAATTTCTCTATTTGTTCGATAGTGTAAGCATAGTTGCGTTAGCAAAAGAAAAAGACGATAATTCGTCAATTTCTTTTCGCTACTAACGGTCTCATATTTCTTTAAATCTTCTAAAGACATTTGTAAATTGTATATTTATTTTTTGTGAAGCCTCGTAATTGCAGCAATTGCAGTTTTATAATCAATTTCACCGCGGCAATAAGCTCTATAAATCTTGAGTACTTTTTTTGATGGTGGTTTTCCACCAGTAGTGGCAATTGAAACAGAAAAAGCGATTTCATGCTCTACAGATTCTTCAAATAAGGATAATAAGTATTGCGCTGATTCATTATATAGACCAGTTTCATCATCATCTAACTTTTCTATTACTTCAGATCTATATAATCCATTTGTTGCATCAGCAATATTGTACTTATATTTTTTCGCAATTAATTCAGATGTCTGAGCAATGAGAATTGTTTTTGCTAAAACATGTTTTTTACTAGATAAACTGTCTTCTAATTTTTTACTATCTTTACCTAATCTTTTATCAATATATTCATTAATCGAATATGTAGACATACCGTGCATATCATCATAATCAACAGTTAATTCTTTGATAATACCCTTCTCCTTTAGGGCTTTAAAGACAGATTTGCTACTTTTGTTAATGCTTGATGCATATTGTTCAACACACATAATGATGAATCTATTTATTTTCTTATCAAGGGTTTTACTTATTCTTGATGCTCTGAGTTTGTTAGTTTTTGCCTTTGGTGAATTAATGTTAAAAGATATGTTATAAAAATCCAACAATCTAAAAAGAATGTCTATTGAATAGTTGCCACTTCCATTTTCAATAGAACAAAGAGTTGATCTTGTTATCATGACTTCTTTAGCAACATCATCCATCCTAAGATTTCGTTCTAATCTTTTATTCTTTAATATTTTTCCAATTTCAGCTTTTTTTATCATGAAATCATTTTATATAAATATATAATTAATGTCTAATATATTTAACTTTAACATTAATTTTGATGAGCAAAGAAAAACTGGGATAACCAGTATTTCTTAATCCTCACCAGTGATTCTTTTAAGCTTATTTCTAACAATCTCTTTGGCTTCTGATTCGTGATCTTCAGTTTTGAATTTTCTTACTGCGATCACTTTTGGATTCTCGATATCGTAATCATCTACTAGGACATAGCCAACTTCTTGAAGAACTCTATAAGTTCCATTTTTAATAATTGCTCTAGTGTCTTTCGCTAAGGTTTTAACTTTACTAGGGTCAACGACAAAGTAGATTCTTTTACCGTCTTCTTTTTCGACTTTTTCAACGTAATCACCATTAACTTGATAAACATCTTTATAGAAGTTAGGTCTAATTTCTTTAACTAATTTATCTTCTTTTAAAGTAGATAAGTCTCTATCATCGATATATCTATATCGAGGAGAGCCATCTTTATTAGTCATTAACTTTCCTTCTTTGTCGTGCATTTTTTCAATGTGGGCTTCATAGACTGTATATGAGCCAACAATCTTATAGTCCCCATATTCCTTAATATAGGATTCATCATGGGCTAGTTCTTTTCCAAATAACATATATTTATATATCTTCCTTTTTCCTTATCTATTGTAGTATTCTATTTGCGTTATGAATAGATTATTTAAATATTTTTCAATCTTTGGAATCTTACTAGTGTTCGCGGCTTATTTCTTTAGATTATTTGAAGTTAACGGTTACGTGAAGGCTATTAATGCATTAACTGATCCAAGTAATTATTTATTAGTGATGGGAAAGATTTATAAGATTGATTATTTATTTCTTTCTTTAATTATGGTGTCTTGTTTAGTGAGCTTCATTTTAATGAATAAAGATAAAAAGATGCCCTTATATAGTGTTTCTATTATTCCTATTGGAGTAGCGATATTAGAAAGATTATATTTTGTAGTCGCTAGTAGTGTTGTTGCGAAAAAAACAATGGACTCAGATATTTCAATTGTTGGTATTGTTAATATTGTGATACTAGCCTTAGGCTTATTATCCGTAGTTATTTCAGTTTTAGTAGAGAGATTTTTAGAAAATAAGCATTTAAGCTTTGCTTTCTCTTTGTCTAGTGTTGCCTCTATTACCGCTTCAACATTAATTAGTGTTTATGCTTCTATTGTTAATAAAGCGTCAATTCACTTTATTCTATACGCGATTTTCTTCTTAATAGCGGTTATTTTGATAGCAATTGAACTAATATTAAGAACTTATCAAAATAAAAAAGAAGATGCATCTGATGCACCTTCTATTGAAGCTTAATTAAAGTTACGCTCTTTCCCAGGATTTAACGTTACAGTAGCTAATTCCAACGTTATAGCATTGGCTAGATTTATATGGAAGAGCGTTACATCTAAATTCAAAGTAGCGGACATTAACGCAGTTAGATTCTGTGTAATACACTTTTAATTCGTTTGTAGAAGTATTAACGGAACCTTCTTTAATAACTGCCTTTCCTAAATACACGTTATTATCTCCAAACATATAGATATGGAAAGTATCTTTTCCTTTGTCTGGTTTTTCAGAATTGTTATAAACTCCATTAATACCAATACGGAATTCTAATTTCGCTCCGGTATGAGTGAAATATGGAGAACCAAATCCTAGTCCTGCACTAGTAACTTTTAAACTTCCGTTAGCGTAAGTAGACACTGAACATTTATGTCCAGATGGCCCATCAGAACAAGAATTCTTATAGATATATCTATATCCGTTAGCAACATTTCCGTCAAAAGTGGTATTAAACCAACTAGAAGAATCGGCACTTAAAGTGGTTCTAATTTCTATAGGATTATCTTCATTAGATGGGATACCCATATTATAAAAACCACATTCAAGTTTAACTTTATCATCTTCCCAGTTTGTAGTTGGCGAATCTTCTTTATCTTTCCATTTGGCGTAAACAGTGACATTACTCACTACTTGATAAGCTTGATGTTCTGCATATTCTTTATTGTTAATTGTCCAGCAATCAAATTCCTTGTTACTTGGAGCAGTAAAGGAATTATATTCTAGATAAATCCAAGTGTTTTCTTCTACTGTAACACTAGAAATTGATCCGCTTCCTCCGTTAGCGTTATAGCTAACCGTGTATTTATTTGGAGTGATATTTTTCCAATTAGCGGAGACAATAACATTACTAGTGACATTAATTTGCTGTCCCTCTTGATAATGAGTTGAACCAGTCGAAATTGACCAATAATCAAATGTCTTATTAGTTGGTGCGGTAAATGTGCAGCTTGGTAGAGTATATAATCCTTCTTCTACCTCGACTGATTCCATAGTCCCACTTCCTCCATTAGAGTTAAATGAGACTGTATAGATATCTTTGCCGTTATTGATATAGTAAGCAGTAAACTCTGTATCTTCATTTATTGTGACATAAGCTTTTTCTTTGTAAGTAGTGACCTCATCTCCCCAACGATAAAAGACCTCTCCTAAAGGAGGAGTGAATGTACATGTCGGAAGTTGAATAGAAAACCCTTCTTCAATAACAATTGGGGCCATATAACCACTTCCTTTTCCTGGATTAAAGGTTACTGTATAGGTTTTCTCTACTGAACTTTTATCTTTATAAGTAGCAATGACATCAATATCATTTGTGACTGTGATTATTTCTTGAGGTTGATAGACTTTATTATTGATTACCCAGCTATTGAATTCTTTATCTATTGGCGCTACATACATAAAGTCTTTAATTGTGTATTCAGTATTTTCTTTTACTAATTCGGAAAAAGTATTTCCGCTTCCTCCGTTAGCAAGATAAGTAACTGTAAAATAATTCTCACTTGGTGGAGTTACACTTGGTTCATTGTTACATCCACATAAAAGAAGAGCGGATATAAATAATATCGATAAGGTCTTAGTTTTCATCGTAGATATTATACTCTACTTATAGCAAATTACCATCTAAGCAAGAAACATCTTTGCCGTTATTTTGGCTTGATAGAGATATTTATCAACATTTTTTATAGAGATGGCAACCATATTCTTAGGCGCTCCTTCAGAGATTCTCTATTTAATTATTTTTTGAATGCTTTAAATAGTAGCGCTCCTGGGATAGTGCCAATAGAATTACAGATTGTTGCTAAGGCAATATTTAAGAAAGCGTAGCCCGTCCAAGAGTTAGCGAAACTAAAATAATACATATTAGCGACACAGTGATCTCCGCCTATATAAACGAAAATAAAGATAAAGACAAAGATTAGAAAGACACCAATGATTTTATTTTTAATAAGTCCATAGGATTTCACTGCTAAATAGACACATAAACCAGTGATTAATGACTTAACAATTAACATTAGATAATATTCATATCCAGCGTCAAAGTTTGTTTTATTGATGGCAATCGCACTGATTCTAGAAAACAAGTCAGTGTTTCTAAATATTGCATAACAAATATAACCTAAAATTAATGAACCAATAATATTACCGATATACATAAGTGGGAGGTTGATATAAAAGTCTTTAGTTTGCTTTGATTCAAACACTAAACCAATTTTTCCGGTGAATAAGAAAAGTTTAAATATACAAACAATACTTAATCCAACAGGGAAGAGTAACGCTCCTAAAATTTTTCCTAACTCATTTGGTAAGGCATAAGTCATAAGAGTAAACAAGAATCCACCTAATCCAATAGCTAGACCCGCTAAGATACCTTTATAGACTGCTAGAAAATATTTCATGGAGATAATGATACATTTTTTAGTCAATATATTGAACTAAAATATAATTTGGATTATCATTTTTTTATGGAAAAAGTATTACTCAGAATTGTGGACTCCAAGCCGTATAAGCTTGATGATCTTTTAAATAATCCTTTGCTATCTGAAAAAGATGAAGCTGACTCTTTAAAATATTTAAGAACTGAGAACAAAAAAGAAAGAGCGGTCGCGAATATATTAAGAAATAAATATATTGGTAAATGCACTATTTCTAGTAGAGGTAAACCTTTATCGAAAGGTAAACACTTTAATATCTCTCACTCTAAAGGAATTGTCTGTTTAGCAACTTCTAATAAAGATGTTGGAGTGGATCTAGAAGTAATTAGACCAGTAGATATTGATTTTAAAGAATTTATCTCTTCTAAAGATGAAAAGAAGTTAATTCATGATGATGAGACATTCTTCATGATTTGGACTAATAAAGAATCGCTTTTAAAGTGCATGGGTTTAGGAATGAAGTCTTCAATGGATAAAGTTCCTTCTTTACCATTTAATAACATTAAGTTTTTTGATAAACAATATTTCTATTCGAAATCGATAAAGTATAAAGACTCTGTTATTACAATCACTAGAGTTTCCGCCGAACCATTTGAAATAGAAATACTAGAAGAAACTATCTAATAATTGGAAGTAGATAAATCCCTACTTCCTTTTTTTGAAAACAAAATATATATTTTGATTATATGAGTATTTTTTTAAAATTTAATGTTATAATATCAAAAGTATGAAATTCTTAACCAAATTAAAATGGATATTTGTTGGCGTACCAAAAGAGCAATTATTAAAGATCAAAACAAAAAGAAACGCTAAGTTGGTTGCTAAATACACTAACACTGAAGATATTAAATATCGCGGACCGTTGTCTTATCGATATTTAAGAGTTATTGCGTGGATTGCTTTTGCTATGGCGCAATTAGTTTCTTTATATGGTGTTTTCTCTAATCCTATTCTTGATTGGAAATTCCTTCCTAATCCAGTTTTCCAAATGCTTACCATTTTTGCTGATTTAGGAACCCCATTATTTATTATTGCTGCCTTTGGACTAGTATTAAGTAGAAGTAAAACCTTTAAGAGCATGATCCTATTTTATGCGGTGGCATATGTTGGGATGGCGGTTGGTTTAAATGTTTTTTACTATCGATATTTATTAGGTATATTAAGATCTAACGCCGCTGCTACTAGTGTCGTGTCCTCTATTGGATTTATTGTCAAGGCTAATGTCTTTGGTGATTTATTAGCGTTCTGTTTATTTCACTTTTTTGTTACTTATCATCCAAAGAAATATTTTACTGGTAAGAAAATATACATTTTCCGTTCATTTGTTGTATTCCCATTAGCGTTCGTTTTAGTTTCTTATATTCTTAAAGCTTTAGCAGGTTATGGAACAATTGATGTTCCGTTTGCTATTGTTCCTTTTGTCGCTACTAAACCTCCAATGGTCTTTATGCTATTTGTTTTTGCTTCATTATGGTTTAAATATCGTGAATACAAATTTAAAAAACTTGGTTTATCTAGACTTCAATATCACGAATATTTAAAGACTAATCGTAATTCGTTGTCTTTCTCTATAATGCTTTCTACTTTAATCGGTATTGTTGCGTTTATAGAAATCATTATTATTGGTATTATGGCGGCAAAACTTGGTTATGATGTTACTATCTTGCATTTATATAACTTATCTATTGGCCAAGTTATTCCTCTAGTTTTAGCGATACCGTTTATTATGCTTTATAGTTACACTAGGATTCATAAAAATGGTGTTGTGGATGTCCTTCTACCACTTGCAGGAATTGGGATATCCGTACTTGTATATGTAGAAGTTATATATCAGTTCTTTAACCAGGTTATCTGGGCTGGTGTATAACTTATCTGATACTTTTTACTAGCAAAAGTTTTTAATGTCGTAATATTTGCCTATCTAAAAGATAGGCTTTTTTAATCGAAGTATAGAAAACTCTTGCTTCGTTTGGCTAAGATAAGCTCCGACATTATATAGAGGATTTTTACAAAAGAAGCTATATGGTTAGTTTGTTATTACAACGTAATAAAAAAATTTCTATTGTCATATTTACTTATAAATACTAATATAATGATAGATTTAATATCATATTGGGAGTTAAACTACCATTTTGAAGCTGAAAGATGTTAAAAAGAATTTTTTGATCGACACTGCGATTAAGCTTTTCTTATCCGAAAGTATCGATAAAGTCACCATCAAAGACATTGCTAATGAAGCAGGTGTAGGAGAGATGACTATTTATCGTTATTTTGGTAAAAAGACTAGTATTGTCACTGAAGCTGTGATGCAACTTCAAAATGTTGTTTTTACTGATTATTTTAAAGTTGATACCTCTAAGACTGGATATGAGATGCTAGAAAGTTTCTATAACACTTTCTTAAATGTATTTACTAATCGACCAGAATTCTTCAAATTTATTAAAGAATTTGATGCTTATATGATGAATGAAGATAGTTCTTTACTTCAAGATTATGAAGAAGAACTAGATAAATTTAAAAATGTTTATTTTTCTAGTTATTACACTGGAATTAAAGATAAAAGTGTGAAGAAAGTGAGTGATTTAGAATTATTCTATTTCACTTCCACTCATGCATTAATTGAGCTATGTAAAAAGCTATCTTACTCTAAAGGAGTACTTCCTCAAGATGAAAAGATCGTGAAAACAAACGAAATCAAATGCTTAATTAATGTATTTTTAGCCACTGTTAAAAACTCGTAGTCTAAACGAGTTAAATAAAAAAAGGAGAGTGCGGGAATTTAGACTAAACGCACAATAAACATCATGAAAAAAAGATTAACAAAGAAACAGATGATTATCTTCTCTCTTGGCCAATTTGGTTGGTCATTACTTGGAGGAATTATCTCTGCATGGTTAGTTACCTTCTTCATGCCTACACCAGGCGATAATGCTGCTGGCGCTACATTTTATATTACCAGCGGTTTAGTTATCGGAGGTTTCTTAACTATTATCGGATTAATTACTGCTTTAAGTCGTTTATTTGATGCGGTAACTGATCCACTTATTGCTTCTTTAAGTGATAGAAGCACAAACAAACGTGGAAGAAGAATTCCATTTATGCAATTTGCTGCTATTCCATTCGCGGTTGTTACAGTCTTATTATTCTGTATCGACTTTGGCGCTGGAAGCTGGGCCAATATCTTATGGGTCTCCATTATGATTGTCTTATTCTACTTATTTATGACAATGTATTGCACCCCATACAATTCATTAATTTCTGAATTTGGTCAAAATCAAGAAGATAGAATGTTCATTTCTACTTCTATTTCATTTACTTACTTATTTGGTACCTTGTTTGCTTATTTACCATTTGTTCTTGCTGGTGCAAGTGGCACAATTGGTGTCACCGAAGGCAAAAACGCATATTCACCAAAATTAATTACCGGTTTATTACTTAAAGCCGGCATGGATCCTTATGGAGCTTATGCCTGGAGCTTTAGAATTTGTTTTATTTTCTTAGCGGTCGTTGCTGCTGTGATGATGCTCATTCCTGCATTTAAGCTTAAAGAAACTGAATTTATTGATCCGAAACCAACAAACGAAAATGTCTTTAGATCTCTTGCTTCAACATTTAAAAATAAAGAATTTAAAGTTTTTGCTGGCAGCGACATTATGTATTGGGTTGGACTTACAATGTTCCAAACAGGTTTACCATTCTTCGTTAAAGTTTCAATGGGATTTGACGCGGGATTGGTAATTGTCTTTATGGGTGGTATGTCCATTTTAGCGGCAGTGTTTTATCCATTTGTCACTAAGTTCGTAAAGAAATGGGGTAAAAAGAAACTCGTTATCTTTGGCTTCTTAGGCTTAGCGGTTTGCTATGCGATTACTGCAATTAGCTCTATCCCTGGATTACTTCCAGAAGAAAATTTTGCTAATGGTTTAAGCTGGGTCTTTGGTATTGCTATCATGGTTTTATCCGCTTTACCAATGGCCTTACTTGGTATTATTCCTCAAAGTATCATTGCCGACGTCGCTGATGCAGAAGCAAAGACTACCGGTCAAAACAGAGAAGGAATGTTCTTCGCTGCTCGTACTTTTGCAATGAAACTAGGACAATCAGTAGCAATGATTTTATTTACTTCTATATCTTTAATTGGTGGTATTGTTAAACCAGAAGATCCAAACAACATCTATCCTTCAAAAACCGGTATGATGATCGCAGCCCTTGTCGCTGTGGCCTTCTGTGTTTTAGGTGCTGTCATCCTCATGTTCTATAGAGAAAAGAAAGTCATGAAGATTATCGCTAAAGAAGAAGATGCCGAATTCTTAAAGGCCATCGAAAGTCAAAAAGAATAATAGCATGCAAATTTATTATTTAAAAAATAATAAGAAGTTGAAGACTTCCGTGTCAAACTCTGACATGAAAGTCTTTTCAACTCATCATCACGCTCGTCACGTAGTAAAAATTAAAGCTAAAAAAGATTTGACTCTATTAAAAGCAGAACACAAGATTGCGTTCTATGTAAATCATAAAGATAAGTATTTCTTAAACGGCTATCAATCTTGGACTGACACTGCAGAATTTTATTTATCTAAAAGAGAAAGAAACATTAAAAAATCTCCACATATCATTACCCATATGTTTGCGATGGATAAATATGGAGACTCTTCCTTTTATCGCTATTCTATTAGAAAAAGCCATGGGTACGATATTTTTTATTCTAAAGGGACATTTGAATCATTCTTATATTCTTTGAACTATGAGACTGCGTATTTAATTATTGAATTATTTAAAGACCAAAGATGTCTAAAACTTATCTCTGACGTTAAAGGGATTGAAGTTAAAGAAGGTGAAGAGGTCACAATCTTTGATTATCGTTTCTTTAATTCATATGAAGAAGGGATAGAAGAATTTAATGAGGACTTTCCACTTTTAAATAAAGAAAAGATCTTTGGTTATACTTCTTGGTATAACTATTATCAAAACATTAACGAAGAAATCATATTAAGAGATTTAGACGCTTTAGATAATAGATTTAACGTCTTCCAGATTGATGATGGCTATGAAAGATATGTTGGGGATTGGTTAGAAGTTGATAAAACTAAATTTCCTCATGGGTTAGAACCTATCGTCAAAAGAATTAAAGAAAAAGGATTTAAACCAGGTATCTGGCTCGCTCCTTTTGCGGTTGAGACTAAATCTAAAATCTTTAAAGAACATCAAGATTGGTTAGTGAAAGACTCTAAAGGTAAGCCAATAAAAACTGGTGGAAACTGGTCTGGATTTTATTCTTTAGATATTTATAATCCTAAAGCTAGAGAATATATCAAAAAATGCTTAAAGCATTATATGGATATGGGCTTTGAATTCTTTAAATTAGATTTCTTATATGCATCTAGCTTAATCCCTTGTAAGGGAAAGAGCAGATGTCAAAACCAATTAGATGCCTATAAATTACTAAGAGACACCTTAAAAGATAAATTAATCTTAGGGTGTGGGGCAAATATCATTAACTCTTACAAGAACTTTGATTATTTAAGAATCGGACCAGACGTCTCTTTAATCTTTGATGATGTCGCTTTTATGAGATTGTTCCATAGAGAAAGAATCTCCACAAAAGTTACTCTTCAAAATACGATATATCGTCATATCTTTGATCAACGTTTATTTGGCAATGACCCAGATGTTTTCCTTCTTAGAGATGACAATATCAAACTTTCTAATAAACAAAGATATGCCTTAACTAAGATTAACGCTTTATTTGGTAGTGTCCTTATGACTAGCGACGATATTGCGACTTATGATGATAAGAAAAAAGAAATCTTAGAAGAGGCTTTACGTCTATTTAAAAACGGAAAAGTCATTAATGTTAACCGTTTAAATAAAAAGAAAATCGCTATCGAATATGAATTAGATGGCGAAATTCATCATATGGTGTACAACACCAAAAAAGGAGTGTTACATGAGTAAAACAAGTTCAATTTTTAACAATCCTCAACCTAAAAAGGTTGTCAAAAAAGCTTATAAAAGCAAAAAGAAATTTATTAAGTCTTATGGTGATGACACAAATAAAGACTATAAGATTTCCTTTAAAGAAATTCCTACTTTAGATTTTATTAATGCCTCTAATATTGTCTTTGGTGAACAAAACCAAGAATTTGATAAGAAAGCATTAATTGTTGGAAATATCAGAATGGGATTTGGTCATTACCGTATTTCTATTGCGATGGCTAGCGCCGCTAGAGCGCTTGGCTATAAACCTTATTGGTTAGACTTAGCGAGTTTTGATGCTACTGGCTCTAAAATGATTAGAAAACAAAATGATATGTATTCTTTAGCAAGCCGTATCTCTCAAAAATCCAAGTTATTCAATAAGTTAGTGTGGGAACCACTTAACTCTGAAGGTTTTAAAAAGATAAGTTATAACGCGAAAGACCAGGCTAATAGTGAACTCTTAGTGCCTATATTTAGAAATATTCCAAAAGATATTCCTTATATCGCCACTCACGTCTGGCCATCTCAAGGAGCAATCCATGCAGGTATGACTCACGTGGTGAACGCTATTCCAGATAACTGGCCAATGGGCTTACATTTATCAGAAGGAGCAATCCATACAGTACAAACCCCATTTGCCTATTTTGGTTATAAGACTTTAAGAGGCTTTGATAAAAAGCCATTAAACGGGATTCCTGAAGAGCAACTTAAGATGGTGGGCTGTTTTATCGACCACGAACTTTTAGTGGATTTAGAAGGCGATAATAAACGTAGAAAAGATAGAATTTCTAGCGGTAAACCACTTAGAATCCTTATGACCGTAGGTGGAGCCGGTGCTGGATTTGATATGTTCTTATCAATGGTGAGACACCTCTTACCTTATGTTAAGGAAAAGAAAGTGGCCTTATTTATTAACTTCGGTGATCACTTAAATGTTTATGAAAAGATGATCAAGAAAGTCGAAGTGGAAACCAAGAACTACTTTAATGAATACGCTAAATTAAAAGAATTAGCTAAAGACATTAAAGAAGGTGACGCAGAAGGTATTTACTGTATTTATAACAAAGATATCTTTGAAGCAGTCTATTCCACAAACTTATTAATGCCTGTGACTGACTTATTAGTCACTAAACCAAGCGAATTAGCGTATTACCCAATTCCAAAACTCTTTATGCGCCACATCGGTGGACATGAAGTCTATGGAGCGGTTAACGGACAAGAAAATGGAGATTCCACTCCAGAATGTCCTAGCAAAAAAGAAGCTAATGAGATGCTTGACCGCGTGATTAACGATAAAGAACTCATTCCACACTTATGTGACCGTATTGATGAACTCAAGAAACAAGGTCATTATAACGGTGCTTATGAATGCGTAAAACTCGCAGTTGGTAAATAATATTAGTCAATTTAACTCCCAGCATAAGTTGGGAGTTTTTGTTGAGTTATTGACAATTCACTCGCGATGGTTTACTTTAATGATGTGGTTTGGGCCTTAACCCCTTGGGCTAGGGCCTTTAATTATGCTGGCGAGCAGACACAATAGGTACAGAATTATCACACTATATAACTCCTAGTTAGTTTCTAACGTGTAGTTTTTATAACTAGTTTTATTGACAAACCGCTCGTGATGGTTTACTTTAATGATGTGGTTATCCCCTAATCCTTACGGGTTGGGGATTTTATTATGCTGACGAGCAGACACAATAGGAACAATATTAGATATGTTTCCATAGCAATACCTCCATTCACATTCCTTCTAAGTAGTTTTCACTACCGAAGATATAGAAGCAAGACCAACAAAGAACATTCTCTTCAGTAAGCTACTCACTTACCTAGAAGAGTAGAAACCATCTAACTACGTCTAGTTAAGATAAGTCCCTACATTATATATAGAGAGGATTTTTTCGATTTTTTTGCAAAAAAAGTTTTTGAAAGTACAAAAAAAACTAGAGTTATACATAGTATAAAAAAATCTCACTTATTTGTGAGATTATTTTTTGACTTCTAATTTGAAGATGTTTGAGTAAGTGAGATCTGTTAACTCTTTAACAATATCTTCTTTGTTGCCTTTCGCGTAGACAATCCACCTAGACATCACTCCATAAATTCCAGAAAGAATATAGATAATTCTATTCGTGTTATTAGGAGAATCTAACAAATATTTTTTTAGATGCTTTTGAATATTGGAAATAATGTTAATGGAGTAGCCACTAAGACTATTATCTGTTAAAAAGATACGATATAGTTCAATACTTGCGTCGACTTTGTTGATTAATTTTTCAAAAAAACTATACAAATCTGACTTATGAATTTTTTTGACAAATAGAGAATCGATGTCGCTAATAAAGGCATTTTCTCCATAAGTATTCTTAATAATAGATAGGGCAATATCTTCTTTAGATTCATAATGTAGATAAATAGTGTTTCGATTAACTTGTGCCCTATTTGCAATATCAATGATCTTTACTTTGGAGTATCCTTTTAATTCTATTAACTCCATCATTGCACTTTCAATCGCAGCTTTAGTTTTTCTAGTTCTTAAATCTTCCATACTAGGCATTTTACTATAAATGTCGCTTAATAGGCAAATGCTAATTATTGTCTATTGATATATCTCTTATATTTATATATAAATAATCATTGTGTGCAAGATAGGAGGACATATATGTCAAAATTTGCAATTATTGGAGATTCAACTTGTGATCTCACACCTGAATTAAGAAAAGAACATGATATTGATTATGCGAGAATGAGAGTCTCATGGACTTCTAAAGATAAGAAAGAACACGAAGTCTGGGCCTCATTAGATTGGCAAGAAGGTATTTCTCATAAAGAATACTTTGATATGCTTGCTAGTGGAACTAGAGTCTTTACTAGCCAAGTTAGTGAACAAGAATACGATGAAGTCTTCGGACGTCATTTAGAAGCTGGAGAAGATGTTTTATACATTTCCTGTAGTTCCGCTTTAAGTGCTTCAGTTCAACTCGCTACTAGATTAGTTTCTAAATACGAAAAACAATATCCAGGAAGAAAAGTGGTTATCGTTGACCCACTAAATTCCTGTATGGGTCAAGGTATGATGCTTTTAAAGGCTGATGAAATGAGAAAAGCTGGAAAGAGCTTAGAAGAAACTGCTGCCTGGTTAGAAGAACATAAACTTGAATATAACCAAATCGCTACTGTAGAAAACTTAACCACCTTAAAGAATGCTGGTAGAGTTAAAGCTTCTAAAGCCTTCTTCGGTAACTTATTTGGTGTTAAGCCAATGTTAATTAGCGATGCTAAAGGAAATAACTACGCGATTGAAAAACAAAAAGGTAGAAGAAATGCCTTATTAAGAATTGTGGAAATGGCTAAAGAATTAGCAATCAATCCAGAAACCAGTACTTGCTGGATTTCTGAAGCTGAATGTAAACCAGAAGATATTGATTTATTAGTTTCTAATTTAAAGACCGCTGTGAAATTCAAAGAAGTTAATGTTGTTCCTATGGGACCAATCATTGGCGGCACAACCGGTAAAGGCACAATTGGTGTTTACTTCTTTGGTAAAAAAGTTGAAGTTGTTGGTGAATAATTAAAATGATCACTAAAACATTAAACGGAAGCACTTTTAAATCACTCGTTGTTTCTGGCGCTAAATGTTTAAGAGATAATATCGAAGAAGTTAATAACTTAAATGTTTTCCCTGTTCCTGATGGCGATACTGGTACTAATATGTGTCACACCATTGAAGGAGGGGTAGCATCTGTTAAAGGTGTCAACTCAGAAAAACTCTCTGACATTTGTAAACCAATGAGTAGTGGAATGTTACTCGGAGCTAGAGGAAATTCGGGCGTTATTTTAAGTCAAATATTTAGAGGCATTTGTAAAGGCCTTCAAGATAAAGAAGAAGCAACCGCTCTTGATTTAGTAAGAGCCTATGAGCTTGGAGTTAAACAAGCTTATGGCGCAGTTGTGACCCCAGTTGAGGGAACAATTTTAACAGTATTTAGAGAAGCTACTGAATACACTGCTGAACATATTGACTTTAACAGCACAATTAATGATTTTTATCATTTTCACCTGCAAAAAGCCGCCCAAAGTTTAGCAAATACGATAAATTTGCTTCCTGTTTTAAAAGAAGCCGGTGTTATTGATTCTGGTGGAGCAGGATATGTAAGAATCGTCGAAGGAATGATCAAATTCTTAGAAGGTGAAGAAGTTGATTTGTCCTTTATTGAAGATAACAAATCCGAGACTAGTGTAGAAACTTCTTCCACAGTTGATTTCTCCGCTTTTGGACCAGATGATGAATTAAAATTTGGCTATTGTACTGAGTTCATTTTAAGACTCCAAAACTCCAAAGTTGATATCGAAAATTTCGATATTCAAGAAGTCATTGATATCTTAAATGGAGATGACATTAAAGGTGATTCAATTGTGGCCTTATGTGATGATAGTGTGGTCAAAGTTCACGTTCACACTAAAGATCCAGGAAAAGTTTTAGACCATATGCGAAAGTTTGGTGAGTTCCTCACTATTAAAATTGAAAATATGGCTCTTCAACACAATGAACAAATTGGTGATACCGAACTTGAAGCCGAGAGACTTAAAGAACATAAAAAATATGCGGTTGTCGCTGTTGCTACCGGAGACGGCATTAAAGAACAATTCACTGAATTTGGAGTTGATGCCATCATCGATGGTGGACAATCGATGAACCCATCTACTGAAGACTTTATCAAAGCCTTTAAATCATTAGATGCCGAAAATATTATTGTCTTCCCAAATAATAAAAATATTATTATGGCTGCTAAACAAGCTGCAGCCTTATATAAAGGAAGCCATGTAGAAGTAATTGGTTCTACAACCATTCCTCAATGTTATAGTGCCTTAACAATGCTTGATTATTCTAGTGATGACTTAACAATCATTGTTGGTAACTTCAAAGAAGCGATTGACCGTGTTAGTAGTGGAGAAATAACCACCTCTATTAGAAATACTACTGTTAATAAGGTAGAAATCAAAAAAGGTGATTATATTGGTATATTGGACGGCAAACTCTTAGTAAGTAACAAAGAGAAACTTGAAGCTCTTAAATCTTTAATTAGTAAAGTTAAGGATATTGAGGATAAAGAAGTATTAATCATCTTGTGTGGCAAAAACGTTTCTGAAGAAGAAAAAGAATCGCTTCAAGAAATGTTATCCGACTCCTTCCCATTCCTTGAATGTGGTGTGATGGACGGAGGACAAGACGTCTACGATTATTTGTTCTCGATCGAATAAAAAGTAAGACACTCCCTGTGAGTGTTTTATTTTAAAGACATTTGTCACAAAATTATAAAATATTTATTTATAAATATTATTATAAAAGTTTTTTGTCACAAAATTTACATTTTATAATAAATAAGTTATAATTGAAGCATGAACACGATCAGCTATTTAAAAGAAATTTATGGTTATGGCGTTCCTATCTTTCTAAAAGACATTCGCATTGGTCAAAAAAGCAAATTGTCGATTAGAAAGGATCTTTCTCGTGGAGTGGAAAAAGGTGTTCTAATTCGTAAAGCACAAGGTATTTATTGTCTTAAGCCTGAAGGTGAAGATGATGATACTGTTACTTTTAATAAAATTATTACTGTTAAATATTTAAAAAATGATTATGGCTTCGAAGGCCTTGATTTAGATATTTACGGATACCAAACTGGCCTAGGATTTTTACATTCTTTAGGTCTAACACAGCAAGTCCCTGCGGTACCAGAAATAGTCACAAATAATACAAGCTGTAAAAGAATAATAAATATTAAAGGCAGAGAAGCAATTATTAGAAAGCCGATTATTCCTGTTAATAGGTTTAATTACAAGACTTTGCAGTTTATAGATTGCCTATATTTACTTGATTTAGAGGAAATAAAAGAAAACTATAAAATTTTATGTAAATATGTTCGAGAAAATATATCTAAAGGAGATTTAGAAAGATATCTACTTTATTATCCAACCTCTATTGTTAATAAAATTTTATCTGGAGGATTGTTTAGTGCGGCTAGATAGTAATAAATCATTATTTAAAGAATTGATTGAAAAAGCATCAAACTATTTTGATATTAATGAAGAATATATCGAAAAAGATTACTGGCAAACATTGCTTCTTTCTACATTATTTAAAAATGATTTAGGATATGTATTTAAAGGTGGCACGTCATTATCGAAGTGTTACCATTTAATCAATAGGTTTTCAGAGGATATTGATATCTCCTATATCGAGCCTTATTCCGAATTAGGAGTTAGTAAAATTAATAAAAAATTTAAAGGCATAACATCTACAATTAACGAAGTTGGCTTACAATTAATAAACAAAGATAAATTAAGAAGAAGCGCTTATTTCAATCAATTTTTGTGTGGATATGATAGCATGTTTCCTAATTCTCTGATTGAAAAGCACGTTACTGTAGAGCTCGCTGGACAAACTCCCTCTTTTCCTACTAACAAAATGATAATTCAATCATTTATTGGTGAATATGTAGAACAAAAAGGTATGATCGAGTATCTCGAGTTATATGATCTTCAGAAATTTGAAATAACTGTGCAATCCTTAGAAAGAACATTCATCGATAAAACATTTGCTATTTGTGATTATTTCTTATCTGGAAAAGTTAAGAAACACTCACGTCATTTGTATGACCTTAAAAAGATTATCAGCCAAATAAAATTAAACGACAATCTTGCGTTGATCTTCAAGGAAGTTCGTGATTTAAGAAAAAACATTCCAGTTTGTGTATCTGCAAAAGATGATAATAAGCTTTTTGAAAACATGGAATCAATAATTAAATATGATGCTTTCAAAAGTGATTATGAGTCTCTAACTTATCAATTATTATATGAAAAAGTTCCATACAGTATATGTAAGGAAACTTTATCAATAATTAAAGATTTTCTTAAAAAATACGACTTATAATTATTCCAATTCAAATGCACCGGTGTATAGCTTGTAATATACACCTTTTTGTTTGATTAAATCATCGTGGCTACCACGTTCAATGATTTTGCCGTGGTCTAAGACCATAATCGCATCAGAGTTTTGAACTGTGGATAATCTATGAGCGATGACAAAGACGGTTCTACCTTCCATTAATTGATCCATACCTTTTTGGACAATCTTTTCGGTTCTAGTATCAATAGAAGAAGTAGCCTCATCTAAAATCATAACTGGAGCATCGGCGACTGCTGCTCTAGCAATAGATAATAATTGTCTTTGACCTTGAGATAAGTTTGCCCCGTCTCCCGTTAGCATTGTGTTATATTCATCTGGCAAACGCATAATAAAGTCGTGTGCGTTAGCGATTTGAGCGGCTTTGATACATTCTTCATCACTTGCCTCTAATCGGCCGTAGCGGATATTTTCCATTACTGTACCAGTAAATAAGTTAGTGTCTTGTAAAACAATGCCTAAGGACTTTCTTAAATCAGCCTTTTTAATCTTATTAATATTAATTCCATCATATCGGACTTTACCGTCCGCAAGATCGTAGAATCTATTAATTAAGTTAGTAATAGTGGTTTTTCCTGCTCCAGTAGCACCCACTAAAGCGATTTGTTGACCTGGGTGAGCGTAAATATTAATCCCTTGTAAAACAAGCTTCTTGCCGTCATAAGAGAAATCAACATTATCAAGTAAGATATCGCCTTTAAGTTCGCGGTACTCTAAATGTCCGTCTTTATGACGATATTTCCAAGCATAGTCATGAGTGTGTTCACTAGTTTCTTCAAAAGTTCCATCTTCGTGTCTAATAATGTTACATAAATAGACATAGCCTTCGTCTTTTTCTTTCTCTTCTTCCATGAGTTCTAGACATCTAGAGGCTCCCGCCATACCCATAACGATGAAAGTTATTTGTTGAGAGAATTGGTTCACGTTATTTGCAAACATTCTACTTTGCATTAAGAATAAGGCAATCATACCTGCAAATAATGTTATTCCTTCAGTTCCTTCAAATTTAACCCAACCAGAAAGAGATAAATTACTCCAACCAAAGACAAAGATAAAGGCACCCATTAATCCACATAAGATATATAAGAAGTTACCAATATTGGCCATGATTGGCATCATGATATTACCGTGAATATTAGCTTGAGTGGAGTTATATCTAAATTCTTCGTTAAGTTCTTTAAACTCTTCATTACTTTTTTCTTCATGACAGAACACTTTAATAACTTTTAAACCATTGATTGATTCTTCAATCATACCTTCAACTTTTGCTAAAGAGGCTTGTTGTTTAATAAAGTATTTAGAGGCATTACCTCCAATAACCTTAACCACAAATAACATGATGATAAAGCCGCCGATAATGACTAAAGTCATCCAGACTGAGGCAGTTAACATTGTGACAAATACAAAGATTGTGGTTAATCCAGTTTGAATTAAGCTTGGTAAAGCTTGAGAGATAAATTGTCTAATGGTATCGATATCATTAGTGTATAAAGACATAATTGCTCCGTGAGCGTGAGTGTCAAAATACTTAATTGGTAAGTCTTCCATATGGGAGAACATTGCTTTACGATAGTAGTTCATAAATCTTTGAGTGACTATCGCCATGGTTCTATTCCATGTCCAAGCAGCAAAAATTCCAACGATATAGATACATCCTAAAATAATTAACAAATAGCTAACGTTAGTGGTGACGTTAAATCCAAAAATAGTACGTACTGGATAAGTATCCACAAATGGGTTTAAACCATACATTCCCGCAGCCGTTAATGCAGTCGTACATAAAGCTACAAATATAGAGCTACATAAGTTACCAATAACGTTAAAGATTAAACATATTAAAGAAATAATTAATTGAGCAGGATAAAGCTTAAAGAGCATCTTCAAAAGATTCTTCATGGTTCCTTTTTTCGCTCTTCCTCTTTCTTTCATACGAACAGGTGGCATTATTTATCACCCCCTACTCTATTTTGGGTATAGTAGACTTCCTTATAGATTTGATTGTTCTTCAATAATTCATCATGAGTTCCAATAGCGTTAACTCTGCCATTATCCATAATGATGATTTGATCAGCATCTTCTATAGAAGATATTCTTTGAGCAATGACGATTTTAGTCATGTTTGGAAGATCTTCTTTTAAGCCTTTTCTAATTAATCTATCGGTTTTAGTGTCAACCGCTGAAGTTGAGTCATCTAAAATCATAATTTTTGGTTTTTTTAAGATCGCTCTAGCAATACAGAGTCTTTGTTTTTGTCCGCCTGAGAAGTTAGCTCCGCCTTGTTCAACGCGAGACTTTAATCCTTCTGGTTTAGCGTTAACAATTTCTAAAGCTTGAGCGATTTTACAAGCGTTAAGCATTTCTTCTTCGCTAGCGTTTAAATTACCCCATTTGAGGTTACTTTCAATTGTGCCGCTAAATAGAACATTCTTTTGCAAAACAACTGCGACATTATTTCTTAAAGTTTCTAAGTCATATTCTTTTACGTCATGACCAGCAACTTTCACTGAGCCATCACTAACGTCATATAATCTAGAAATTAAATTAACTACAGAAGTTTTACCGCTACCAGTAGAACCTAAAATACCAATAAATTGGCCAGACTTAATGTCTAGGTTGATATCACTTAAAGCTTGTCTATCACTATCTTTACGATATTTGAAATTTACTTTATCAAAGATAACTTCTCCGTTATTAACTTCCATAATAGGAGAAGCACCATTTTCAATTGTTGGTTCTTCGTCTAATACTTCAGAAATACGTTTAATAGATTCAATGGACATTGCAATCATCACCATGATCATAGAAATCATCATTAATGCCATTAAGATTTGAATACCATAAGTAATTAAAGCGGATAGTTGTCCTAAAGTTAGAGTGCCACCAATAAAGTCGCCACCTTTTTCAGTCCATTCAAAGTGACCAGTTGTGTAAATTAAATATGAGCCGAGGCCAATAATTAAGATATTGCTTAAATGAATTGAAGTATTCATTAATGGATTGTTTAAAGCAACAATCTTTTCAGCTTTAATAAAGTCGGTGGTAATAGCGTCACTTGCTTTTGCAAATTTGGCTTTTTCATAATCTTCTCTAACGTATGATTTGACAACTCTAATACCTGAAACATTTTCTTGCACAGATTGGTTGAGATTGTCATATCTTTTAAAGATTTGCATAAAGATTTTCATCGCGTGCTTAAAAATTAAGAATAAACCAAAGGCGACAATTGGCACTAAGCCAACAAAAATAAATCCCATTAATCCTCCACCAACGAAAGTCATAACAGCAGAGAAAATAAGCATTAAAGGGGCTCTTACAACGATTCTAATCATCATTTGGAAAGCCATCTGGACATTATTAATATCAGTGGTCATTCTAGTGACTAAACTTGAAGTAGAGAATTTATCGATGTTCTCAAAAGAAAAACTATTTAATTTTTTATATAAATCTTCACGAAGATTACACGCTAATCCAACTGATGCTTTTGAAGCGGTTTTTCCTCCAAACCATCCACATAAAAGTGAAAGAATTGCCATCACAAGCAAAATTAAAGCGATATAAAAAATAGGGAATGTTACTTTATCGGTAGTGTGAAAGAATCCTTCAGGAGAAGTTAATAATTTAATTTCATCAACAAAAATACCCATGATGAACGGCATCGCGCATTCTAAAGCTGCCTCACCTATCATAAAAATAGGAGTAAGGATGGCATACTTCTTATATTCTCTAACGCTTTTTAGGATCTTGAAAAACTTCTTAAACATATTAGTAGAGCATACTTAGCGGTATTTGAATATTAGGACAAATGAATTTTTTATTCCCTAATCTTGTACGAGAATACGCTAATCCTTTTATATAACATAATAATGAAGCAGTTACTTCTTTAACATTCTTTTCTTTATTGAAATCGCCTTCAGCTTGTCCTCTTTCGATAGTAGAACTAATCCAGGAGAACACTTTTTTATTTTTTGATTTCGAAATAGATGTTGATTTAGTGCCTTCAACAATACTTAAATCTAAACTAATTAATAAATTAATAGCCCAAGCAAATTGATCATCTTCTGACTTTAAAGCTTTTGTAATGACATTTAGTAAATCATATAAAACAAATTTTGCTTTTTGCTTAAAATTAATTGAATTCACTAAATTATGCATCATTGGGAAAACCACATTATCTATTAAATAATCATAGATTCCGTTCTTATTTTCAAAGTAATGATATAGTAAACCATGGGAACATCCAGAATCTTTAGCTATTTCATCTAAAGTAGTGGAATCATATCCTTTAGTAGCGAATAAATACATTGCACTGGTCATGATAATATTTATTCTTTCTAATCTAATTTGTTCATTTTGTTCTAATGTTCTTGGCATAATATTTTTGATTGACACATTTGTCAGCGAAAGTATTATATTACTTATAAAAATTAAAGCAACAAAATCTTTTAATATTATTATTAAATCTAGCAGTTAAGAAAAAAGTTGGTAATTACATTTTGTGATATAATGTTTTTGTCAAACAAAGGATGTTGAGGTAGTTACTGAATCTTTGTTTGACGACACCTGTTCGGTAACTACCTCGACATATA
>Ga0256407_10001585_pt1 | contig 46828 bp, 40 predicted proteins | sample RumenRJG_04DNA_FD_193489 | JGI IMG/M metagenome (GOLD analysis project Ga0256407, IMG submission 193489) | Bovine rumen microbial communities from Lethbridge, Alberta, Canada - RJG_04 | ecosystem: Host-associated > Mammals > Digestive system > Stomach > Rumen | place: Canada: Alberta...
GGCCGAGACCTTTTTGGAGAATCCCGTCCTCTTCAACCAAGTGCGTGGCATGCTGGGATACACCGGCACCTACAATGGCAAGCGCGTGAGCGTGATGGGACATGGTATGGGCATCCCCTCCATCTCTATCTACACCTATGAGCTCTTCAATTTCTATGGCGTGAAATCCATCATCCGCGTAGGTTCGGCCGGCTCCATCCATCCCGACTTGCACATCGGCGACCTAGCCATCGCCATGGGCGCCTGCACCGACTCCAACTATGCCGCACAGTTTGAGTTGCCCGGCACCTATGCCCCCATCGCCAATTTCGACCTGCTTCGTGCCGCTGCCGACGAGTGCGAGCGCAGAGGCTTCCACTACAAGGTGGGCAACGTGTTCTCCGCCGACGCATTCTATTCGGAGAACGCCCACAACGACAAGTGGATCAACATGGGCGTAATGGCCGTTGAGATGGAGATAGCCGCCCTTTATATGAACGCAGCCCGCTCGGGAAACCGCGCACTGGGCATCTGCACCATCTCCGACAACATCATCACCGGTGAGGCCACCACGGCCGAGGAGAGGCAGAACTCGTTCACCAATATGATGGAGGTGGCCTTCTCGCTGGTATAACCTGTAACCCAAAGATGAAGAAAGGCATCGTGCTTGGCGCCTCCTCGGGCATAGGCATGGAAGTGAGCCGCCTGCTGCTCGCCGACGGATGGACCCTCGGCGTGGCCTCGCGGCGCACCCACCTGTTGCAGGAACTGAAAGACCAGTGGCCCAGTCAGGTGGAGGTGGCCGCCATCGATGTGACCTGCGACGAGGGTGAGCGACAATTATTGGAACTGACAGGCAAAGTGGGCGGAATGGACTTGTTTTTCTATGCGCCGGGCATCGGGCACCAGAACCCCTCGCTCGAGGCAAGCATCGAAATGAGTACCGTGGAGACCAACGCCCTAGGCTTCACCCGGATGATAGGCGCCGCCTACCGCTTTATGGCCGGGCATGGCGGCGGGCATATCGCCGCCATCACCTCTATCGCCGGCACCAAAGGACTGGGACCGGCACCCTCCTATTCGGCCACGAAAGCCTTTCAGAACACTTACCTACAAGCCTTGGAGCAGTTGGCCAACAACCAGGGACTGCCCATCCGCTTCACCGACATCCGTCCCGGATTCGTGGACACCGCCCTGATTGCCGATGGCAACCATTACCCCATGACGCTGCAGAAAGAGGCCGTGGCACGCGAGATTATGACGGCCATCGGCAGGCGGCAGCACATCAGGGTGATTGACTGGCGCTGGCGCATCGTCACTGCCTTCTGGCGCCGTATTCCCCGTTGGGTATGGCGCCGACTGCCTCTGACATCAAAAAAATCTACAACCGAATAAAATGGAAGAGAAGAAACACTACAACGTGGTAGCTGCCGTCGTCGTCGACGATGGCAAATACCTGTGCATGCAACGGTGCCGCTCAAAATACGACTATATCTCCGAGCACTGGGAGTTTCCTGGTGGCAAGGTAGAGGAAGGTGAGAGCGACCACCACACGCTGCTGCGCGAAATCAAGGAAGAGATGGACTGGGATATCTATGTGGGCCGCCGACTGGGTTCGGTGATTCAGGAATATCCCGACTTCTGCATCACTCTCACCGCCTACCTCTGCAAGGGAGGAGACGGCGAGTTCAAGCTGCTCGACCATCTGGACTACAAATGGCTCAGCAGGGAAGAACTGGAGAAACTGAACTGGACGGAGGGCGACCGCAAGTTGCTACCCTATCTATAGGCAGCCCTATCTGTAGATGGTATAGCCACCTCCGTCGCTCTGCGCATATTTGCGGAGCAACTGTTGTATGAACTCGGCATTGCCCACCACATGCTGCTCGTCGCCGTCATATCCGTTGATGAGCACAAGCAGGTGGGTGGTGCCGAGTTCTATCTTTGTGCGCTCATGGTCGCTCGTGGGCGTGCCCACGCCCCCTGCCGCATCACGGTAGACGGGCAGTCCCTCGATATTGATCATCCCGCGCCCGATGCCCTCGTAGGGCTCTCCTGCACGTCCCACACCCAGCGTAAGCGTGTCGCCCTGAAACTTGTCGGCATCGAAGCCCCCTATGCTATAGCCGAAGGCGATGGAAGCCAGGTTGATGAGGTCGACAAGCGTGTCGATCTGGTAGAGTTCCTTGCCTTGCAGCATACGACGGATGAGTTGTTCGGCAGCCGGACGGTAGCGCGAGGGATCCTTCCCACATTTCTTATATACCGCACGCGTGGCGGCGATGCCCGGCAGCGCTTTCAGGCTCTCGGTGGTGAGTTCGGCGCGGAAGCGCTCGCCCAGGGCTTTGATTTCCTCCCATAGAGGGGCACAATAGGGTGTGTTCACACAATAGGCCTCGACAGCTGCCCCCACGAATCCCGGGCACACCTGTTCTATTTCCTGTGATACAATGATATTCATTGTGGTTGGGTTGAAAGGTTCAACATCTCGAGGAACTCGTCCTCCGAAACAATACGGACACCCAGTTTCTCGGCTTTCTGCAACTTCGACGGTCCCATGTTCTCGCCAGCGAGGATGAACGACGTCTTGCCACTGATGCTGCCCACGTTCTTGCCGCCATGCTGCTCGATGATGGCCTTGTACTCGTCGCGGCTATGATGGGCAAACACCCCGCTGATGACGATGCTCTGTCCGGCCAGTTTGTCGGAGGCACCCTGTATCTGTTCGTCGGAAAGGCTCATCTGCAGTCCATACCCCCGCAGGCGCTCGATGATACGCTGGTTGACAGGGTTCTGGAAATAGCCCACCACACTGGCGGCGATCACATCGCCCACACCCTCCACCTGCACCAGGTCGTCGGCAGTGGCACTCATCAGCGCGTCCATCGTCTTGAAATGCCGTGCCAACAAACGGGCCGACGTCTCGCCCACGAAACGGATGCCGAGGGCGAAGACCACGCGCTCGAAGGGCACCTGCGTGGACGCCTTGATGCCATTGACGATTTTCTGTGCCGACTTCGTGCGCGACCCGTCGCCATTGATCTGCTGTACCTGGATATCGTAAAGGTCGGCGATATCGTGGATGAGTCCGTGGCGGTAATAGTCGTCGATGGTCTCCGGTCCGAGCGAGTCGATGTTCATGGCCTTGCGGGCGATGAAATGCTCGATGCGCCCCTTGATCTGGGGTGGGCATCCCGCATCGTTCGGACAATACCATGCCGCCTCGCCCTCGTAGCGCACCAGTTCGGTGCCGCACTCCGGGCAATGGGTGATAAACCGCACCGGCTCGGCACCCGGTTCACGACGCTCGGTGTCGACCCCCACTATCTTGGGAATGATCTCGCCCCCCTTCTCCACAAAGACAAAATCGCCCAGATGCAGGTCGAAAGCACGGATGAAGTCCTCGTTGTTGAGCGTGGCCCGCTTTACCGTGGTACCGGCGAGCTGCACCGGGTCCATATTGGCCACTGGCGTTACCGCCCCCGTGCGCCCCACCTGATAGGTGACCTCGCGCAAGCGGGTGCATTCGCGCTCAGCCTTGTATTTGTAGGCGATGGCCCATCGTGGACTCTTCGCCGTGAATCCCAGCGCACGCTGCTGGCGGAGCGAGTTCACCTTCAGCACTACGCCATCGGTGGCCACGGGCAGGTTGCGCCGCTCGGTGTCCCAATAGGTGATGAACTGGAGCACCTCGTCGAGGGTCTTCACCTTGCGGATGCCCTCGCTTACCTTAAACCCCCAGGAGCGGGCAGCCTCGAGGTTCTCGTAATGTCCGTCGGCGGGCAGCGACTCGCCCAAGAGATAGTAAAGATAGGCGTCAAGCCGCCGGCTCGCCACGAGTTCCGACTTCTGGCTCTTCAGCGTTCCACTGGCCGCGTTGCGGGGATTGGCAAACAATTGCTCGCCATTCTCCTCACGCTCGGCATTGAGTTGGTCGAACACCTTCCAGGGCATGAGGATCTCGCCCCTGATCTCAAACGACCGCGGGATGGGTGCCTGCTGACTGAAGAGGTCGAGGCCCTGTTTCTGTTCCTCCCATCCCGGCAACACGAGGGGAATGGAGCGGATGGTCTTCACGTTGCCAGTGACATCGTCGCCATGCACGCCATCGCCACGCGTCACGCCCCGCACGAGTTTTCCCTCCTCGTAGGTGAGCGAGATGGAGAGTCCGTCGTACTTCAGTTCACAGCACACCTCGAAGGGCTCCCCCCCCAGCAGCTTGCTCACGCTGGCATACCACTCCGCCACATCCTGCTCGCTGTAGGTATTGGCCAACGAGAGCATGGGATAGCGGTGGGCCACCTGGGTGAACTCCTGGTTGAGGTCGCTGCCCACACGCTGTGTGGGCGAGTTGGGGTCGGCCATCTCGGGATGCCTGGCCTCCAGGTCCTGCAACTCATGCATCAGGAAGTCGAACTCCTGGTCGCTGATGATGGGTTGATTGAGCACATAGTAACGGTGGTTATGCTCGTGCAGCTCGCGCCGCAACTGCTTGATTCGGTCTTGCTCGGTCATAATGAGTGTCTGTGTGAATTGGCAGCGAAGTTACGGAAAGTCGGGCGAAAAACAAAAAGAAATGAGGAATAATTTGAGGTTTGAGGTTTGAGATTTGAGGTTTGAGATTTAGGCTTCGCTTCGCAGCAGCTTTGTCTGCCAGAAGATTATCGGTACCAACAACCGGTATTCGGTTTCGCTAAGTCAGAATGACATTGGGAATAAATCAATTCTGAAACCGATTTCCTACATGCGAAAACCGAATACCGGTCGGGGAAAAGCAGTCGTTTAGTTCAATCGGAATGAGATAGGCACCGCATACTTCACGCGTACGGCTTTGCCTTCGTGCATTCCCGGCGTCCATTTAGGCATGGCGCCGACAACACGGACCGCCTCGGCGTCGAGGTATTCGTTGACGTTTTGGATAACGTGGGTATTGCTGATTGAGCCATCTTTCTCAACGATGAATTCCACAAGAACCCTGCCCTGAATACCTGCTTTAGAGGCAGCCTCAGGATAATGGACATTCTCTGAGAGGAACTTCATAAAAGCTTCAATTCCGCCAGGGTATTCCGGCATCTTTTCCACCACATCGAAAGCATCCGAGTCATGGGTTTCGGGGTACATGTCGACGACAACAACCTCGACGTCGTCTGATGTAGCCGTAGAAGAAGCTGGCTGCAACGTCATCGTCAAGGCCTCGCGAGCAGCATCCTTGGTCGTGACGATGATGACCCCGTTCATCCCATCCTCACCAAACACCTCGAGAGAAGCCTTGTCTTTCAAGACGCTGATATTGTCGATGGTCTGAGGATCGAGTGCCTTCAACTCTGCCATGGTGGAGCGCTTGCCGTCGATGACAACGAGAGGATTATTCACTTCGAAATTGCCCCCCATTTGGTCAACGACATGGATGTTGAGGGTTCCGGTAGTTGTTGCCGTGTCGGCTTGCACCTCGATGGTCGTGCCATCCACTTTCACCTTTCCAGCCTTGCGGCCCTTCTTCACGATTTTCTTTTGAGGATTTTGGTACACATATTCGGTGACGGTCTCGGCGTTGAGCGCCAGGAATGTACCTAGGATGGGCAGGAGCGCGAGCAGTTTCATCCAACTCTTGCCATTGGATTTCTTATGGTTAAGCATCATTTTTATGCGGTTTTTGAGGGTACTGTGAGTAATGCCGTTGGCTATGGAGTACCCGCCACTGACAACGGCCTTTTGGATAAGTAGATAAAGATACTGACGCATATTGATGCCTTGAGAGAGAACAGCTGCATCGGCCTCATACTCATGGATGGCACGCAGGTCTTGGCGAAGCATCCATATAGCGGGGTTGAACCATTGCAGTGCAGTGAGCGTATCAATGAGGAGTACGTCGAGCGAGTGCCGCCGACGTATATGGGCTCGTTCGTGAGCCATGATGGCCGGATCTTGATGTTCGAAATCTGCAACGTTGAGCACAATATAGCGCATCCAACTGAAGGGTGACACCTGCTTGTGGGTGACGGCGATGACGACGCCATCTGCTTGTGGGTGGCGCTCACTGTGCATGATGAGACGAACCACCTGCACTACCGACCATACTACATGGCCCACAACAATAAGCACCCCCAAGAAGAACACGGCGACGACTGCCATTTGCCACCATGTCATGGAAGGTTCGACAATTGTCGCCAATGGCTTTCCAATGGCAACGCTGGAACGAACGGATTCCAAGACGACAGTATGATGGAAGGTAAAGACACAGAGCGGCAACACGAACGATGCCACCGCCGTAGCGAGCAGCACCACGCGGTTGAGGCGATGAAACGTGTCGCGGCTGAGCAACAAGCGATAGAACAAGTAGAATATCGCTATCAGCACAGCTACTTTCAAGTCGTATTTCAGAAATTCCAACATACTGAATTGCTTATTGTATTATGATTGCTCTATTTGCTCGATCAATTCTTTCAGTTCTTCCAAGGAAATCTTCTCGTCTTTCACGAAACTGCTGACGGCATCCAGATATGAGTCATCGAAATAGCTCTTGATGACCCCTGCCAGACTCGAACGTCCATATTCCTTCTCCGACACCGCCGGGAAATACTGATAAGACGTGCCAAACTGCTTATGGCCAAGCATGCCCTTCTTCTCCAAAATACGCACCGTAGTGGATAGCGTATTGAAATGAGGACGTGGCTCGTCGTAGTACTCCAACAGTTCTTTGACAAACATTGGTCCATGTTGCCAATACAGGTCCATGATTTCCTTTTCCTTACGAGTCAGTTTTTTCATTGTTCGTTTTCTTTTTGTTTCACATCCATCAAAATGCGTCTGTATCTTATCCACCTACAAAGTAACTAAAAAAATTAGTTGATACAAACTAAAACCTTTAGTTTTTAAGAATTGTTAAGAAAAAAGCAGCGCATTTTTTAGTTGTTCACACAAGAGGCTGGTATCACTGGGCTTAATGGGCTTAATGGGCTTGGTGGGCATAATGGGCATAATGGGCAGGATGGGACATCTTGTCGTTGTGCCACGGCCTCTTGACGGCTTGGAAACAGATGATGGATTTTGGGGAAGTAGCAAATATTTTACGAATTGCAACATAGGGCGCAAAACGATACAAGTTGGATGGTGATTCCCTTCCAAAGTTGCATTTTTTTTGCCATATTTGCATATTCTTAGCGAACAAAATCAACTAATTCATTAACATGAGAAAAACAACCGTAGCGATGTTGCTGCTGGCACCAATGCTGTTGGCAGCCCAAAATCCCATCATCAGCGGCCAATTCAACGCCGACCCCACGGCCCGCGTGTTCAACGACAGGGTGTATGTCTACCCCTCTCACGACATCCCCGCCCCCGAAGGTCAGCGCCAAGACTGGTTCTGTATGGCCGACTATCATGTGTTCTCGTCGGAGAACCTGACCGACTGGACCGACCATGGGATGATTATCTCACAAGAGAACGTACCTTGGGGCAATCCACAAGGCTACTCGATGTGGGCCCCCGACTGTGTGAAGAAAAACGGGAAATACTACTTCTACTTCCCCAATGGCTCGAAGGCCGGACGTGGTTTCAGTATCGGAGTGGCCACGGCCGACAGGCCCGAAGGTCCCTTTACCCTTGAGGCAGAGCCCATCAAGGGTGTGTCGGGCATCGACCCCTGCGTGCTCATCGACGATGATGGCTCGGCCTACCTCTACTGGTCGGGAATGGGTATCCGCGGCGCCAAGCTGAAAGACAACATGAAAGAGCTCGACGGTGAGCTCACCCCCATGGAGTTCCCACGCCGTGAGGGCCAACAGCCACCTGCCAATGCCGGGCAGCGGCCAGGGATGTTGGTTGGCGGCCAGGCGATGGAGGGACTGCCCGAAGGATTCAAGGAAGGCCCCTTCGCATTCAAGCGCGGCGACTGGTATTACCTCTCGTTCCCCTGGGTGCGTGGCGACACCAGCGACGGCAAGAACCCCACCGAGACCCTTGCCTATGCCATGTCGAAGTCGCCCCTCGGTCCCTGGACCTTCAAGGGCATCATCATGGCCGAGCATGACAATGGTTGTTGGACCAACCACCACAGTCTGGTAGAATACCGCGGCCAATGGTATCTCTTCTACCATCGCAACGACTACTCTCCCAACATGGACAAGCGCCGTTCGGCCCGCATCGAGAAAGTGACGTTCAATGCCGACGGCACCATCCAGGAGGTGAAGCCCACCATGCGTGGCGTGGGTATCAAGCCCGCAACAAGCAAGATTGATATCGACCGCTACAGCGAGGCAGCAGCCGGTGTCACCACGGCTTATCTCGACACCACCAACTATTTCCGTGGCTGGTTTGTAGACCTGCCGAAGAAAGGCGACTGGGCACGTTTCAACGATGTGGACTTCAACACTGTCACCGACGGCTATGTGGTGGTGTGTGCGAAAGCCAGCGACAACACCAGTCTCTGCCTGCGAGAGAACAGTGCCACCGGCAAGGTGATTGCTAAAATCAACCTCACGGTGAAGAGCGAGCAAGGCCCATTCCGCCGCGACATGAGCGGACAATGGCTTACCCTCACCGCTCCCCTTGAGTACACCCCCAAAGGCATCGCCAACCTTGTGGTGACCTGCGAGGGCGAAGGAGTAGCCGTAGACTGGGTGCAGTTCAAGAACCGTCCCAAGTATTTCTCTCCCGCCAGCAGCCAGGATGCCCGTCCCGATGACAACGGCTTCATCCGCCGTTGGATGCTCCTCGACCCCATCGACAAGCCCAACAGCGGCAATACCGTATTCACCGACAGCTACCTGCGTGAGCACTTCAACAGACCGTATTTCAAGGGCCAGCAGACCATCTTGCCGAAAGACGGACAGAAAGTCAAGGCCGAATTCCAACAGGAGCAGGCCCCTGCAGGCTTTGGCCGCGGTGCACGCCAGGCAGAGCCGGCACAGCCACAGGTCAAGACCGTGAAGCAGACCCTCACCTGGCATGCCCTCGACAGCGAGAACTACAACGTGAAACTCTTCCGTTTCGCCGAGAAATGGGGCGAGAAGGTCTATGGCGTACTCTTCTGGGCCGTCACCGTGATCGACTGTCCTGAGGAAATCAAGGACGTACGTCTGGCCGTAGGCTCCAACTCCGCCTCGATGTGGTGGCTCAACGGCGAGGAAGCCTTGTTGCTCTCTGGCGACCGCCGCATGGTGAAAGACGACGCCATGTCGGCCCGCCTCACGCTGAAGAAAGGCCGCAACGTGCTCCGTGGCGCCATCATCAATGGTCCGGGCATGAGCGACTTCTGTGTGCGCTTCCTCGACGAGAAGGGAAATCCTGTCACCAATTACACCATCAATCCTCAAAAATGACACAACGATGAAAAAGACACGCTATATCCTGACAGGCGCGGCCATGGTGCTCGCCCTGTCGATGGCACAGACCGCCAACGCACAAATTGGCAAACCCTACATCCACGACCCCTCGACCATCGCTGAGTGCGAAGGCAAATACTACACCTTCGGCACGGGTGGCGGCGGACTCATCTCTGCCGACGGATGGACCTGGGACAGTGGTGCCGAGCGCCCTGGTGGCGGTGCTGCCCCCGACGTGCTGAAGATTGGCGACCGCTATCTGGTGATCTACGGTGCCACCGGTGGTGGTCTGGGTGGCGGGCACAACGGCCGCATCCTCACAATGTGGAACAAGACCCTCGACCCGAAGTCGCCTGATTTCAAATACACCACTGCCATTGAGGTGTGCTCTTCTGATGGCATGGAAGACAACGACGCCATCGACCCCGGCATGCTGCTCGACCCCACGACCGGCCGGCTGTGGGTGAGTTATGGCACCTACTTCGGCACCATCCGCCTCATCGAACTCGACCCTGCTACGGGTGAGCGCGTGAAAGGCAATGTGGAGCAAGACATCGCCATCGACTGCGAGGCCAGCGACCTCATCTACCGCAACGGCTGGTACTACCTGCTGGGCACCCACGGCACCTGCTGCGACGGGGTGAACTCCACCTACAACATCGTGGTGGGCAGGGCAAAGAGCGTCACCGGTCCTTATCTTGACAATGTGGGCCGCGACATGTATCATGGTGGTGGCAAGATGGTGATTGCCGCCGGCGACCGCGTGACAGGTCCCGGACACTTCGGACGTACCATCATCGACGAAGGCGTGGAGATCATGTCGTGCCATTACGAGGCCGACTTCGACCAAGGCGGCCGTAGCGTGCTCGGCCTCCGTCCACTGTTGTGGAAGAACGACTGGCCCGTGGCTGGCGACCGCTTCAAAGGCGGCACGTTCGAGATTGAGTCGGAGCGCCGTGGCTATGCATTGGAACTCGCTGTCGACTTTGTGCGTATGACCCAGGAGCGCCAGGGATGGTTCAACCGCAACCAGATGGAGCAGCCTGTGAAGCCCGTAGAGAACCAGAAACTCGAGGATGTGATAGGCACCTGGCCAAAGGGTGATATCCCCGCCCGCATCGGTGACTATATGTTCCGTCCGCACCAGCGCTGGACCATCAGTCCGGTAGAGGGTGCCGGTGGCTATCTCGGAGGTCCCTATTTCAAGATTGTGATTGAGGGCACCGACCGCGCCTTGGCCGCCACTGCCGACAAGGAAGTGACCACCGTTCCCCAGTTTACCGGAGCCGACGAGCAACTGTGGCGCATCGAGCAACTCATCGACGGCACCTTCCGCATCATGCCGAAGGTGGTGCCCGGTCAGGAGGGACTCAACAAGCATCTTGTGCTCTACTCCGCCGGCGACAGCACCCCCACTCTCGCCACCTATGATTTCAACAGCGACAACTCGAAATGGAACTTCCGCAATCATTGATTCGGGAGCAATACCCAAATTCAATTTCTTCTATAAGAAAGCCCGGGGCCTTGGCTCCGGGCTTTCTATTGGTTTTCAGGAGTTCAGAAGATACTCTTGAATCAGGAGTTCAGAAGTTCAGGAGTTCAGGAGTTCAGACAATAGCCTTGCCAACAACTATGTTTAGAAGGTATGTCAAGAACCTTTAGGAACGTCCCTACAGTGCGCTCCAACCTTTCTATAAGGTTTGAGCTTGTAAGCATCGCCTTATTTCTTGAGTTGCGCGGCTATCCACAGCACGACAACGGCGCCCACGACGGCTGTTCCCAATTGTCCGATGGTGCCTCCCCATGAGATATTCAACACGTCGAAGAGAAAACCGCCGGCGAATCCACCGATGATTCCAAGTACGAAGTTCCACAGGCAGCCGTCGCTGCTCTTGTGCATCATTTTATTGGCAATGAAACCAGCCAATATACCCATGATAATTGATCCTATCAGTCCCATATATTCTTATTTTTTAAACATTAAAATACCTATTTGCTTGTGAACCTCCCTCACTGCCATCATCCGATATCGTTTCCGGTATAGAGTTGATAGTACTTACCCTTCAGGGCGAGGAGCTCGTCGTGCGTGCCCCGCTCGATGATGCGCCCACGTTCGAGCACAATGATGCAGTCGGAGTTGCGCACGGTAGAGAGGCGGTGGGCGATGACAAAGGTGGTACGCCCCCGCATGAGCGAGTCCATGCCCCGTTGAACCATCCGTTCGGTACGCGTGTCGATCGAGGAGGTGGCCTCGTCGAGGATGAGGACGGGCGGATCGGCGATGGCCGTACGTGCGATGGAGAGCAGTTGCCGCTCACCCTGGCTGAGATTCGACGCTGTGCCGCTGATGACGGTCTGGTAACCATTCGACAAACGGCGGATGAAGTCATCGGCACCCACGAGTTTGGCGGCCTCGATACACTCCTGGTCGGAGGCATCGAGCCGTCCGTAACGAATATTGTCCATTACCGTGCCGGTGAAGAGTTGTGTCTCTTGCAACACCATGCCCAGGCTGCGGCGCAGATGAGGTTTCGAGATATCGTTGATGTTGATGCCATCGTATTGTATCTTTCCGTCCTGGATGTCGTAGAAGCGGTTGATGAGGTTGGTGATGGTGGTCTTTCCCGCTCCTGTTCCTCCCACGAAGGCAATCTTCTGGTCGGGCATGGCATCGAGCACAATGTCGAAGAGCACCTGCTTCTCCGGCACATAGCTGAAGTTGACCATATCGAAGCTCACGCCACCCTCCACCTTGGTGAGTTGGCCGTCAGGGGGCTTCCATGCCCAGGTGTCTGTGCGATGGTCGGCCGGCATCACCTTGCCATTGCCATCTACCGTGGCATTGATAATCTCCACCCGTCCGTTGTCGGTCTCCGGTTCCTCGTCGAGGAGGTCGAAGATGCGCTCTGCTCCCGCCGATGCGTTGAGCACGCTGTTCACCTGCTGACTGATCTGCGCGATGGGCTGTGTGAAGTTCTTGTTCAGGGTGAGGAAGGCCACGAGGGTACCGATGGAGAGGGCAGCGCTGGAATGCATGGCAATAGCGGCGCCCACCACGGCGATGAGCACATAACCCAGGTTGCCGAGGTTGCCGTTGACGGGCATCACGATATTGGCTATGCGGTTGGCGTTGTTGGCACTCGACCGCAGTTCCTCGTTGATCTTTGAAAACTGGCTGATGGCCTTGTCCTCGTAGCAGAACACCTTCACCACTTTCTGGCCGGTCATCATCTCCTCGATAAAACCGTTCACCTTGGCGAGGTTCTGCTGCTGTGCCACGAAGTGCTTCCGCGACATCTTGCCCAGATAGGTGGTGGCGCAGGCCATCACCACGGCCATGAAGAGCGACACGCCAGTGAGGGGCAGACTGAGCACCACCATGCTCGAGAAGGTCACGGCGAGGGTGATGAGCGAACTGAATGCCGACGGGAGACTGGAACTGATGACCTGACGGAGGCTGTCGACATCGTTGGTGTAGGTCGACATCACGTCGCCATGCGAATGGGAGTCGAAATACTTGATGGGCAACCGCTGCATATGCGAGAACATGCTTTTGCGCAGACGGAGCATCGTGCCCTGACTCACGCTGATCATGATGCGGTTGTAGGCATATGCGCACGCCACGCCCACGAGGAGCACGGCGGCGAGTTTGAGCAGAGCCATCGCCAACGGCGAGAAATCAGGATTCGCCTTACCGACGAGCGGCAATATGTAGTCGTCGATGAGCGTACGGGTGAAGAGGGTGGACATCAGCGTGGCCACCGACGATACAATGATGCAGGCAAACACCAGGAGAAATGAGAACCTATAATGCTGCATCACAAATTTCAGCAACCTCAACAAGGTGGCCTTACGGTCTCTCGCCTTCTCATTGTTGGCATAGACCTGTCCCGGAGGAGTGCGCATACCCATTCTCATGATTTCTTCGTTTTAGGTTTCTGACTCTGTTTCTTCTGCCGGCGGTTTTTCTGCGGCTCGTCGAAGTCGCCGCCATCCTCGTTCTGCAAGGTATAGATCTCGTGGTAGATGGCATTCTGGCGCAAGAGGTTGTCGTGGGTGTCGAAGCCGCTCACCCGTCCCTTGTCGAGCACGAGGATGCGGTCGCAGTCTTTCACGCTCGAGATACGCTGCGCGATGATGATCTTCGTGATGTCGGGCAGGTCTTCGCGGAAGGCACGTTGGATGGCCGCATCGGTGGCAGTATCGCAGGCGCTGGTACTGTCGTCGAGGACGAGTACCTTGGGATGTTTGAGCAGGGCGCGGGCGATGCACAAGCGCTGTTTCTGTCCGCCAGAGACGTTCACACCGCCCTGTTCGATGCGGGTGTCATAGCCGTCGGGCATCTGCTCGATGAACTCGTCGGCGCAGGCCATCCGACAGGCTTCCTTGCACTCCTCGAGGGTGGCCTCGCTGTTGCCCCACCGCAGGTTGTCGAGGATGGTGCCCGAGAAGAGCACGTTCTTCTGCAGCACCACGGCCACGGCATCGCGGAGCGTCTCAAGGTCGTACTGCCTCACGTCCTTGCCACCCACCATCACGTTGCCTTTCGACACGTCGTAGAGGCGACTGACGAGGTTGACTACCGACGACTTACCGCTACCCGTACCACCAATCACGCCGATGGTCTCACCGCTCTTCACATGGAACGAGATGTTCTGCACGGCATACTCGCCGCTGCCTCCCTTATAGGCGAAATAGACGTGGTTGAAGTCTACCTTTCCGTCGGGAACCTCCATCACGGGCTTCTTGGGGTTGACGATGTCGGCCTCTTCGTCGATGACCTCTGCCACACGCTGGCCGCTGGCCGCACTCTGGGTGAGCATCACGAAGATCATGCTGAGCATCATCAGCGACATGAGGATACTCATCACATAGGTGAAGAGCGAGGTGATTTCGCCCGTAGTGAGCGTGCCGCCCACGACGAACTGGGCACCAAACCACGAGATGGCGATGATGCAGGCGTAGACCACAAGGTTCATCACGGGGTGGTTGAGCGCCATGAGTCCCTCGGTGCGCACATAGAGTTTGTAGAGTGCCTCGGCAGCCCAGGTGAACTTCGAGTTCTCATGGTCCTCCCGCACGAAGGCCTTCACCACGCGGATGGCGGAGATGTTCTCCTGCACGTTACGATTGAGTTCGTCGTAGTGCTCGAAAACCTGTTTGAACAGCCCTGCCACACGGCTGATGAGGAAATAGAGGAACACCGAGAGCACCACCATGGCCACGACGAAAATGATGCTCATCCGCACATCGATGAGGAAACACATGAAGATGCTCGAAATCATACGGAAGGGTGCCCGCACCGAGATGCGCAACAACTGCTGGAAGGCATTCTGCAGGTTGTTCACGTCGGTGGTCATGCGGGTGACGAGCCCAGAGGTGCTGAACTTATCGATGTCGGAGAACGAGAACGTCTGGATGTTGCGGTACATGGCATCACGCAGGTTACTGGCGAAGCCCGTGGAGGCATAGGCCGAATAGCGTCCGGCTGTGATGCCGAAGAAGAGGCTCAAGGCGGCCATAGCGAGCATGATGCCACCGTAGAGATACACGTTATGCATGTCTCTAGCGGTAATGCCGAGGTCGATGAGTTTGGCCGTGACATAGGGGATGAGCACATCCATCACCACCTCGAGCGAGGTGAAGATGGGCGTGAGAATAGCGGCCCGTTTGTATTGCTTGACTTGTGCAGCTAATGTTTTTAGCATTCTTTTTGGTGGCTATAGGATTATTGAGGATTCTAAGGTCTTTAGGGACTTTAAGGTCTTTAAAGCCCCTGTCAGAAACTCCATTTGGCGGCGATGGTGGGGATGACATAGAAACGGTCGTTGCGCCCATTTTTGTTGAAGACGAAGTTGTTGCTAATCTCCACCTCGGTGCCGATGCTCAATCTTACATCCGAGCACCCATGCAGTGCATAGATATTCAACCACAGTTGCGGTTCGGAAAGGAAAACCCAATGCCCCCGCACACTTTGGTCGTACCAACAATCGATGAAGCCCGAGAAAGACAGCAGGCGGTTGGCGAGCAGCATCCCCCACACTGCCGTGGCCTGGAAACTGTTGAAAGGACGGTTCCATGGATTCTGCCCCTTGAAGTAGTATTTGTACAACGCCTGAAACGACAAGGTCCGGTCGAAATCGACACTTGCCCAGTTCCAAGCCCCTCCTACGAGCGCCGCGTGCTGGTAACGGGTCGACATATCATGGAGTTGGCTGGATTCCAGTCCGCCGTCATATTCCACGTGGAAAGCCCATCGCATATTGTCGCGCCAGATGTTCAATTCGCGTGAGATTTCCCAATATGCCCCTGCCGCACCATCGTGGAAATAGTCGATATCGGTGAAGAGGAACGTGTTGCCCCACCGGTCGGGTTTGAACATCTCGACGGTGGTGGTGGCACTGGGACGGTTGGACAGGTCACCATAAAGCGAATGTCCGAGGTCGTAGTGCAGCTGCACGTTCTGTGCCTTTATGCCGACGAAGGACATCAGCATCAGTAAAATAAGGATTTTTCTCATAATGGTAGTGTTGTTTCTATCATTCGATATTCGACAAAAATACGACATTATTCCTTTTTATGCAAATATGTACGAAAAAATCATTGCGAAAAATTTCGCAACGATTTTTTACACTCATAACTCATAAAAACAAGAGATATGGTCAATTTTTATCGGAAAAAATCAGCGTGCCCGCTTGTAGACCCCTAATTCCACCTTATACCATCCCTCGAGATGCGGGCTGTCGGTGTTGGCGCCTTCGATAATCTTCACCTTTTCGGGCATGTCGACATACACCCACATGAAGATGGAGACCGGACGGGTGCGGTTGGACATGCCACCATAGATTTTGTCGTAAGTGAGGGGGATGCCGGCATTCTTAATGTCATTGCACAGGTTACGATAGAACCGCTCTGCGTTGGTCTTGGCCTCGAAATAGAAGGAATACCACATCCGGTTGTCCGACCAGTCGTAATAGGCGAGTCCTAAGGGCACGTCGCGGTAGGTGAAGTCGAACGTGTCGTGGGCATGGAGTCCAGGATATAGCGAGATAAATTCGCACTGGCCAAAGGCGGCGGTGAGTTGCTCCTGCGCCTTCTCCCGGGTGTCGAGGTTGTCGGGCAGACTGGCGAAGGGGAAGAAGAGGAGGTCCTGAATGGTGCGCTCGCGCACGCTGACGGGAGTGGGAGCAGCAGGAGCCTTCAGTCTCGCAGAGGTTGTCGTTTTTGTGGTCTGCGCACGCCGTCGGCCTGTACGGCTCTGTGCATTGACGGATGTCGAGACCAACAGCAATGTTGCCATGAGCAACAGGGGCAACAGGCGGAATGTTGTATTTTTCATTGTTTTCATAATGGTCGTTTTTTACAAAGATGAATTACCGCGTCTAAATTACCAAAAATAATCTTTCAAGCAAAACAAATGCATAAAAAAGAGGATGCTTTTATAGTACAAACACCAGCATTCTCATTTTTTTTATCTATTTTTGCAGACATTATGAGAATAGACATCATCACCGTATTGCCCGAGATGCTGGAGGGATTCGTCCATGAGTCCATCCTCGCACGTGCACAGAAGAAAGGACTGGCAGAGATACATCTGCACAACCTCCGTGACTACACCACCGACAAATGGCGCCGTGTGGACGACTACCCCTATGGGGGATTCGCCGGCATGGTGATGCAGTGCGAGCCTATCGACAGGGCCATCTCTGCACTGAAAGCGGAGCGCGATTACGACGAGGTGATCTTCACCACACCCGATGGAGAGCAGTTCTCGCAAGGCATAGCCAACGACCTGTCGATGCTGGGCAACATCATCATCCTCTGCGGACATTACAAAGGCATCGACCAACGCATACGCGACCACCTCATCACCCGCGAGATCTCTATCGGTGACTATGTGCTCACTGGTGGCGAACTGGCTGCCGCCGTGATGGCCGACGCCATCGTACGCCTGGTGCCGGGGGTGATCAGCGACGACCAGAGCGCGCTCTCCGACTGTTTCCAGGACAACTTGCTCTCGGCTCCCATCTACACGCGGCCTGCCGACTACAAAGGATGGAAAGTGCCCGAAATCCTGCTCAGCGGCAATGAGGGGAAGATCAAGGACTGGGAGATAGAACAGAGTCTGGAACGCACCCGGCGCCTCAGACCCGACTTGCTGGAACGCTCATAGGAACCTCTGTCGTGCACAAAGGTTCCTTTTTAGATATTGCTGTACCAATGACTGAAGAACAACTTGAAGCGAAGAAAAAGAACGCCGGTGAGAAGATTGTATCGATGAAACGTCGTGATGACTATCACGACTACAAAGAACGGCGGATGTATATGATTACGCTTGAGGTGGAAGGTCGATTGCCCGTCTTCGGGCATTTAGAGGGGGATGCCTTTGCAGAGAAAGGCAGCAAGGACGAACCACGCGTAGTACTATCGGAACTCGGAAAAGCCGTTGAGGCCGAATGGTTCGCCATTCCCCGTTTTTTTCCACAGATAGAGATACGTGCTTTACAAATGATGCCCGACCATATGCATGGCATTCTTTTTGTGAAAACACCTTTGCCAGTACATTTAGGGCATGTTATTTCGGGGTTTAAGACAGGATGCCGCAAAGCACTGAGGGTGATGAGTGGCTGGCAAACGGATGTTGCGACAAAGTCGCAACCTACGGAGAAAAGCCAACGCACAGGAGGCCCACTCCACACCCCTTCTTTGGAGGCCAATAAACAGGCGGGTGCTTGGCAGGCGACAGAGCAGGCGGGTGCTCGGCAGGCGACAGAGCAGGCGGGTGCTCGGCAGGCACTGGAGCAGGCGGGTTCTCGGCAGGCGACGGTTGTGCCGTCGCTAAGTATTGGCAGTCTCTCACGCTCGCTCTTTGCAAAAGGCTATAATGACCTCATTCTCCGCTCCTATGATGAACTGGCCACTTGGGAGAACTATCTGCGAGACAACCCTCGCCGCTTATTGATGAAGCGCGCCCGACCAAAGTGGCTGTTCCCGGCTTTCGGCCAGCACATCGGTTCTTATCAATTCAGTGCCATCGGCAACCTTGACTTGCTTTCCGCGCCTTGGCGCCTGGCCGTGCGCGTGTCTCGTCGAATGAGCGATGTCGAAATAAAGAAAGCGGTCGTCTACTATCTTGAAGCAGCCAGAAGAGGGGCCGTGCTTGTATCTCCCGCCATTTCGCCCGGTGAGAAGCAGGTAATGCGGGCGGCTTTCAATGAAGGATTGCCCACCATCGTCATCATGGAGAATGGCTTCACTCCTTTTTCGAAACCCCATGGTGAACAATTCTATGCCTGTGGCAAAGGCATACTGTTGATGCTTTCTCCATTTGAGCATCATAATGAAAAAAGGAAAGTCACTGCCGAGCAATGCAAGCTGATGAATCTCATGGCTTTGGAAATCTGTAAATGATAATTGAAGAGTCAAAATCGGACATTTCGGGGGTGATGGTGAATGGAAACGACAACCGTCTTGACGATGCTTTCTTCCAACCTTTTCAGACACGCTTCAAATAAAACTGCCCAATGACTTTTCAACTATTTTTCAAATCATGGCATTTCAAATAAAAGTATAGTTTTTGCATAATAATTATGATGTGTTTTAGAAAAAAGCATTATCTTTGCATGTCAAGAACCATTAACATCCAATATTATGTTCACCAAAGAAACATATATCAAGCGTAGGACTATGCTGAGGGAACTCGTGGGCAACGGCCTCATCGTGCTCTTCGGCAACAACGAGTCGCCCTGCAATTATCCCGCCAACTCGTACTATCCCTTCCGTCAGGACTCCACGTTCCTCTACTACTTCGGACAGAAGCGCGACGGACTGGTGGGCGTGATTGACGCTGACAGCGGCGAGGAAATCTTCATCGGCGACGACATCGACATCGAGGACATCGTATGGTATGGCAGCGTGGACAGTGTGGCCGACCTGGCCGCACAGGTGGGTGTGAGCCACTCCGCCCCCATGGGCGTACTGAAGACCATCTGCGACAAAGCCACCGCCGAAGGCCGCAAGATACACTTCCTGCCGCCTTACCGCCACGACATCAAGATACAGTTGATGGACCTGCTTGGCATCCATCCCTCACAGCAGAAAGAGAAGGCCTCGATGGAACTCATCATGGCCGTGGTGAAGATGCGCAGCACGAAAGAGCCTCAGGAAATCAAGGCGCTGGAGCGCGCCGCCGAAATAGGATACAAGATGCACACCACCGCCATGCAACTCATCCAGCCTGGCGTGAGCGAGAAATACATCGGTGGACAGATAGACGGCATCGCACTTTCGTATGGCGCCATGCCCAGTTTCGCCACCATCTTCTCGCAGCATGGCGAGATCATGCACGGCAATCCCTCCACCGCCCTGCTCGAGGACGGACGTCTGGCACTCTGCGACTGTGGAGCCGAGACCATCGACCACTACTGCTCTGACAACACCCGCACAATGCCCGTGAACGGCAAGTACAGCCAGCGGCAATTGGAGATCTACTCTATCGTGGAGGCCTGCCACGACCACGTGCTCGAAGTGGCCCGACCTGGTGTGAAATACATGGATGTACACTTCGCCGTATGCCGTCTGATGACCGACAAGCTGAAAGAGCTGGGACTGATGCGCGGCGACACCGAGGAGGCCGTAAGAGCTGGCGCGCATGCCATGTTCCTGCCCCACGGTTTGGGACACATGATGGGCATGGACGTGCACGACATGGAGAACCTCGACCAGATCAACGTGGGCTTCGATGCCGAGACACGCCCCAACCTCGAGCAGTTTGGCACCAACTGCCTGCGCATGGGCCGACGTCTGGAGGAAGGTTTCGTGGTGACCGACGAACCCGGCATCTATTTCATTCCCGCACTGATTGATGACTGGCGACAGTCGGGCCATTGCGCCGAGTTCCTCAACTTCGACCTGTTGGAGACCTACAAGGACTTCGGTGGCATCCGCATCGAGGACGACGTGCTCATCACCGCCGATGGCTGCCGCTTCATCGGCAAGGACCGCATACCCTATCACCCCAAGGAGGTGGAGGAGTATATGGCCACACATCGCAAACAATAACCAAAACCAAGAATAAAATGAAAAAAACCATCTTACTGGCACTCATGGCACTTCTCGCCATCGGTGCTCAAGCTCAAGACAAGAAGAGCAACAAACCCGTGTTCACCACGGTGAAAGAAATCCCCATCACCAGTATTAAGGACCAGAACCGCTCGGGCACCTGCTGGGACTATTCCACCCTCAGTTATTTCGAGGCTGAGATACTGAAGGCCACTGGCAAGACCTACGACCTCTGCGAGAGCTACGTAGCCAACAAGACCTATATGGACCGCGCCATCCAAGTAACCCGTCTGCATGGCGACTGCCAGTTCTCACAGGGCGGCAGCGCCTACGACGTGCTTTACTGTCTGAAGAACTACGGCATCTGTCCGGAGGACGCCATGCCTTTCCCCGGCAGCCTCTATGGCGACTCGCTCAACAACTTCAACGAGTTCTTCAGTGTGATGACTCCGTATGTCGACGCCGTGTCGAAGAACAAGGCCAGCAAGATGTCGAACCAGTGGAAGAAGGGTCTGCAGGGCATCCTCGATGCTTATCTGGGCGAATGCCCCGAGACATTCAAGTATGATGGAAAGACCTACACTCCAGAGCAATTCGTGAACTCGCTGGGCATCAACCTCGACGACTACGTGTCGATTACCAGCTTCTCGCACAAAAAGCCTTACACCCAGTTTGCCGTTGAGGTGCAGGACAACTGGCGCAACCCGCTGTCTTGGAACCTTCCTATGGAAGACATGATGCGCGTGATTGACAACGCCATCCAGAATGGCTACACCGTGGCATGGGGTGGCGACGTGTCGGAAGACGGTTTCACCCGCCAGGGTCTCGGCTATGCCATCGACAGCAAGAAGGCGCAGAGCCTCGCCGGCAGCGACATGGCCCGCTGGCTCAAGCTCACCCGTACGGAGAAGACCAACCTACTCGACTCGCTGGGCTGCACCGTGCCCGAGATCACTCCTACTCCTGAGCGCCGCCAGGAGCGTTACGACAACTGGGAGCTGACCGACGACCACGGCATGCTCATCTATGGCATCGCCAAGGACCAGAACGGCAAGGAGTACTACATGGTGAAGAACTCATGGGGCGAGGCTGGTGAGTATAAGGGCATCTGGTACATGACCAAGGCATTCGTCTGCGACAACACCATGGACTATATGGTGAACAAGAACGCCATCCCCAAGGACATCCTCAAGAAGATGGAAGACGCACGCAAGAACCAGCCACTGGGCGACTAAGCGCGCACCACATATAGCAGTGCAACTGCTGCTACAAGAAACCATCCGCTCCCGTCACACCATGGCGGGAGCGCTTTTTATGATGCAGGCAACAACACGGTTTTTGGTTTCTGCATCCATATGATTCTTCTTTTGAGCCGTATCATTTCTCTCTCAGTTTTTGGGCATAGCTCTCGATACGCCAAAACTGCAGGGCTTGTTCTGGAAAAGCCTTGAGAATCTCCTCGTCTTTGAACCCGGCAAGTTCTCGTTCTGCCTCTTTGATGCGCTGGATGATAATTTGGATCTGCCGCTGGTAGTCCTGATTGCTGCTGTCGCCCCGCCGCAACGCCATTTCCAGGTCATGTTTTTGTTGGTGGAGCCGCTCCATCTCCGCGAAGATACGTCTCTCCATATCCTTGTATCTGTCGTAGAAGTGAAGTACGCGCTCATCGAACAATGCCTTTTCCAACTCCTCATAGCGGTGTGCCAGTTCCTCGTTGCGGATTTTCATGCCGCTTATCAGATAGTTGAGAGTTGTAATCGCATGCGACTGCATTTGTTGGTTGATGGTATGCTCATAGCCACAGTCACCCTCCTCCTCATGGTCGAGGATGTCGAGCACCTGCTGGAGCGAGTAGGCCTGGTATTTCTGCTTGGCAGACTTGTAGGTGTTGTTGATGTGGATGAAGGATTTCCCGTAGTCCCAGAAGGGCCGCAGTTCCACGTTCTTGGTGCTGCCGTCCTCATACACCTCTCCACAACTATTGTGACCGCTAAAGCTGCTTCCCGACAACTTGTAGAGCAGACTGCGACGGCCTTTTTTACCGGTGCGCATCGCACCCTCACACCTCTCCCACCACTGGATGTATATGCCCAACGTGGGATTTTCAAAGCCCGATATGGACATGCCGCACTGGATAGGAACCGGACAAAGGAACATACGGCTGTCGGTCAAGATGCGCTCTTTGTTGGCGAGGAAGAAGAAAGCATTTTTGATGAACCGCACCATGTCGGCCTCTATCTCTTTGTCGGTTTTGACCGGTTTACTATCAATAGGCTGCCCGACACTCTCCCCGAATGCCAAGCCTGCCCGTGGGTAGCAGTCCACCACTCTGCCATCAAGCAGGACAATTTTTCCCTCGGGGAAACATTTCATCACGTTCTCATTCATCTCCACAATTTGCTCATTATCCAACATTATCAAACCTATCAAAAAATAACAAATCAGTCCTCTCAGATTTATCCGTAGTTAATATTTCAGTCCTCTCAGATTTATCCGTAGTAAAAAAACAGTCTTCTCAGATTTATCCGTTGTTCATCATTTCAGTAAATTCCGTAGTTCGAGGAGGTTGGCAATGGTCGTTTCCTCCCAAGGGAACAAGTTGAAAGTCTCCTCATAAAGGTGTTGAGAATGACCGAAATGTCCCCGTCTCGTCACCTCACAGAAGCGAGGTTTCAGTCCGTCGAATCGATTGATGATGCCCTTTGGTGAGAGGTCGATGTGTTCCCTTATCCATGCTGCGAGGTCCTCGGCGAGATGAGGATTGGTGTTGGACAGTTTGTCCGCACTCTTATCGAAGTTGTTGAGTTCGATGTTGATGGCACAGGGTTGTGGTTGACCGATGATGTACGCCAGTTCCACCTTCGCCGTGTCCGCCAGTCCTGCCACCACAATGTTCTTCGCCAGGTAGCGGCACATATACGTCCCGCTACGGTCCACCTTGCTCATGTCCTTCCCCGAGAGGCCACCACCCCCTACAGGAGCATAGCCACCATACTGGTCGACCACAATCTTGCGGTTGGTCATTCCACAGTCGGAGATGCTGCCACCGGTGTGCCACTCCCCTGCAGGGTTGATAACGATTTCCGGTCTGTCGTCGATGATGTGCTTTTGGAACAGATGCGTATCGATATTCATGCCATTACTAGTGATATAGTCGCCGACCGTCTTTCGGCATTTCTCCAGTAGGCACTGGTGCATGGCGCTCACGAGGATGGAGTCGACATGTCCCCTACCCTCTTCGTCGTACGACACTACCACCTGCGACTTGATGTCGGGTCCGAACGTGTGGTGCATGTCGACCGCACATTTGCACAGTTGTCGGGCGAGATACGCCCCCAACGGCATCAGGTCTTCCGTCTCGTTAGAGGCGAAGCCCACACAGAAGCCCTGGTCACCCGCTCCGATGATGCCGTCGTCCTGGTCTACGCTACGGCTGATTTCAGGTGATTGTTTACCGATGAGATTCATCACCTTGATGTCATCTCCCGAGAGGTGATGGTCGGCGGGATAGCAGATGCCATCCATCGTCTCTCTCACGATGTGATCGTAGTCGATTTGAGCCGTACTCTTCACCTCGCCGCCCAAGACCACGATATTGTCTTTCACCATCACCTCGATGCCAGCGCGTGTGTCGGAATCTTTCTCCAAGAAAGCGTCGAGCAGGGCATCACTGATTTGGTCGGCCACCTTGTCGGGATGGCCGCCTCCCACATATTCACAGATTACGGTTCTTTTCATTTTTTTATATTTGATATTACTTTGTTCATGTTGCAAAAATAATATGAAAGAATAATTGAAGGACGATTATTATAGGTATAATAGCAGAGGGTCTTCTCCTCTTCATCAACAATAAAAGATGTTCATAGCTTTTGAAACTTTCAAAAAAACATCCTCACTCAAATAACAAAAGTCGCTCTCTGTCGTTACTATATAAAAAGGTGGAGCGACCCGACAAGCCGACCAACTCCTCCGCCCCATACTACACCCAAACAACAAGATGCGACGGACTATCCTTTTCGTAATCATGACCTGCCTTCTCGGCACAGGGACAGCATTGGCACAAAACCATGCCAGTGCGGTAACCCATGCTGCTGCCTCAAGAAAGGTGGTGGGACGGGCACCCACGGCCGAGGAAATACAGGCGAAGGGCGACGACCTGACGAGAAAAGCCTGCGAACTGTCGAGGGAAGAGCGGCGGACGGATGCCATCCGACTACTCGATGAGGCCTGCAACCTCTATCAGCAGGCTGCCGGTATGTATTACCAAAAAGGCAACAAAGGCAAGGAAGTGAGCGCCCTTGACGGACTGGCCAAAGCACTTCGCCAGAAAATCTTCAACCTCTTCGAACTCTCTTTCAGCGAGACCACCTACAAGGGAAGTTACGAGAACCAGACCATGGTGTACCGACGCTCGTTCGCCGCCTTTCCCATATTCATACAGAAACTCAACTATGGGCTCGCCACCGTGGCCATTACCCATGAGGCCTACGACCAGGCCCTGCCACTGCTCGAGAGTGTCAGGACAAAAGGCAGCGCCAACCCCGAGTCGGAAGCCCTAAAGACCAAGTCGATGGGCGACATGGCCCTCTGCCACATGCACCTTGGCCATCACGACAAGGCCCGCCGCCTCATCAAGGAGGCCATACAACGGGCACCCAGCGACAGCCGTCTACGTCAAATACTAAAACAAATAGACAATTAACAATAAATAATCTAAAAAACGGCGCCAAAGCGCGCCCAATATGGATTTTTATTTGTATCTTTACACCCAAATTGCCTTATTAGGACAATTTAAGCCGGTATTACTCCTTATGACGAAAGGAAAAACTGCCACAAGGCATACGAAAAGGAGCACCGCGGAAGCAGACAATAAGAATAAAAACATCATAAATGCACTTTAAATGGAATTACGAACCACCTACACCAGACCAGAAGAAAGCAGCTGACGAACTCGGGGAGAAGTTAGGAATGAGTCCTATTCTCGCCCAGTTGCTTATCAAACGTGGCATTACCACGGAGTCTGCTGCCAAGCGGTTTTTCCGGCCACAGTTAGCCGACCTTATCAACCCGTTCCTGATGAAGGACATGGACGTAGCCGTAGACAGGCTCAACGATGCCATGGGAAGAAAGGAGAGGATATTGGTATATGGCGACTACGACGTGGACGGCTGCACGGCGGTAGCATTGGTGTATAAGTTTCTTCAGCAATTCTATTCCAACATTGACTACTATATCCCCGACCGCTACGACGAGGGGTATGGCATCAGCAAGAAAGGATTGGAATATGCCAAAGAGACGGGTGTGAAACTGATTATCATCCTCGACTGTGGCATCAAGGCCATCGAGGAGATTGCTTATGCCAAGAGCATAGGTATTGATTTTATTATCTGCGACCATCACGTGCCCGACGACGTGATGCCTGATGCCGTGGCCGTCCTCAATCCCAAGCGCGAGGACGACACCTATCCTTTCAAGCACCTCTGTGGTTGCGGAGTGGGATTCAAGTTGATGCAGGCCTTTGCCAAGAACAACAGCATCCCCTTCTCGCGCCTCATTCCCCTGCTCGACTTTTGTGCGGTGAGCATCGCCGCCGACATCGTGCCTGTGACGGAGGAGAACCGTATCCTTGCCTTCCACGGACTGAAACAACTGAACCAGAACCCCAACATCGGACTGAAGGCCATCATCGACATCTGCGGACTCAACGGCCGCGACATCTCGATGAGCGACATCGTGTTCAAGATCGGTCCGCGCATCAACGCCTCGGGGCGCATGGAGAACGGCAAGGAGAGCGTGGACCTGCTCATCGAGCGCGACTTCGCCACAGCCCTGCGCAAAGCCCGCCACATCAACGAGTACAACGAGCAGCGGAAGGACATCGACAAGCAGATGACCGAGGAGGCCAACCAGATTGTGGCCAAGCTGGAGAGCCAGAAGCACCATTCGAGCATCGTGCTCTACGACGAGAACTGGAAGAAAGGCGTCATCGGTATCGTGGCCTCTCGCCTCACCGAGATCTACTTCCGTCCCACGGTGGTGCTCACCCGCGACGAGAACCTAGCCACGGGGTCGGCACGCAGTGTGGCCGGTTTCGATGTCTACTCGGCCATCAAGCACTGCCGCGACCTGCTGCTCAACTTCGGCGGACATACCTATGCCGCTGGTCTTACCCTAAGATGGGACGACATCAAGGTGTTCCAGCAGCGGTTCCAGAAGTACGTGGAGGAGCATATCCAACCCGAGCAGACGGAGCCCATCCTCAACATCGACGCACAGATCGACTTCAAGGATATCTCGTCGAAACGCCTGCACAACGACCTGAAGCGCTTTGCTCCTTTCGGGCCTGGCAACGAGAAGCCCATTTTCTGCACCATCGGCGTCTACGACTTCGGCACGAGCAAGGTGGTGGGTCGTGAGCAAGAGCACATCAAGCTCGAACTGGTCGACTCGAAATCGAACAACGTGATGAACGGCATCGCCTTCGGACAGAGCGCCTCGGCACGCTACATCAAGTCGAAACGCAGTTTCGACATTGCCTACACCATCGAAGACAACATCTACAAACACGGCAGCGTGCAGTTGCAGATTGAGGACATCCGTGCCGCCGAGGAGGATGTGGCCGAAGGCAAACCAAGCTGAAAGAGACGGCTCTGTGGACAAATACCAGGAAATTCTTCGCCAATACTGGGGTTACGACGACTTCAGGGGTATTCAACGTGAGATTATCGAAAGCATCGACCAGGGTCGTGACACCCTGGGCCTGATGCCCACGGGCGGCGGGAAGAGCATCACCTTCCAGGTGCCTGCGCTGCTCAAGGGTGGCGTATGCCTGGTGGTGACACCTCTCATCGCCCTGATGAAAGACCAGGTGACCCACCTGCGGCGGAAGGGCATCCTCGCATCGGCCATTTACACGGGCTTGACGCACGACGAGATTGTGACCACCCTCAACAATGCCGTCTTTGGAGGGGTCAACATTCTCTATGTATCACCCGAGCGTCTCTCCTCACCCCTCTTCCTTGCCAAACTCCAATACATGAAGGTGAGCTTCATTGCCGTAGACGAGGCTCACTGCATCAGCCAGTGGGGTTACGATTTCAGACCCTCCTACCTACGCATTGCCAATATCCGCAAGGCACTTCCCGGTATCCCCGTACTCGCTCTCACCGCCACCGCAACGCCACAGGTGGTGGACGACATCCAAGCCAAACTGGGCTTCGCCGAGAAGAATGTCTACAGCATGAGTTTCGAGCGCAAGAACCTTGCCTATATCGTTCGCAATGCCCCCGACAAATTCACCGAACTCTCCAATATTCTCCATAGGGTGAGCGGCAGTGCCATCGTTTATGTGAGAAGCCGAAAAAGAGCGCATGAGACATCCGACCTGCTCAATGCCGCCGGTATCACCTCTACCTTCTACCACGCCGGACTCGACCCCATGGTGAAAGACGAACGTCAGAAAGCCTGGCACGACGACAAGGTGAGGGTGATGGTGGCCACCAACGCCTTTGGCATGGGCATCGACAAGGCCGACGTGCGCATTGTGCTCCATATCGACTGTCCCGACTCGCCCGAGGCCTATTTCCAAGAGGCCGGACGTGCCGGACGCGATGGCAAGAAGTCGTATGCCGTGCTGCTCTACAACTCCTCCGACAAGCGCAAGCTCAACAAGCGCGTGACCGACACCTTTCCCGAGAAAGACTATGTGAGGCAGGTGTACGACCACCTGGCCGACTTTTTCCAGATGGGGGTGGGCTTTGGCGAGGGCACCACTCTGGAGTTCGATATCGACAAGTTCTGCAAGGCCTTCAAGCACTTCCCCGTACAAGTAGACGCTGCCCTTCGCATCCTACAGCGCGCCGGATACCTGATCTACGACACCGACCCCGACAACAGTCCGCGCCTCAGGTTCCTGCTCGAGCGCGACCAGCTCTACATGCTGAACGACAACTCGCCTGTGGAGAACGAGGTCATCACGGCACTCCTGCGCCTCTACGGCGGACTGTTCGCCGACTACTGCTTCATCAACGAGAACATGGTGGCCCGCAAGGCTGGCCTCGACCCTCAGACCACCTATATGGTACTGAAGCAGTTGAGCAAGCGCCACATTCTTCATTTCATTCCCCGTCGCAAGATGCCCGCCATTTGCTATGCCCAGCGCCGCGAGGAAGGTTCGCGGCTTGTCATCACCCGTGAGGTGTATGAAGACCGGTTGGAGAGCTATGTGCAGCGCATCGACAGCATGATTGCCTACGCCACCAACGACACCGTGTGCCGAAGCCGCCAGTTGCTGAGGTATTTTGGAGAGGAGAGCACACACGACTGCGGACAGTGCGACGTGTGCCTGGCCCACCAGGGCAAGAACGAGAACAGCGAGGTCATGGAGGCAGCCAATGAGCGCATCCTCGCCCTACTTGCCGACCACCAACAGCACCATATCACCGAACTACATGCCCTGGGCATTCCCAAGGCCGAGCTCGATGCCACCCTCAGCCACCTCATTCACGAAGAGCGCGTGAGGGCCAAAGGTGCATTCTTGTTCATCGAATAGCCATAGAGAACGAACACAAAGGGAGGCGCTCCGCGGAGCGCCTCCCTTTGTCATGCAATGTGATGTATTCAGTGATTAGTTGTTCTCAGGACGCAGTTTGCGCACCGTCTCTCCAGCACGCCACATCTCCTTGTCGCGCATGGCGGCCAACTCCTTCTCCAGACCATCGCGGTAGTCGGCCTTCGAGTTGGCGTCGATGGAAATCTGAGCCTCCTTGCCGGTCTGCACCGACAGGTAGAGCCACTCCATCACTGGTTTGATGGCCTCGCGGAAGCGGGGAGCCCAGTCGAGTGCGCCACGCTGAGCCGTAGTGGAGCAGTTGGCATACATCCAGTCCATACCCTTGGCACCGAAGAGCGGGCCCAGGCTCTGGGTAAGTTCCTCCACGGTCTCGTTGAAAGCCTCCGAGGGAGAGTGTCCATGCTCGCGGAGCACCTCATACTGAGCCTCGAGCAGGCCCTCGATGGCACCCATGAGCGAACCGCGCTCGCCCGTGAGGTCGGAAGTGGCCTCGCGCTCGAAAGTGGTCTTGAACAAGTAACCGGCACCGATGCCGATACCGAAGGCGATGGTGCGCTCCTCGGCCTTGCCAGTGGCATCCTGATAAACGGCATACGAGCAGTTGAGTCCGCGTCCCTCAAGGAACATGGTGCGGAGCGAGGTGCCCGAGCCTTTGGGAGCCACCAATATCACGTCGACATCCTCTGGCGGCACCACACCGGTGCGGTCGTTCCAGTTGATGGCGAATCCATGCGAGTAATACAATGCCTTGCCCTTGGTAAGGAAAGGTTTGATGCGTGGCCAAACCTGTATCTGTCCGGCATCGGAGAGGAGCATACATACGATGGTGCCCTTCTCGGCAGCCTCCTCGATAGAGAAGAGCGTCTTTCCAGGTACCCATCCGTCGGCCACAGCCTTGTCGTAGGTCTTGCCCTGACGCTGTCCGACGATGACGTTGAATCCATTGTCGCGCAGGTTGCAGGCCTGGCCAGGTCCCTGAATGCCATAGCCAATGACGGCGATGGTCTCGTTTTTCAATACCTCACGTGCTTTCTCCAAAGAGAACTCCTTGCTGGTGACCACGGTCTCGATGACGCCACCAAAATTCATTTCAGCCATATTCAAATTGGTTTGTGTGGCAGAGACAAATCTGCCACGGGTTGTTATATTATGCTACATTTATTCGTAGAATGATGTTTTACCCCACTCGGCCCTCTATTGAAGAGGGAGAATGGAAAAGCGCGGCAAAGTTACGAATTAAAAGTGAATTGGCAAAATTTACTTTCAATCTTTTACAAACCGGGCCAAACATCTGCAAACTTCCACCTCGTCGTGCTCCTCACCGGCTTTCTTCGCCACGCGCACCATGAAGGTGAGACCATCGGGCGTCTCACGATAGAGACGCAGGGTGTCGCCGGCATGAGCCTCGGCCACGTAGGCCACCTCGAAGCGCTGCAAGCGGTGGGAGGCATACCACTCCAAGGGGAACGTGTCGAGCACGTGCTCGATATACTTCACGCTGTTCACATGGCCATTAATATCGATGTCGTTGTATTGCATCTTGAGTTCGGCCACCAATTCGCCGGCATCACTACAGTTTGCCCTTGAACTCTTTGCGATCGGACAAGTTTTCTCTTTCTCCACATATCCCGCCAAGGCGCCCTCGTTCACCTCAAGGAGGTTGGCAGGTTGGCGGGTCTCGGTGTCGATCATCGCCCACACCGAGCGACCATAGCCATAGACCTTGCCCGAGAGGCTGTCGATGACCTTGAAATTACGGTTGGTGAAGAAACGCATGGCTGTCTCGACCCAAGTCTCCACATCGAACCGGGTATACATGGCCGGCATCTCCTCCATCTCCACAGCCAAGCGTGAGAGTACCCAAGTCTTGTTGATGGTGTTGAGGAATGACATGCCGAATCCCCGGTCGTGGGAGTGGTAGTCGGCGGCATTGAGCAGATGGTTGCCCAGATGTCCCATGAGCAGATGCTTGGAGAAGTCGCAATGGAACGGCTCCGCCATGAACTCGTACCGTCCAACCTTATCTTTTTCCATTTTCATAAGATTTCTTTTGTTGTTCCAAGAAGGCACTCACCTCCTCCTCGGTGCTGCGCGTGATGGCGATGCGGCCGCTACGCGTGTACTGCAACACGCAGTCGAACTCGTTGAGGGCCTTGAACAACGCCACGATATCCTCGGTGATGCCACTCTTCATCACTGCCACATAAGTGGGGTTGACCTCCGTAATCTGGGCATCGTAACGACGGATGATGCGCGAGACCTCAGGGTTGTCGAGCACCACCTGGGTAGACAGTTTGTAAAGGCCGGTCTCACGGATGAAGAGTTGGTCGTCGGTGTAGAACTTGGCCTTCACCACATCGATTTTCTTTTCTATCTGCTTGGTGATCTTCTCAATCTGGTCGGGGTCACTCCATGCCGTGATGGTGTATTTGTGCACTCCCTCGATGCTGGAGGCCGACACGTTGAGACTCTCGATGTTGACCTGCCTCCGGGTGAAGACGGCCGTAATCTGGTTGAGGATACCCGCGATGTTCTCGGAGTAGACCAGCAGCGTATAAAAAGTCTTTTCCATTGATTCTGACGATTTGGATTGAATGTTAGTGCCTGGCTTCGTTCAGACATTGATGTCGAGCATCATCTCATCGACACTCATACCCGGTGGTGTCATGGGCAGCACATTGTCTTCCTCCATCACCGCACACTCGAGCACGAACGGTCCCTTGGCGTCGAGCATCCGCTTGACCGCCGAGGCCAGGTCGGCCCTGTCGACCACCAACTGGTAGGGGATGCCGTAAGCCTCCGCCACCTTGGCATATGCGGGGTTCATCATCCTCGTAAACGACTTGCGCCGTTCGAAAAACATATCCTGCCACTGCCGCACATTGCCCAGGTAGTTGTTGTTGAGGACAATCATCTTCACAGGAGCCTGGGTCTCCATGATGGTGCCCAGTTCCTGGATGCTCATCTGGAATCCGCCATCGCCCATGAACACGCAGACGGTGCGTTGTGGAGCGCCAAAGGTGGCACCCACTGCCGCAGGCATGCCAAAGCCCATGGTGCCCAGACCGCCACTGGTGACGATAGACCGCTGCCGGTAGTATTTGAAATAACGGCAACTGAAAAGTTGGTTCTGTCCCACATCGGTCACGAGGATAGCCTCGCCCCCCGTCGCCTCGGCCACGGCATTCACCACCTCGCCCATGAGCAGCGGACCGCCTGAGGGGTGGATGGCGGGTTCGATCACCCGCTCCTGCTCACGCTCGGCCAACGGTTTGAAACTGTCGCGCCACTCCTTGCGCTTGCATTTCCGCAAGAGTTGGGTAATGGCGGGAAGAGTGACCTTGCAGTCACCGATGACAGGCACATCACACTTCACGTTCTTGTTGATTTCAGACTTGTCGATATCGAGGTGTATCACCTTTGCCTGTCGGGCATACCTGTCGGTGCGTCCTGTGACACGGTCGCTGAAGCGCATGCCGATGGCGATAATCACATCACACTCCTGTTCCTTCACATTGGGGGCGAAGTTGCCATGCATGCCAAGCATGCCCACATTGAGCGGATGGTTGCTGGGAAGAGCCGACAGTCCGAGCATGGTGCGACCTGCGGGGATGTCGCCCTTTTCCAGGAACTCCACCAGTTCGGCCTGTGCGCCGCCCAGTTCCACTCCCTGTCCCACAAGGGCCAGAGGGCGGCTGGCGTTATTGATCAGTTCGGCAGCCTGGCGCACGCACTCCTCATCGACTTTCGGATAAGGCACATAACTGCGTATGAAGTCCACCTTCTGGGGTTTCCACTCAGTCTTCTGCGTCTGTGCGTTCTTGAGGAAATCGAGCACGACTGGTCCGGGGCGACCACTGCGGGCGATAAAGAATGCCCTGCTCACCGCCCATGCCACATCCTCGGGCCGGCGAATCTGATAGCTCCATTTCGAAATAGGCTGTGCCACACCCACGAGGTCGACCTCCTGGAAGGCATCGGTACCCAACGCCGCCACACCCACCTGTCCGGCAATGACCACGATGGGCGTGGAGTCCATCATGGCGTCGGCCACGCCAGTAAGGGTATTGGTTGCTCCAGGCCCGCTGGTCACCAGGCACACGCCCACCTGTCCGCTCACCCGGGCATAACCCTCTGCGGCATGGGCGGCCGACTGCTCGTGACGAACGAGGATATGGTCGAACGCCTTCTTCTCGCCACGGGTATAGTCGTAGAGCGCATCGTAGACAGGCATGATGGCCCCACCTGGGTATCCGAAGATGGTGGTCACGCCCTCGGCCTTCAGCGAGCGCATCAGCGCCTCGGATCCTGTTATGATATCTTTCATCGGAAATGAGTTTTAGTCAATGATTCTCACACCACCCTTGTCGGCCGAACTGACACTCTGCGCATAGGCCCTGAGCGCCTTGCTCACCACCCTGTTGCGGGTGAGCGGACGCTGTGGGCGCGCTGCCAGCTCATCGTCGGAGAGGCGCACGTTGATGCTGCGGCTGGGGATATCGATCTCGATGATGTCGCCATCAACAATCTTGCCGATATTTCCACCCGAGGCAGCCTCAGGAGAAATGTGCCCAAGGCTCAGTCCGGAGGTACCTCCAGAGAATCGTCCATCGGTGATGAGAGCACACTCCTTGCCCAGGTGCATGCTCTTGATATAGGAAGTGGGATAGAGCATCTCCTGCATGCCCGGACCGCCCTTCGGTCCCTCATGAGTTATGACCACGCAGTCGCCACTCTTCACCCTGCCTCCGAGGATACCCTCACAGGCTTCTTCCTGGGAGTCGAACACCACGGCGGGACCCTCGAAATGCCAGAGGGCGGGGTCGACGCCAGCCGTCTTCACCACGCATCCGTCCTGGGCGATATTGCCGAAGAGCACGGCCAGTCCGCCGTCCTTGGTGTAGGCATGGTCGATATCACGCACACATCCATTGGCACGGTCGGTGTCGAGCGTACCCCATTGTGCATCCTGCGAACCCATCTTGGTAGAGAACTTGCCTGCGGGCGCACTTTGGTAAATGCGGTTGGCCTCGGGGTCGATGGCCTCGGGGTGGTCGACGATATTGTATTTCCGCATGGCCTCGGCAAGCGTCATTCCATCTACACGCTTCACGTCGCCATGGATGAGAGAGCCACGGTTGAGTTCGCTGATGATACCGAGGATGCCACCAGCCCTGCCGCATTCCTGCACGCTATAGCGTTGGGTATTGGGCGCGAGTTTGCACAAGCACGGCACCTTTCGACTCAGCATATCGATGTCGCGCATCTGGAAATCGGCACCAGCCTCCTGGGCTACGGCCAGCAGGTGGAGCACGGTATTGGTGGAACCACCCATGGCGATATCGAGCGTCATGGCATTGAGGAAAGCGTCGCGCGTGGCGATAGACCTTGGCAGCACGCTTTCGTCGCCGTCGCGGTAGTATTTGAAGGCATTCTCCACAATCTGACGGGCAGCGTCCTTGAAGAGTCTGACACGGTTGACATGGGTAGCGAGGATGGTGCCATTGCCCGGCAGCGAGAGACCGATGGCCTCGGTGAGCGAGTTCATGGAATTGGCCGTGAACATACCCGAGCAACTGCCGCAGCCCGGACAGGCACAGCCTTCCAGTTCTTGCATGTCGGCATCACTCACCGTTGGGTCGGCACCCTTCACCATAGCCGTGACAAGGTCGACGTTCTCGCCTTTCCACCGTCCGGCCTCCATAGGTCCGCCACTGACAAAGATAGCAGGGATATTGAGTCGCATGGCAGCCATGAGCATACCCGGAGTGACCTTGTCGCAGTTGGATATACACACCATGGCATCGGCCTTGTGGGCATTCACCATATACTCCACCGAGTCGGCGATGATATCGCGTGAGGGCAAGGAGTAGAGCATACCGTCGTGTCCCATGGCGATGCCGTCGTCGATGGCGATGGTATTGAACTCGGCAGCATAGCATCCCAGGGCCTCAATCTCTTGTTTTACCACCTGGCCAATCTCGTGCAAGTGGGTATGTCCCGGAACGAACTGTGTGAAAGAGTTGACCACGGCGATGATGGGTTTGCCGAATTGTTCTCTCTTCATGCCGGCAGCCACCCATAGGGCTCTGGAGCCAGCCATCTTGCGCCCCTCAGTGCAGATGGCGCTCCTCAACTGATGTTTCCATTCCATATTAATATGTGTCAAACGTGTTGTTGATGATTCTTTGAAGAGACAAAGGTACTGAGATTTTGTGTAATAGCCAATTAAAACGCTACGATTTTTGGCCATGCCAAAACAAATCGGAAAGAAATAGCAAAATAATCTTATCAACTGACAGAAAAACGAGCTGTTCTGCCACAATTATGGATAAAAAATCGTATCTTTGACCAGAAATGGGAAGAAGTGCATCCATCATCGGCTCATTCGCTGTCGCCCTCCTGCTGGTGGCGACTACTTTTGGGAGCTGTTCGGACAACCCAAACAAAGACGTGAGCTGCATCATGCCCGCCAACTGCACACTGCACATCGGCGACGTGGTGCTCAGGCGCGGGAGCGGACTCACCAGCCGCACTGTGCTGGCACTCGACGAGAAAGGAGAATACTCGCATGTGGGCATTGTGGTGGACTCGGCGGGAGTGAAGATGGTGGTGCATGCCGTACCCGACGAGCCCGATTACGAAGGCGACCCCGACAGGGTGAAGATGGACACGCCCGAGCAGTTCTTCTCGTCGGTCTACGCACAGACGGGAGAAGTTTGCCGGTACAAAGACTCACTGGCAGCACGGAAAGCCGCTGCTGCGGCCCTCGATGTCTATCACCGCCACACCCTCTTCGACCATGCCTACGACGACAACGACACCACCCGGATGTATTGCACCGAACTAGTGGTGCATGCCTACCATCGCGCAGGGGTGGAACTGGTGGGTACGGAGCGCCATCATGTGGACATACCCTTCCTGAAGATGGACTGCATGTTCCCCTCCGACGTGCTGGAGTCAGAACAGTTGGAATCGAAATACAAGTTCAGCCTCTAAGAACAAGGAAATACAAGTTTAACCATTAAAAACAAGAACAAATGAGAAAAATGATGTGGATGGCATGCCTCTGCATGCTGACGATGCTCGTAGTGAGCTGCGACAAAAAGAGCGAGACCCAGAAAGTGGCCGAGAAGTATATGGAAGCCACCAAGAATGAGGACGTGGATGCTATGTTCGAGCTCATGCACTTCGATAAAGCAGAGCAGAAAGAGGGCATGAAGGCGATGGTGAAGGAAAAGATATCGCAGAAGTCGGAAGGCTACAAGAAAGTGAAGAGCTACTCTTTCATCGACGAGACCGTAGATGAGAAGCAAGGCACTGCCGTAGTGAACTTCGAAATCGTCTACGACACCGACAGCACCAAGAAAGACAACGTGAAGCTGAAGAAATACGACGGCGAGTGGCTGGTGGACAGTGGGAAATAGCAGACAAATATTTGCACAGGTCGAATTTTAGTCCTATTTTTGCACCGCAAAACTTTTCGTGCTCCGCCTGAGAGACATGACACGGCCTTTACATGACAAAGGCAGTGCCGCTCTCACCCGAGGCACCATACCATCTTAAGCGTTGTAAGACAATGTTCATACTCAAGGCACTCCAGACATTCGGGGAATATTTGCAGCTCATGGCCCGCACGATAGCAAGGCCAGAGCGAATGAGGATGTTCCTGAAGAAATATGTGAAGGAGATGTCGGCACTAGGTGTCGACTCCATCGGCATCGTGCTGCTCATCTCGTTCTTTATCGGAGCCGTGATTTGCATCCAGATGAAACTGAACATCCAAAGTCCATGGATGCCAAAATTTGTCACGGGCTATACCACACGTGAGATCATGCTCCTTGAGTTCTCGTCTTCGATCATGTGTCTGATCCTTGCCGGAAAAGTAGGGTCGAACATTGCTTCCGAACTAGGCACCATGAGGGTGACACAGCAGATAGACGCCCTGGAAATCATGGGTGTGAACTCTGCCAGTTACCTCATCCTTCCCAAAATCCTCGGGCTGATCACCATCATGCCCTTCCTGGTGATTTTCAGTGCAGCCACCGGTATCCTGGGCGCCTACGCCACCGCCTACATCGGCCATGTGCTGTCGCCCGACGACCTAACGGTGGGCCTGCAGCACGACTTCAAGGCCTGGTTCATGTGGATGAGCATCATCAAGAGCCTGTTCTTCGCCTTCATCATCTCGAGCGTGTCGTCCTACTACGGATACACCGTAAAAGGCGGTTCGGTGGAAGTGGGCGAGGCCAGCACCTCGGCCGTTGTGTCGAGCAGTGTGCTGATTCTTTTCTCCGACGTGTTTCTCACCCAATTGCTCTCATAGCCATGATAGAAGTAAAGCACCTATTCAAATCGTTCGAGGACAAAGACGTGTTGCAAGACATCAACGCCGTGTTTGAGAATGGCAAGACCAACCTGATTATCGGTCAGAGTGGCTCGGGAAAGACCGTGCTGATGAAGAACCTCGTGGGACTGCTCCACCCCACCAGTGGCCAAGTGCTCTACGACGGCCGCGACCTGGTGAAGATGAGCAAGCGCGAGCGTATCGCCCTTAGGCGCGAGATGGGCATGATATTCCAGAGTGCCGCCCTCTTCGACTCCCTATCGGTGCTCGAGAATGTGATGTTTCCCCTGGATATGTTCTCGACGATGACCTATCGTGACAGGAAGAAACGTGCCCGTGAGTGCCTCGACAGGGTCAACCTCGTGGGGGCCGAGAAGAAATACCCGGGTGAGATATCGGGAGGCATGCAGAAGCGCGTGGCCATAGCGAGAGCCATCTCGCTCAATCCCAAATACCTGTTCTGCGACGAACCCAACTCGGGTCTCGACCCCAAGACCTCACTGGTGATCGACGACCTGCTCAGCAGCATCACGAAGGAATACAACACCACCACCATCATCAACACCCACGACATGAACTCGGTGATGGGCATTGGTGAGAACATCATCTTCATCTACGAGGGACGCATGGACTGGCAAGGCAAGAGCGACCAGGTGATGAGGTCGACCAACAAGCGGCTCACCGACTTCATCTTCGCCAGCGACCTGCTGAAAGACCTGCGCCACATGGTACTCGAGCATGATGACGCGAAGTGACGCGACAGAAGGTAACCCATATCACCAACAATCCCCATCCCGAATCTCGGAATGGGGATTGCTGGTTACAGGAAGGGTGTTATCTCATGAGCCACACATCGTCGCGCACCACCATCGGCACCACAATCTGCTCCTGTGTGCTGTCGGCATAATGCACCTGCAGAAACACATTGGCGGCATAGGCACTATCGCTATACTCCACCCTCGACACCTCGAACGAGGCTATTCCCTGATGGCTATCTTTCTGTTTGTCGACGAACATCCTGGCATTGGCCAACAACTGCACATCGTAGTCGTGCTGATCGCCCAGATGTTTGTCGATACCGGCCACAAACACATCATACTTGCCTTCAAGCAAGGCGTCATAATACAGTTTGGCCGTGCGGCCTGCCACCTCGGCAGCATCTTCGGCCTTAGGCGCACATGCCGAGCAAGCCAACACCAGAAGGAGTGTCCAGAACGAACATCTCATTTTTGGCGGATGAACACGTTGATAGGACAACCCGTCATCTGCCAGTTCTCTCTGATCTTGTTCTCAAGGAAACGGCGGTAGGGCTCTTTCACATACTGTGGCAGGTTGGCATAGAACACGAAAGTGGGTATCTGTGTCTCGGGCACCTGCATGCAGAACTTGATCTTGATATACTTGCCCTTTACCGATGGCGGCGGATAGGCTTCGATGAGGGGCAGCATCACCTCGTTGAGTTTCGACGTGCTGACCTTGTTTGTGCGGTTCAGGTATACCTGCTTGGCTGTCTCGAGCACCTTGAATATGCGCTGCTTGGTAAGGGCCGAGGCAAAGATGATGGGGAAGTCGACGAAAGGAGCCATGCGCTCACGTATGGCATTCTCGAAAGTCTTGATGACCACCTGGTCCTTGTTCTCCACAAGATCCCATTTGTTCACCACCACCACAAGCGACTTGTTGTTCTTCTGTATCAACTGGAAGATATTCATATCCTGCGCCTCGATGCCGCGCGTGGCATCGATCATGAGAATGCACACATCGCTGTTCTCGATGGCCCTGATGCTGCGCATGACGGAATAGAACTCAAGGTCTTCCGACACCTTGTTCTTGCGACGGATACCCGCCGTGTCGACCAGATAGAAATCGAAGCCGAACTTGTCGTAACGGGTGTAGATGCTGTCGCGGGTGGTGCCTGCGATGTCGGTCACGATATGACGGTCCTCACCGATAAAGGCATTGATGAGGCTGCTCTTCCCGGCGTTGGGACGGCCAACGACCGCAAAGCGTGGAATACCCTCCTCGATATCATCAGCATTGTCGGCCTTCAGATTCTCGAGCACCTTGTCGAGCAAGTCGCCTGTGCCACTGCCTGTGGCCGAACTGATGCACATGGGATCGCCCAGACCAAGTCTGTAGAACTCGGCGGCCTCGTAGTACTGGTCGAAGTTATCAGCCTTGTTGGCCACAACGATAACGGGCAGTTTGGAGCGGCGCAGGATGAGCGCCACGTCCTCGTCCCAGTCGGTGAGCCCGGTGGTGATGTCGACGAGGAAGAGCACAAGGTCGGCCTCCTCGGTGGCGATGACCACCTGTTTGCGGATTTCCTCCTCGAAGATATCGTCGGATTTGACGACCCATCCACCAGTGTCGACCACGGAGAATTCCCTGCCGTTCCACTCACACTTGCCATATTGGCGGTCGCGTGTGGTGCCAGCCTCCTCGCTCACGATAGCCCTTCTCGACTTGGTGAGACGATTGAAAAGTGTAGACTTACCCACGTTGGGGCGTCCTACGATGGCAACTAATGACATATGTTTAACTATTTATTATTCAAGCACTTATAAAACGAATTCCTCTGACTATTCAGGATTATACCCGAAGTTGTCGAGTTCTTTCTTCGACGAGCGCCAGTCTTTGTCGACCTTGACGAATGTCTCGAGGAAGATGCTCTTTCCGAAGAACTTTTCCAGGGCTTTGCGCGACTCCGTGCTCACCTTCTTCAGCGCCACCCCCTGATGTCCGATGATGATGCCTTTCTGCGAATCGCGCTCCACATAGATGACGGCACTGATGCGGATGATTTTCTCTTCCTCCTTGAACTGCTCGACCCTTACCTCCACCGAGTAGGGAATCTCCTTGTCGTAGTAGAGTAGGATCTTCTCGCGGATAATCTCTGATACGAAGAAACGGGCAGGCTTGTCGGTGAGCTGGTCTTTGTCGAAATAGGGCGGACTGTCGGGCAGCAACTCACCGATGCGTTTGAGGATGAGCTGGGTGCCGAACTTGTTGAGTGCCGAGATGGGCAAGATCTCGGCATCGGGAAGCAGCGCGTGCCATTTCTCCACCACCGCCACCAAGCCCTTTTGGTCGGTAAGGTCGATCTTGTTGATGAGCAGCAGCACGGGAATGGTGAGTTTGCGCACTTTCTCGAGGAAGTCGAGATTTTTCTCGGGATTCTCCACCACATCGGTGACATAGAGGAGCACATCGGCATCGGTAAGAGCCGACTCGGAGAAAGCAAGCATCGACTCCTGCAATTTGTAGTTGGGCTTGAGCACTCCCGGAGTGTCGGAGAACACGATTTGCATGTCGTCGGTATTGACGATGCCCATGATGCGATGCCTGGTGGTCTGTGCCTTGAAGGTGGCGATGGAAATCCGCTCGCCCACGAGTTGGTTCATGAGCGTGCTCTTACCCACATTGGGGTTTCCTACGATGTTGACGAATCCTGCCTTGTGTTTCATATCTTCATTTTAAACGACAAAAAAACGCACCTTTTCTTAGAGGAAGGATGCGTTGAAGAGAAAGAGAGGATTATTATTTTCTTGGTGCCGCTGCCTGTGAGCCATCATAAGCCCACTTCAGGTAAGAAGCGCCATGAACGAAGCCCGCTCCGAAAGCCGTCATGATGATATTGTCGCCTTTCCTCAGCCTGCTCTCATAATCCCATAACGCCAGTGGGATGGTGCCCGCACTGGTATTGCCATAATGCTCAATATTGACCATCACCTGCTCTAGCGGCAACTCAAGGCGTTTGGCCACGGCCTCAATGATGCGCATATTGGCCTGGTGGGGTATCACCCAGGTGATGTTGTCTTTGTTGAGCCCGTTGCGTTCGGCGATGAGCGCGCAGTCGTCGCTCATATTGGTCACCGCATAGCGGAACACCGTTCGCCCTTCCTGGTAGAGGTAATGCAGACGGTGGTCGACGGTAAAATGGGAAGGAGGACAAACCGACCCTCCTGCCTTCATATGCAGGAAGGGCAGGCCCTTTCCGTCGGTACGGAAATAGGAGTCCATATAGCCCACATCCTCTTCCTCGGTAGCTTCGACAAGCACTGCTCCTGCACCATCACCAAACAGCGGACAAGTGGCGCGGTCGGTATAGTCGACCATCGACGACATCTTGTCGGCTCCGATGACAATGACCTTCTTGTACCTGCCACTCTCGATCATGCAAGCCGCATTGTCGAGTGCATAGAGGAATCCGCAGCAAGCGCCCCAGAAATCGAATGCGAAAGCATTCTTCAGACCGATTTTGCCGAGGACGATGGATGCGGTGGAAGGGAATTTGTAGTCGGCCGACGAGGTGGCCAGCATGAGGGCGTCGATCGAGTCGAGATCGACACCCGTCTTGGCAATAACCATCTTGGCGGCCTTACGGGCCATATAGGACGTGCCGAGACCCTCTTCGGTGAGGATTCTCCGCTCCTTGATTCCCACGCGCGTCATTATCCACTCGTCGTTAGTCTCCACCATGCGCGACAACTCCTCGTTGTTGAGGACATAGTCGGGCACGTATCCACCCACGCCGGTGATAATCGCTCTGTTTTTACCCATTACTCAACGGTTTCCTTCACGATAGCGACCTTGCCCCTGTAGTATCCGCAAGCCGAGCACACGGTGTGGTATACATAGTAGGCGCCGCAGTTAGGGCAGAGTGCCAGTGTAGGAGCAACTGCCTTATCATGAGTTCTTCTCTTCAGTGTACGAGTCTTTGACTGTCTTCTTTTAGGATGTGCCATTTTTCTTTTATTCTTTAATTGTTGATTTTAGTTTCTTCAATTCGTTCCACCTGGGGTCGACTGCCTCATCGTCATCGCTGCTGTCGACAACAAGTTGTTCGATGCGCCTGATCATGTCGGGGTTGCACTGCCCTTCCTCATGCACATGCCTCATGGGCACAGCCAGAGCGACGAACTCGTAGATCAGCCAGGCCACATCGAGGATGCCCTCGTCGGCGGGAATGACAATGTATTCGTCGCTGTCGTCGAACTCATCGCCCAACCTTGCCACCAATTTGTTGTCAGTGGCAATGGGAAGCGACATATCGTCGAGGCACAAGTCACATGTGACGGTCACCACTCCCTCAGTATGAAAACTGAGCTCGAAGTTACCGGCCACTTTCCTTACTTGCAGCGTAGTATGAAGGTCACCCCCCTTGAGGTCTTCGCTGCCGATGGCATCAAAATAGGCTTTGTCGAGACTGAACTCAAAACAAGCGTTTTCGGTGCTCAGCCCCTTCAAATCTATCTTGAACGTATCTAATTTCCCCATTGGGCTGCAAAGTTACAAATTTTATTTGTAATAGAATCAATAAATGACGAAAAAAAACTAAGCTTGGAGTTCAATTCTGAATGTTGTACCCTTACCTAACTCGGAGTTTTTAACAAAAATCTTTCCTTTATGGTACTCCTCGACGATGCGTTTGGCCAGCGAGAGACCAAGTCCCCAACCGCGTTTCTTGGTGGTGAACCCCGGAGTGAAGACATTGCGCAGGTCTTTTTTCTTGATACCCTTCCCGGTGTCGGCCACCTCAACGATGGCCTTGTCGTCGGCCTTCTCGAGATGCAGGGTGATGGTGCCCTCCCCTTCCATGGCATCCACGGCATTCTTGCAGAGGTTCTCGATGACCCACTCGAAGAGCGACGCATTGGCGTCGACAATGATATCATCGTCGGGGAAGTCGGTGACCATGGCCACCTTGGCCGAGGTGCGCCGGTTCATATATTCCACCACATGCTGCATCACCTGAGTGAGACTTGTGGGCACCAGTTCGGGCAACGACCCGATTTTGGAGAACCTGTCGGCGATGAGCTGCAACCGTTTCACGTCTTTGTCCATCTCGGGCAGCAGGCTGTCGTCGGGATAGGTCTCGCGTAGTATCTCCGTCCATGCCATCAGGCTGGAGATGGGAGTGCCCAACTGGTGAGCCGTCTCCTTCGACAGCCCCACCCACACTTTGTTTTGCTCAGCGCGTTTCGAGGTGAGCAGGGCGAAGATAGCCACCACGACAAACACCATGACGATGCCCAGTTGTACGAAGGGCCATGAAGAGAGCCGCCTAATCATTACCGACTCGTCGTAGCACACGTTGTTGTACTCGCTCTTGCCCTCCTCGCCAAGGAAAATCTTGATGGCATGCCCCGACTCCATCCATCTCCTGCCCAACGAGGCAGCATGGCGCAGGCTGTCGGCATAGTCGATGCCACTGATCTCCACATTCCTGAAGGTGACCGCCTCGTTGTTGCTGTTGAGCACGATGACCGGGATGGTGTTGTTCTCGTCGATGACCTTGAGCACAAGATTCAGGTCGGTGTTCTCATCGGCCGTGTTGAGCGACCTCATGGCCTCAGCCCACACCTCCATCTTCTGGCGCTCCTGCACGGAGAGGTCGCGCACCAGATAGTGTGAGATGAATAGTGAGGCCACGGCTATGAGTACCGCGGCCACCACGAGTATGATTTTCACTTGTCGGATTCTGTCAGTCCACTGCATGGCTCTGGGGTGTGGTTGGAATATAGCCATCACTGTATGATGGTTTCAAATCAATAACGCAGGAATAGCAGAATTATTACCCGAAGAAGAAATAACTGATAAGCACTGCGGCTATCATGCCGGCGATATCGGCAGAGAGTCCGCAGGTCACGGAATAGCGGTATTTCTTGATCCCCACGCTACCAAAATAGACGGCGAGGATATAGAACGTGGTGTCGGTGCATCCTTGGAGCACACTCGACAGATGGCCTATGAAGGAGTCGGGTCCGAAATGGGCAAAATTCTCAAGCATCATGCCACGTGCACCGGGACCGCTAAGAGGCTTCATCAGCGCCACAGGCAGGGCACCAACGAAGTCGGAGTTGAGTCCGATGGCCTCTACCCCTGCCTCGACGGCATGCTGGAGCATCTGCAAACCTCCCGACGCCCTGAAGACACCCACTGCCACGAGGATAGCCACGACATAGGGGATGAGGGTTACCGCCACGTTGAACCCACCTTTTGCGCCCTCGATGAAAGAATTGTAGACATTGAGTTTCTTACGCCATCCCGAATAGATGAAAAGCATGATAGCGCCGAGGATCATGATGCTGGTGAGCACCCGGCAGAAATTCTGCATCTGCTGGTTGTCCATTCCCCAAATGAAGGTGAACAGACCTGCCACGAACACGGCGATGATGGCAAACATGGCCATGATGTAGCGGTTGAAGAGATTGATGCGCTGATAGATGGAACATACGATCAATCCCACAATGGTGGAGCAGAGTGAAGTGAGCAACAAGGGGATGAACACGTCGGTGGGGTCGGCGGCACCGGCCTTCGCACGATAGGCCATGATGGAGATGGGGATGATTGTGATGCCCGACGTGTTGAGCGTAAGGAACATAATCATCGAGTTGCTGGCGGTGTCTTTCGCCTTGTTGATGCTCTGCAACTCCTGCATGGCTTTGAGGCCCATGGGGGTGGCGGCATTGTCGAGGCCAAGCATATTGGCCGAGATATTCATAAAGATGGCTCCCAAAGCTGGATGACCCTTGGGAATCTCGGGGAAGAGGCGGGTGAGAACAGGACTGAGGAAATTGGCCAACCGGTTGATCAGCCCACTGTCCTCACCTATCTTCAGCAGTCCCATCCAGAGGGTGAGCGTTCCGGTGAGGCCGAGACACATCTCGAATCCATCCTTCGACATCTCGAAGGTGGAGTCCATCATTGCCGGCAGTGCCTCGACATCGCCGAGGCACAGTTTGATGACTCCCACCAGGAATCCCAGTGCGAAAAGGGCTATCCAGATATAATTCAGTGCCATACTTTAGTTTTTCACTGTCTTGGAGGGGTCGAAATGGCGTTTGCGCTCCACTTTCTGCTTGCGCATGGCCTTGATCTCGAAGGGGAAGTCGTCTACCGACTCATCCTTGATGATCACCTTCATATTCTGGAGTGCATAGTGGTTGCGCAACTTGATGATGTCGGCATCCTTCAGACGAATGCAACCCTCACTGGCACGTCCGGGCACGCTTTCAGCATTGTTGGTACTGCCATGGATTCCAATGCCGCTATGACCGGGTGTCACGAGGCGCAGGAACCAGTTGCCATACGACTTGATGCTGCCTCTTCCATCCTTGAAATCATGTTTCCAGGTAGAGGCATCCTGAATCTGGGAGATGGTGAAAGGCTTGGCAAATGGATTCTCCTTGATACTGTTGCAACTGCTGGGAGTTTTCTTGTCGCCCCGCTTCTGCTTGTTGCCCACATGCTGTCCGTAGCAGCAGTCGTAACGGGCCAGCATCACCGTGTCTTTGCCTTGTATCTCGTATACATAGAGATAATAGTCTTTCTTCGACATGATAATGAAGCAATTGTGTTTGTCGACCATCAATTCGGGATTGTCGATTGTCTCATCGGCATCAGTGCGCACACAACGGCTACCATGGTCGTCGACCACGTTCTCCTTCACATGGGTAAAGGGGAATGGTTTGTAGAAATCGGAGTTGCCATTTACGGCATCATAAGTGCCGGTGATATCAGCAACAGTACTTTCGAACTCGTCGTACATGCTTTCCTGGGCCATTGCCTGCCCCACGAAGAGTGTGGCCAATGCCGCACCTATAAAAAATAACTTCTTCAAGGTCTTGGGTATTTAAGGATTGATATTAGGGTTCACTTACTCTACGATATAAGTATATTGTTTCGACATATAGTAGCGCTTGTTCATATATACCACCTGGTACCAGTCGCCACTCTCGCCCACGCATTCCAGGCGAGTGCCTTTCTTTACCGACTTGGTGGCACCCTTCTCGTCTTTCAGGTATCCTGCCTGCAGACTCGGTCCGAAGCGGAGGCGGACGCCATCGCCATTCACCACCACCTGCTGTTTCTTCTTGGCGTTATAGGGCACAGGAGTTTTGGCATCCTTAGCGTCTTTGGTATCCTTCGTTTCCTCGGTATCTGGAATATCTTTAGCTACAGCTGTATCAGTAGGCAGTGCGTCCAAGTCATCGTCTTCCGACTTGGCCGAGGAATAATGATAGATGGCACCGGCAATTAAGAGCAATGCCAAGACAGCGATAATGAAGAAAAGGAGTCGACGGTCGTTATGCTCGCGCGGTTGTCGGGGCAATATTACCTCCTGTTTGTCATCATGCTGGTCTTCAATGGTTTGTTCATCCTCGGCATTGGCCGGTTTCTGGTGAAACTTCTTAATTGACCTGCCACAATATGGGCATAAATTGGCATCATAAGGGATTTGTCTCCCACAATGTTGACACTGTATCATATCTTACTATCGAATAGGAAAGCAAAGGTAAGACATTTTATCCGAAAAACCACACGGCATAGCAAAAAAGATGTTAAAGGTTGAAGGGAAGGAAGGCGAAGGATGGCGAGGGTGATGGGCACGATGGGCATAATGGGCTCAATGGGCTTAATGGGCTGGATGGCATATACAAAAAAATGAGGGCTCCCGGAAGCGAACTTCCAGGAGCCCTTTCTTAAAGAAGGCGGTGACCTACTCTCCCGCATTGCATTGCAGTACCATCGGCGCGGGCA